>WBZP01001273.1_pt1 | contig 31696 bp, 31 predicted proteins | sample 5204301 | NCBI WGS metagenome assembly WBZP01 (sample SAMN12412401, study PRJNA552823) | activated sludge metagenome | isolation source: activated sludge from nitrification reactor of wastewater treatment plant... | place: USA: Pennsylvania | collected 2017 | reverse complement strand
CCTTTCGTAACAGGTAACCTCCTCTCATTGCTCGGGATCACACTTGCTTCTTGCCTTTGGGCGGCGCGGCCTGATCTCGCGCTTCCCAAGGTCGCCCTACTCTGGAACCTCTTCCCGCTCGTTTTCGTCTGGTTCGCGTTTTTCCAAGAGAGGAAACAGTCCCAGATATTGCTTACTCGTGGCTTGTTATGGGGAGCAACGGGGGCTGCTATGTTCGGATTGATGATTTTTTGTGCTCAGTTTGTCTTCGGTGTGGGCGAGACATTTCATCTGATGGTTGACCGGGTACTCCCCTTTTTTCTTGGTCGGGAATTAGGTGCTCTTGTTTCAGCGTACCCGAGCCTCTTGGTGAATATTGATGGTATGACGGTGCTGCGAGTGTCGGCTTTTTTCCCAGACCCGCATGTTGCAGCGTATTTTTTCGGGATGAGCGGCTTCCTCGCTCTTGGTTTGGCTCGGCAGACTGGCAAGCGACGCTATGCTTTCGCGGCAGCGACGATCTTTCTTGCGGACATCCTGACCTTTTCGCGCGGTGGGTATATTGGACTCATTGTCGGAGGAGTCGTCTACGGATTGATGCTTGTTCCGACTATGTCCCGTGTGAATTTTCGGAGACTTGCCGGGGCAGCTCTTGGTGGCGTTCTCATCTTCTTAACTTTTGGGCAGTCGGTCTGGAGTCGGATGATCACGAGCTTTTCATTTGCGGACGCATCGAGCTTAGAGCGTATCCGCCTCTGGCAGGAAGCACTCGTAGCCATCGCTCAGCATCCGGTATTGGGTGTCGGCCTAGGGAATTATATCGTGGTTGCCCGCCCGCTCTACACAACGGGTACTCCGTTCTATGCACATAACCTGTATTTCGATATTGCACTTGAAATCGGATTGCTCGGCCTCTTTATATTCCTCGCTCTCTGCTTGTATGCACTTGGTCAGGCATTTCAAGCAAGGCATCACGTCCCGTTCGCTCCCGCTCTCGTGGCGGTCTTCGTCCTGTATTTGGCCCATTCCCTCTTTGAGACGGCACTCTACTCACTCCATGTCACGCTGATGCTCGTCTTTTCGCTCGCCTTGGCATTATCTTTCAGCCGATTCAGAGATACGTCAGCCTGATAGAATAGAAGTATGAATATCACAACGCAGGTACCTCTTCGGGAAACCAGATTTCAGGGCGGATTCGCCGCTATCCCGCAGTTTTTTCTCGGCCTGGTGTTCCTCTTTTTTCCGGTGGCTCAGCTTTCGGTTTTTGGGTTGCCGCTGTATTGGTCTGAGGCAGCGTTCCTCGGAGCACTCATCACGGCCCCACTCGTAGGCTGGGGCCGACTCCGTGACCGATTCATCAGTACTCTGCGTGATGAATGGCCTCTCCTCCTCTTCGCTCTGCTTTTTCTCATTGGAACCTTGACCGCGTTTTTTCTCAATGTTCACACCTTTTCTGATTGGGGAGAGATCAAAAGCTTTGCCTTTCTCCCGGTGGTGTTGTTGGTCGCGATCTTGGTCTTGGTCGGGACACGAGTAGAGCTCGAGTACCTCGCTCTCACCTGGCTTCTTGGTATCATGGCAGCGACAGTCGCCGCGCTTGGTTCGGCTCTCTCGGGCTGGTGGTTGTATGATGGGCGACTTGCCAGCATGTACCAGTCACCAAACTACCTGGCGATGTTGGTGGCACCAGGAGTACTCTTTTCGTTGTATTTTCTCTGGTCTCGGGCGAGGGGGAGTATTCATTTTTTGAGCCTCTTGTGTTTGGTCCTCATCACGCTCGTGTTGTGGGCGACACATTCGTATGCGGCCTGGCTCTCTATCGGATGTGCGACCGCGGTATTTTTCTGGCTCCGCCGACCATCGGTACCATCTCGAGTGACACTGTGCGTCGGTCTCGGCCTCGCTCTAGTAGTCGGAGGAGTGATCGCACACGAGAGTGGCACCGCAAAGTGGGAGTCACTCATCTCTGGGAGCGAACGGTCTTCGCTTGCGTCGCGGGTCATGATTTGGCACGCGGCCGCAAAAATCGCCACGGATTCTTTCCCCTGGGGCATCGGGATGGGTCATTTCCAAGAGCAGTACCTTGAATATCAGCGTTTTTTTCCACCCTACCTGGAATGGGCGGTACCGACCCCACACAATCTGTATCTCCACTTTCTGATCGAGGGTGGACTCCTCACCCTGTGCGGTTGGCTCGGTTGTGTCGTGATTGTAGCGAGTGCTGCGTGGCGGTCATGGCAGTCTGTAGGTTGCTCATCGATACCTTGGTGTGAGGCCCTGGGAGGGGCACTAATCGTGTTCTATCTCACTTATGGTCTGATTGACACGCCCTATATGAAAAACGACCTTGCTCTGGCCGTATGGGGATCGCTTGGATTCCTCGCAGGAGCACTTCGACTAGAGCGTAATGCGATAGAGCTTACCTGAAACGCGTTCGGTAAAGTACAGGTCCGTTTCAGTTGGAGCGAGAAAGAGGTCAGTTGCGTCAAAGGATGCGGTCATTTCATCAAGCGGTACTAGACGTTCTTTCTTGCCGGTTCGGACATTCATTTTCCAAAACGTGTCGGTACTGTGCAGTGGCTTGGAGAAATAATCGTTCGGGAGGACGGTTTCGGTGGGAAAGGCTCCAGGGAGCGCGTAATAAAAGGTCTCATTGTCTTTCGACCAGGCGATTTTCGATACGAGAGTCGGAGAAAATAAGTTTCGGTAGCCGCCCCCGTTCGCATCTACCAGCCCGAGTGCAAGCGTATGTCCGCCCCGTTCGGCCACACTCTGCACCAATATCCGCTGACCGTTCGGCGACCAGAGGAAATCTGCTCCCACACGGCCCGTAAGGATAGCGTGGCGGTTCTCGCCATTGATACTGATGATCTCGAGGGGACTCTCTCGGTTTCCGTCGGTCTTGGGCCATATCGCGACGACGCTTGACTGGGGGACAGCACTGAGGAAGTAGTCCTCAGTCCCGAGATCCGCGAGCTTTTGCCAATTTGAGCCGTCCGGTTGTGAGATATTGAGCGAGCGCAAACCACTGACTGGGTCAGTGAACTGGTAGTACATCCGATCACCGAGACTGGTCCAGGCGAGTCGCGACATTTCTTTCTTCAGTGGCGTGATGACCTGATTGCGCAGGTCGGCGTAGTACCACAAGCCACCGTCACTCCCCTTGATGAAGAGCATTGCCTTGGTGCGGTTCGGCGACCAGACGATACGCGTCGGTGCCCCTGGGAGTCCCCCGAGTCGAACGGTTGGGTCTCTGCCATCGAGACCCGCTTCCTTCAGTGCCTGGTCGCGAGTGGAATAGTAAAACAGGCTGTTCTCACCGGCTACGGGTTGAAGGACACTTTCAGGGATAATCTGTTGGAATGCAACCGAACGCGTGACGGTCTCGGCTTCGGTTTCACGTTTCTTTTCAATCTCTTCCTTCTTGACCGGGTCGGCGATCGGATTGGCTGAATTGTGTTTGAACGCGAAATTGTACACCGCGAGGAAAATAAGAACGAGGAGAAAGAGCGATCCAGAGATGATGAACAGTTTTTTCATGGAGGCAACCTACATGAGAGTAGCAACTTGCTCTAGATACTAAACTGCAGATGGAAGTGAGGGGTGCCGTTTTCGGTACATTGGGCACGTAGTGCTGATACCCAAGCTGGTGGTGCACAGATTTTCGCGATGCCGTAGCTCATCAGGTTTGTCACGTTGTTTCTGAGGAAATTCCCGAGGCAGGAATCTTCGCGGAAGTCTACTGAACCTCTCCCCGCCCCATGAGTTTTATGGCCGGTTTCGGTCCCGCCCGTTATGACGAGGCTGCAACCGGAAGCTGTTCGAAGCGTATTGACTCGATTGATGACAGAGACTGGGATGCCTTCGAGGCTGGTACAACTGGAATTGTTCGGGTTGCTACAGTTGCCTGTGCTGGAAACCGATATACCTGCAGCGAGGGCGGCCATGGCTTCGGCATGGGTGTAGAGTCCGGTAGAGGTGGGACCGCCAGTGCCTGGCCCAGGGGCAGGAGTCCCTGCACCTGGTGTCGTGGCTGCTGGCGCGGCGGTCGTAGAGATCGGCGTGATGGAAATGGCACGGAGATTGAGATTGACCAGGTCAGGATTGACCACATAGAGGAAGAGCCAGGCGACGAGGGCCAGAATGAGACCCAGGATAGCGTCAAAGATGATCGTCTTGGCACTTCCCATTCGCGAGGTATTGCCAGCCGATGTCAGATACATGAAGCCGCCGATGGTGAGCATGAAGACGACTGCGATGCCGACGGCCCAAAAGGCAAAGATATAAATATCCCGGAGATAGGTATCGAGCCGTCCGACTGTCTCACTTGAGCCTGGGATTTGCTCGAGGAGTGGGTAGTTCACCTGGTTGCTGCCAGCGACGGTAAATGAGTTATTTGCTCCTGGTGTTACACCGATAGCACCACGTTGACAACAGACTTCTGTACTGCTTGGGTAGCAGGATGGGTTGCCTGGGACCGGAGTGGCACAGGTCCCAGCTGGCCAACACATGCCACCCGCACCAGCGCAGGTGGCAGCGGGAATCTTTGTAGAGCAACATTGAGAAGCTACCCCACCACTGACAACACAATTCCCAAAGCCGAGATTATCCTCATTTGTTTGGCAGATAGATCCTGTTCCAGGATTTGGCCTACATACACCTGTTCGGGTTTGACTACCAATGCCAGCATTGCCAACATTTACATTACACTGTTCTCCAGCGACTGCTGCGGCCGCGATGTCTGTGTTGTTGCTCGCGAGCATGATTACGAACACGAAAACAAAAAGCGAGACACTTTTTTTCATAGGTTTTTCTTTTCCTTTCTATTATACACGCTTTTCGGAGAGAAGCAGAAAGCCCACTCTTTGGAAGTGGGCTGAGGGGCGCGAGCTGGCGGGGTCTTAGAAGTCCCAACTCCCATTCATACTGGAGGACTGGGTGTAGTTGACCACTGTTGTCTCGAAGAAGTTGCCTTTGTCGGCATTGGGATCCTGGAGCCGGTCGAGATGCTTGTAAGGATTCACCACGGCCTGTGGATACAAGGGGTCGATATTGAGCATGGCCAAGCGGTTATTGGCTAGCCACTTTGTGTAGCCCTCGGTGGTTTCGCCATTGATGCCGGGGATCCGATCGCCGAGGATGTGCTTCGACCAGTCGATTTCCTGGCGGACCGCCTCCGTCATCATCTCTTTGAGGAGGGCTTCGTCGTAGATTTCGGGGAATTCCTTGCGGATCTCTCGGATGAGATTGGCAAAGATGGTGACGTGAGTCAATTCATCGCGGCGGATATAGGCGATCATTCGTCCGGTCGCGAGCATCTTCATGTGGTCGACGAGCGTGTCAAAGAAAGCAAAACCGTTGTAAAAGTAGAGGGACTCGAGGAGGAAGTTCGCTATGATGCCACGGAAAAAGGTCTGATCAGTTGGGGAATCGATGAAGTCTTGATAGATTTGCCCGATATAGCGGTTACGCTCCAAGAGGATCTGATCAGTACGCCAGAAATAATAGATTTCGTCGCGTTCTTTCGAGTCTACGACAGTCTCAAGTATGGTGGCGTAGGATTGAGAGTGGATAGCTTCCTGATAGGTCTGGATGGAGAGGATGAGATTGACCTCGGGTGAGGTGACATAGTCTGAGAAGTGCGGCAGATTGACGGTCTGAATTGAGTCGAGGAAGGTGAGGAAGGAAATGATACCCTTGTAGGCTCGCTGTTCCTCCGGGGTGAGCTCACTGTGAAAGGTGCGCGCGTCGTCTTTCAGCCCCGACACTTTCTCGGGTACCCAGAAATTGCCGACCATGACTTGGTAGAGCGATTTCGCCCAGGGGTATTTGACGGCATTCAAGTTGAAGAGCCCGGTTGTTGTGCCTTTGATGATGGAACGGTGTTCAACGGTATCGTCCCCCTTTGGATTGAAGAGTAGATTACGCTTTAGTGTCTCGTTCATAGTGATTGAAACTTATAACTTATACCTTACAACACGTAAGCAAAACAATAGGATGAAAAGATGTCATGGGTTGTCGGTCGCTGGTTAAATTATCCTGAGCAGCTGACACAGCCATCCTTCACTTCTCCTGAGAGGCTGCGGACATAGTAGACGGTCTTGACCTCTTTCTCCCAGGCTTGCTGATAGTAGCCATAGAGTTGGGCCGGACTGACGCGTTCCGGATCGATCATCCATTCGAAGCTGATAGACTGATCGACCCATTTGTAGATGACGGCGATCATACTGATGACCTCGGCCATGTCCATGTGGATATATTCCTTGTAGAACCAGAAATTGTCCTTGGAGAGCTTGGGGGCGACCCGGATGGTCGGAGCCGAGAGATTGGTCTCGACGAAGTAGCGTTTGTAGATCGGGAGGAGTGCGGCGGTGGTACCGACAACACCGGCTGTCGAGGTATTGGGAGCAGGAGCAGTGTGATAGGCGAAGCGCACTCCAGTTGCTTTCATATCAGCGAAAAGCTGGCGCCATTCAGCTGCAAACGGAGTGTTCTTTTCATACCAGGCGAGATCGCGACCGAGGAGTATACCCTTCGAGTATTCGCTACCCGGATAGAGTTCATAAGCACCGCGCTCTTTGGCGAGATCGACGGAAGCTCGATAGGTGTGGAACGCATATCGTTCAAAGAGTCGATCGACTTCCAGGCGGGCTTCTTCGCTGTCGTAAGCGATTTTCCGCGTGGCGAGATATTCAGCGAGGCCGAGATATCCCACACCGACCGACCGATAGCGCTTGGCGGTCCGCTCGGCTTCCTTGATGGGATAGAAGTTGAGGGTGATGACATTGTCGAGGATACGCATGAGGACCGGGAAGGTATCGGCGATAACGGCTGGCTCATGGACTGTCGCAACATTGATGGAGGCTAGGTTGCAGACGACGAGATCGCCCGGTTCGTAACGCAGGATTATCTGACCGTCTTCGATCGTTTCCTCTACAAACTTTGAAGTCGAGGTATTTTGGCAGATTTCAGTGCAGAGCTGAGTCGAATAAATGTTGCCGGCATGTTTGTTTGGGTTGAGTCGGTTCACAGTGTCCCGGAAGAAAACATACGGCATACCAGTTTCCACGGTTGTCTTCAGGAATTTTTTGAAGAGTTCTTTGGCGTCAACTGATTTTTTCATTGTGAGACGTTCATCGCGTTCCAGCTCTTCATAGAAATGGTCGAATGCTTCCCCAAAGTGATCTTGGAGTGATTTCCCGTAGAGTTTTTTGATCTCATTTGGATCGAAGAGCGTCCAACTTTGCCCGTCACGGAGGCGACGCATGAAGATATCTGGCACCGATACAGCGGGGAAAATGTCAAATGCCTTTGAGCGGATATCGCCCGTTTCTGTTTGCAGGTCGAGGAAGTCATAGATATCGAGATGCCAAAAATCGAGGGTGACCGAGATCGCTCCGAGTCGGCTGCCGAGCTGATTCACGGCGACCGCGGTGTCGTTGATGACTTTGATCCATGGATTGACGCCGCCCGACATCCCCTTCACGCCACGGATGGCACCGCCTCGGGCGCGGATATTGCCGAGATAGACGCCGACGCCTCCGCCGAATTTCGAAATTTGTGCCATGTTCTCAACGGCGTGGTAGATGCCGCGCAAATCATCATCGACATTGATCTTGAAGCAGCTGGAGAGTTGATGGTAATTTGTCCGAGCATTGAGGAGGGTCGGTGTCGGGAGCGAGATGCGTTGCTTGGAACAATGTTCATAGATCTTCAAGGCGAGCGCGAGTCGGTTCTCTTTTGCCTCGGGGATAGCGAGGAAGAGCGCGACGCTCATGTACATCTCTTGAGGGAGCTCATAGACAGCCTTGTTCGGGTTCAGGAGGTAACGCTTGATGAAGGACACAATGGTTGTGTACTCATAACCCTCATCTGTCTCCTGGGTGAGGTACTTGCCGGCTTCGAGGATGTCTGCAGCCGTGTAGTGTTGGTAGAAATCCTTGTAATACAGACCTTTTTTGATGTAGTCATCGAAGTGGGCCTTGTACGCTTGGGCCGAGTAGATGTCCTTTTGGGCCAAACCACGGTTTTTGATTGCCTTTTTGTAGAGACCACCGAGGAGAAGTCGCGCGGCGATATTCTGCCAAGCAACGTTTTCAACAGTGACGAGATCGATACAAGTCTTGACGAGTAGTTTCTCGATATCTGAGGTCTTGATGTCTTCGACAAGATTCTTCTTGAATGAATCCATCAAATCCTCGAAACCACATTCCTCCTCGTGCCCTTTTGCGGCGCGGTTGAATACAGTGCGGAGTTTTTTCACGTCAAAGTACTCTTTGGAACCGTCCGATTTTGTCACCTTGAGGGTCTTTTCTTCAAACTCCCGCACCAGTCGCTCGTGACGTTCCTCACGCTCCTGCTTGCGCTCTTGACGGTAGAGGATATAGGCCTTGGCAAGTTCGAAGTGATTGGCTTTCACGAGTTCGCGCTCGACGATGTCCTGGATGTCTTCGACTGTTGGCATTCGGTTCACAAATATCTCGCCGTAGATACGTTCCATGTCCTGGATAACTGCATCCGTAACAGTCGGGATGAATGTCTTGTCCGTGATCGCGATGGCATCACAGGCGAGTTCGATTGCGTGTTCAATTCGTTTGCGATCAAAGGGGATGATTTCTCCATCGCGGCGGCGGATTTTCTCGATAGCCATATGTTTATGTTATGCGGTATGTCGATTAGGGGTGGATGGAGCGGGCGAACACCCTATCTATCTATGATTGATGCTCTTTGAATCGTTGTTCGACGGTCTTCCAGTCGATGGAACGGAAAAACGCCTCGATATAGTCAGCACGTTTCAAACCGTAATCAATCATGAAGGCGTGTTCGAAGACATCCATGACAAGGAGTGGTGTAGTCCCGACCAAATGCCCCAGGTCATGCTCATTCACCCAGACATTGGAGAGCTTGTTGGTCTCGGCATCGTGGGCGAGGATGACCCAGCCGATGCCGCGCATGCTGCCGGTGCCGACAAAGTTCTGCTTCCAGGCCTCGACGCTGCCGTAGGTGGCGATGAGGCCGTCCTGGAGTGTCCCGTCCGAGAGCGGAGCCGATTCTTTTGTCATATTGCCAAAGTACAGTTCATGCAGGCGCATGCCGTTCCATTCCCAACCGAATCGTCGTTTGAATTCAGCAAACTCGGGAGTTGAAAACTCACCTTTTTCACTCAGTGCCTTCAGTTTTTCCGAAAGCGCGTTCGTGTTTTTCACATAGCCCTCGTAGAGGGTGAAGTGGTTGTTGAGGAGAATGTCAGAAAAACCAGGGAGTCCGATGAGGTGAGAATAGCTTTTTGCGCTATATGGCATAGGTGTGGGTACGAGTGCTCCGACTTCTTTGCTCCTGAGTCTCTCGCGTTTTTGTCGCGAGCTCACGTGCTCTGTCGTCAAAGACTCGTGTGCTTTATTAGATTTTTCCGACGAGATCGATCCCGGGTTTCAAGGTCTTGCCACCCTTCTTCCAATTGGCTGGGCAGACCTCGCCGTGATGTTCGCGGACGAAGATTGCTGCTTCCAATTTACGGAGGAGCTCATCAGCTGATCGGCCGACATTGTTGGCATGGATCTCATATGCCTGGAGCACGCCATCGGGATCAATGATGAAGCTTCCGCGGAGAGCGAGCCCCCGATCTTCACCCTCGTGGATGAGGACATCAAATGCGGCGGCGATATCACCTGCTGGATCAGCGACCATTGGATACTCGATCGTCTTGATAGCGGGCGAGTGATCATGCCATGCCTTGTGGGTGAACTTGGTATCGGTTGAAACAGAGAGGACTTCAGCATTGAGTGCCTTGAATTTGGCATAGCTTTTCTGCATTTCTTCAAGTTCGGTTGGGCAGATGAATGTGAAGTCGGCTGGATAGAAGAAAACAATGGTCCACTTGCCTCGGAAATCCGAAAAATGGGCTTTGTGGAAGGCGTCGGCTTGATAGTAATCGAAATCAATATCTGGCACGGTATTTCCGATCATTGGGAAATACGCGGGCATACCATTCCCCTCGTTTTCTTCACAGTACCCACCTTTGCAGCAGCTTTCTTGTTGATTCATAATGATGAATAAAAAATGGATTAGAATTTGATTTCGCAACCCGAAAATCGGATGACGCTCCACCATGATAGAGAGGTCAAATGGAGGTGTCAAATATCTTCGAAATTACGCTGAAAATCACACTCTTCAGATTGAAAAATTAACAATTACTACCACCAATAGTATTTATATTCTTTTGAGAAGTACAAGAAGCGTTGACAGTCCTCGTCCAAGGTGGCATGCTGATGACTCTGGTTGGAGTATAACGTGTGAACATCTCGGCCCGGAGGGAAAGTAGGGGTATAGGGTAATGGTCACAGAACACATTCATGGAGCAACAAAACAGGATTTTCGTAAAGGAAAAGCATAACGGCCAACGGCTCGACCTGTTCCTCATGGCTGTTCTTGTTGAGACATCGCGGCCAATTATACATGACCTCATTCAGTCCAAAATGGTGCGAATTGATGGCAAGATAACCGTGAAGGCAAGCTTGCGTCTGAGGCCTGGTATGGTGATAAGGCTGTCAGCTTCAGGGCGAGCGAGACAGTCCGTGAAGGTGATACCCACAGAGAGTATTCCGGTTCCGCGGGTAATCGCTGAGACGGAGAAGTTTCTCGTGTTAGATAAGCCTGCTGGTATCGCGATGCATCCTGCTGGGAATTCCCAACGACGGACGGTTTCTGACTGGATATCCACGACTTATCCACACATTATCGGGATTGGAGAGGACAAAAAACGTCCCGGTATGGTACATCGACTTGATCAGGATACTTCTGGACTAGTCATCATTGCAAAGACAAATCGTTCATTTAAGGCTCTAAAGAAGCTTTTTCAGGAACGTGAAATAGAGAAAACATATTTTGCTCTCGTGTACGGCAATGTACATGAACCAAGCGGTCGCATCGATCTCCCAATCGGTCGAATCAAGGGAGAGAAGAAACGGGCTGTCCCAGCTGGAAACCGCCTTTTTGGTGGTGAACTCCGCGATGCGATCACAGAATATACCTTACAAACACGTTATACAGGGTATGATTACCTCTCAATTAAGCCAAAAACTGGTCGAACCCATCAAATCCGTGTCCATTTGGCAGCACTAGGCCATCCGATTGTGGGGGATCGGCTGTATCGCTTCAAAGAGCATCGGTATGATCCGTTAAAACCGACTTTTCAGTTGCTTCATGCGGGTGAGCTCCATTTTAAGCTCGGGAAGCAGAGGTTTCATTACCTATCCCCACTCCCAATTTACTTTACGGATACCTTGAAAATGCTGGACCAGACGTCAATCGAGGATGGTGTACGGGCTTGACGCCAAGATAGGAAGGAGATATGATTGGAACGCTTGAGTAACCCGCCCGACACGCCTGATGCGAGTCATGCGGGCGGGGCCTTTCTCTGAAATGGGGTCCCCTTTTTATTACTACACATCTACCCGATTTGTTTCGGGCGATCCATACCACTATGTACCAGAAACTCGTCGCATTCAACAACAACCTTCGCACCGCGCGGACTGATCTCCCTCTCCTCCAAGCCGGAGATGTGGTGAAGGTACGCCGCAAGATCAAAGAAGGCGAGAAGACTCGCATTCAGATGTTCCAAGGCATGGTTATCGCTATCAAGGGTGGGCAAAGCTCATCTCGGACTGTGACCGTACGCAAAGTATCTTCGGGTATCGGCGTTGAGCTTATCTTTCCCCTACTTTCCTCACAGGTTGAGTCGATTGAGCTCGTCAAGCGGACCAAGGCAAGGCGTGGTAAACTGTACTTTGTTCGGACCAAGTCGGCCAAGGTTATTGGTAAGAAATTGAAAGAAGTCCCGTTCGAAATCGGTCGTTCCGGTAAGGATGCGAAGGACGTGATAAAGGAAGTGGAGGCTGCGGTTGATACCAGTGTCGAAGAAGTATCGACTGAAGCCAAGTCGGAATAACGATGGAGTTCCCGTGCGAGATGCCCAGGTGGCGGAATTGGTATACGCGCTAGCTTGAGGTGCTAGTTCCCGCAAGGGATTGGAGGTTCGAGTCCTCTCTTGGGCACAAAGGAACGAAGCTGGCACTTGATTGACCAGCTTTCTTTTTTGAAAGACCCTCGGTACGATACGGTAAGGAGGGACGATTAGCTCAGTTGGTTAGAGCATCTCGTTTACACCGAGGGGGTCGCTGGTTCGAGCCCAGCATCGTCCACTGTTGATTTTTTCGATTGTTTAGGCATAATGCCAAAGTACCTCAAAAGCCGGGGTAGCTCAGTGGTAGAGCGAAGGACTGAAAATCCTTGCGTCGGCAGTTCAATTCTGCCCCCCGGCACCACACCAACAAGTGTAGGGTAGGGCTAGAGTGTCGGGGAAAGGGGTTGGTGTCATGCCCCGGCACTTGTGCTATAAAAGAAATGTCGTTCTCAGGGTCCGTAGCTCAGCGGTTAGAGCGGGCGACTCATAATCGCTTGGTCGATGGTTCGATTCCATCCGGACCCACCAGCGAGCCGGGACAGTAGATGGTTGAATAGTGAGATTGCCGAAGCTAAGGAAAGAAGCGGGCCTGCCCCGCCGAAGCCTTGCGTAGGCGGGTATCGTATAGCGGCTATTATGTGACCTTGCCAAGGTCAAGATACGGGTTCGACTCCCGTTACCCGCTCAGAGTTGCAGAAACAGCCTTAAATTGGGCTGTTTTTGCTTTATCTAAAACAAAACCATTCAGTTCTAACCGTGCGTACCAGCCAGCGCTAAGGGCGCGTCATTCTACCTAACCTAGTCAATTTGAACCGAAAAAGTAGGAATCCCCACCCTTTTCCTTTTTGTTTCACCTTTAAGTAGATCTAGTTTTCTTTCAGGTACATCGCCCCGTTCTCCTAAGTGCTGGGCATATTTGTGAGCAAAGAACGAGGAGCCAAAGTGAATTGTGTGCTTCCCGTACTTATTTCTTACCTCGTCAATTTTTTCGTAAAGGCTCCTTGATCGATCAATCTTAAGGGAGGCGCCAAATAGATCAGGTTGAGTCGGATACACCTTTAAGTCTGTGAGGCCGACCATGGTGGCCCGATATAGTGTTCCGTCTCGGAATAGCTTTTCAAATCCAGGGGCTAGGATATCGATGAGTTCATGAGCAAAGTTAGTCGGGCGTGAGAGTTGGGCTTCGTAGTATGTGTGCACGAAGTCTTGTGTACGCAATAGAATATAAACTTTGCTCGCTTCCATTCTGTAACCCCTCGCTTTCATGCAGGCAGATTCGATGTTTTTGCAGAGCTGAGCAAAAACGAACTTTCGGTCGTTTGAAGCGGGCGTGAATGTCTTCATCTTCTGGATTGAGTAGTGTTCCTTCTTCGGTTCTGTTTGCAGAGGCATAACACTATGACCTCTAAGCTCAGACCAGATTTCTTGATGTGGCTTTGCAAAGAATCGTTTAACCCAATCTTCATCCTTTCGGGCAAACTCAAGAGCGGTACGAATGCCAAACTTATTGAGCAGGGCCGTTGTCTGCGGACCTATACCCCAGACATTCTCAACGGGTAACTTATCGAGGTAAAGATGAATGTATTTGTTCGGAATAGGAGTAAGACCGTGAGGTTTCTTCCATTTCGAACCAAGTTTCGCTAATACCTTGGTCGAGGCTAAACCGATAGAGAAGGAAAAGCCTAGTTCTTTTTGTAAATCTTGCTGGATTTGCTCAGCCATCTTAGCGTAACTCATCCGCCTTATCCTCTGGTATCCAGTGAGATCGGCAAAGCATTCATCAATGCCATACTCTTCAACATCTCCCGTATAGCGTCTCACGATATCGTAGAATCGCTTTGAGAGAAGAGAATATGTTTCGTAGTCTGATGGGAGATAAATTGCTTCTGGGCAAAGCTTTTTAATCTCGTGGAATCTCATAGCTCGTGTCACTCCCCTAGCCTTAGCCTCATAGCTCATGGATGCGGCTATCCCCCGCTCTTTTCCAGTAATTACGGGCTTGCCTCTGAGTTCTGGGTTTCGGGCTTGTTCACACGAAGCAAAGAAAGCATCTCCATCTATGTGGAGAATGGCGCGAGGGTATTTCCCTAGGGCGATAGGGGCAGTCATATTCCCTAGTATTTCCGAATGATCGTTATGACGACGGCTTCGATGACGAGTTCCTCTTTCGGATAAATGGTCTGAAACTTCGGATTGGCTGGGACAAGTGCTACTTTTCCGTTCTTTTGTTTGTGGTAATACTTCATTGTTGTTTTACCGTCAACGGTGGCGATAACAATATCGCCATCCCTTGGCTCCTTCCCGCGCTCTACTAGAGCAACATCACCTGGACGAATCCCAGCATTAATCATGGATTCGCCCTTGATTTTGAGTAAGAATGTAGCCTCTCGCCTATGAATCAACCATTCATCAAGTGTCATTGTATCTAGGAGTTCCTCTTCTGCTGGAGAAGGCCAACCAGCCTCTACATGACCAAGTGTTTTAATGCCAGAAAAAAGGTTTGTAGGGATTAACTTCCCCTCCTTATCGCGTCGTAAAAGTCCCTCCTCAACAAGCTGATCTAGCAACTGCTTGCACTGGCGCATTGATTTGGTATGCAAGATGTCGTCTCGAACTTCGCGTACCGACGGCATTCGCTTTCTCTGGTCGTAGAAGGCTTGGATTTTCTGTAAGAGTATAATGGGTTCCATAAAGGAGATATTTATCAGCTATACTATATGGGAACGAATGTTCCCAAGTCAAGTAACCATTCTATGTGCGGACGATTTACCCTTACTGAGCCAAAAGAGGACGCTGAAGAATACTTCAAGGTTAAGATTGAGGGTGATTATAAGCCTCGGTACAATATTGCCCCTACTCAGCATCACCCAGTGATTCTCAACTCGAAACCAGAGGTTGCCCAGATGGTGTTTTGGGGTCTGAAACCCGTGTGGTTTCACCCTGGGAAAAAGGTCTATCTCAATAATGTGAGAGCAGAGAATCTTCGTGAGACGCCTACATTTAAGAAAGATCTGATGGAGCGGCGCTGTCTGGTGTTGGCTGATGGGTTCTATGAATGGGAAACAACGAAAGAAGGTAAACAGCCGTATCGGATCGTTTTAAAAGATAATAGACCTTTCGCCTTTGCTGGTCTGTGGGAAGAAAATGAGGTAGAAGGTGAGAAAATAAGGACTTTTGCGATAATTACTACCACCCCGAATAGCGTACTTCTCCCGATTCATAATCGTATGCCAGTAATTCTTGCGCCCGGCGATGATAGAAAATGGCTCAATGAACCAGATTTGAATCTTTTAAATCCGTACTCCCCAGAACAGATGATGGCATACAAGGTGAGCAAGGTATTGAATCGAGCAGCGGCGGACAGCGAAGTGCTTATTCGGCCGGTCTAAAACATTCTAGGATCGCGAGTTTTGGGTGGTTTCAGTTCTAACGCTCTGTACCAGCCAGCGCTTACTTCCAAATCAGTAAAAAAGGGCTTAACTAAAGGTGATTCTTAGTTCCAACAGAAAATGCTATTTTGAAGGTTTCATCAAGCCTTTTTCTTTTTGTTAAGGGGAAAAGAGGGTGAAAATGATTGGTTCTAACGGTATGGCTTTATTACAAGAGGAAGACAGTATTGACTTCCTCTTCAAGGAGTTTTATTATGTAATATTCTTTAACATTTTAATAAGGAAAAATCATGGAAAAGAAAAAATATTTTTCTATTGATGAACTTCTCGAAATGGTGGATTCACCAAATAGAGAAGCTTGTCAGAAGCTTCTTGATGAGCAAAGACAGCTCTTTCAAGTGGTACAAGGATCGAAGCATAACCATCAGGCGTGGATTGGCGGTTATCAAGACCATGTCCAAGAAATAATGAATATCGCCTATCAACTCTACCATCTGATGGAATCGCTACGACCTTTGCCATTTTCGCTCTCCGATGCCTTGCTGGTGGTTTTCCTTCACGACATCGAGAAGCCGTGGAAGTACGAGCTCAACAGCGACGGCAAGCTCGACGAAATCGAAGCAATGCGGGACAAAGAAGCTCAGCACCAGTTTCGAGCCAAGAAGCTGGCTGAATATGGCATTATCCTTTCACCAGAGCAACAAAATGGAATGCGCTATGTTGAAGGAGAACTGAAGGATTATTCGGGCTGGGAGCGGAAGATGAATCCGTTAGCCGCACTTTGCCATATGGCTGATGTTGCCAGTGCGAGAATCTGGTTCGATCATCCGCTTGTCGACGCCGATGTATGGGAGGGTGCCGCGCGGATTCGAAATTAGAGATGTCTCAGAGGCTCTTACGGAGCAACCTCCGTTCGAGCCTCTTCTTTTTGTAAAGTAGTCCTAACTGACAGTACCAGCCAGCTCAGCTAAAAATGAGGCTCACCAGAGCCTTGTTTTTTATTACCCCTAAAGACAGTCGAACTGAGGGTGGACAAACTTTATAAATTATAGTATTGTACACAGTCCAATTCGGACGAATAGCAACTTAACAAGGAGAGACGCCATGCCTTTGGTTGTCGTACGCTACAAACCCGATCGAGTACTTGACCATGTCATGGTTGCTCTGATCGGGGCTCTTCCGGAAATCGTCGCCCTGGCGCTGCATGTCGAGGAAGATCCCGAAGCTCACCTCAGCGTCGAGCACATCATGGTCGACACGCAGGAAATCGGCCGCTTCGCAGTGAATGCAAATTGCCTCGACATCACGATCGAGGCCAACGAATACCCGGGCCGGGCTGTCAATCTCGACGAGCGACGTATGGGCATCGTTGCTGCCATCCGTGGAGTACTGGCCGACTACGACCTGAACATCGCCTGTGGTGTCTGGGTACGGCTCTTCCGTGGCTCGTACGAAGAACTCTGATCAACTCGACATTAGGAGAACTCCATGTCCCGTAGCGACATCATCTGCGCCATTGCGATCATGTGTTTTACCAGCCTCTGCTTCGGAGGACTGGCGGCCGGAGCAACCTGGTCCGTTGTCACGGCCCCGCAAGGAAGTCCGTGGCTCAGCAACAGCCTCGCCGCCTCGTTCTCGATCTTCGCCGCGGCTGTCTTTCTCTGGCTCAGCATCGGTCTTTGGAAGAATCCCGACCACGACGCTGTCCTGGGGCGCTGCTAGATTTACCAGTCAAACCGACTCGAAAGGAGTCTCACATGAAACTCAGCAACAGTGCGGTCGTCGGTATTGGTCTCATCATGGTGCTTGCCGCACTTCCGATCCTCGAGATCGTCGGCGACATCAATGGGGCACTCTTGGAGCAGGGGCGTCGATCAGAGATGCTGACGTGGCCCATCCTCCTCGCACTCGGCCTTGCGTGGACTGGCTTTGGCCTTTGCATGCATTTCGGGCTGAACGAGCTCAACCAGCCTCCCGCCCAGTGAGTCAATGCAACGACTCGATCAATTCAAGCCGCCGAAAGCTCCTCGTAGCTCTCGGCGGTCTTCATTTTTATACGAAAAGGTTCTAACCGCATCTACCAGCCAGCTCAGCTAAAAATGAGACTCTCCGCCAGTTGGCGGAAGGGCCTTGTTTTTTATTACCCTTGAACTGAGACTGGACAAATTTATAAAAAAATGCTATCATATTACGTTCAAGAAAATTCTGAACCCTAGTCACGGGGTGCCGTGATAACTGTCCTTTGGAGATCGTCATGACTCAGTTTCTTATGTCCACTTCCGAACTCGGTATCGGAGACTGGTCTTCAATGCCGGGAAAGCTCACAGACAGGAAGGCGACCGCTCTGTGGCTGTGTCGCAATAGCGGCCAAGTTCCCGGTGAGATGCTGCAGGTTGGCCTGATGATGCTGCGGACAATCCCGTTGGATCAACTGGCTTCCGGTGAAAGCCCTGGCTACTGGGCAGTCACGGGCATCCTCGAATGGATCAGATTCAGTTTCCCGAGCGATATCAACGTCAGGATGGTTTCGTCTGATCTGTGGGGCATGAATCCGATGCCAACGCCGGCGCGGGCAGGACTGATTGATCGTGTCACCCGGCGCTTTCCTGACCTAATGCTTGCCTCGGTCAAGCTCAGGGGTCACATCTAGTCGCCTGATCGTCCCGTTTCAACACCGCCATCGCTCCAACAGAGCTTTGGCGGTCTTTCTTTTTATACCCAATTAGTTCTAACCGCATCTACCAGGGAGCTCAGAGTTTCAGAAACAGCCTTAAATTGGGCTGTTTTTTATTTCGACTCATCAATCTGCACCGCACCCTGACGGAGGATCTCGATCCCATTCGGGGTCCAGTGGACTAGGGTCGATGGTGCACTCTCGAGGCTGCCGCCGTCGATGTAGTGATCGACTTGGTCGCCAAAGTATGTGCGAGCTGTAGCGATAGTTGTCGCGGCTGGCTGGCCGGCGATATTGGCCGATGGAGCGATGAGTGGACCGGATTGTTTCAAAAAGGCGCAGAGTGCCTCGTCGGCAGGTACACGGAAGGCGATATCTCTTGTACCACGGTGGAGATATATCCAATGATCTGGCTTGGCAGTGGGGAGAACCACGCTGACTTTCCCAGGCCAGACGGAACGGAGGAATGTCTGTGCCCGATCATCGAGTACGACCGAAAACTGGTGGAGTTCAGCCTCGTCGCTTATGAGGACGATGACCGCTTTGTGCAGATCACGCTGGCGCAATTGGAAGACTCGCTCGACTGCTTCTGGTATGAGAGCACTCGCAACGAGGCCGTAGACGGTGTCCGTCGGGATCACGGCCACTCCACCCGACCGGAGGATTTCGAGGGCAGAAGTGTAGTCACTAGCGGTTCGAGGATGCATAGGGTTCATGATAGCGACTTCTACCATAGCATCGACACTGATTCAGTGGAAGATACAACAAAGAGTATCACTCCAGCTATACTGGAGATATGGAGAAAAGTATTTTCGGCCTGGGAAAAAAGGAGGAAGCGTTTTTCCGGCGATTATCGACACCAGCGCGGATTCAAGACTATCTCGATACTCTCCCCTTCAATCTTGAGAAGGCAGGACTGACGTTTTATTCCCCGCGTGTGGTTTTGCGCGAGGGCAAGGCACACTGCATCGAGGCGGCTTGCCTCGCAGCATTCGCGCTCTGGTATCATGGGTCAGAACCGCTCATCCTCGATTTGCGCTCGCTTCGCTATGACTTCGATCATGTCGTGACGCTATTCAAACGCAATGGCTATTGGGGTGCGCTATCGAAAACCAATCATGGAGTGCTCCGCTATCGTGATCCGGTCTACCGCACAGTCCGCGAACTCGCTCTCTCCTATTTCCACGAATACTTTCTGACGACGACAGGGCGCAAGACTTTGCGTGAATACTCGCGGCCGATGAATCTGAAACGGTTTGGAACAAGCTGGGTGACGAGTGAAGAGAGTCTGATCGATATCGCGGAAGCCCTCGACTTGTCACGACATTACCCGCTTGTGCCAGGTGTCAATGCACGTCAGCTCCGGACCGCATCAGATATTGAGCGGCAGACTGGTTCCATTCCTGAATGGCGATAAGTGACGAGGGTGCGAGTACCGTGTTGTTTTTGACTTCGACAGTTTCTCGGGGAGTCGGCCAGTATATCAGTACCTGTGATCGCAGATATGCTACAATATATTTGCTATGGAAGAACACCCATTTATCCGTCCCAAGGTTTGCGTCATTGATGATGACGCTGATTTGAGAGAGATTTACCTCCTCAATTTGAACCGTGAGAATTTGGATGCAGTACTCGCGCGAGACGGCGAGGAGGGGCTCCGTGCCATTCGTGAGCATATGCCAGAGGCGATCATCCTGGATCTGCAAATGCCCAAAAAAGATGGCTTTGAGGTTTTGGCAGAGTTGGCAGCCGACAAGAAATTGCGGGATATTCCAGTAATTATTCTTTCGAATGCTGACGATGAGGCATCTTTCAAGAAGGTGGGTCAGTTTGAGACTCACTTTTACCTCGTGAAAGCACTTACGACACCTCAGAAGGTGGTCAAAATCCTGAGAGAAGTCATGAAATAAACCGGCATAAAACCTTTTCCGCACCCAAAAGGGTGTTTTTTTTGTACTTTTTCATGAGCGTTAAAGCATTGACAGAAAATATAATATATGCTAGGATATTCAGTCGCATGAAAAGCGACTTGGTCGGTACCGATGGATACAGTAGAGTCCATAACCAACCAAATTATCTGTAATGACAATCTATGCGGTCCGCAAGGTGGACGCTTTCTCTCGGGTTTTGCTTATTTTTGTTTGGTGTGCCGTCTGTGCATGCTGCCTGGCAAGAGGTGGCTGAACCTCGTTATGATATTGCCTCTGATCCCCTGCTTCTCATCTGGACTTTTGGGACACAGCAGGCGAAGCCGGCTGTAACCGCGACGGGTGAATTGACAGCCGATGACAAAAAACTGGCTCATTGGAAAGAGAAACAGGCACATCTCTGGGCGAAGCTCGAAACCGGTAAACGCTTCACGATCAATGCCTCGGCCTACACGGCTGCAGCTGATGAGTGTGGCAAAAGTGATGGTATTACAGCCTCTGGTTTGAAGGTGACCGAGGGTCGGACCCTCGCCTGCCCGCCGAATTACCCGTTCGGTACCAAGATCGTCATCGAAGGGATGGGTGAGTATCGCTGTGAAGATCGTGGTGGTGCTATCAAAGGCAATCATATCGATATCTACATGGAGACCAAGGCACAAGCCTTTGCCTTTGGCCGCCAGCACCTCGAAGCCAAGATTGTCGACTAATGGAGCATGCTGGGGAGTTTCGGCTCCCCTCCTATTTTTCCTGATAATGTCTTCAAGATATGTAGAGGACATATTTGCAGCTCCTTTAGGACCTTTTTCTCTGTTTGACGCAGAGTAGTGGCTTTGCTAGGCTGCCAATGTTCCAATGGGTCCGATGGCCGAGCGGTTCGGCAAGGGCCCGCCAGAGGCGGGTACATCTGCAAAATGGTATATTTCAAACGGTACGTTGTGGCCAGATGTCCGAGCGGTTAGGAAGAGGTCTGCAAAACCTCGTACAGGAGTTCGACTCTCCTTCTGGCCTCTATTATGTTTAGACGCAGCGGTTCCCTGCCCGCCTCTGGAGGGAACTCCGCTTCGGACCTCAGCGTCATGTTTCCTGCCGGGGTGGCGGAATGGTATACGCACGACACTTAAAATGTTGCACCCGAAAGGGTTTGTGGGTTCGAGTCCCACTCCCGGCACCGAGCGTTTTGATACAATACAAGAAACACAAAATATCTCTATGGGTCTCGCTGCTTTTCTCATCGTCATTCAGTCGGTTATCACCTTTGTCCATTGGGTCGTCTGGCGTGTACTCGACAACTACTGGCCGCTAGTTGGGAGTTCTCGCTCCGCAGTTTTTACACTCATTCTCGGGCTTTCGTTTTCGTTTCTGATTTCCAATATCCTGACTCGGATTGTTCCGGGAGATGTGACACGTACCGTATATTTTTATGCTGCGATGTGGCTTGGGACGATACACCTCCTGTTTCTTGCAGCGGTGGTATTGTCCCTCTTGTCGCTTATTGTTCATGCATTGGGCGGTACAATCTCGCCCTGGATCGCATTCATTTTTTTCCTAGGAGCACTTGGATTGAACGGCTTTGCTCTTTGGAATGGTTTTCAGATTCATCCAAAGCATCTTACGGTCGCACTCCCCGATCTTCCCGAACCGTGGGTAGGTAAAAAGGTAGCCTTTTTTGCTGACTCGCATTTTGGCAATATCCACCGGGAACGGACAGCTGAAGCTATCGCCCAGCTTATCGAAGCCGAAGATCCCGCACTCATTTTGATGGGCGGTGATTTCTTTGATGGGCCGCCGATCGATGCTGCGCTTGTCACTGCTCCATTCAAGTCGTTGACATCGCATACACCCGCTTTTTTCGTCTCCGGCAATCATGAGGAGTATGGTGACACGGCCGATTTCCTCCAATCACTTGGCGCAGCTGGCTTCCGTATCATTAATGATAAGCGTGTAGTCGAAAACGGTCTACAAATTGTAGGACTCGATTTTGTCACGACGCGAACTCCTGAGGCAACCGAGATGGTGATGATGCACCTCATGGTGAATCCTGATCTTCCGACCATCGTCTTGAAACATGTGCCGCGCAATATCGAACAACTCGTCGATGGCGGCGCGGATCTGACTTTGCACGGACACACACATGAGGGACAGATGTGGCCTTTTAGTTGGGTGACGTGGTTTGTCTACCGCGGCTATGACTTTGGTCTGAAGCCGTACGGTGATAGTATCGTGTATACGACGAGCGGTGCTGGGAGCTGGGGCCCGCCACAGCGTTTTGGTACGACCGCTGAAGTCGTCTTCTTCACGCTCAAACGAAAAGAATAGTACGGGGAATAGATCCCCGCTTTGTATCCCCCGGTGTTCCATCCGGGATTCTTTACGTCTTCAGCTTCCGAGTTTCTTGATGACGGCGGGTATTTTTTTGAAGTCTTCAATCAGCGTTTGTCGCATGCCGCCATTGTAGAGTGCGGCAGCGGGGTGATAGAGTGCGAAAAAAACTTGCGGCCCGATATCAGGAAAATTTCGTCGGAACGCCTGGCCGTGAACTTCAGATATCTTCTTGCCCGGTATGAAGTGCTCCATCGCGTGACGACCGAGCGTCACGATGATTTTCGGCTGGATGATACGGATCTGCTCGTGAAGCCAAGGCATGCAAGCTGCGATTTCCTTGGGTAAAGGGTCGCGATTTTCTGGTGGGCGATACTTTACGATGTTGGTGATATAGATGTCCTCGCGTTGAAGTCCGATGGTTGCGAGCATTTCATTCAGGAACTTTCCAGCGGCTCCAACGAAGGGGACTCCCTGGAGATCCTCATTCTTCCCGGGTGCCTCACCGATGAACATAATATCAGCGGTAGCACTTCCCTCTCCGGGTACAGCTTGCGTCGCCGAATCACGCAGAGAACAAGGGCACTCCAAAATCATCTGGGCATTGAGGATTTTGAGGGCCATCGTACTATCCATAATGGTTTTTATATACTTGTCAGTATGGCGAAGGAGCAAACGGAGAGTGCTTCTCTATTGTCTATTGCGGAGAGTCATAACCCTAGTCATTACGTAACACGCCAACCAGTGGTTGATTCAATGATTTTCCCTTCCAATTCGAAACCGCTCGCGAGTTTGTGTCCGCCACCGCCGAGGGTGTGGGCGATCGCTGAGACATCGACGCCGTGGTGTTCTGAAGCACGCAGGCTTCCGCGGACGATCGATTCATCGCGCTCCGAGAGAACGAGTGCGAAACGCGCCTCTGGTACCGTGGAGAGAATCGCAGCAACCTGATAGATATCATCCGAGGTCGCTTCGCACTCTTTGATATCAGAACGCGTGACTGCGGTGACGAGTAATCCTGATTCGGGAATGAATTTTGCCTTTTCGAATGCGATACCCCAGAGCTTCATCGCAGCAATATTTTTGTTGGCGAAAATTGTGTTGGAAATTTTCGTCAACGGTGCGCCGAGCTTCATGAGGTGCGAGGCGATATCCATTACTTGTGGCGATACCGAAGAGTGTTGGAAATTGCCAGTATCAAAGAGGATGCCAGTGAGGAGTGCAGTGGCCATCTCTTTGGTGATGTGGGCCTGAGCATGCATGAAAAACAAATATACGAGCTCACTTGATGATGAATATTTCGGATCGATCATGATGATGTCTGCTGTGAGGTCAATATCAGGGTGATGGTCGATGAGTACAGTGACTTGACGTTCATCGAAACGATCACTCAACAGATGGAATCCACGGTCGACACTGTCGGTCGCAACAATCACATCAAATGAGGTGAGGTCCAGTTGATCAGGATGGAAGAAATCAGTCTGAAATAGTGAAGTTAAATTTTCAGGAAAGGGATCATAGCAAGCGATTGAGACTCGCTTCCCCTGCCCTTCCAAATAGTATTTCAAAGCGAGATTGGCACCGACGGTGTCGGGGTCGGGTCGCTTGTGGGCAACGAGGAGGATATTTTCTGCTTGTTCAAAGACAAAGCGTAAGGATTTAAATTCTTTTCCGAAATAACGCATAGAGCAGTCAAGAGTTGGTACCCCGAATGGATTTGAGTAATCGTTCAACCTCATCAGCCTTTTCCTCAGTGGTGTCTAACTCAAAAACAAGTTTTGGCAGTGGGCGGGTCGAAAGTTTCTGATGAAAGAGCCATTCGACTCGGCGGTGTTCGTGCTGGAGAGTCTTCATGACGTAGTAACGATCAGTAACCGGCAGGACACTGAGTGATACATGTGTGGAGCGGAGGTTTCGCGCGGTATCAACTTTTGCAATCGTGACAATAACACCAGTTTTTAACGAAAGTTCGCGTGTCAAAATGAGTCCGAGGATATCGCGAATCAGATCGTTCAGTTGAGAAATTCTATCGTGCATAGTGCCCCTGGACAGAATCGAACTGCCATTTCTCCCTTAGGACGGGATAGCTCTATCCATTGAGCTACAGGGGCGACTCACTACTCTAGTGGAAAATTACTCCTCTGGCAAGGAGAAGTTATTGGACGAGTGAAACGGTGGATAACCTGAGGATAAGTATGGACAAGGTCCACTTGAGCCCCGATGGTGGACCATACCGGATTCGAACCGGTCACCCCTTCCATGCCATGGAAGTGCTCTACCAAATGAGCTAATGGCCCTTCACTGAGCAATACCACATAGTACCTTACCATCATATCGATATCTATTGATTCGTCAATGACGCTAGCTGCGCGGATAGTCAATGTGCGCTATACTGTAGGGCTCCATATGAGATCAATCCAAACTTTACTCAAAAATCTTGAGCCGGTACTACTCTACGTATATATCTGGCAAATCCCGTTCTCTTGGCGGTTTATATTTCAGTCAAGCCGAAGCCAGATTAATCCTGGTTTTAACGAGTACATGGATATCTCTCTCTATATAGGAGAGATTATCCTGTTTATTGCACTTATTATACACATAATAAACAATATAAGTATTAAAAAGTCAATAATTAGATATATTCTAGAGTATATTCACGGAATACATGAAATTCTATTGTTCCACGTGGAACGTGCCACATTGTCTTTTATACTCGTTGTTTTTCTCTTTATCAATGTACTGAATTCGATAGATATACTTCTATCGAGTGCAGCTCTTATCCATTTAGGTTTTTTTGTGCTCCTATTATTTTTAATTCAAAAAGAGTATGTTTCACGTGGAACATTATTTCTTAATAATATTTTCATTATATTTTTGATAAGCCTGATTATCCAATTGATAATATCGTTCGGCCAGTTTATATCAGGATCATCACTAGAACTCTTTTTTATAAATGAATCAATACTTTCTCTACAAATGAGCAATGTCGCTAAATCACACATTTTTACGTATGAGTTTTTACGCGGGTATGGAACATTTCCTCATCCCAATCTATTGGCAGCCTATGCACTATTTGTACTAATTTATGCATATTCTTTTCGTGATACATTGTTCCACGTGAAACATCGTATATATTTCCTCATACTAGTAGCTACCTTTACTATTTTATTAACACAATCGAAACTATCTATTATCCTATTGCTATTCATGGCATATTTTGTTTTCTCCAAAAGATCAGGAATGTTCCACGTGAAACATGTGATTTTAGTGCTATTTTTGATAATAATAGCCTCCAGTACCTATGGAATCTTCCATAAAGACTTACTGGTTACTACAAGCACACGAATACATCAAGCTAAAATGCAGATCCAACAATATACTCCGACAATATTTGGAACTGGAATTGGAACTTATCGACTGAGTTATGATGCGCTTCAAGAAAATTGGTGGAATATGGAACCAATCCATTTTGTGCCATATATTGTTCTCTCAGAATTAGGAATTGGGATAGTAGCTTTCTTTGTATACGGTTTCTATAGATTCATAAAGAATGTTTCACGTGGAACATTCAAAAGTATAGATCTTACATTGATATTTCTTGTTTATATATTGAGTATTGATCACTATGCTTGGGACATTTATCAAGGAACATGTATTCTCGTTCTTACAATTTGGATAGTATTCGTAAGTATTGACAAAAGATATATAATATTGTATCATGATAAGTAAGAAACTTAAATACATACAAGTAATCAGAGTGCTGAGAAATGAGAGTAAGGATTGATGGGGGATGTAGGGTAGTCGTATATCAAGAATTAGAGAGATGCAGCTGATTCGTAATAGTACGTTCATTTCCAAATAAAGAGTTTTGCATTCGGAAACGAAGAATCAGTATCAGTCTTGGCATGTCTGACTGTAGAAATAGTCCAGTGGAGATATATTTTCAATGCTGAGTTGAGTGGAAAGCTCCGCTCAGCGTAAAACAATCCAAGTGGTTCTGACCTGTTCATACTACAGATCATCGGCTGAGGGGTCAGACTGGACTGGTGGAAAGATTGATTGATACGCTTTGGCCACTGTTGCAAAAAGCATGTTGTGATATACTTTAGGGTATATGGGCGTATCGCAAACAAAAAACAATTTGCGTTGGAGCATTTTTATATTTGCTTTCTTGTGTTTTGCGAGTTCGTCACTGTACGTCGTGGCTGATGAAATATCGACCACGGATGTTGTTGCGTTTCATGATGCTGATACCGATGGATTATCAAATGAAGAGGAAAAGATATACGGTACGGATGTCGATGTCGCTGACACGGATGGTGATGGGTACAGCGACGGTGTGGAGATCGAGGGAGGATTTGATCCATTGAAGCCGGCACCCGGGGACCGAATGGTACCGGAAGAACCTGCAGTGATCGGGGATGCGCAGAAGTCACAGGGCGTGAATCTTACGTCAAAGGCGGCCGACGAGTTTGCTTCGATGTTGGAATCGAAGGGGGAGAACGCTGAGGTGACAAATGAAGACTTTACGACGGTATTGAATACGGTGATAGCATCGAGCCAGGAAGAAGTAGTTTTGCCTGAGGTAGATGGATCTGCAATCAAAATCAAGAAATTGGCAAAGAATCTATCTGATGAGGAGAAGTCTGAGCAGATGCGAGAGGATACAGTGCAGTATCTCACGCTTGCAGCCTACATCCTGCTGTCAAATTTACCGACACCAGTGAAAGACGAGTCTCAATTCAAGAATTTTATGTCAGACTCGAGTACTGCCATGATAGCAAGCTTGGTCTCCGGTAACTTCAGTTTCTTGGATGAGTCGGAACGGAGAGCAAAAAGTGCCCTGGATGAAATCAATCAGTTGGAGGTACCCGAGAATATGGTAGCGACCCACATGAAGGCGGTTCGCCTGCTCGCTTATGCCTCGAATATGAAACAGGAAATCCAGGGGTCTGTCTCGCCTGACGATCCGCTCGCACAGATGATGGCTTTTTCGAAAATTATGGGTGCAACCGTTTCGCTTCAGGATTTCGTTCAGGAAACACAAACCCTCCTTACCGAGTACGGTATACAGAGGATATCACTCGATTTATAGCTACCATTTATGGGATCGCGTGTGAAAACGTACGTTCAATCGAAGAAGGCAGTCATGTCGCTCTTGATACTGTCGATGGTAGTGGTCGGCGGAGCAGTGCCACGCCCGGTATATGCTTGGGATGCGGTTTTGGGCGCGACTGTGGATCAGATTATCCAGGCAATTCGAGAGCAATTATTGGCTATGCTGAAAGGGATCGCCAAGCGTGCGGCAATCGGGATCGCACAAGATGCTGCGAATAAACTCGTCGGTGGCGGATCGTCGAAGAAGGCCGCCTTCATCACTGATTACAAGGAATATATCTACGGTATTGCTTTGGATGAGGGCATGATATACATGAATGACCTCCTCACGACTGTGACGGGTGGAAAAAATTCTGCTCTCAATTATGTTGCGGCGGGCGGGAGCTTGCAACAACTGGGGATGAATTATGTGAACTATTTGAACGCTGAAGTGAATGCTGCCTTTGCTGCCGATCGGTGCAAGTACAATTTGGATCAGTACACGCCCAATGTCATGGTTTCGCTTGGGGAGGGGGACTGGCGCATTTTGAACGCGATGGTATCAGTGGATTGCAATAATCCGCTCGGTCTGAGCCTCATGATGAAGGAGGAGACACAGAAGAAAATCAATCAACAGCAAGAAATAGCAAAGACAAAAGCGATTGCTGGCCAAGGGTTTACAGGTCTTGAAATTAACGGTAAGACAGTTTCGCCCGGCTCGATCATCGCTGGTGTCACGGAGACAACTCAGACCGAAGTGTTGAAGTTAGTTGGAAATTCGACTGAGTGGGGAGAGTTGATCGCCGCCGCGGCCGGTGCTTTTGCCAATCAGGCACTGAACAATATTTATCAAAAAGGATTTGAATCGGTCTCAAAGAATATCAGTCGTGAATTGGGAAAAGTTGATTCGAAGATACGCGAAGCGAGAACGGATCTGCAGCAGCAGCTCGGTCCGGGTTCCCAATTTATTCGCAATTCGAACCAGCAACTAGGAGGCTGGAGTGGGAGTGCATCCAGTACTGGGAAATATACCGGTGTCCAACAATCACTCGTGAATTTCAACTCGACTCCCGACCCTGACCCCTAGACTCTCCCTGAGGGGCACTTCCTCTGTTTCATGTTTGACTGCTGTGAGTAGAATTTAACACAAAAAAGAACTCTCCCGGGAGAGTTCTTTTTTGTGGACAATACTGGATTCGAACCAGTGACCTTCACAATGTCAATGTGACGCTCTAACCAACTGAGCTAATTGTCCAAGGCTGAAAGAAATGAATTGGAGCAATACCCTCATTTCCAAACATGAGAAAGAAACACCGTGATACTGTAGCACAATTTTTGTCGGAGGCAAATTAGCTTGGCACTACGCCCGATTGACTTTCTCTCGGTTCGAGTATGGTTTTGGTCTCGACCGGCTTCTTCGGAGGAGTGGCGATCGAATAGAAAAAACTCACGCGGAGCGCTTGATCAAATACAGAGTAGAGTCCGAGAGGGAGGCCGAGTACGAGTGAGAAGGAGAATGTGGTGCGAAGCTCAGATATTCCTGAGATGGAGATACAACTCTCGATGAACAAGACAAAACCGAGTGCGAGGAGTGCGGCGTAGAAGAAAAAAAGTGTTGTATTCAATGTTTGCCGTCGATACAGGCGAGCACTTAGGTCGAGAGCGGGGGGTAACTGGATATTCCCCAAAAGTGTATAGAGGAGAGTGAGCTCCTTGATACAGTAGAGGTAGATACTGATCAAGAGAAAAAGGATGATGCCAATTTCGAGAATCCCACTCAGTATTGATGGGTTGAATCGCCAAGCAGCGAAACAAGGAATGGCGATGAGTATTGCAATAACGCTGAGTATGAACACATAGGTGATTTCGCAGATGAGAGTGACAACGGCTGCGTGACGGTATTCGCCCCAGGCTATTTTTCTCTGCGAGGCCGAATTTTCTTTGTCTTTTCTGCGGTTGAGGATGAGGATCAGAGACCCGCGAAGTGCGGATTGGATGCTAGCAGCCAAAAGGGATAGACCGATGAGTCCGATGGTTGATGGGCGCGTCAGGGAATGCAAGAGAAGAGAGCGATCAGTTCCGGAATCCGTGAACAGCGGTTGTAGTCCTCCTGCGACATAAGAACTGATACCCATGAGGGCTCCGATAAAGATGGCGATCCACCAGACAAAATGCTGTTGCCACGCCATACGGAAGGCGCGGATGGTGATACTGGTGAGCGGTGCCATCTCGGGCATACGCAGTCGGGTGAATGTAAGGGGGTTACAGGGCGGAAGTGACCTGTGCCGAAGCTGGTGCTTCCTCGCGAATGAGGGCGTCAAATTCGTCTTTCTCGAGCGTTTCTTTCTCCAAGAGCGTATCGGCGATCCGGTCAAGGATGGCACGTTTTTGGGAGAGGATAGTAGTCGCCTGATCAAAGGCGTTCGTTATGAGACGAGAAACTTCGGAGTCAATGGATCGGGCAGTTTCCTCGGAATAATTACGTTCTTCGTGCATCTCACGGCCGAGGAAAATGAGTTCTTCTTTCTTGCCGAATGTCCGGGCACCGAGTTGACTCATCCCATAGCGTGTCACCATATTGCGGGCCATCTGAGTGGCGCGTTCAAGGTCATTCGACGGGCCGGTCGTGACTTCACCAAAGACGAGTTTTTCACTTGCATAACCACCGAGGAGAACAGCGAGTTCATCGATGAAATAGCGGTCGGTATGAAGTGTTTTGTCTTCTGAGGGAACGGCCAGTGTGTAGCCGCCGGCATGACCACGTGAAATAATCGAAACTTTGTGGACCGGGTCGGCATTTTTGAGACTGGCTCCGACGAGGGCGTGACCACCTTCATGATAGGCGATAACCTTTTTTTCCTCTTCGTTGATAGCCCGGCTCCGACGTTCGGGACCGAGGATGACTTTTTCGATAGATTCAGCGAGCTCCTGCATCCCGATCTCTTTCATGTTCCGGCGGGTAGCGAGGATGGCACCTTCATTGACAAGGTTGGCAAGGTCGGCACCAGAGAAACCAGGGGTGCGTTCAGCGATCCGCCGCATGTTCACGTCATTGACCAACGGTTTATTTTTCGTGTGGATTTTCAAGATAGCCTCACGTTCGTTGATGTCGGGGAGGTCCATGGTGACTCGGCGGTCGAAGCGGCCGGGGCGGAGCAAGGCCGGATCGAGGACATCGGGGCGATTGGTCGAGGCGATGACGATGACACTTTGGTCGGTTTCGAACCCATCCATCTCAACCAGGATCTGATTGAGGGTCTGCTCACGTTCATCATGCCCACCACCCAAACCTGCGCCACGATGGCGCCCGACAGCGTCGATTTCATCGATGAAAACTATGGCAGGAGCATTTTTTTTCGCTTGTTTGAAGAGGTCACGGACGCGGGATGCACCGACACCAACAAACATTTCCACAAACTCACTGCCGCTGATGTTGAAAAATGGGACACCGGCTTCACCGGCGACGGCCTTGGCCATGAGTGTTTTGCCGGTTCCTGGGGGGCCAAGGAGGAGGACTCCTTTGGGGATCTTGGCTCCCATCGCGAGGAACTTCTTCGGCATTCGGAGGAATTCGACGACTTCCATGAGCTCCTGTTTGGCCTCGGTTGCCCCTGCAACATCTTTGAAGGTGATGCGTTTTTTCTTATCCTTTGGGTCGAGGACGCGCGCGCGACTCATACCGAAACTGAGTGCCTGAGCATTGCCCCGCTGAGCTTGGCGCATCATGAACCAGATAAAAGCCGAGATGAGGATGAAAGGAAGGATGAAAGGGAGAAGGGTGAGCATCCAATAGCCGAAACCCGAATCTTCCTTCACAGTGACTGAGACGGCATTAAACTTTTCTTTGTCGATTTGGTAGTTGGCGAGTGTCTCAGTGAGGGAGCTTTCTGATTCTTTGCTGGCTTTTTCTTTTGATCCGTCCTGTTTTACTATCTCGAGCGTATTACCGGTCACGACGATTTCTTTGATCTCACCGGCATTGATTTGGGTGACGAGCTCCGACAGCGATATATCGGTCGATCGCTTTTCGGGTGATGAGTAGAGGATCATGATGCCAGACAGCATCAGGAACAGAAATACGACGAGCCCGATATTTTTCATCAACTTATCCATAGTATTGAAGAGGAGTTAGGAGGAAAGAATCAAGAATTAAGAAAAACTATATTTAGTATAGAGTGATTAAAGCAAACCTCAGCTTACCACAGAAGAACTCCTTTTTCAACTGGATATCCCTTCAGTCGCGGATAGCGTGTCTTTGTGATTTTGACCGAGAATATGGACAGTTTTCCTGAGGGTAGCGATGATGTTTGGATTGAAGGTCTCGAGGAGTGGCAAGAGTTCGTGACGG
>WBZP01001272.1_pt1 | contig 31697 bp, 27 predicted proteins | sample 5204301 | NCBI WGS metagenome assembly WBZP01 (sample SAMN12412401, study PRJNA552823) | activated sludge metagenome | isolation source: activated sludge from nitrification reactor of wastewater treatment plant... | place: USA: Pennsylvania | collected 2017 | reverse complement strand
CCTTGCTACTGCTGTTGAAAAAAAAGAATTTGATTTCGGAATTTTGATCTGTGGCAGCGGAAACGGCGTATGTATTACAGCCAACAAGCATCAGGGCATCAGAGCCGGTTTAGTATGGAACAATAATGTAGCCAAACTTATCCGTCAACATAACGACGCCAATATTATGTGCTTGCCAGCCCGGTTTATTGACGATGAAGAAGCATTATTATACGTTAAAACTTTTATAGAGACGGCCTTTGAAGGGGGAAGACATGCCACCAGAGTAGGAAAAATTCCTTGTTGAAAACAAGATTGAGGTATAGTTTTTGCTTAGAATAATGGGAATAAAAGTTTTTTTATATATAAAGGCAACCTTTTAACAAAAAATAACGTCTAATATTGTAGAAAGCGAAATTTATTTTATTATTTTTGTAAAACTCTGATTATAAGCAAAATTTATACTTGATTTTCCGATGCGAATTTTTACTCAAATAGTTACAGGAGCAATTGCAGTCTTATTGACTGTGTCTGTGGCCATGGGTCAAAAGTCAGCAGGTCAATCAAGGCTTTCAATTGGAAAAGATCCCAAAAAAGTAAACGCCACAAATAGCGTTTTGGGCAAAACAACTCTTCCTAAAACGCTTACATTCAATTCAAAAACCAACTATACTCAGTATTACAGGGATTTATTGATTGTAAATAAAAGTAAACAACAGGAGTCCAAAACCAACGGTAATGCTGTAGAGAGCAATGCCGACCGGAACAAAATATCCAATGTTTATCCCAATCCTGCTGATAGCTACACTACATTGGATTACTCACTTGATGCCGATGTTTCTTCTGCCAGTTTATCATTTTATAATTTGTTGGGAAAACCGGTTGCTGATTTTGATTTAACCAGGCCTTCAGATAAAATCAGGATCAATACCTCAGGTTGGGAATCAGGATTTTATATGTATCAATTGGTTGTAAATGGCAAAAAAATTGCCACCAAAAAGCTCCTTGTAAGGCACAATTAAATATTCTCCCCAATATTTTTAAAACACTACCGTTCTAATTGCTGTGGATTTTGTACATTTGTAACATGAATTTTAAGAAAAAAGGACTATTTGCTCTGGCAATTATAATAGGTTTAACGCAGTTTTCCTGTAATAAAAAGTTTAACCAACTTCAAAAAAAGGGTACCCTTGAGGAAAAATACGCAGCTGCAATAAAATACTACGAGGATGCTGATTACTATAAAGCCGGTTTGATTTTTGAAGAAATCACGCCACTTTTGAAAGGTGATAGCACCGCAGAAAAAGCTCAGTTTTACAATGCTTATTGTAATTACTATCAGGGTATGTATCAAATGAGTAGCTATGCTTTCAAAAACTTCTACGCTACTTACAACAACAGCCCTTTTGCTGAGGAGGCATTTTATATGTATGCCTATTCGATGTTTAAAGACTCCCCTCCTTCTAACCTTGACCAAACCAATACCCTTACGGCTATTGATGCACTGCAAACATTTATTAACACTTATCCGGACAGTAAATATGCAGAAAAGTGCAACAAAGATCTGAACGATTTAAGGAACCGACTGGAGAAAAAAGCTTATGAAAAAGCTAAATTGTATTACAAGACCCGGCAACCTTCATATGGAGGACTAGCTAATTATAAAGCTACTGTAGTAAGTGTAGGAAATTTCCTGAAAGACTTCCCGGATTCCAAATACAGAGAAGAACTGCAATACATTCAGGTTATTGCCCAACAGGAATTGGCTGATGTGAGTTTGTTTACCAAACAAAAAGAAAGATACAATGAGGCCATTACTTTATATGAAAAATTTATTGATAAATATCCCAAAAGCAAATATTTGAAGGATTTGGAAAAGGTGCATGCCCGTGCTATGAAAGGACTGGAAGAGGTTGATAAAACTGAAAAAGCCATAGAACAAGCTAAAATAGCAGCAGAAAAAGAGAAATCTTGAGGAAATTGTACTATTATTCAATAATTTAGATTAATTTTGCAGTCCGATTTTAAATTTTAATAAATAAAAATATATACAGATGGCTATTAATTCATCGATAGTTACCAGAGATACAGATGTTTTGGCGTTGAAAACCGGAAATATTTACGAGTCGGTTTTTGTAGTGTCAAGAAGAGCTCAGCAAATTGCTGTTAAAACCAAAGAAGAGTTGACACAGAAATTAAGTGAGTTTGCTTCAAGTGTAGATAATCTGGAAGAAATTTTCGAAAACAGAGAGCAAATCGAAATTTCGAAATTCTATGAAAGACAACCTAAACCAACTTCTTCTGCTTTGGAAGAGTTTTTAACTGACCAGTTGGTAGTTACCTACAAAGAACAAGAAATGGGATTATAATAAATCCTGAAAATAATTAATAATTACCACCCCAAAAGGGTGGTTTTTTATTTTTATGCCATCCAAAAAATCAATCAAAGAGCTATATTTGTTGCAATTCAATCAAATTTTTTAATGCGAAACCTATTAGTTATTATTTTTCTTTTCGGTTCAATTTTGGAATCATTAGGTCAACAAAATGCAATTCTGGTATTTTCAAAAACCGCTGGCTACAGACATGCCTCCATTAAAGAGGGTAAGGAATTTCTGGCGACATTTGGAAAAGAAAACAACATCAGAGTTGACTTTTCTGAAGATGCGGCTGACATCAATGAAACCAATCTCAAAAAATATAAAGCAGTGGTTTTTCTCAATACCACAGGAGATATTCTAGAGCCCGCTCAACAAGCAGATTTTGAAAGATTTATACAAGCTGGAGGCGGCTTTGCGGGAATTCATTCTGCCACAGATACCGAATATACCTGGCCTTGGTTTAATGAGTTAGTTGGAGCCTATTTCAATGGTCACCCGGGAGGGAGTGTTTCAAATGTACAAAACGGGAAAATGACTACATTGGATCAAAATCATATCTCGACCCGACATTTGCCCAAAACTTTTGAAAGACCTGACGAATTTTATGATTTTAAATCATTAAAGAAAGACAACCTTAATTTCCTGATTAGTGTAGATGAAAAGTCTTATAAAATGGGAAAAATGGGTGACTTTCATCCTATGTCCTGGTACAGGGAATTTGACGGTGGTAAATCATTCTACACCAATTTCGGTCATACCCCCGAAACTTTCAGTGAGCCCCTGATGCAAAAACATATCGCGGAAGGTATCAAATGGTCGATGGCCGGAGTTCTTAACTACAACAAAGCCAAAACCCAAAGAGCACCGGATGAAACCAGGTTTGAAAAAACAACCTTGGTGAAAAATCTTGATGAACCCATAGAATTGGCAGTCATGCCCAATGGAAAAGTGATTTTTGTGGAAAGAAAAGGAGCGATAAAACTTTGGAATCCTAAAACCAACCAGGTAAAAATTGCAGGCAAATTGAATGTTTACACCAAATTTGAGTATGGATTGATGGGAGTAAACCTTGATCCGGATTTTGAAAAAAACAATTGGGTTTATTTTTATTATTCCCCCGAAACAGACCTACATAAAGACAATTTCCTATCCAGATTTACCTATGATCAGCAAAAAGATACGATTTTATTTGAGACAGAAAAAGTAATTTTGAGAGTACCGGTGAAAAGAGATGAGTGCTGCCATACAGGGGGCTCAATAGATTGGGATAAAAATGGCAACCTTTTTCTTTCAACTGGCGACGACACCAATCCCTTTGCTTCTGATGGTTTTGCTCCTATTGATTTTAGAGAAGGCCGCAAAGGCTGGGATGCTCTGTCCACTTCGGGAAACACCAATGATCTCCGGGGTAAAATACTAAGAATTACTCCAAAAACTGACGGAACCTACGATATTCCTGAAGGAAATTTATTTCCAAAAGGTATGGAAAAGACCAGACCTGAGATATATGTAATGGGAAACAGAAATCCTTACCGAATCTCCGTAGACAAAAAAACCGGGTTTCTTTATTGGGGAGATATCGGGCCGGACTCAGGAAAGACTGATTCTACAAGAGGACCAGAGGGTATCGTGGAATTTAACCAGGCTAAAAAAGCCGGTTTTTATGGCTGGCCAATGTTTACCGGCAACAATTTTGCCTATAATGCGTTTGACTTCAATACCCGCAAGTCAGGTGAAAAGTTTGATGCAAAACATCCCCAAAACCTTTCACCTAACAATACCGGATTAATCAATCTGCCACCTGCACAAAAACCCATGATATGGTATGGATATGGCCCTTCAGCTAAATATCCTCTGCTTACGAGTGGCGGTGCTAATCCAATGGGAGGGCCGGTTTACCATTCTGAGGAATATCAGGATAAACCTGGCAAGTTCCCTTCCTATTTTGACAATAAATTCTTTGCCTATGAATGGATGCGAGATTGGATTAATCTTGTAAGCCTTGACGAGGAAGGGAATTATGCCGGTATGGAACGCTTTATGCCCTCCACAAAATTCTATCATCCAATGGATATGGCATTTGGTAAGGATGGCGTGCTTTACACACTTGAATACGGGATGAACTGGTTTGCTCAAAATCCCGAAGCCCAGCTTTCCAAAATTGAATACAATGCTGGAAACCGCAAACCTATTGTGGTACTTAAAGCAGATAAAACCGAAGGGGCTACTCCACTTAAGGTACAGTTTTCTTCATTGGGTACTAAAGACTTTGATGATGATAAAATCTTCTATAACTGGGACTTTGGAAAAGGTATTCCAGATTCAAAACTATCCAATCCAGCTATTATCTTTCAAAAACCAGGCATATATGATGTAAAACTTACAGTAACCGACATAAAAGGGAATAAAACTGTAGAAAATATTACTATTAAAGCCGGAAATGCCCTGCCCGAAATTGAAATAAAAGTAAACACAAATAAAAACTTTGTAGTCAATGATGAGATTGACTATGAAGTGGTCGTGAAAGATAAAGAAGACGGGACTATAAATCGGGGTATTTTACCTGAGGATGTGGTAGTAAGTATAAATTACCTGGAAGGATTCGATAAAACCATGATCGAACAAGGACATAAATCAAATGAAGCATTTCTTGCAGGGAAAAGACTTATCGAATTAAATGATTGTGCTGCCTGTCATTCGAAAGATCAGAAATCTATCGGACCAGCCTACAAAGAAATTGCAGGTAAATACCCAAAAACAAGTGAAAATATCACTAAGCTAGCCGAAAAAATCATCAAAGGTGGTGGCGGAGTTTGGGGAGAACAGGCAATGGCTGCCCATCCGGCTTTGAGTGTTTCTGATGCGAAAGATATTGCAGATTATATTTTATCTATCAATCAAAAGAGGCCAGATTCTAAACCATTTTCGGGTAAATTTGCAGCCATTGATCACAAAAGCAAGAAAAGTGGTGCTTATGTAATAAACGCTCTATATACCGACAAAGGAGGAAAAATGATTGGCCCTCTGACTGTTGCCAAAACCATTGCCATCAAATCACCAAACTTTAAAGCAGTGGATTATTTTGATTCAAAAAACACTGAAAAAACTAACTATGAACCTTTTGGAGCCATTTTGATTGCAAACCACGATGGTTATTCTGCATATAATGACCTTGATTTTACGGGCTTCAATGCCATTAAAATTACGGCAATGTCAAAGAAAAGTACAACTGTCGGCGGTAAGATTGAATTGAGATTAGGCTCAAAAAACGGCCCCTTGCTGGGAGAAACGATAATAAATGAAGACGGAATTACGGTAAAAGAATTCCAGATATTGAGCCATTTTAAAAATTTTAAATCTTTGTATTTGGTATATAAAAATGAAAATTCTGAGGGAAAACCGCTTTTTGGGGTTTCTGAATTAGAATTAAAATAGAAAAATTTAAATTTATTTTGAAACCTTCACTATCTTAGTGGAGGTTTTTTTATGCTCTAAATCACTGATATGAAACGAATTATTAACATCCTTAGAGAACAGCTTGATTTTTCAATCGAAGAAGCTAAAGGTGCTATTCTTGCTGCAGTTGTAATTATTTTTTCAATTATTATCTATTATTCATTCTCCCTTTTCACGCTTAATCAACATTCTGAGATTATCATTAGAGAAAACGCTCATACCGAAATCCCCGAATATAAAAGCCAGGAATATGAATATCAAAGCCGAAAGTATGATTTTAAAAACTTTGACAAAAATAACTCATATTCAAAAGGAGAAAAATTTAGTTTTGATCCCAACACAGCCTCTGAGGTTGATTTTAAAAAAATGGGATTCCCAATGTATGTGGCCAATACCATTATCAAATATCGGTCAAAGGGTGGGAAGTTTAGATATAAAGAAGATTTAAAGAAAATATATATCCTCAAACCCGAAGTTTATGAGGAATTTCAACCTTATATCCTTTTGCCAGAAAAAAATTCTCTGACACAAAAAGACGCTGAAGAAAATCTCACTATTAAAATCAACACCGAGGAAGAAACACCAAAATGGACTAAAAAAGCTACACCTTCAACTATTTCAAAATTTGAACTAAATTCTGCGGATACGACACAACTTATGCGTGTAAAAGGGATTGGTAAGGTATTTGCAAACAGAATAATTAAGTACCGTGATTTGTTGGGCGGATTTAATAATCTCAACCAGATTTCAGAAACTTATGGAATTGCCCCTGAGGCAGTAGAAGAACTTAAAAAATATGCTTTCATCAATTCCGGCGTTAAGAAAATAGTAATCAATAAGGCTGATAAAATCAGACATCCTTATTTGAATTACAATCAGGCAAAAGTGATTCTTGAATACAGAAAGCAACACGGTGATTTTAAAAATATTAATGATTTGAAGTCAATTAAGATTCTCGACGAGAATACATTGAATAAAATCGAACCATATCTGTCATTTTAAATGAAAAGACTATTATTGTTTGGAATCACTTTAAGTTTTTTGATTTCTTGTAGTAAAGACAAGGAAGAAGTAGAAATAGTGAAACCCACTGAAAAAGTGATTAGCTCAGAAATAACGAATCTTTGGACTGAAAAACTTTTGAAATTTGTTAGGTATCAACCACTTAATAGCCCTACTTATATCAGTAGAGCATTGGGATACATGGGCCTAACGATGTATGAAACTGTAGTCAATGGTAGCATAATTTACCAGTCTGTGGCTCCAGAATTAAATGGCCTGGGTGAATTACCCAAACCTTTGGGGGAAATTGACTGGGAAACTGCCTTAAATGAAGGACAATACTATATGGTATTCAGATTGTGGCAACATTCTCAAAGTAATTACAAACTACCAATTGACTCTTTATATAATGACATTGTGCTCCAAAGAACGACTATCGTAAAAGATACTGCTATTATTAACAGGTCGAAAAGATATGGAGCCTCGGTTGCAGAAAAAATATACAACTGGTCAAAAACCGACGGAGGGAATCTGGGTTATTTGAATAATTTTGATTTTAAATATACCATGCCTCTGGGACCTCAGTATTGGACTCCACCATCAAACGGTCAGTCATCAATATTGGCACCAATGGCTCCCGCATGGAGTAAAAACCGACCTATGGTTGCATTAAACGGAAGTATTCCGATTCCCCAAATCATGGAATATAGCACTGATAAGAACTCTAAGTATTATGCAGAATTCAAGGAAGTATATGATTTAAATATAAACTTAACCAAAGAACAGAAAGAAATTGCACTTTGGTGGGGTGATGATCCCTCTGAAACTGCTGCACCGGCAGGGCATTCCTACAATCTGGCCAGACAATTGGTACAATTAAAAAAACTCAATTTATTTGAAGCAACCAGCGTTTATGCCAAAGTTGGTTTATCAGTTGCTGATGCATTTGTGTGTTGCTGGAAAATGAAATACACCTACCATTCCGTAAGGCCTACCCCTTATATTTTAAGAAACATCAAAATGCCTTATCAACAATTCTGGCCAGAGCCTCCTTTCCCAGCTTTTCCGTCAGGCCATTCTACTCAGGGAGCTGCTGCTGCCACTGCCTTAATCTCTGCTTTTGGCAATGAAGTGACTTTTACTGACAACACCCATATAAGCCGGATAAAAGACTATGCCCGAAATGTAGACTTCAAAGCCCGAAGTTTCACTTCTATTTGGCAAACCGCTGAAGAATGTGGAATTTCTCGTCTCTATGGCGGAATCCATACTCGTCAGGACAATGTCACAGGTCTTGATTTGGGTAAAAAAGTTGGAGAAAATGTTACAAATCTCCATTGGAAGAAAACAACCGCCTCAATGTAAATTTGGGGATTAATCTCTATTTTTGTAAAAAACCATAAAATTAGGATGAAAAGAATAAACATCACATCGGGTGCAAAATGGGAGGATATTGTAGGATACAGCAGGGCGGTTAAGATAGGAAATATAATAGAAATTAGCGGGACAGTTGCAACAGACAACAGTGGTGAATTGATTGGAGAAGGTGATGAATATCTACAAACGAAATTCATTCTGATGAAATTCGAAAACACCTTAAATCAATTAGGGGCAAATTTAAAAGATGTGGTAAGAACCCGAATTTTTTGTAAAAACATTAAAAATTGGGAAAAAATAGGAAAAGCTCATGGAGAGGTTTTTGGTGAAATTAAGCCCGTAACGACCATGGTGGAAGTTTCAAAGCTTATTGACGAGAAATACCTTGTTGAAATTGAAGCCAGCATAATAATAAACAAATAAGTTATTTTACATTTAATTTGCTTCTTCGGCTAACCGAAGGAGCATTTTTATTTGAAAAACATACTTCGTCAGGTATTAAATTAATGAATTATAAAACAAATTTCGGAAATTTGTAAAAAACAGAAAGTATGAAAAAATACTCCGGGAATATCATAAATATATTTGACAATACAGTTTTTTATGGCGAAATCACAGTTTTTGAAGGCAGGATTTTCAATATTGAAAAACTCGGACCTGAAAAAGCAGAAGATGGCTACTATTTACCCGGATTCATTGACGCTCATGTTCATATAGAAAGCTCCATGTTGGTACCTTCACAGTTTGCAAAATTGGCTGTGGTTCACGGCACAATTGGTACGGTGTCTGACCCCCATGAGATTGCCAATGTGTTGGGAGTTAAGGGGGTAAATTTTATGATTGAGAATGGAAAAAAAGTTCCCTTCAAATTTTGTTTTGGGGCTCCATCTTGTGTTCCGGCAACTGATTTTGAAAGTGCTGGTGCGGTTATAGATGCTGAAGAAATTGAATTTCTGCTTGAAAAGCCCGAAATAGGTTATCTGGCCGAAATGATGAATTTCCCGGGGGTATTGTCTGAAAATGAGGAGGTACTTACTAAAATTTCACTCGCAAAAAAATACAACAAGCCAATTGATGGCCATGCTCCGGCCCTAAGAGGCGATGCCGCCAAAAAGTATTTTTCGTATGGCATAAGTACTGATCACGAATGCTTTACGCTGGAAGAAGCCGAAGAAAAACTAAAAATGGGCGTAAAGATTCTGATCAGGGAAGGAAGTGCAGCAAAGAATTTTGATGCATTGATTCCACTCGCAGAAAATTATTCTACTCAAATGATGTTTTGCTCTGACGATAAGCACCCTGATGATCTGGAAGCAGGACACATCAATCTACTCATTAAAAGAGCAGTAAGCGGTGGTCTTGATTTATTTAAGGCATTAAGGATGGCTTCGCTGAATCCCGTTCGTCACTATGATTTACCTGTAGGCCTTTTGAGGGAAGGCGAGCCTGCTGACTTTGTAAAAATCAATAACCTGAGAGAATTTGAAATTCTGGAAACATATATCGATGGTAAGTTGGTGGCCAAAAAAGGAAATTCTTTAATCGAAGATGTCACTGTAAATCCCATTAACAATTTTTCGGCAAGAAGAATTTCTTCCGCTGACTTGAAAATTAAATTTCCGACCGACTTCAAAGGCATAAATGTCATCAAAGTTAATGATGGTCAACTGGTTACCGATAAATTATTTTATTCCAAAACAGAAATCGAAACAGAACATTTCTCTGAGGATAATGATGTATTAAAATTGGTGGTTTTGAACCGATATAAAGAAACCCCACCGGCTATTGCGTTTATCAAAGGCTTTGGTCTTGACGATGGTGCCCTGGCATCCTCGGTAGCACATGATTCTCACAATATCATCGCGGTAGGTGTTGATGATGAATCAATTGCGGATGCTATCAACATGATAATCAGAGAAAAGGGGGGTATTTCAGCAGTTTCTGATTTAAAAATGGGTGTTTTGCCACTCCCTGTAGCCGGATTGATGAGTAATAAAGATGGTTACGAAATATCAAGAGACTATACCCAAATTGACAATTTCGTCAAAAATAAATTGGGTAGTAAGCTCAAATCACCATTTATGAGTCTTTCTTTTATGGCTTTGCTTGTGATTCCATCCCTAAAATTGTCAGATAAAGGGCTTTTTGATTGTGACACTTTTGGATTTACCGATGTGGTGGTGAAGTGATGGAAATCTTAAATTTCTTTTTAACCCGAAAATCTCAATAGATTTCATGATGAGAGGCTTAAATACAATAAAATCAATTGGTTGGAAGTGAAATTTTGGGAAGTAAATAGTGAACTAGAAGCTTAAACGCTTCTTTGACTAAAATTTTACTGAAACTAATTTATTTTGAAGTATTTATGACTCGGAATCGAAATCCTAATGAGAATTTCGGGTTTAAATAAAAACCAGTGAATTCTACTAAATAGTTTTTAATTCAAAACCTGATTTTATTAATTCAAAATCTGAATCATTATGAGATAAAACTACCCCATATTCCATTGCATACCAAGCAATTAGACAATCGTATGGTTTTCTTATGGTTACGCCTGATTTTCTTAGTTCAAAATAAATTTTTGCCGCCTCTTCTGAAGCCCGATAATGGCCACAATCTAGAAGTATTAATTGCCTCAGATCAAAATCTAGTTGGTCAAATTGAAGCTTATTTTTACATCCTTGTAACAATTCCTGCATAATTGGAGGACAAATGCAAATAAGTTTGTCTTCAGCTAAATAATGCTTTAGAAGTTCGGTCTGTGAATTATTTCTTTTTTGAAAAAAATTAATCCATACCGATGTATCAAACAAAATAGGCTCACTCATTTCTCCAATCTGACAAATTGCCTTCCCATTCCAATTTACCTTCTAATTTTAAAAGATTAAGTTTAGATTGTTTAGCTAAAAAATCTTTCAGGGCTTGGTCAACCACAGCTTTTTTGGTCTTTAATCCCGATAATTCAATCGCTTTCAGGATTACACCTTCATCAATTTCAATATTTGTTCTCATAATTTTAATAAACTTTACACCAAATATAATCATTTTTATACACAAAAATTCAATTATTAGAATTTATTTACACAAAAATGCCCGAAGTATCCTCCGGGCATTTCAATATTAAACATACTTTAATTCTTAATTCTTTCCACTTGCACCCACAGCTCCCGATGCTGCGTTTTGGCGTGCCTCCTGCATAGGATTGCTACCTTGTGGTCGCATACTCTGCTGTTTCATGAGTTGAAATTTCGTTGGCTTTTCAGGTTCTTTCGGAAACACATTGTCAGTAGGATCCACATCAGGTAATTCAAAGTAAGGGTCAAGCTTGAATTTTGCCACTTTTTTATCGGTCACAATGGTTTTCTTGATTTCCTTATTATTAAACCTCCATATTTCTACAGGAAATCTGAAATCCTGTGTGGTACCGTCTTCAAACTGAGCTTGTACCAAGACCGGCATCACCAGGCCTCCTTTATTTTTTAGCTTAAGTACATAATATTGCTTTTTATTTTTGACAAGCTCTTTTTCCTCAGCCGATAGCGACTCCAAATATTTCTGATATTGAGCTTTTTCCTTCTCTGTTACGGCATTTTTATCATAACTATTGTAGAAATCTTTCATAGTACTATCAGCTTCTACAACAGATCTTTTAATATCCGTTTTATCACGAATATAACTCATGGTCTGCTTTTTGGAATTTTCCTCAGTCCTGGCTGCAGCTTTTTTTACCTCAGGATTCTGATCATCCAATTCCATCCATTCCACCTCGGCTATGGCCTGATCCAGATTATCCACACCATAAAACCAACCCTTCCAAAACCAATCCAAATCCACTCCGGAAGCATCTTCCATTGTACGAAAAAAGTCAGCCGGAGTTGGGCTTTTAAATGCCCACCTTCTTGAATATTCTTTGAAAGCATAATCAAAGAGCTCTCTTCCCATTATAGTTTCTCTCAGCATATTGAGTCCGGTAGCAGGTTTGGAATAGGCATTAGGGCCGAAAGTTCCAGGTAAAATATTGTCACTGGAAGTCATAATAGCATTTTGCTTGTCTGCATCCAGTTTCATGTATGGAACAATGTGCTGAGGCTCAATACCATCGGCAGGAAAATCACGGTCCCACTCCCGGCAAACAATCCCTTCCAGAAAACTATTTAGACCTTCATCCATCCATGACCACTGTCTCTCATCGCTATTTACAATCATTGGGAAGAAGTTATGTCCTACTTCGTGTATGATTACCAGAATCAGGAAGTTTTTTGTATCTTCTGAATAAGTACCATCAGGCAAAGGCCTTGCACCGTTAAAACTCATCATAGGGTACTCCATCCCTCCAACGGGACCATGAACTGAATAGGCAACAGGATAAGGATATGCAAATGTTCTCTTCGAATACTGGGTGAGGGTATGTGCCACCAATCGTGTAGAATATTGACCCCAAAGTGGATTTCCTTCTTTAGGATATAAAGACATAGCCCATACTTTTTTGCCTTCAACATCAACTTTCATGGCATCCCAGATAAATTTCCTCGAGGTAGCAAATGCAAAATCTCTCACATTTTTTGCGGCGAAAATCCATGTTTTTTTACCGGTAGGCTTTCCTTTTTCAGCTTGTTCTGCTTCTTGTTGATTTACAATTACAACAGGAGTTGTTGCTGTTTCTGCTTGTATTAACCTGGCTTGTTGAGTTGCAGATAACACTTCTTTTGAATTCTGAAGCTCTCCAGTAGCACCTACAACCATGTCGTTAGGAACCGTAATCGCAACTTTATAATCACCAAAGATCAGAGTAAATTCACCCTGACCCAAAAACTGTTTGTGCTGCCATCCGTTTACATCATCATAGGCACACATACGTGGAAACCATTGGGCCATTTCGTAGAGATAATTTCCATCTTTCTCAAAATACTCATAACCACTTCTGGCTCTTGTGGCATTGGCATCAACGATATTGAAGTTCCAGTCAACATTAAAAACAAAATTTTGACCTTTAAGGAGAGCTGTCGGAAGATCAATTCTCATCATAGTTCCATTGATGGTGTATTTCAATGGCTTACCCATTTTATCAGTCACTTTCGTTATTTTATAACCATAATCTTTGCCCGAATCATCATTTAGTGATTTCAACGACCCCGACGATGCCCCTCTTTCATGACTGATAGATGTCGACCTAGTAAGTTTTGCGTCTGATTTATCTGAAAAATGATTTTGATCTAACTGCAACCATAAATAGGTTAGAGCATCTGGCGATTGATTAAAATAGGTGATTTTTTCGCTTGCAGTGATTCTCTGCTTTTCATCATCAAGCTCTACTTTAATATCATAGTCGGCTTTTTGTTGCCAGTATTCTTTTCCCGGAGCTCCGCTTGCAGTTCGATAAGTATTAGGTGTAGGAAGTGCCTGACCCATTTGTTCGAAAAGAGTATTTGCATTGTAAGGGTTCGGTGCAGGCATCTGAGCTAAAGCACTGATACTCAGCAACATAAAAATTAATAGTTTTTTCATAAAAAAATAAAATTAGAATAGTATATATATTAGACTGTCAATGAGTTACAAAATCAAAAAATCCATTTATCAATTAATAATGTCATGGTTACACCTGCAACAAATCCAGAAGTTACAAGATTAATATCTTTTCTTTTGAAATTAAATAAGTTGTAAAAAATAAAAGAAAGTAACATTATAATAAGGACTATGATGAGCTGCCCAATCTCCAAACCGATGTTAAATGATAGCAATGGAATAAATATATCAGACTCCACCCCAAGCAAACTTTTCAGATAATTGCTAAAACCTAATCCATGAATAAGGCCAAAAAAGCCGGTTAAAATATATCTTGAGACCGGTGTTGGAAATTTCTTTAGGGAATTTTCGGGAAGATTTTGAAATAAATTAGAAAGAGCAGTAAACAAAATCGTAACCGGAATCAAAAACTCAATGATTTTGGAATCAATATTTACAAGTTTTAAAACGGCAAGAGCCAGAGTAATAGAATGGCCAATGGTAAAAAATGTCACTATTATCAAAAGTTGTTTCCAGTCGCTTATCAAATAAACTGCACACAATGCCACAATAAAAAGAATATGATCGTAGCCTCCAAGATCTGTAATGTGCTTAAAACCGAGGTTGAAATAGGTTAGAAAGTCATTCATGATTTTAAAAAATAGCTCCGAGAATCAAACCACCAAGTATCAAAAGATAGCCAGGAATTTTGCCCGAATATAAAAATGCAAATGTTATAATTACCGAAATAATACTCACCCAATCATAAATCATGGGTTGAAAAAGAGAAGTGCCTGCAGCCAATGTCAATCCGGTACTCGAGGCGTTAATGCCTTCCAATGATGCCCTTACGCCTCTGAACTGCTTCAGTTGATTCCAGAATTTAACCACAAAAAAGATCATCAGAATACCCGGTAAAAAGATTCCAACTGATGCCACCACTGAGCCCAGAATCTGACCACTAATTCCCCATGACCTCATTGATAATGAACCTACATAGGATGCTATTGAAAAAGTAGGCCCGGGTATCATTTCGGCAATTGCAATACCTGACAAAAACTCATCTCGACTTAAATACTTTTTAAACTCCACAAACTCATTAAACAACAATGGCTTAAGAATATGCCCACCACCAAAAGCTATGCTTCCATTGCGATAAAAATTTTCAAACAACCTCACCGGAAGGTTGTGCGTAATAGCTCCCACTGTAACCAATACTACCAAAATCCCTGCCCATAGGATAAGATTTCCCCATTGGATTTTGATAGGTCTTTTTTCCATTTTGGCTTGACGACGGTATTTTGAGGAGGAAATTAGCCCCCCAATCAAAATCATGGCAGGAGCCAGATACGGTGAGCGAAACAAAAATCCCGCAAGAGTTGACACAGCCATCAACCAAAAGGCCGTTTTAGTTGTTATCACTTTTCTGCCAATCTGAAATGCGGCAAAAAATATAAATGCTACTCCCATAGGCTTTAAAAACTGACTCAATCTTACCAGTGTGCCCTTTTCAAAAAAAGATATACCCAGAGCAGTTACAGCCATAAATACAGTAGCGGGAAGTATCCAGATTAACAAAGTAAAATATGCCAAAGTAGCACCACCCAGTTTATAACCAATGGCAGTTATAACCTGCGTAGAGGTAGGGCCGGGCAGTATCTGACACAAAGATTGCATCTCAAGCAACTCGGCTTCGGTTAAATATCGGTGTTTGTTTACCAATTTTTCCAAAAATAAGGCCAAATGAGCCTGAGGGCCACCAAAACTCGTGATTGACAGCACTAAAACATCTTTCAGAAAAATCAGATATCTAATTTTTTTGGTTTCCAAAATTTAATTAGATCCGGGTTAATGGTTATCGGGTAATATAAAAATCTTATTTCATCAAACGTTCCACTTCCTGCCAGTTGACAAGGTTCCAGAAAGCTTTTACGTAGTCGCCTCTTTTGTTCTGATATTTAAGGTAATAAGCGTGTTCCCAAACGTCAATTCCCAAAATGGGCGTACCTTTTACTTCTGCAATATCCATCAGGGGGTTGTCCTGGTTTGGGGTACTGCAAATTTTCAAATTTCCATCCTGAACAATCAACCATGCCCAACCTGAGCCAAATCTGGAAGTAGCAGCAGTGTTAAACGCTGCCTGTAGCTTTTCGAGACTTCCAAAATCTTTATTTATGGCTGCCAACATTTTATCAGAGGGTTGTTGCGTCTGAGGAGAAAGAATCTTCCAGAAAAAAGAATGATTCCAATGTCCGCCACCGTTGTTTCTAACTGCCGCAGGATATTTGCTGATATTCTTGATAATTTCATCCAGAGAAATACTTTCTGAGGGGGTTCCGGCAATCGCTTTGTTGAGATTGGAAACATAAGCCTGATGATGACGGGAATGATGAATCTCCATGGTCAAGGCATCAAAATGAGGCTCAAGAGCGTTATACGCATAAGGCAAGGCAGGCAAACTAAATGGCTCGGCGAATACTCCTGGGGCATTTTTTGCAAATCCAAATTTCGAAATAAAAACTCCTGAAAAGATAGTTCCTAAAAAGCTCTTCCTGTTCATATCAATTATTAAAGGTTACAATTTAATATTAAAACCAAGAATTATCAATACAAATTCTAAAAAACCGGTAAAATATATATTTTTGTAGATATCGATTCAGGAATTAGCCATCCATTAGAACTCAATCCTACTCAGGATACTCCGGCCAAGCGTAATTTCGTCAGTATATTCCAAATCTCCACCAATTGGAATCCCCCGGGCAATAGTACTGATCTTGAGGTTAAATTCCTTCAACTTTTTCTTGATATAAAATGCAGTAGTATCGCCTTCCATTGTGGGGCTCAAAGCGATTATTATTTCTTTAATAGCATCATTTTGTCTGATTCTTTCGACGAGAGAATCAATTTGGAGGTCAGAGGGTCCAATACCCTGAATAGGTGAAATCACCCCCCCCAACACATGGTATTTCCCCTGATACTGGGCTGTATTTTCAATAGCAAGTACGTCTTTGGTATCCTGCACAATCGCCAGTATGGAGTCATCACGCTTTACAGAATCGCAAATACGGCAAATCTCAGCATCTGAAATATTATGACACACCTTGCAAAAAGTAGTTTTTTCGACCAAATCTGTAATGGCCATGGTCAAATTATGCGTAACCGATTTTTCTGATTTCAACAAATGTAAAGCAAGCCTTAATGCTGACTTCTTTCCGATTCCGGGCAATCTCGAAATCTCATTTACGGCATCTTCAACTAGTTTTGAAGGGTAATTCAATGCTTTATTTAATTTATCTTAATAATATTTCCGCCGAAATTCCACGCTCACAAATAGCATCTCTAACAGGCTTGAGTTCATCAAAATCTCCGTTTTTTACCGAGCATTTTCCTTTATAATGAATGATAAGGGTGCACTGTTCGGCCTGTTCAAAAGAATGGCCACAAACCTCAATCAAAGTATCAATAACATGATCAAAAGTATTTACATCATCATTGAAAACTACAATAGCATAAAGCTTAATATTATCAACCTCAACTTCTTCTTCTACTTTGATTTCTATGTCTGTTTCCGGAGCAAACTTCATGTTTTGAGAAAATACTTTAATTTTTACAAATTTAAATCAATTTGGTCTTTTTCTAATTAACAAATATCACAATTATTGGTTTTGGAAAATAATGTTTAAATCTCAATCCGGCCAAAAAGAATTGAATTCTTCAAATATTTTAAAAAATAAATTAGATATTTGCCAATATCTTAATCAATTGAAACCAAAAAAATGACCCCAATATTAGCCCTAAGTATTCTGTTTATCTATTTCCTTGTTCTGATATTAATTTCGATAAAAACTTCCAAAGGTGCCGACACCAACACTTTTTTTACTGCCAATAAGCAGTCGGCATGGTATCTGGTCGCATTTGCCATGATAGGCACTTCAATATCGGGAGTTACCTTCATTTCGGTTCCGGGTGCGGTCGGGGTACGCAGCTTCTCCTATTTCCAAATGGTGCTTGGGTATATCCTTGGATATATTTTTATCGGAAAAGTCCTGATGCCACTTTATTACAGACTCAACCTTGTCTCGATTTACAGTTATCTTGACAATCGCCTGGGCTATTGGTCCTACAAAACTGGTTCGGCGTTTTTTTTACTCTCCAGAACTTTGGGGTCTGCCGTAAGGCTATACATTGCTGCTCAGGTGTTGCAACTCGCAATCTACAACAGCCTTGGGGTTCCTTTTGAAGTAAGTGTTGCCATTACCATTGCTTTGATATGGGTTTACACTTTTAAAGGTGGAGTTAAAACTATTATTATTACCGACACCCTGCAAACCACCTTTCTGATTTCAGCAGTGGCATTGACTGTATATTTGATTTCCAGTCAATTAAATCTCGGATTTATGGGTGCGGTACATGAGATTCAAAAAAGTGAATTTTCTCAGGTATTTTTCTTTGGTGATGGCTGGGGCGATTTCAAGAATTTCTTCAAACAGTTTATTTCCGGTGCACTTATTACATTGGTAATGACAGGTTTAGATCAGGATTTAATGCAAAAAAATCTCACCTGCAAAAACCTCGGTGAAGCACAGAAAAACATGTTTTGGTTTACGATATCCTTGATTTTTGTAAATATTCTTTTCCTGAGTTTGGGTGCATTGCTTTATATTTATGCCAACCAAAAAGGCATAACAATTCCTGCAAAAACCGACGATCTATATCCGATGATGGCTCTGGAGATATTTGGAAACGGCGGTATGGGAACAATCGGCGTTTTGGTAGCCGTCATGTTTTTGATAGGAATCACCGCAGCCACTTATGCCAGCTCTGACTCGGCTCTCACCGCTTTAACTACTTCATTTTGCATCGATTTTATGAATGTAGAAACCAAACCCGAAAAACAAAGAGCTAAAATAAAGCACTATGTTCACATCATGTTTTCCGTGATATTCTATGTTGTGATTATCATTTTCAGTTATCTCAACAATAAAGATGTGATATCGGCCATATTCCAAATTGCAAGTTATACTTATGGACCACTATTAGGTTTGTTTGTTTTTGGATTATATACCAAGAAAAATCTGGGAAGTTTTGACCGCTTTGTACCTTATGTTTGTATTCTGGCCCCGGCGTTAACCTATATCACTGTGAGTTTTATCGAAAAAAATCTTGGTTATAAATTTGTAAATGAAAACCTGCTAATCAACGGATTTTTCACTTTTGCAGGTTTGTATATTTTGGCTTTGATGAATAAGGAAGAGACTTCAGTTAAATGAAATTTTTTTAAGATTTATTCTTTTGGATTAATTAATCATTTTTCAAAAATTTGCAACAAAATGCTCATTTTCAGAAAGAAATTAATAATTTAGTATTCAAAATTGAATTAAAATGAATACCGATAGAATTACTTTTGACCCTTTAATTATGGGCGGAAAACCCTGTATCAGAGGCATGAGAGTAACCGTTGGAACAATAGTTGGGCTCTTTGCATCCGGTCATTCTTTTCAAGATATTTTAAATGCATATACTTATTTGGAGGAAGAAGATTTGAAACAGGCTCTGGCATACGCTGCCTGGAAGGCTGAAGAAATTGATATACCTGCTTTGGCCTCATGAAAATTTTAATAGATATGAACTTATCACCCAAATGGGTGATTTTTTTTGCATCTCATGGAATTAATTCTATACACTAGTCAACAATTGGAAAAGCAAATGCTCCAGATACTGAGTTATTTCAATATGCTCAATTTAATAAAATAATAGTTTTCACCAATGACCTAGACTTTGGAAATATTCTTGCCGCAACTAAAACTCAATTTCCTAGTGTTTTACAATTAAAAAATCAAGAATTAATGCCTGAATTAATAGGTGATAAAGTTTTGAATATTCTTACAAAATATCGGGATTTTCTTGAAAAAGGTAGTTTGATAATTTTAAATCCTGAAAAAGAAAGAGTAAGAATTTTGCCCTTAAAAGTTTAAATAATTTAAATGCTTATTTTCATCGAAATTAAAACTTCTTGTCATTAAACATACAAAAATGGCCTCCAGTATCACTGGAGACCATTTTTCTTATCATCCAAAAAGCTTATTTCGCTACTTCAATATTTGCTTCACGGGCGTTGATGGTTTTGCCACGCATACCTTCTATCACTTTGCTTACGTCTCTTTGAGGCACTTCTACAAAGCTGAATTTGTCATACATATCAATCTGACCAATAACTCTTCCCGGAATCTTGGCTTCGGAAGCAATCGCACCTACGATATGGTTTGGAGCCACGTTGTCTTTTCGACCCAGGTTGATAAACAACCTTACCATGTTTGGATCGCCAGAGCCCATACCTCCGCCGCGGCGAGCACCACTTCTTTCTTCACCACCACCTTCAAATCTCCTGCTTCCGCCTTCGAAACGACTGCCACCTTCAAATCCTCTTCCACCTTCCGGTCTGGAGCTTCCTTCAAAACGGCTTCCTCTTCTTACTCTGTCCCCACCAAAAGTTTTTTCTGAAGGTCTGCTGTCTCTTCCACCAAACTTAGTATCTCTTCCTCTTCTTTCAGTAGGTTTATTATCCGATAGTTCGTCATCTCTGAACTCTGAACGACGTTGTTTACCCAATTGCATACGCATGAGAGCGGTCATGATTGAGTAAGTTGAGATTCCTTCGGTTTTCATTTCATCTATCAAAGACTCAAACTGTTGATTGCCTTCCTCTTGTACATTGGCAAGGATTTTTTCTTTAAACTTCCTGTTACGAGCCTCGTTCAGGTCTGCCTGCATCGGAATTTTCCCTTCCGGTATGGCCACCTTGGTATAGTTTTCAAGGTCACGCATACGCATACGGTCACGACGGGTTATCAACAAAAAGGCTTTTCCTTGCTTTCCGGCACGACCTGTACGACCAATACGGTGTACATAGTATTCCAGGTCCATTGGCAAGTCATAGTTGATTACGGCATCTACCCCACTCACATCAATACCACGGGCAGCCACGTCAGTAGCAACAAGAATTTTGGTGTTACCATAACGGAATTTATTCATTACCTGGTTTCTGGCCGCCTGACGCATGTCTCCGTGAAGACCCTCGGCCAAATAACCATTGGCTTGAAGTTCTTCTACCACTTCATCAACTTTGGATTTTGTATTACAGAAAACCAGCAAAAGCTGAAGATCATGTACGTCAATCAACCTGATCATCACTTCATATTTAGCTTCTTTTTTCACCAAAAAGTAGCTTTGTTCAATATTGTCATTAGTTATCTCTTTACGGGTAACTTTAACTATCTCAGGATCTTTCTGGAATTTTTTGGTGATATTCAGAATTTCTTTTGACATAGTAGCGGAGAAAAGCACTGTCTGTCTTTCTTCAGGTGCATGAGATAGAATTTCTTCTATATCTTCTCTAAAGCCCATGTTGAGCATTTCGTCGGCTTCGTCAAGTATTACCATTGAAATGTGATCAAGTTTCAAGGTCTTTTTCTCGATATGATCTTTGATACGCCCTGGCGTACCTACCACTATTTGAGTACCTCTTTTAAGGTTTTGGAACTGACGCTCATATGATTCACCACCAAATATGGCCGTTACCAAAAGTCCTTTTTTATGTTTTGCTAAAAGCGTGATCTGTTCTTTTACCTGAAGTGCCAGCTCACGGGTAGGGCACATGATAATCACCTGAGTATCACGTCTTTCGGCATCGACATGCTCGATGGCCGGGATACCAAATGCAGCTGTCTTACCTGTACCTGTCTGTGCCTGACCAATTACGTCCTTACCGGTCATTACTACCGGAATAGCGGCTGCCTGAATGGGCGTCATGTCAGTAAAGCCCAATTCTTCCACTGCTTGAAGGATATAATCCGACAAGGGCAATTCATTAAATTTTAATGTTTGCATAATAAAATAGTTGCCGTTTTCGCCAACGGCCAAATTTGTAAAATTTTAAAAAAGATTCAGGCGATTGCGACACGCCTATACGTGAACACCACGGATTGTATCCGTTGCCTGCTCTGAAGTGAAAACCGGAATGGTTTAAATTTACCTTTTGCCAAATGCAGAGTCCCGAACGGATAGTTCGATTAAAAACGGTGCAAAGGTAAGGAAAAAATAATGATTCCTATAGTTATATTTTAAATTTTCCTTGCAAAAGCCAAGTACTTTAGCTAATTGTACAAATAGCAAACTTCTATCTTTCAAAACTTACAACCTATCTCTTTATGTAATCCAATCAATATATTTTACATTTGAAAAAAAAATCTAATGGCATCTTCAATTTTTAACAAAACTAATGCTGAAAACTGTTCTTTCGAGAATAACAACTTCAATACACCAATTATCGAGTCTAATATTGAACACTTTGGTTCTGTAATATTTAAAAACTGTAAGTTTTTTGAATCATTTACTTTTGAAAACTTGAAGTGTAAAAAATTATCATTTCACAATTGCGAATTCAAAAAACCGATCTGCTTTTTCAACTCTGAATTTATTGAAATTTCTATGCATGAAGTATTATTTTTAGATTCTGTTGAGTTTTTAAATTTAAATCTGAAACACTCATTTGATTTTAAATGGGTAAATGCTCAAAGTATAGTTTTAAATGGAGATTATAAAGAAATCTTAATAACAGATTTAGATTGCAAAATTCTTGATTTAAGAAATCTAAATGGAAATAATAATTTATCAAATAACTTTATATCAATTGAAGGTGAGTCTAATATAGAGAAAATAAATGTAAGTTCTATTTCAAATTATGGAAAATTTATCTTCTCAAAGGGGAATTTTGGCAGTATAACTTTTACAGGATTCTTTTATGATTCGTTAAGTTTTAACAATATTATCGTCAAAGATTACTTAATCTTTGAATCATGTAATTTTGAAAATCGGCTGGATTTCCAAGAATGTAATTTTTATAATTTTTTCATTTTTAGAAGTACTTTCAAAAGTTTGATAAACTTCAAAGGCTATGACATTTTGGAAATGAAATCATTGGATCTCTTAATTGAGAGTTTATACATACATAATTGTACTTTTGAGCAAAATATTGATTTAGAAAATGTTAATTTAAAGATGCTAAATATCTCAAATAACAACTTCAAACAATTATTCACTTTCAATAATAAAATTGACAAAAACTTTATAAACTTAACAATTAATGGGACTAATATGGGAAATATTAGCTTTGAAAACATTAATACTTCGATTGACTTTCAGGATGTGAATTTCGCAAATATTTATTTTAGAAATTTAAATATTTCTTTCCTAACTTTTTCAAACTTCCATAATAAAGGATATATTTCTTTTAACTCAATTAAATCAGGAATATACTTTTCAATAGTAAATTCAATAACTGGAAATCTAAATCTATTAAATGAGAATATTAATCATTTCAAAGAGATAGTTATTGCCAACAGTAATCTCACTGGACTTGAAATAAATGTTTTCCCAAAAATTATCAGATCTTATAGTGTAGACCCAAAAATTGGTTTTGGGTTAGAAAACAAATCCCAAAACAATTTTAATCTTAAGACAGTATACAATCAACTTAAACAAATAGCATTGAAAATTGGCGACATTGATTCAGCATTTAAATTTCAATCACTAGAGTTTAAAAAACACATTGTAACAAGAAAATTTGGTTGGGATACAATTTTATTAAGTTTGAATTTTATCTCCAATAATAACGGCCAAAGTTGGATTAGAGGAATTATTTTTACTATTTCTATTAGTTTAATATTTTTTTCCATATACATAAATTTGACCTCTTCAAATCTAAAATTTGATGTCTTTCTAAAAGACTTTATACAATTTTTTTGTACTTTCCCTAAGCTGGAATTAGAAAAATACGAGAATGCAAATAAAAAATGGAACACAACTCTGATTATTTGGTTTGCAAGAATTTTCATTGGATATGGGATTTATCAAACCGTTGCCGCATTCAGAAAATTTGGAAAAAACTTCTAAGTATTCTTACAAAATACTCTTTGGCACTACCCTCCTGGTCTTTACCTTTATTCTTTTTTTCAAATCAACCAGATGGTCCGGATTAAATTGTTGGGTAGTATGCCAGGAGTTTTCTGGTAAAAAGTCAGTTTCAAAATTTTGTTTTACTCCTTTTGAAATTACTTTATCAGAGATTACAACAAAACATTCAGTATTGAGATTGGCACTTCTGGGATCAAGATTGAATGTACCAATAACACTGATTTCATCATCTATTAGCATGCTTTTTGCATGAAGACCAAAAACAGGTGTAAAATTCACTTTTTTCTGATAAGCACCGGTCATCATTTTGAAACGTTCTTTGGCATCCGGCCGGAACTCATAAATCTCGACACCAGTTCTTAGTAATTCATTTCTATCCCGTTGATAACCGCTAAAAGCTTCCAGGTTGTCAGTTGAGGCCAAAGAATTGGTCAGGACTCTTACTTTAACCCCTCTTTTCACGGCATCTGCAAAGACTTTTTTACCGATTTGAGTTGTGATCAAATAAGGCGTTTGAATATCTACACTTTTTTTGGCATTATTTATTAATTCCATCAAAGCTTTTGTTGTGTTTCCACCTCCACCCAGGCCTTTTTTGACTTTATTTTTTCCTGGAAAATCAGAAACAAACTTTACATCTTCAACCCAAACCAATGTAGAGTCCTTTACAATTTTATCAAATCTTTCTTGAAAATTATCAAGCTGAACCCTAACCTGTGGCCAAAAATTTTCAGGATTACAGGCATATTGATGCAGTTTTTCAAACATTCCCGGTTTATATTCTATTTTTTTATCTAAAATCCCGGTGACCGCTACACTATTTTCATTTTCCCAAAAATCTGTAAAAGAATGCTGCATTTCGGCAACTTCCTTCCCTATCAATAATACATCACGGTCACGAAAATTGTATTCATGGTCATAATCAAAATATTCATCGGCGATGTTTCTGCCTCCAGTAATTCCCACTTTGCCATCGACAATGAACGTTTTGTTGTGCATTCTGAGATTGGCATCTTTAAAATCAAAGGCAAATTTCCCGAGTTTTTTGATGATGTTTTTCCCCAAATTCACTCCGGGATTATATACTTTTATCTCGATATTAGGATGCGAATCCATAATCAGAATATCTTCAAGCTCTGAGTCCACCATCATGTCGTCCACCAATAATCGTACTTTTACCCCTCTGTCAGCAGCCCTAACCAGATAATCGCAAGCGATTAAACCCACATTATCAGTTGAAAATATAAAATATTGAATATCGATGCTCTTTTGGGCATTTTGCGTAAACCAAGCTCTGGTAATCAGAGAGCCTCCTCCATCTTCCAGCACATGAACGGCCGTTTTGGCTTGTAGATTATCCGAATATTTTTCAAAATACTCAGAAAGACCTTTGTGATTTTCCTGATGAATTTTAGCACAAAAATCTTCCTGAGTCTCTTGTTCCTTTTTTTGTTTTGAACAAGAAAAAAGTAAAAATAAAATTGATAAGGAAATCGTAGCAAATTTCATTTTACCTGACCATAAATGCCGCATTGGCCATTAATTGCTTTCCTCCATACCAAAATGCCCTGAAAATCGGGCTCTCGTTGAGATAAATAATTTTACCTTTTCCAGAATCCTGAACAGCAAAAACCGGCACATCTTTCATTTTAGCGTTGGTCTTAGCTCCTGCAAAACCGCTAACACGCTCCTGAAGCTTTCCTACATTCCAGCCATCTTTCAGATAATCATAGCCAATCACATTTTTGATCATTACATAAGTATCAGAATCATACCCGTATGCTAGTGGGTGTGTAGCATCAAGACCCACCTTGTAAATTGCCCCCGGAATCTGATCAGAGATAGCATCCCGCTCCCTGTTCCCGTATTTTTGGTCTTTATTTGAAGTCGAACTTTCTTCTGCTTTTGCTTTCAGATCAAATCCTTCTTTTCCTGCAAAACCTGAAACCGCACTTTCCATTAAAATCAATCGACCACCATCACTTACCCATCTGCTGAGTTCTTTGGTATCTTTAAAAATGTTATTGTATCTGCCTGATGGCAAAATCAATACGTCAAATTTCCATAAATCTACACTGCCAATGTAGCTGCCATCAATGATTGTAACAGGGTAATCTAGTTGCTTATCAAAAAAGTGCCAAACATCTCCGGCTGCAGTGGCACTTACTCCGGCTCCCATAATAACCGCTACATCAGGAGCTTTTACGATGTCTATCGAATTGGCTCCCAGATCAGGTCCGCTTTCAGATAAACCTGAATAAACAGGCACCAAATTGATACCCATTTTTTCGGCTATCTGGACTGGTATGGTTTCAAAATCAGCCTTATCATTGCCTTTTCGGGTAATGATAAGTGTTCCTTCCTTAAACGACTTGCCTGCCGCTTTGAACGGCGATTCGTTGGTGCGTACTTTTACCTTATTTTTCAACAAAGCTGCCAGATATTGGGCTTCTTTGAAGGATTTATAATCAACCAGAAAAGCGTACACCTTACTAAGATTCTGAATTTTTGCCGGTGTTTTTGTTTCAGGCTTTGTGTTTCCAGACATCTTCCCTGGGATAGCATAGGCCTGGATATCAAACACATAAGGCAACGCCCAGGCGGTAATGTCATAAGTATTGGAATCTTCCAGCATAGTTTTTGGCTCAAAAAGAATCTTGGCAAAAACTCCTTTTGACTGAAAAGAACTCACGATCATATCGTTTTCTTCTACAGCAAAAGCCTCCTCTTTTTGGTTTTGATAATTAAATCCGTTTGAAACAGTCTTTTTTGAAGCAAACTCATATTTAATTTCCATCTTGTCGAGCTGCTGACCCAATGCTTCTATTTTTGATTCATTCCCGGCATATTTGAGAATGTAAGTTTTATATTTTCCAAAACCTTTTTGGGTTGTTTCATTAAAAAACCTGTTAAACTCTTTCACGGTACTTTCGGCTTTGTCAGATAAGGCTTCCAGAGTACCCATACTGGTCGCAAAAGAGTGATCGATTCTGTCTTTTAGGGTAAGCACATCGCCATCATTCCTTTTAAAAGCAACCCCTGCAGGGCCACCCCCTGCCTGCTCAAACGTCATCCCGATGGCTCCATTATATGAAGGATAAGTGTCGCCATAACTTGGATAAAGCAAATCATAGTTTTCTTTTGTATAATATAACCAACCGTTTTCATCAAAACGTTTTTTGTTGTATTCACCCAGCAAAGTTTGGAAATCGCGTTGATAAGCGGTCAAATCTTCATGGAATGGCTTTGCCGAAGGCGGAAAATAATAATGGGTATTGGGTCCCATTTCGTGAAAATCGGCATGAAGATGTGGCATCCAGCTGTTATAAAACTTCACCCTTTGCGATGTTTCATTTTGAGTTTGCCACGCCACATCTCTGTTCATATCAAAAAGATAATGATTAAATCGCCCGCCCGGCCAGGGTTCATGATGCTCTACAGCCGCAGCTTTCAAATCGGGATGAGTACCAATGTATCGATTGTACCATTGGGAGTACCGGTCAAAACCATCGGGATTAACGCAGGGATCAATCAAAACTATGGTATTTCCAAAAATCTTTTTAGCTATTTCGGAGCCTTCACGAGTCAGCTCATAAATCACACTTATTGCGGTTTCGGCATTATTGGCTTCATTTCCATGTACGTTATATGAAAAATAAGCAATAGCAGGAATCTGAGCATTCCCTCCGCCTGGTCTTAATCCGATATTTTGCAAATTGGCCTCTCTTATTTTCTCCAGGTCAGCAATATTTTTCTCAGAACCAATGGCTAAAACCATCAATGGGCGGCCTTCAGTGGTAGTGCCGTAAGGTATCAATTTTGTGATGCTTGTTTTTGTATTGGCTACATATTTGACATAATCTATCAATTGGTGGTGAAAATGAAACCTGCTTCCCATAGGGTGTCCGAAGAATTGCTCCGGCGATTGGAAACTTTGTGAATATGCAAAATATGGAATTAAAACGATGAGCGTTAATAGTTTACTGACTTTTCTGAACATACATAGTTTGGTTAGAAATCAAATATAAATCATAAAAACCATTTTGACAAAATATGATTTTGGGAAAAACAGCACGCATTAATTCGATTTTTTCATCAAAATATCATAAAAAGCGTAAATCTTTACTTTTTTTTATTTTTCATTGAATTTTTGAAAGAATATTGAAAAAATATCAAATATTTGAAAATTTGATTTGCATCATAAAAATAATCGTACTACTTTTGCACCACGATTTCGGAAACGGAGTCGGACATTTAAAAAAAATACTGTTTTACAACGCTATTTTTCGATAAATGGGACCAGTCGGCCCTATCGTCTAGCGGTTAGGACACGTCCCTTTCACGGATGAAACCGGGGTTCGATTCCCCGTAGGGTCACAAAGATGTGAAGTGAAAAAGCAAAGGCCTCGGATGAAAATCTGAGGCTTTTTCTTTTGATATTTTGTGTAAATAATCTAAATTTTTGAAACCGGAAATCGATTCTCCGTAGGCAGAGGCGTTCAAGCCTCCAAAGATGTGAAGTGAAAAAGCTAAGACCTCGGATGAAAGTCTGAGGCTTTTTCTTTTGGTATTTTGTGTAAATAATCCAAATTTTTGAAACCGGAAATCGATTCTCCGTAGGCAGAGGCGTTCAAGCCTCCAAAGATGTGAAGTGAAAAAGCGAAGGCCTCGGATAAAAATCCGGGGCTTTCTCTTTTGGTTTTTTTTAATTAAAACAAAAAAAGGTTCTGACCAATTCGCATCAATTTTTAAAAAAACTAAAATTTTAACCAAATAATATTTTAAATATTAATGCCAGATTTTCAAAGAAAAACAAACCAGATAATCCTATCTCAAACTACCTACCGACCGATTCAGCCTCAAATAGCCAAAAACAGCTAAAAACCCATATATATTAGACTTCAGTTAAAAAAATGTTAAAACGAAATTAATTATCACAAAAACCTAAAAAACTTTTTTCTTAAAATTTTATTTGGTTTTGAATTCCCTTTTTTAAAAAAATCAGTTTTATCAAATTATCCCTCCAATTTCAAACTTAAATATTAAAAAAAACACATTTTTTATTCGTTTTTGCACAAATTCTCCACTTATTACCCCATTTTTCGAAATTTGGATGCTTCAAAAAGATACTTAATATTTGCCTTACAGTATTGGAACAACAAACAAAACAAACGATGAATACTTTAAAACATATAGGTGCTAATTTATACGTAAACAACGATGCCGTGGAAGCTATCGACTTTCTGGTTGATCACAAACTTATGCCCAAAACAATCAATAAGGCGTTTAGCGTTACCAACCAGGAAGGCTTTGACCTAGATATGATTGTTTTTAATCCAAATGAAGCCGACGACAAGTTTATGCATTTTAAACTTGAGGATTTTGCATCGAACTCTGATACCCTTTTTTACCTCGTAAACATGTTTAACTTTTTATCTGAAAAGGATTATAACACTTATAAACCAGCACAAAAAAAGTTAGAGGATTATCTGTATATGTTGCCTACTTACAGGGCATTGTTTGGTTATCGTACTGTTGAGGAAGACTGTTAGTATTTTATTTCACTAAATTTTATTTCAAATGAAAACAATATTTGTCGGATTATTTCTGACCATAAATGCTATTGCCTATTCTCAGGCAACAAATCATGAAAACCCGCTTAACAACAGCAGAAATTATAAAACCGGTCCTAAAACTGCTGAGGGGAAAACTGTGAAAACAGTAAAACAAAGCATTTTCAAAAAAAACTATAAGAAATCGGCAATTGAAAAACCAGATACACAGGAAACAAATAATCTGGTGGATTCTCCTGAAAAATCAATGGAAAACAGAAACTATAAAAGAAAATAGGATGCTGTTATTCATGAAAACATTTGCGGCAACGGGCCTCATAGAGGTCCGTTTCTCCAAGTAAGACCTGATTTTGGTCTTCGACTTTTCGATAGGAATGATGGGCAATCTCACCACAAATGACACAAATCGCATGCACTTTGGTGACGTATTCGGCTATGGCCATCAGCTGTGGCATAGAACCAAAAGGAAGTCCTCTGGAATCCATATCCAGACCTGCAACTATCACCCTTTTTCCCTGCAAGGCAAGTTTGTTACAAACATCTGTCACGCCCTGATCCAGAAATTGAGCTTCATCAATGCCCACTACATCACAGTTGCCTGCCAAAAGCAGAATTTCCTCCGCGGCATTTACCGGAGTGGACCTTATTGAAGAGTGGTTGTGTGAAACTATATCAAATTCATCGTAGCGAACATCTATTCCCGGCTTAAAAATCTCCACATTTTGTTTGGCTATCTTCGCCCTGTTGAGTCTTCTGATCAGCTCTTCAGTTTTTCCCGAAAACATAGAGCCGCAAATCACTTCAATCCAGCCACTCTTGGCATCTTTTCCTTTGGCTCTTTTGGGTTCGATGAACATTTTTTAAATATTTTTTCGTTATTTGCTTAAATGGCAAAAGATTTGATTTAGCTTTTGCACGTGGTTATAATTACAAAATAAAAGAAATATCAAATGATCGACAAGTGGAATGCTTCCGAAATAAAAAATAATTCCGCCGAATTTTCCAAAGTGATTTGTAATGAGTTTTTTAGTTACAAAGAAAAAATCGAAGGTACTGAAATAATCAACCTTACAGAAATAAAACAATTAAATCTTTTTATCCTGAAAGCGATTTTTGATAAATGGAAAACTGAAAGCGAAAATCTCAGGAGCCCCTACTTTGACTACAACAATCCAGAAGTCAACAAAGCCTTTGAAGACTTCATGAATATACTTTCCAGGCATATTTCCATAGCAAAAAATCATTTTTCGCCCCTGGTAGAAAAATCATTGGCCGACACCATTTCGCTTTACCAAAGTCCAAAAGAGTTTTTTCTGGAACAAATGAGAAATCTGCCGGAGTTTAAACTTACCCAGGAATGGCTTCAAACAAACGGAAAGTTCTTTTATGATTATAACTGGGTTCTGAGAGAACTCTCTGCCAAATTAAACGGGGTACAGTTTGTTTATGCCAACGAAGCCTCAGAATGGATTCAGGAGATATTGCCAGACACTAAAATTGAAAACCATGAATCGGAAATAAAAGACATCAAAAAGATTATTGGAATTAATGAGAACCAAAGTTCTGGTCAGAATCCATACCAATCCTTTTTTGACAGTATAGAAGAATATAAACAAACTAAAAAAAGCACTGAAGTGCAACCACCTCCAGTTTACGAAGCTCCGGTTACAATTCAGCCACCTGTTTATGAAGTACCGGCTGAAGCACCAAAACTTGAGATTAAACAAGAACCTGTGCAGCAGGTGATGACTACTCCTTTGGAGGCACCTGTTATGAAATCAGAAGAACCCAAAAATGACACTATTAATGATGTGATGCACAATGCAATGGAGTCTGATTCGGTCGCAGATATTTATCAGAAAAAGAAAATCGAAAATATCAGAAACAATATCTCACTAAACCAGAAGTTTCTGTTTATCAATAATTTATTTGGAGGAAATTCCCAAATTTTCAATCAGGCTATCGATGAACTGGAAGTTTGCGGGAGTTTTCAGGAAGCAAAAGAACAAATGTTAAAGAAATATATGCCTCAGTTTAAATGGAGTCTGAACAGCCCCGAGACTGAAGAGTTTTTAGATTTATTAAAAAGAAGGTTTAATTAAAAAAAAAGATAAAAAAAAGAGGCTTCCGGTAAAGAAGCCTCTTTTTTTAGTTGGCCATTTCAGAAATAAATTTGATTCTCATAAGCCTGAGTTCCTCTTCAGTTACCTCATCATCATAATCTTCAAATTCTTTCATAGCGGCTTTTATATCATCAGAAGCCGAATTCATAAAATATTCATAAATATCTGCTTGCTTTTCCTTATCAATCATCTGATTAATATAGTAATCAAGGTTTAGCTTAGTTCCTGAAAAACAGATACTTTCAATCTCGGCAATCAACTCCTCCCCATTCATCTCTTTGGCTTCAGCAATTTCTTCCAAATCAATTTTACGGTCAATCTGCTGAATAATA
>WBZP01001271.1_pt1 | contig 31736 bp, 28 predicted proteins | sample 5204301 | NCBI WGS metagenome assembly WBZP01 (sample SAMN12412401, study PRJNA552823) | activated sludge metagenome | isolation source: activated sludge from nitrification reactor of wastewater treatment plant... | place: USA: Pennsylvania | collected 2017 | reverse complement strand
AAGTCACGGTGGCTGGTGAACCGCAGCCGACCACGCTTGGCGTAGCGGATCCGCAACCGCTGCACGGGTGGGGCTTGTTGCTCGGGCTGTTGGCGACCCATCTCACTGGCCCCGCAGTCGCTCGCGGAGCGTCATTAGCCGCTTCTTCTCCTTGGGCGTCAACGAGTCCATCCCGGAGGCATGAATCTTGTCGAGGAGGTCATCAAGCGCGGCCTGGTCGGCCTCACGCGTGTTGGAACCCGACCAGGGACCGGCGACCACAGTTCCGGTCCTGGACTGCTTGGGCTGCCTTGGTCGCTTTGGCTTGGCAGTGCGCTGCGGCACCTTGGTGACCAGCGTGGACTCCTGAAGCAATCCGGCGGACTTCGCAATCACCGCACACATCCCCAACCCGAGCATCAGGTGCAACAGGGCGAACCAGTTGCGCATGCCGAGATAGCCGATCACCTGAATCCCCAGCAAAACCAGGCCAATCACCCAGCCAGGGATGTTGAAGAAGAAGCGCCGGTCCGGGTATTCGGCGATATAGACCATCAGGATCACAAACTGCAGCAGTTGTGGGCCATAAAGCAGCGGCGCTGAGACTCGGCCCATCAGCAGCAGACTGAGGGCCACGGCCAGGATGCCGAGGCCAACCGTGCTCCACAGCATGAAGCCGCCGAACCGGAACCTGCCGACTTGCCGTTCCAACTCACTGCCAAACATCCAGATCAGCGCCAACGCCACGACCGTCCAGATCGACAGACCCAATTGAGAGAACGGCCAGGTGACCAGTTGCCAGACAAACCCACTCAGCACCTGATCGGGGTTAAGCGCAAACCATGCCTGCGCGGCGGCCGAGAAGGCGTAGCCGACCATAAAGACCGCGCTGACCAGCACGAACAAGATCGAACTGGTGACTTCGATGGTGCCGATCCGGAACCAGTGCCCATGCGGGCTGGGATCGCTGGATCGGGAGAAGGAGAATCGGCTGGCCACGGGCACAGATTAGTCGGCCAGCGCCGAACGGGTCAGTGGCGAGTGGTAGACCGAACCCACCCGCTCCCCGGCCAGCCACTCGGTGAGTTCGTCGGCCTTGGCAGCGAGGGCACGCTTGGCGTCTTCCCCGACTTCCTCAAGCAGGTCAACATGCACGACCGCGTCGGGATCTTGGTGCCAGCCGCCAACGATCCGACCGTTCCACCATGCCGTAGTGCCGCCGTTGCCGTTGCGATCAAATAGGTGCGGCCCGTGTTCGCCCAGATAAAAGTCGCGTTGCTTCCAGCCCATCGTGGTCGGATCCAGCACCGGGAGCAGGGCCGCCCAGGGCTCGGGGTCGGCTACTTGGTCAAGGTCGTCGGGCAGCAGGTAGCCCGGGCCACAGGAGGTCTGCACTTCCACTGCGTCGAGTTCGCCGAGCGCACGTCGTACGGCGGCCTTGGTGGCGCCCAGCCACCAGACCAGGTCGGTTTCGGTGCCCGGCCCAAACTGCCGCAGCCATCGCTGGATCAGCAGGCGATAGCCGTCGGCTGCACTCAGGGGTGTGGCTGGCTCCCCCAGCCAGTGCTCGGCACTGGTCCACTCTGGACGCATCACACGCCACCCACCCTGGTTGAGACCACGCTGCACCCGACCACTGGCCGCAGCGACAGTGACGACACGGTTGGCGATCGCGACGTCAGCGGCGTAGTTAGACCCAGGCGAGAGCAGCATCCGGCGGTTGAGTTCGGGCAGGAGTTCGCGCAACTGGGCCGTGGTGCGAGGCTGCTCGGTCAGCGCACTCTCGATCTCTTCGATCCGCGCGGCAAGCCAGGTGGTGCCATCGTCGCTGAATCCACCTGCCTCGACCTCCTTGGCCAGCCGTGGCGCGATTGCGGCGACTACTCGTGCCGACGCGCTGCCCCACACGGCAGGCAGCAGATCACGCGGGAAGACAAACACCGTGCGGCGCATCGCCAGTTGCTTGACCAAGCTGCGCTCGTCGTACATGGCAGCGGCGAACTGCTCCCGCGTCGCACCCGATCTAGCCCACGCCGACAAGTACGGCGAGGCCGCCTCGGTCGCGTGCAAGCAGACCACCGATTCGGTTGCGGCAACTGGGTCGGCCACTCGGAGAGCCAGCGACTGCCGCACCCCCAACCTGGCCCGCCGCTGGTCATCACCTACCCACATGCCCACACCCTGACACACAACCTCCAAAGTCCATCGAGCTCAGGTTGAGTCCGCGGTTTGCCTGCCTTCGACATACATCAAACGAGCCAGCACTGCGAGGAGCCCGATCGAGCCGGTCGCAAACACGAGGGCCAACCAGGGCAGCGGGGCCATGCCCTGCGCTCGCATTCTCGGCTGCAAGAGGAACCAGGCGACCAGAACGGCGAGGAGCAGGTCGAACCAGACCTGGTTGCCCCACGCATTCACCGTGTGCACCGGCCAGAACCCAGTCGGCCCCTCCCGTACAACGGCCACCACCGAACCGACTGCGAAGAGTCCCGACGCTACCGCCGGGACCAGCCAAGTGCGAGGAGTATGGAGTGAAATGCCCAACCCTGCGGCTAGGGCCCCCAGGGCACCCACGAGGGCAACGATCTCAAAACCAGTCATGACATCTCCGTGTAGTTGAACTCAAGTCGTGTGCTTGAAGGACGATGTCCGATCGGGATAGGTGTCTCAACTACCTGCCAGGTAGTTGAACCTCAGCAGTTGGGCTGATTGCCTGTCCCCTGTGCCAACCTCGATTGCAGACCACTCGCGGACGGCCCCGGTCAGTTTGACCGGTCTGCTGCGCGCAGCGCGCCACCAGCAGCGACTCAGCCAACTCGATCTGAGCTTGGCGCTGGGGATCTCCACGCGCCACCTGGGCTTCGTTGAGGTCGGTCGCAGCCGACCGAGCCGGCAGTTGCTGCTGCGCTGGCTGGAGCACCTACAAGTACCACTAGGGACGCGCAATCAGGCGCTCTGTCTGGCGGGCTACGCGCCGGCGTACGACGAAAGCCCGCTGGCCAGCCAGGAACTGGACGAGGCCCGCGCCGCCCTCGCGCACCTTCTCGATAGCCATGACCCGTTTCCAGCGGTGGTGATCGACTCAGACTGGGCCATTCAGGCGACCAACTCCGGCTTCCGTCGTTTGGTTCACGCATGCGGTAGCACGCTGGATCTGCCTGCGGAGGTCGGGCAGTTCACCACCGAGCGAGTGACCCTGATCGACTTGGTTTTGGCACCTGATGGAATCGGCGCTGCGCTGATTAACTTGATGGATGTCGCCCCGGCGTTCCTCACCCACCTGCGTCATGACGCTCTCACCAACCCACGACTCGAAGTCGTGATCGAACAGGTGGAAGCGTTGCTGCCGCCACGCCAGCCCCCGGTCAAGTTTCCGCCCGCGCTGATCACGCGCTATGCCACCACCGAAGGCGAGTTGTCGTTTCTCAGCATGTTCACCACATTCGGGACTCCGCAAAGCATCACTTTGGCCTCGCTACGAGTGGAACTGATGTTTCCAGCCAACAGTCACACCTCGAGACTGATGGCCCGACATGCGCTAAACCACGCTCAGCGGTAGTAGGCGCTGACCGGTGGGGCCGATCTGGATGTCGGTGCCCATCTCGGGGCAGACCCCGCAGTCGTAGCAGGGGGTCCAGCGGCAGTCTTCGACGTCAGGCACGGAGTCAGGGTCTTCAGCGGCGGCGAGGGCGTCTTCCCAGTCCTGCCACAGCCAGTCCTTATCGAGGCCGGAGTCGAGGTGATCCCAAGGCAGGACTTCGTCGTACGAGCGCTCACGGGTGGTGTACCAGTCGACGTCGACCCCAGTGCCCGCCAGGGCGCGATCGGCAGCGGCCATCCAGCGGTCATAAGAGAAGTGCTCGCTCCAGCCGTCAAATCGGCCACCGTCACGCCACACTTCCTCGATGATCCGACCGACCCGACGGTCGCCGCGAGAGAGCAGTCCTTCGACGACTCCGGGCTTGCCGTCGTGATAGCGGAACCCGATCGCCCGCGCGAACTTGCGGTCAGCACGGACCGTGTCACGCAGTTTGCGCAACCGCTCGTCAGTGGTCTCGGCGTCCAACTGCGCCGCCCACTGGAACGGCGTGTGCGCCTTGGGCACGAACCCACCAATCGACACCGTGCAGCGCACGTCGTTGTGACCAGAGACCTCGCGACCCTTGGCAATCACCTTGGTGGCCAGGTCGGCGATCCCGAGCACGTCTTCGTCGGTTTCGGTAGGCAGACCACACATGAAGTAGAGCTTCACCTGCCGCCAGCCATTGGAGTACGCCGTGGCAACGGTCCGGATCAGATCCTCTTCAGTGACTGCCTTGTTGATCACCTTGCGCATCCGCTCCGAGCCACCCTCGGGCGCAAAAGTCAGCCCGGAGCGGCGCCCGTTGCGCGAGAACTCGTTGGCCAGGGTGATGTTGAATGCGTCGACTCGGGTGCTGGGCAGTGAGAGCGACACGTTGGTGCCTTCGTAGCGATCGGCCAAATCGGTGGCCAAGTCGCCGATCTCGGTGTGATCGGCGCTGCTCAGCGAGAGCAGTCCGACCTCGTCAAAGCCGCTGGCCCGCACCCCGGCATCAACCATTTCGCCGATGGTGGTCAGCGAGCGCTCCCGGACCGGCCTGGTGATCATGCCGGCCTGGCAGAACCGACAACCGCGCGTGCACCCACGAAAGATCTCGACACTGAACCGCTCATGCACCGTCTCGGCCAGCGGCACCAACGGCTTGCGGGGATAGGGCCAGGAGTCCAGATCCATGAGCGTGTGTTTGCGGACTCGGGCAGGCACCCCCGCCCGATTAGGTACGACGGAAGCCAGCGCCCCGTCAGCGGCATAGCTCACGTCGTAGAAGCGCGGCACGTAGATATTGCCCGAAGCAGCTAGTCGCGCCAGCAGTTCGACACGACCTCCAGGCCGCCCCTCGCCCTTCCATTCCCGCACGAGATCACTGATCGCGAGCACGACCTCTTCGCCGTCGCCCAGCACCGCCGCGTCGATGAAGTCGGCGATTGGCTCCGGGTTGAAGGCGGCATGGCCGCCGGCAATCACTACCGGGTGCTCGTCGGTGCGCTGATCGGCGTGCAGCGGAATCCCAGCCAAATCGAGCGCAGCCAGCATGTTGGTGTAGCCCAACTCGGTGGAGAAGGAGATGCCGAACAGGTCGAATGCGCCAACTGGGCGATGTGAATCAACGGTGAACTGCACAATCCCCCGCTCGCGCATCAGCGCTTCGAGGTCGGGCCAGATTGAGTAGGTGCGCTCGGCTAAACAGTGCTCCTGCTCGTTGAGCACTTCGTAGAGGATCTGCACACCCTGGTTCGGCAGGCCGACCTCGTAGGCATCGGGATACATCAACGCCCAGCGCACCATCTGGTCGTCATCGCCCCAGGGCTTCAGCGAGGCGTTGAGTTCGCCGCCGACGTACTGGATCGGCTTCTGCACCCGCGGGAGGATCGGCTCCAGTTTGGGGAAGAGAGACTCAGGGGCGGACATGGGGGCTTAGCCTACGCGGGCGTTGAACTCCCGAGGTCGAGGGAGCAGCGACAGCGGGATCACAGTCCCGCGCATGGCAATGTTGTGCAGCAGTCCGATCGCCATCAGCGTGGCAAACATCGAGGAGCCGCCGTAGGAGAGCAGCGGCAGCGGGACACCGGTCACCGGCATGATCCCCAGGCACATGCCGATGTTCTGGAAAGCCTGGAAGCCCAGCCAGCATGCGATCCCGGCAGCGGCGACCCGCCCGAAGAGGTCACTGGCCTGGAGCGAAATCAGGGTGGCTCGCCAGATCACCAACCCCAGCAGGAGTACGACGACCCCGGCGCCCAACAACCCCAACTCCTCCCCCGCGACAGTGAAGACGAAGTCGGTCTGCTGTTCGGGGACAAACCCGGCCCTGGTCTGGGACCCATGGAAGTGCCCTTGTCCGAAGATGCCGCCATTGCCGATCGCGATCCGGGCTTGAATGGTGTTGTAGCCAGCCCCGCGCGGGTCGAGGGCGGGATCGATGAAGGCCAAGAACCGATCGATTTGATAGGGCTTGAGCACACCGGCGGCGACCACGCCCACGACACCGACCACTCCCGCTCCCACGAGTCCACCCAGCCAACGCCCGGGAAGTCCGGAGACAGCGAGCACGCCGACGACGGTGGCCGCCAGCACCAGCATGGTGCCCAGGTCGGGTTGGAGCAGAATCAGTGCGGCGGGAGCCCCGGCCAGACCGAGCAGCACCGCCACGTCGCTGACCGTGCGGCGGGGCCGAGCCCGCTCCACCCGCTCAGCCACAGCGAGCGCCAGCATCATCACGACGGCGAACTTCGCGAACTCCGCTGGTTGCACCGACATCCCCGCAAACCTCAGCCAAGACCGCGACCCATTGATCGTCGACCCCATCACCAAGACCAGCATGAGCCCGATCAAGGAGACGCCGTAGACCGCAGGGGCAAGCAGGCGCAGATAGCGGTGATCGGTGGCCATCACCGCGGCACTGAGCAGCAGACCGATCGCAACGTTGACCAGATGGCGCTTGAGGTAGGCATAGGGATCCACCTCGTGACTGGTGGCCGACCAGACCAACAACGTCCCGATCACCAGCAAGGCCACGGTCGCCAAAGCCAGCACCTTGTCGATGCCAGGGCTGCGCGGGCTGCCGCGCCGAATCCATTCACTCACGAGGCCCGCCTCACCGGCGGCAGGATCGACCCGTCCGATTCGAATCCGGGCAGTCGGGTCGGCATCCGCACTCCAGGGATGGCAGCCCGGCCCGGGATCACCGCAGCGCCGCGGACGCCGTACAAGCTCTCCCAGATGTGCCGAACCGCATCGCCGCTCGTGCCCGACCCGGTGCCGCCTTGGCTGATCATCATCACCACGACGAAGTCCTTGGTATAGGAGGCGATCCACGAGGTGGTCTGCTTGCCATAAACCTCTGCGGTGCCGGTCTTGGAGCGGATCGGCACCCGGTCGAGCGGGAATCCGGTGAACTTCCAGGCTGTAGTGCCTACCTTGGCGGTTCCGGTCAGCGCCTGATCGAGGTAGTGCAGCACCGCCTTCTTGGATTTCAACCTCCCCGAGACCGCCGGTGGAATTCGGCGTACGACGTCGCCCGACGGGCTCACCACTGCAGTCGCCACGCGTGGCTCATAGAGAGTTCCACCATTCGCCAGCGCCACATAGGCCCTCGCCAGTTGCAGCGGAGTGACCACGGTGTCGCCTTGGCCGATCGAGAAGTTGACCGCATCGCCGGCTCGATAGAGGTTGCCTTCGAGACAGAACTCGTGGGCAAACCGGCGCAGATAACTGTTTGGCGCCTTCTCCGGATGACGGTCCAGATCGCAGTAGTAGCCCTTCTGCGACTCGTAGTAGCGCTGCTTCCAGCCACGGTCGGCGATCCGGCCGCTGGACTCCCCCGGCAAATCGATCCCCGTGGGCTTGCCGAAGCCGAACTCCTTGGCCTGCGCCACCAGCGGATCCTTGGCCTTCAGGTTCGCCGGATCCGACCCGTAGCGCTGCCAGTAGCCCAGACCGATGCGGTAGAAGAACGTGTCACACGAGATCTGCAGCGCTTGCGCGAAGTCGATCGAGCCGAAGGACGCCGACTCGTAGTTCTTGAACACCCGGTTGCCCACTTGGAGACCGGAGGAGCAGTTCAATCGGCTCTGCGTGGTGTAGCCGTGGTTGAGGGCGGCCACACTCATCAGCGGCTTCCAGGTCGACCCCGGTGCGAACTCGCCCTGGGTGGCTCGGGAGAGCAACGGTGTGCCCGCCTTCTTCGAATACAGCCGCTTCAATTGCTTGCTGGTGATCCCGCCGACCCAAACCCCTGGGTCGTACGTCGGCTCGCTGGCCATGGCCACCACCCGTCCAGTGCGCGCGTCGAGCACCACGGCAGCCCCCGAGTCGGCCTTGTAGCGCCCGCCGTTGACGGGGTCGACGGTGCGTCGGGCGACGGCCATGGCGCGGCGGAGTTCGCGTTCGACCACCCCTTGCACCCGAGCATCGATGCTGGTCACCAGGGTGTCGCCGGGTGTCGGTGCCACGGTGCCGTTGTCGCCCAGCACTCGTCCCATCGAGTCGACGGCTAGCCGCTGGTAGCCGGGCATGCCGCGCAGGTATTCGTCGTACTCCCGCTCAAGACCGGCCCGACCTACGACCGAGGCGCCGTTGATCGACTTGTCGTGCTCCTTGCGGGCCTGCGTGAGTTCGCCCTCACTGACCGAGCTGAGGTAGCCGAGCAGATGGGCGGCATTGACTCCATATGGACTGGGGTATGAGCGCATCGTCGTCTCGGCCGCCAGTACCGACGGATATGCCTCGGCTTGTTCGAGGATCGCCAAGGCCACTTGCTGGTGCACATCGTCGACCACCGGCACCGGTTGCAGAGGTGAACCGTTCCAACACGTCGCGGGCCGCGCTCCGGCTTCGCTACACAGCAGGGTGCGGGCTCGCAGTCGGTGGGCAGGCACGTGCACGAGGCTGCTCAGTTTGGTCAGCAGGGCATCTTGTTGAGGTGGCGCCAGTCGCTGGAAGAGTGTGCGGTCGATCTGCACCTGCCAGCTACTTCTGTTGGCCACCAGGGGTCGCCCCTGGCCATCGACGATCAGGCCACGGGCGGGCTGCACCACCACATCGCGGGCCGATTGGTCGGCTGCTTGGGCACGATATTCAGCACCGGTGAGCACCTGCACAAACCACAACCGGGCAAACAACGTGACAAAGAGGGAGACCAGCAGCACCTGAATCACGAAGAGGCGCAGTCGGCTGCGCGCCAAGGTGGCCCGCCACGACGCCCCCGTCATCGGTCTCGAACCCTCGGTGCAATCAGTCCGGAAGGCTCGTCTGAGTCGTCGGCCTCGCGGGTGAACAGCCTGACCAGCGCAGGCACGACGAACCACCCGACCGCGCTGTCCACGACCACCCCCACAGCGATCACGACCAGCATCGTCGCCACCGTCGGATGGGCCTGCCCATAAACCAACCCCGTCAGGGCAAAAACCGAATGAGCGACAAACGACGCCGCCGCGACCACGCCGAGCCGCCCAGTTATTCCGCCGACGCGCCCAGTTATTCCGCCGAGCCGCCCAGTTGTTGGGCTCAGCCGACCAACCAGATAGCCAGCAACCAACAGCGCCAAGGCTGATCGGCCAGCGAGATGCTCGGCAGGTGGGGCCAAGTCGACTAACAATCCGGCAATGAAGCCAACGACAGCCCCGGTCCCCGGACCGGCGTGACCTGCTGCGAGCGCCGCCGCGACCACGACCAGCAGCACCAGATCCGGCGCAAATCCCCGCATCGGCGACAACACCGCTACCTGAACCACGAGCGCCACCACAACAGCCAGCGCCATGAACACACCGCGTCTCACTGCTGCACCCCCGAAGGCGTGATCAAACCCCGGTCTGTGCGCGTGCCCTTGGCCACCACCACACCCACCAGATCGAGCGCCGCAAAATCAACAGCTGGCATCAGCACAGCCTGCTTGCGCGAATCACGGGCACTGATCCGCACGCTGTCCACAGTGCCGATCGGGATACCCGCCACATAGGGCCCGCCACGTTCCGAACCCCACGTGACCACCACGTCACCCCGCCCCGGCGTCACCGACGTGTCGACCAAGTCCAACCGCAGCCGCGCGCGATCGCCGAGCCCGCCGTCACCGCGCACCAATCCGACTTTGAGCGAGGAGGTCAAACGACCGCCCACAACCGAGGCGGCGTCGCACGCGAGCAGAACACTGGCCGTCGAGTCACTCACCCGCAGCACGCGTCCGACCAGCCCACGGTCGGTGACGACGGTGGAGTTCGCAGCCACCCCGGCGCGGCGCCCAGCATCGATGGTGACCACCCGGGAGAAGTTCGCTGCCGGTCCGATCCCGACCACGTGAGCCGGGACGATCGTGTAGCCGGTGTCGGCTGCGGTGCGGGTCAGTCCGTCGTACGCCGCCAGCCGCTGGTGGTCCAATCCGCTCGTGTTCACCTGTGTGCTGAGCCGTGAGTTCTCGGCCTCCAACGCCCGAACCCGCCGACGCAGGTCCGCGTTGGTGCGCACCGCCTGCGCGCCTCGGACAAACGGCCGAGTCACTGACGCACCCACGACCTGGGCAGGTCCCAGCACCGTCGCCAGCGCGCCCCGAACCCCGTCAAGAGCGGTTGGCTGACGCAGGTCAAGCCCGGTCAGCGCCAGTGCAGCCAAGACCAGGCCCACCACCAAGCCTCGCGTACGACGAGGTCCACGCGGGCTCACTACGACCTCCGCGGGTCGATGCTGAGGAGGGGTCGCAGCGCCTCAAACGACTCGACGCACAACCCGGCGCCCGCCACAACAGTGGTGAGTGGGTTGTCGGCCAGGTGCACCGCGATCCCGGTCTCGCTGCGGATGAGTTCGTCTAGCCCCCGCAACAGGCCGCCGCCGCCGGTGAGCAGCAGCCCGCGATCCATGATGTCGCCGGCCAATTCCGGTGGGGTCTGATCCAGTGTGCTGCGCACTGCATCGACGATGTCGGCAACTGACTCGGCCATCGCCTGCCTCAGATCGGCGCTGGTCAGGCTCACACTGCTGGGCAACCCTGACACCAGGTCCCGACCGCGCACCTCGGCGGTGCCTTCCACAGGGAGCCACCGGGCCGAGCCCAGTGAGATCTTCAAATCCTCGGCGGTGGCTTCACCGAGCAGCAGTCCGTGCTCCTTCTTGAGCCACGCCACGATGGCGGCGTCGATCTGGTCGCCACCTGCCCGAGCACTCAGGCTGGTCACGATTGCGCCTAGGGCGATCACGGCCACTTCCGTCGTACCACCGCCGACGTCGACGACCATCGTGCCAGTCGGCTCATGCACCGGTAGCCCAGCCCCAATCGCGGCCGCCATAGGTTCATCGATCAAGAACACCTGACGGGCGCCCGCGAGATAGCCGGCCTCTTTGACGGCCCGACGCTCCAACGGTGTGATCCCTGTCGGGACGCTGATCACCATGCGCGGCTTGGCCAGCCAGTGTCGCTGATGCACCTGCTGGATGAAGTAGCGCAGCATCTGTTCGCTGGCTTCGACGTCGGCAATCACGCCGTCGCGAAGCGGCCGGATCACCTTCACGCCCTCCGGGGTGCGGCCGACCATCTGCTTGGCCTCGTGGCCAACCGCCAGCAACTCCTGGGTCGCCGCATCGACCGCAACGACAGAGGGTTCATCGAGCACGACACCGCGACCTCGGACATACACCAGGGTGTTGGCGGTCCCGAGATCGACGGCCATGTCGCGGCCGAAGATGCTGCTGGCCATGGTTCGCCTCTACTGCTGAAGGCTCGTTGTGCGGGGAAGTGAGTCGCTGGAACCGCCAACGAAGCCCACGATTCCGTGCCGATCAGCCTAAGTAACTTCAGGCTTGGTCACGGTCAGGACACGCTGCGTCATAAACGGCTGTCGGGTACGTTTCAGCGATGCCGCCTCACGGTGAGTCGGCCTTGTTGCAAGGAGCCCGCATGTCAGGTGTCGACGACATCTTGTCGGTATTGCCCATCGACCAACTCGCCTCTCAGTTGGCCTCTGACCCGGCCATGGTCGAGCAGGCAGCCAGCATCGCCATCCCGGCGATCCTGGGAGGCCTTCAGGCCAACTCTGCCGACGCCGCCGGCGCCGGTTCGCTGCTGAATGCCCTCACCCAGCACTCCGGTGACCTGCTTGGTGGCGGATTCAGCCTCGACCAGATCGACGTCGCGGACGGCGAAAAGGCCGCCTCCCACATCTTCGGGTCCAACCAAGACCAGGTGATCAACCAACTCGGTTCGACCGGGGTTGGCTCGCAGTTGATTCGCAAACTGCTGCCGATCCTGATCCCGATCGTGTTGTCCTATATCGCCAAGCAGATGTCCAACAAGGGCGCCGCCCCCTCACGTGGTGGCTCCGACTCTCAGATCACCTTCCCCGGTCAGGAGCCTCAAGCCGCCCCCGCCGGTGCAGGAGCCAGCGCTGGTGGCGGCGTGCTCGGCGATGTGCTGCAGCAGGTGCTCACCGGCGCGCTCCAGGGTGCAGGCGCTGGCAAGTCCTCTAGCTCCGCCGGCAGCATTCTTGGCGACCTCCTGGGCGGCCTCCTTGGTGGCGGTCGGCGCCAGTAGTTCGGTTCATGCGAAACGCCCCTGCCGGGTGGCAGGGGCGTTTCGTGCGTCTCAAGACCCTCAAGCGTCGGGGAACCAGATCGCCATCTCGCGTGCGGCCGACTCCGGTGAATCGGAAGCATGCACCAAGTTCTCTCGATTGCTCAACGAGAAGTCGCCGCGGATCGTCCCGGGGGCGGCCTTGCGGCCGTCGGTGGCTCCGTTGAGCGCCCGCACCACCTCGATCGCCTCGTCACCTTCGAGCAGCAGCGACACCAAGGGACCACTGGTGATGAAGTCGCGCAGCGGCGGATACCAGTCCTTCTCCACATGCTCGGCGTAGTGCTGATCAGCCACACTCTGGTCGATGGTGCGGTGCTCCATTGCCACGATCCGCAGTCCCTTGGCCTCATAGCGGCTCAAGATGGCACCGGCCAGTCCCCGTCGTACGGCGTCAGGCTTGAGCAGAACCAAAGTGCGCTGAGTCATGAGTGAAGCCTATCGAGCACGCTGCTTGGTTAGCGGGCACGGGTGCGGACCAGGTCCGCGATGATTCCCGCAGCAACCAGGTCCCGCGGCCACAAGGTCGGGATCCGACCAACGTGCATCACGAGCCACGGGCCCCGCAGGCGGACGCTTGTGATCCGCGCCAACTCAAGAGAGCGTCGCCCGTCAGGAGTGTCAAGCCACAGCCGACCACTATCGACCCAGGTGCTGTAGCCGCCCGGTGGGAAGAAATGGGTCCGTGCGCTGGCCACGATCCACGAATTCAGCACCAGCGCCACCAAGATCAGACTCAGCCCGATGGCAAGCATTGGATGTCGTCCCCATCCGGCGACGACGACCCCGAAGCCGATGATCAGCGCGCCTTTCCACACTTGACGGACAAACTCGTCGCGTAGCGACGCAGCCACTGATGCTTTGACCCAGTCCCGGGTCAGCGGGGCGGTTCTACTCGCGGGCAGATCCATGCTCAGCCTCGTACGCCGCCCAGGCCGCGGCGCGCTCACGATCGATCTTGCCGCCCATGAAGTACGACGTTGCCCAGAGCGCGAGGAAGATCGCACCCAAGACAAACATGGCCGTGACCAGGAACCCCAGGGCGATCGCCACGACCTGCAGCAGCCAACCAAGGCCATAGGCCCAGTTGGCGCGGAGCAGACCGGCCACCACCACGCAAGCGCCCGCCAGGCCTAGGCCGATCCAGAGGCCGGTCGAGACCGATACTCCGATCACGGTGATCAAGACCGGCGAGGTGAGTCCAACGGTGATCGCCTGCAGCACCAAAATCGCCGCACAGAGGCGGCGGCGCATCATCGCGACCCCTTGGTCAGCAGCGCACGCGCCTCCCCCACGGTCACGACGGACCCGGTCACGAGAACCCCTCCCGCACCCAGCACCTCGCCATGGCTGGCGCCGGCCTCGGCCAACGTGGCGGCTTGCTCGATCGCATCGAGCAGCCTCGGTGCCACCGTCACCCGGTCTTCGCCAAAGATGCGGCGCGCAATCTCGGCGAGATCCTCCGCGCGCATCGAACGCGATTGAGAGTTCTGCGTGCAGACCACGTGGGCCAGCACAGGTTCGAACGCGGCCAGCACACCATCGACGTCCTTGTCGGCCATGACGCCGATCACGCCGATCAGCGGGTCGAACATGAAGGAGTCCTCGAGCGCAGCCACGCTGGCCCGAGCGCCGTGTGGGTTGTGGGCAGCGTCGAGCACCACTGTGGGGCTACGCCGAATCACTTCCAGACGACCGGGCGAGGTGGCTTCGGCAAAGGCTTCGCGCACGATGTCGTCATCGATCGGCGCAGTGGCCCCGACTAGGGACTCGACCGCAGCCAGCGCCAACGCTGCATTCTGAGCCTGATGGGCTCCATAGAGCGGCAAGAACACCTCTGCATAGGTGCCGCGCACTCCACGCAGGTCGAGCATCTGCCCGCCCACGGCCGGCGTACGACGTTCGACGGCGAAGTCGACACCCTCAACCAACAACGTGGCCCCGACCTCAGCACAGCGCTGCGCGATGAGAGCAGCCACCTCATCCTGCTGGACCGCGCTCACACAGACGGCCCCAGGCTTGATAATGCCCACCTTCTCGACCGCAATGTCGAGGATCGAATCGCCCAAATATTGGGCATGATCCAGCCCAATCGGAGCAATCACCGCCACCTTGCCGTCGGCCACGTTGGTGGCATCCCAGGCACCCCCCATACCGACCTCGATCACGGCCACATCGACGGGCGCATTGGAGAAGGCGGCGTAGGCCATCGCCACGACGGTCTCAAAAAAGCTGAGCGGATGCTCGTGCTGGGCATCGACCAAGTGCGTGTAGGGGGCCACATCGTTGAACGCATCTACAAACTGCTCGTCGGTGAGTTGGTCACCGTCGAGCACGATCCGTTCGGTCATCGAGGTCAGGTGCGGGCTGGTGAACCTCCCGGTGCGCAACCCCATCGTGATCAGCAGTCGCTCTGCCATCCGGGCCGTCGAGGTCTTGCCGTTGGTTCCGGTGATGTGCAGCACGTCGTAGGTCGTCTGCGGATCGCCCAGCACCGAACAGAAGTCACGGATCCGATCCAAGGTCGGATCAAGCTTGTGTTCGGGCCACCGAGAGAGCAGGGCCTCTTCGGCTTCGGCGTAGGTCTGGGCAGGTCTGGGTGTGGTCTGGTTCATCGCTCCCGCAGTCTAGGTGGGAACTGGTTCGCGACCGGTCCTCGTGGCTCCCTAGAATCTCGCCACATGACTACTCCTCACGCCCAGGCCCCGGACCCGACGACCGCAGCACGCGGCGTCGTCGTACCGGACCGACCGGCGTTGGAGGGTCTGGAGGCCAAGTGGGCCGAGCATTGGAAGGCTGACGACACCTATCGATTTGACCGCACTCAACCGCGTGCCAACGTCTATTCGATCGACACTCCCCCGCCCACGGTGAGCGGTTCGCTGCATGTGGGCCACGTGTTCTCCTACACCCACACCGACCTGATCGCCCGATTCCAGCGCATGCGCGGCAAGGCCGTCTTCTACCCGATGGGCTGGGACGACAACGGCCTGCCCACTGAGCGACGTGTGCAGAACTACTACGGCGTGCGGTGTGACCCGAGCCTGCCCTACGACCCGGACTTCACCCCGCCGGAGAAGCCCGACCCCAAGCGTCAGATTCCGGTCAGCCGGCCGAACTTCATCGAGTTGTGTGAAGAACTCGTCGAACGCGACGAGCAGGTCTTCGAATCGCTGTGGCGCACGTTGGGTCTGTCGGTGGACTGGAACGAGAGCTACACCACCATCGGCCCCAAGGCACAGAAAGTGAGCCAGACGGCGTTTTTGCGCAACTACGCCCGCGGTGAGGCCTACCTGCAAGAGGCGCCCACGCTCTGGGATGTCACGTTCCAGACGGCCGTTGCGCAGGCCGAGTTGGAGGCCAGAGAGTACGCAGGGCACTACTACCGACTGGCCTTCGCCAGCGCCGACGGACCGATCCACATCGAGACCACTCGCCCAGAATTGATTCCTGCGGTGGTGGCGTTGATCGCTCACCCCGACGACGAGCGTTATGCCCACTTGTTCGGCACGACCGTCACATCTCCGGTGTTCGGGGTCGAGATTCCAGTGCTTGCCCACCCAGCGGCGGAGCCCGACAAGGGCGCAGGCATCGCCATGTGTTGCACCTTTGGTGACCTCACCGACGTGCAGTGGTGGCGTGAACTCAATCTGCCTGTGCGCACCGTGATCGGTCGCGATGGTCGCCTGCACCGCGACACCCCGGAGTGGCTTGGCTCTGAGGCTGCGGCCACGGCGTACGCCGAATTGGCGGGCAAGACCACCTTCTCGGCCCGTGAAGCCATGGTCGCCCTGTTGCGCGACTCGGGAGACTTAGCCGGCGACCCCAAGCCCACGATGCGGATGGCGAACTTCTATGAGAAGGGCGACAAGCCGCTGGAGATCGTCTCGACGCGGCAGTGGTATATCCGCAACGGCGGACGAGACGCCGAGACTCGCGACGAGATGGTGGCGCGTGGCGGCGAGGTCACCTGGATCCCGACGCACATGCGGCACCGCTTCGACAACTGGGTCAACGGGCTTAACGGCGACTGGCTGATCAGCCGCCAGCGCTTCTTCGGGATCCCGTTCCCGGCGTGGTACTCCCTCAATGCCGAGGGCGAGCCTGACTACGCCCACCCGATACTGCCCAGCGAGGCCGAACTCCCAATCGACCCCTCCACTCAGGTGCCGCACGGCTACGACGCGAGCCAGCGGGGCAAGCCGGGTGGATTCATCGGTGACCCCGATGTGATGGACACCTGGGCCACCTCCTCGTTGACTCCACAGTTGGCTGGCGGTTGGCGCACCGACGAAGACCTGTTCTCTCGGGTCTTCCCCATGGACCTGTGCACCCACGCTCACGACATCATCCGCACCTGGCTGTTCAGCCGGGTCGTGCGGGCTCATTATGAGCAGGGCGCGGCACCGTGGACCCACGCGATGATCTCCGGTTTCATCGTTGACCCGGATCGCAAGAAGATGTCGAAGTCGAAGGGCAACGTCGTCGTACCGACCGAAATCTTGGACAAGTTCGGCGCCGACGCAGTGCGCTGGCGGGCCGCCATCGCCCGTCCCGGACTTGATTCGCCGTTTGATGAGACCCAGATGAAGGTGGGCCGTCGGCTGGCGATGAAGGTGCTCAACGCCTCGAAGTTCGTGTTGGGCTCGGTGGGTGCGACCTCGGTCGACCAGGAGAGCGTCACCGAAGCCGTCGATCTGGCGCTGCTCGCTGAACTGGACGCCACCGTGGCCAAGGCGACCGAAGCGTTCGATGCCTACGACTACACCTCGGCTCTAGAGGCCACTGAGCGGTTCTTCTGGTCCTTCTGCGACGACTACTTGGAGTTGGTCAAGGAGCGTGCCTATTCAGGTGCTGCGGCGGAGTCGGCCAAAGCCACCTTGGCGATTGCGCTGCACACTCAACTGCGATTGCTCGCGCCGTTCTTGCCCTATGTGACCGAAGAAGTGTGGTCATGGTGGCAGGAGGGTTCGATCCACCTGCAGTCATGGCCCACCCCGACCGGGGCCGATGGCGACCGCGCGGTGGTCGCTGGCGTCTCGGCTGCCCTGGCTGGGATCCGCGGCGCCAAGTCGGCGGCTAAAGTCTCGATGCGCACCGAACTCAGCCGCGCCGAGATCAGCGGCCCGGCCCCCCTCGTCGACGCTGCCCGCCACGCTGAGGCCGACCTGCGGGCTGCTGGGCGAATCACCGGAGACTTGGTGTTCAGCGCGACCGACGCCACCGAGATCAGCGTCGACGCGGAGTTTGCCCCGCCAGCAGTGGACTGAGCGAACTCGACTGCACCGCTGAGCAGACTGGGCCGACTAGGCCGACTTTTTGTCTTCGCGCAGGACCAGGGTCGGGGGGACACCGTCGCGGACGGTGTCTTCGTTGACGATCACCTTGATCACGTCGCCACGAGAGGGCACGTCGTACATCGCTTGCAGTAGCACTTCTTCGATGATCGCGCGTAGTCCGCGGGCGCCGGTGCCGCGCTCCAACGCATGCTCGGCGATGGCGTAAATGGCGGTCTCGGTGAACTCTAGGTCGACGCCGTCGAGTTCGAAGAGACGCTGATATTGCTTCACCAGTGCATTGCGAGGTTCGGTCAAGATCTGGATCAACGCAGGTTCATCAAGTTTGTTGACGCTCGCGATCAGCGGAAGCCGCCCGATGAACTCAGGAATCAGACCGAACTTGACCAGATCCTCTGGTCGGACCTGAGCAAACATGGCCTCAGCCTCGCGCTCGGCAGCATCCTTGATCTCCGCGGTGAAGCCCAACGACTTCTTGCCGACCCGTTGCTCGACGATCTGCTCCAGACCTGCGAAGGCCCCGCCAACCACAAACAAGATGTTGGTGGTGTCGATCTGGATGAACTCCTGGTGCGGGTGCTTGCGACCCCCCTGAGGCGGCACGCTGGCCGTCGTGCCTTCGAGGATCTTCAGGAGGGCCTGCTGCACTCCCTCACCCGAAACGTCCCTAGTGATGGACGGGTTCTCCGACTTGCGGGCCACCTTGTCGATCTCATCGATGTAGATGATCCCGGTCTCGGCCTTTTTGACGTCGTAGTCAGCGGCCTGAATCAACTTGAGCAAGATGTTTTCGACGTCTTCCCCGACGTAGCCGGCCTCGGTCAAGGCGGTGGCGTCGGCGATGGCGAAGGGCACGTTGAGCATGCGGGCCAGAGTCTGGGCCAGATAAGTCTTGCCGCATCCGGTCGGTCCGATCACCAAGATGTTGGACTTGGCCACCTCAACGGACTCATCTTTGCTGTGCCGCCCCGCGTTGGCCTCCTTGGCGCCAGCCTGAACCCGCTTGTAGTGGTTGTAGACCGCGACCGCGAGCGACTTCTTGGCAGTCTCTTGCCCGATCACATAGGAGTTGAGGAACTCAAAGATCTCGCGCGGCTTGGGCAATTCGGTCAGCCCGAGTTCGCTGGTCTCGTTGAGTTCTTCTTCGATGATCTCGTTGCACAGGTCGATGCACTCGTCACAGATGTAGACGCCGGGTCCGGCGATCAACTTCTTGACCTGCTTTTGGCTCTTGCCGCAGAAGGAACACTTAAGCAGGTCGCCACCGTCACCGATGCGTGCCACTGAAATCTCCCCTCATCTGTGAACCGACCGAATCGAAACTACCTGTTCGCACCCCCTAAATCGGGGTGCGACGCACCTAGACCAGGACTGCCTTGCGGGACTCCAACACCGAGTCGATCAAGCCATAGTCGACCGCAGCGTCGGCGGTGAGGATCTTGTCGCGCTCGATGTCGTGACTGACCTCGTCAATGCTCTTGCCGGTGTGCTCGGCAATCATCCGCTCCAGCGTCTCGCGCATGCGCAAGATCTCATTGGCCTGGATCTCGATGTCAGAGGACTGCCCATAGGTGCCCTCGGTGTAGGGCTGGTGGATCAGAATCCGACTGTTGGGCAGTGCCAACCGCTTGCCCGGCGCACCGGCGGCCAACAAGATCGCTGCGGCGGAGGCGGCCTGCCCCAAGCACACAGTCTGCACGTCGGGCTTGATGAACCGCATCGTGTCGTAGATCGCGGTCATCGCAGTGAATGAACCGCCGGGAGAGTTGATGTAGATCTGGATGTCGCGGTCAGGATCCATCGACTCCAAGCACATCAGTTGAGCCATCACCGCGTTGGCGATGTCATCGCTGATCGGCGTACCGAGGAAGATGATTCGCTCTTCAAAAAGTTTCGCGTAGGGGTCGATGCGCCGGAACCCGTAGGAGGTGCGCTCCTCCCACTGCGGGATGTAGTAGTTCACGTCAGTTGTCCTTCCCGTGCGCGGGGCGTCCCTCATCGGCAGCATCGCGCGCCGAGGTGATCACCTGGTCGATGAAGCCATACTCCTTGGCCTGCTCGGCAGTGAACCACCGGTCGCGGTCGGCGTCGCGCTCAACCTGCTCGAGCGGTTGGCCGGTGTGCTGGCTGATCAACTCAAACAGCACCTTCTTGATGTGCAGCGACTGCTGGGCCTGGATCTTGATGTCAGAGGCCGAGCCGCCCATGCCGCCCGAGGGCTGGTGCATCATGATCCGCGCGTGCGGAAGTGCATAGCGCTTGCCGGGGGTGCCGGCGCAGAGCAGGAACTGGCCCATCGAGGCGGCCAGACCCATCGCCACGGTGGCCACATCGTTGGGGATGTAGTTCATCGTGTCGTAGATCGCCATGCCGGAGTCGACCGAGCCACCGGGTGAGTTGATGTGCAAGAAGATGTCGGCCTCGGGGTCTTCGGCCGAGAGCAGGAGCATCTGGGCGCAGATCGCGTTGGCGTTCTGGTCGCGGACCTCCGAGCCCAAGAAGATGATCCGCTCCTTGAGCAGACGCTGATAGATGTGGTCGTCAAGGCCGCCCATCGCCCCGCCACCGTTGGCCTGGGGTGCGCTGTGAGCAGCGTGCGCTTGGAAGTGATTCACGACAGCGACATTAGCCCGAAGCGCCCCCCAAACCCCGAGATTGGGGCGGTGTTCGCCGCTAGCAGAACGGGCCGGGACCGACTGTGCACTCAGTGCAGCAGTTGATCCCGACCCGATCTAGTGGATCGCCAACGATCCGAGCGGAATGACGCTTAGGCGTCGCTGTCGTCGCCCTCACCGTCGGCAACGCTGCCGTCGGCCCGCAACTCCTTGAGGTTGATCACGTTGCCGCTGGCATCGGTGACCGTTGCCGACTCGACCACCTTGGCGAGCGCCTTGCCACGAACCACTTCAGCGACCATCTCGGGGATGTGGTTGTGCTCAACCATGTGCTGAACGAACTCGTTGGGGTCCTGGCCAGACTGCTGGGCCCGACGCCACAGGTGCTCGCTGAGCTCCTCCTGCTCGATTCCGATCTCTTCCTTCTTCGCAATCGCGTCAAGCACAAACTGAGCGGCCATCCCGTCGCGGACCGACTTCTCCAGCTCCGCCTCAAACTCGTCTTCGGTCTGCTTCTGCTCATCGAGATACTGCGGCAGCGACATCCCCGCCCAGCCCAGTTGCCGCTCGATCTCCTCGCGGCGACCCGCGATCTGCTCGGTGATCATGCCTTCGGGCACCGGCACCTCAGTCAGTTCAAGCAACTTCTCCAACACCGCGTCGCGGGCTTCGGCGGCCTGCTCCAGACGCTTGCCCTTCTCCAGCCGCGTGCGTACGTCGGCAGTGAGTTCGTCCATGGTGTCGAACTCAGAGGCGGTCTGGGCAAACTCCTCATCGAGTTCGGGCAGTTCCTGCTCCTTGACCGCACCCACCTTGACGGTGACCTCGACGTCTTGGCCCTCCAATTCGCCACCGAGCAACTGCGAGGTGAAGACCTTCTCCTCGCCAGCCGACATGCCCTGCAGCGCCTCGTCGATCCCCGGCAGCATGTCGCCGCGACCCACCTTGTAGCTGAATCCGGAGATCTCCCCTCCCTCGACTACCTCGCCGTCGCGGCGAGCAGTCAGGTCGATGCTGACGAAGTCACCATCGGCGGCCGCGCGCTCCACGTCGTTGAGCGAGGCAAACCGCTCCCGCAGGTTGTGGATCTGCTCCTCAACGTCGGCGTCGGAGACGGCCACGTCGGCGACGCTGACCTGCAGCCCGTCGTACTCAGGAAGCTCGATGGTGGGCTGGACGTCGACCTCGGCGGTGAACTCGAGCGACTCGTTGTCCTCAAACTTGGTCACTTCGATCTCAGGCTGGGCCAACGGCACCAGGTCGTGCTCCTTGAGCGCCTCGACATAGAAGTGCGGGACCGCTTCGTTGATCGCCTGGTCGAGCACTGCGCCACGGCCGACTTGACGGTCGATCACCGCCGGGGGCACCTTGCCGCGACGGAACCCTGGCACATTGATCTGCTGTGCGATCGTGCGGTAGGCCTCGTCGAGGGTCGGCTTGAGGTCCGCGAACGCCACCTCCACGGTGATCTTGGCCCGCGTGGGGTTCACGGTCTCGACAGTGCTCTTCACAGGGTTCTCCTCGATCGGGTTCGTGAGCCGTCGGTTGCAGCCCGACCGGCAAGTGGTGCTGCCCGGGCCGAGAGTCACGGCCCGTGCAGCATCAGTCGGGGCGACAGGACTCGAACCTGCGATCTCCTGCTCCCAAAGCAGGCGCGCTAGCCACTACGCTACGCCCCGGTTTGTCGCCCTCTTGGAGCGCCGAGAGCGGATGACGGGAATCGAACCCGCGTAGCCAGTTTGGAAGACTGGGGCTCTACCATTGAGCTACATCCGCGCTGCCACGACGACGCCGATGTCGACTCGCCAAGGCCGGTTCATCATTCCATATCCTTCGGGCCCTCACGAACTCAGCACCTAGAGTCGCTGAATCACCACGGCGGCCTGGTCATCTTCAGTACGACGACTCTGCTGCACCAGCGACTTGGCTGGGATGGCCCCTCCACGCTGATGCAGCACTTGGGCGCGCCCCGCCAGTCGGTCGATTCCGCGGCTGAGCTCCTGGTCAGGGCCTTCGACAACTCCGTCGGTATAGACGACCAAGGCGTCACCCTTGCGCAGCGTGCCCGCCGCGAAGGCATAGACCTGACGTTCGGCCAACCCGAGCGCAATCCCGTCCGATTGCACCTGAGACCAACGCCCGGAGCCAGCATCGAGCCAGATCGCCGGTGGATGCCCGGCGGTGCGCACTTCGAAGTGGCCGGTTTCCAGGTCGACATAGACATGGACTGCGGTGGCAAACCCATCGACCCATTCGCGGCGCAGCAGGTAGTCGTTGGCGGCCGGCAGAAATTCTGCCCTCGGCAAGGCGTAGAGCAGGCTGCCCATCGCCCCCGACAGCAGAAGCGAGCGGGTAGCTGCGCGGATCCCCTTGCCCGTGACATCGGCCACCACCACGTCAAGCTCGTGATTGCTACGCGCCCCAGCAACCACGAAGTCGCCACCGAACTGCGTGCCCCCCGCAGCCTGCAGATGTACGTCGGCAGCCCAGCCCTTCGGCAGTCGCGGAATGCGACTCATCGCGGTGATCCGATCGCGCAGATCGACCAGAATCGACTCGCCGCGGAGCCCGGCGATGCCTAGGCGCGAACGCCGGAAGGACACCACCAAAATCAAGAGTCCGAGGGTGAACATGATCAAGATGCGAAACATCTCGGCCGTGTCGATCGCTGGCATCGCCAGGATCATCACGATCAGCGCTGCCAGGCAGGCCAACACAAACCAGGGCAGCGTCCGGGGACCGAGCAACTGACTCGCCGCCACCATCGGCAGCAGCACGACGCCCAGAGGGACTTCGATCGGCCAGATCACCGCCGCCACAGTCAGGGGCAGGAGGTGCAGGGAGAGCGCCACCAACACCGGGATCTCGGTGAACGTGGTCCGCATCCGTAGCCGACGGTCCTGCACACGCAGCCAGCGGATCAGGCTGGTCGAAGGGGTAGCCACGATGCCCCTTCCGCGTCGTCGGTCCCTAGCTACGGTTCACCGCCCGGCCGAGGCCGAGCTTGGTTCAGCCTACGGCGCGCGAGCGGAATCGTCGCTGACAACGCGGGCACCAAAATAGGTTCCGGCCAGCCAAGACGGCGGTTCGCACCGTCGCCCCACAAACGTGGCAAGCCTGCTCGTGACGGCGGTAGACATAGACCTCGCCACCGTGATCGTCTTTGCGCGGGGCTCGACCCATGGCTTCTGGAGTGTGCTCGTCGCGGACCGTGTCGATCCGGCCGACTCGCACACCCTCGGCGAGCAGCTCCACAAGGTCATTCCACAGCGCATCGAACTGGGCCCGACGTAGCGTGTGGCCTGGTCGCATCGGGTCGATCCGCTGCCGAAACAGGACCTCGGCTCGATAGACGTTGCCTACGCCAGCCAAGACACTTTGGTCCATCAGCAACTGGCCGATCGGTTGGCGGCTGCGCTTGATCCGCCGCCACGCCCGATCTGGGTCAGCGTCGGATCGAAGTGGGTCTGGGCCGAGCCCATCGCAGATCCGCTCCCGCTGCTCATCGGTGACCAACTCACAGGCGGTGGCCCCACGCAGGTCGGCATAGGCGCTTGGTCCGACGATCCGAAGTCGTACCTGTCCGACCGGTGCCGGCGCCTCCCCTGCCTGGAGATCGCCTGCATGGATGTCGAACGATCCATAGAGGCCAAGGTGGATATGCACCGTCTGGCCGCCTGCAAAATCGATAAACAGGTGCTTGCCCCAAGACTCCGCTGACTCCAACACATCGCCGTTGAGCAGATCGGCGGCGTCGGCGAATCGTCCCTGCGGGCTGCTCACCACCACCCGCTGCCCGGCGAATGCCGCGCTGAGGTCACGGGCGAGGCGAAAAAGGGTGTGCCCCTCAGGCATCGGGCCCGAGTCCAGCCGCTGAGGCGGGCAGGTCGGGGAAGTCGCGGGTTTGCTCGTAGTCCGAGAGCATCCCGATCCGGCGTACGTGGCGCTCGTCATGGGTGAAGGGCGTGGCCAAGAAGGTCTCGACGAAGGAGGTCATCTCCTCAATGCTGTGCATCCGACCGCCCACCGAGATCACGTTGGCATCGTTGTGCTCCCGAGCCAGTACGGCAGTCTCTGTGCTCCACACCAACGCCGCTCGAACCCCGGCCACCTTGTTGGCCGCAATCTGTTCGCCGTTGCCGGATCCACCGATCACCACACCGAGCGAGCCCGGCTCAGCCACCACACCAGCAGCCGCTCGCAGACAGAAGACCGGGTAGTCATCGAGGGCGTCGTAGACGAAGGGACCGTGGTCGACCGGCTCATGGCCGTGGTCGACGAGCCAGGCCTTGAGGTGGTCTTTGAGTTCGAGTCCGGCATGGTCTGAGCCCAAGTGCACGCGCATGAGCGCATTCTGCCCGATCACTCTCAGCGGCCGATCCCATGCTCACGCAGGAAGCCAGTGACTTGACCGAGCAGCACCTCCGCCGCATCAAACTGATCCACAAATCGCCAGAATCCATGGATCATGCCCAGATATCGGGTGGCCACGACCGAGACTCCAGCGGCCGCCAGGTCCTGGGCGAGTTGCTCGCCCTCGTCGCGCAGGATGTCGTGTTCGGCGGTGGCGACGAGCACGGGCGGCAGACCTGCGAAGTCTGCTGCCACTGGTGAGAAATTCGGATCGTCAAGCAGGGCAGCCAGGCGCTCCGGGCCACCTGCATAGTGCTCCCAATACCAGCGCGCTTCGGCCGCGTCGAAGCCGACTTGTTCGTCGGCGTACGACGGTGTGCGCATCCGGGCATCGATGAACGGATAGATCAACACTGCCGCTGCGAATGCCTGGCGGTGTCGAAGGGCGGCCACCAAGGCGAGGTTCGCCCCTGCGCTATCACCATGGATCGCCACCGGGCCAGAACCTTGCGACGTGACCCAGGCGACCACCCGGTCCAGATCGTCAACCGCAGCCGGGAACGGCGCCTCGGGCGGGCGTCGATAATCGACGCTGATCACTTCTGCGCCACTGCGGTTGGCCAGCATCCGGCAGATCCGGTCGTGAACGTCGATGTCGTTGAGCACGAATCCGCCGCCGTGGGCGTGCACGATCACACCACAGGCATCGACCGGCGTGTATACCCGCACCGGGACCCCGTTGGCATCGTGATCGGCGACCGAGTCCACGTCTTCGCGAGGTTGCTTGAGATTGGCCCGCCGGACCCGCTCGCGTTCGCGCTCGATATCGAACCCCGTATTCACGACCGAGAGGTCGTCGGCCGCAGCGGCCAAGACCTGCTTTGCTTGTGGGTGCAGCATCAGTCGAAGACCGGGCCCTGGGTGCGGGTCCGCTTGAGTTCGTAGAACCCAGGGGTGCCGGCGACGAGCACGCACCCGTCCCACAAGCGACCGGCTGCCTCGCCCTTGGGGGCGGGGGTCACCACCGGCCCGAAAAAGGCCACGTCACCGACGTGGATGACGGGCGTGCCGACATCCATGCCAACTTTGTCCATGCCCTCGTGATGGGACCGGCGTAGGGCCTCGTCGTACTCCGTGGAGTCCATGGCATCAGCCAAACTGGTCGGCAATCCCACCTCGGCGAGGGCCTCCTCGATCAGCTCACGATCCGGAGTGCGCGACTGAAGGTGGATCCGGTTGCCCAGCGCCGTGTAGAGCGGCAGTAGGACGTCAGCACCGTGAGCCTCTTCGGCGGCGATGCAGACCCGAACCGGCCCCCAGGCAAGTTTCATCAAGTCCAGATAGTCCTCCGGTAGGTCCCGTCCTTCGTTGAGCACAGCCAGGCTCATCACATGGAAGTGGGGTTCAACGTCGCGGACGCCTTCCACCTCAAGCATCCAACGCGACGACATCCACGCCCACGGACAGACCGGGTCAAACCAGAAATGAACCTGTTGCATCGTGACCTCCTGAGCCTTCACAAGTCGAGCCCACGATCTTCCCACCGTCAGACTCTGATCTGACCGGTCCACGCGGGTGCCTTTGCGCAAGCAACCGGTCGGTAGCAATGATGCCCCTATGCCTGGAACGAATCTCACTCGGGAAGAGGCGCGCACCCGCGCGTCAAAATTGACCGTTGACTCCTATCTCGTCGAACTCGATCTGACCACTGGCGAAGACACCTTCGACTCCACGACCACGATCACATTCAGGTGTTCGGAGCCCGGTGCCGAAACCTTCGCCGATCTCGTCGACGCCACTGCGCACGAGATCACCCTCAACGGCCGGCCGCTGGACCCAGCCGTTGTCTATGCGGACAGCCGGATCGCTCTGTCCGACCTCGCCGCCGACAACACCCTGGTGGTCCGGGCAACGTGCACCTACAGCCACGTCGGCGAGGGACTGCACCGCTTCGTTGACCCGGTCGACAACCGGGTCTACCTCTACAGCCAGTTCGAGGTTCCGGACGCTCGGCGGGTGTTCACCACCTTCGAGCAGCCCGACCTGAAATCAGTGTTCACCTTCCACGTCACCGCACCCGAGCACTGGCAGGTGGTCTCCAACTCCCCCACCCCGACCCCAATCCCGTTGGGTGAGGGCAAGGCACGGTGGGAGTTTGAGCCGACCAAGCCGATGTCGACCTACATCACCGCCATCGTGGCTGGCGAGTACCACGCCGTACACGACGTCTATGAGGGCAAGCACGGCGACATTCCACTCGGCCACTACTGCCGCCAGTCGTTGGTTGACTACTTGGACCGCGAGGAACTGGTCAAGATCACAAAGCAGGGCTTTGAGTACTTCGAGGAAGCCTTCGACTTCCCCTACCCCTTCGGCAAATACGACCAGCTTTATGTGCCCGAATACAACGCGGGCGCCATGGAGAACGCTGGCTGCGTCACGCTGCGCGACGAGTACTTGCCGCGCTCGCGCCAACCCAAGTCGTTCTATGACTTCCGCTGCTCGGTGATCTTGCACGAGATGGCGCACATGTGGTTCGGCGACCTGGTCACCATGAAGTGGTGGGACGACCTGTGGCTCAACGAGAGCTTCGCCGAGTGGGCTTGCTACCACGCTGCGGTGGAGGCCACGGAGTTCACCGAGGCGTGGACCGGCTTCACCAACGCCCGCAAGCAGACCGGCTACCGGCAAGACCAGATGCCGAGCACCCACCCGATCGCGGCCGACAACTACGACTTGCACGCGGTCGAGGTCAACTTCGACATGATCACCTACGCCAAAGGCGCCTCTGTGCTCAAGCAGTTGGTGGCGTGGGTTGGCCTCGAACCCTTCCTGGTCGGGTTGCGGCAGTACTTCAAAGACAACGCCTACGGCAACAGTGAGTTCGACGACCTGCTGACGGCCTTGGAGGAGGCGTCGGGGCGCGAGTTGTCGGGCTGGGCTCAGGAATGGCTGCAAACCGCCGGCGTGAACACGCTGACCCCGGCGTTCGAACTCGACGCGGACGGCAACTACAGCCGCCTCGCTGTGCTACAGACCGCACACCCCGACTGGCCCACTCTGCGTCGGCACCGGATCGGCATCGGCTTGTACGACGAAGTCGACGGGCGCCTCGTGCGTCGCCGCTACGTCGAAGCCGATATCGATGGTGAGAGCACCGATATCGCTGAGGTGATTGGTGAGCGCCAGCCAGATCTGCTGCTGCTCAACGACGGCGACCTCGCCTACGCCAAGATCCGCCTCGACGAGCGCTCGCTGGCCACGGTCATCGACAAACTCGACCGACTCGACGACTCCCTGGCTCGGGCTCTTTGCTGGGGCGCGGCCTGGGACATGACTCGCGACGCCGAAATGCGGGCCCGCGACTTCGTGGCGCTGGTGCTCTCCAACATCGGGGCCGAAACCGACGCCTGGGGGGTCAGTCGGATTCCGGTCAATGCCGCCAGCGCCGCCAACGTCTTGTCGGCTCCCGAACACCGCAACGAACTGCGCGCCACCTGGGAGCAGGGTCTGATGCATCTGGTGAAGGCCGCCGAACCGGGCAGCGACCACCAACTCACCTTCTTGCGTCAATTGGCCTCTGCCGCCCACTCCGAGGACGCCTGCGCCTTTGTGGCCGCCGTGCTCGAGGGCAGTGTGCAGTTAAACGGCCTTAGTGTCGATCAAGATCTTCGCTGGGGCCTGCTGACCGGACTGGCCCAAGCCGGTCGCGTAGGCGAGGCCGAGATCGCTGCCGAAGAGCAGCGCGACAACACCATCTCCGGCAAAGAGCATGCAGCGGCGGCACGAGCAGCTCGCCCCGACGCAGACGCCAAGGCGCATGCCTGGGAGACGGTCTTCGACCCGGCGACGTCTAACGAAGTGGGTCGTTCGATCGTGCTGTCGTTCATGCGTCCGGGTCAGGAGGCGGTGCTCTCGGCGTACGTCGAGAAGTATCTCGACCAGGTCAGCACCGCGTGGGAGCGCTTGGGCACCCACCGGGCTTCGGTGGCTCTCGACTTCATCTTCCCCAGAGTGCTGGCTTCCCAGGAATTGCTGGATCGGGTGGATGCCTGGCTGACGACAAGCGACGCGATGCCTGCAGCCAAGCGTTATGTGATCGAGGGACGCGCCGATGTGGCGAGGTTCCTGGCCGCCCAAGCCAAAGACGCGAGCTGACTACCAGCTACCGCTAGTTCCTTCTTGAGGCTTGGTCGGCGCTGCGGCGTCTACTGCCTGGGCAAGGTTGGTGTCGGCACTCACGTTTGCGGGTGACGAACTGCTGGCGGCTCCTGCTTGCGGCGCGAGGAACCCGACCGCCTTGCCTACATCACGGTGCTGGGCACGCCAGCCTGGCAGCATGGACAGCAGCAAGATCACCCCGAAGAGCACGACTGGGATGACGATGAAGAGCAAAACCGTGCTCAACACCGACGTGGGTTCTTCGTCCCAGGTGTCCGGCGTGCCGGCAAGAGCCGGGCTCGCGATCAAAGTGAGCCCGGTCGCCACGGACACAACGAGGGCGCGACGGATCGGATTCGAAGCACGTGAAGTCATCCCCCGAGGATAGCCAACTGGCATGGTTGTCCTCGATCATCGACTGAAACGGAGAAGATGTGAGCCCGTTGACCGGCCCGATCGATATCGGGTCCACCGAGTGCGGCGCCATGGACCACACCTGCCGGTGGGTGAGCGAATGGACCGGCAACACCACCCTGGGTTGGTTGGCCGAGTGGTTCCTCGGCGTCCCCCTGACCGTGGCGACGCTGATCGTGGTGGGCGTGCTCGCTCGGTGGTTGCTGCACCGCGCCATCCAGCGCGTCGTACGCCGGGCAAAGTCGGGCATGCTGCCCAGTCGACTGGCCCACAACGGGCTATCTCGCGTCGATGCCGCTGACGCTTCGGTGAGCACCCGACGCGCACAACGGGTCAAGGCGATGGGATCGCTGCTGGAGAGCGTCGTGAGCGGGGTCATCTTCGCCGTGGTGGTGGTGATGATCTTGTCTGCGTTGGGCTTTGACGTCGCACCCGTGATCGCGAGCGCCGGCATCGTCGGCGTGGCGTTGGGCTTTGGTTCGCAGACCCTGGTCAAAGACTTTTTGTCGGGGATCTTCATGATCTTTGAAGACCAATATGGAGTGGGCGACATGGTCGATGTCGGGGAGGCGACCGGCACAGTCGAGGCGGTGAGTCTGCGAGTCACCCGCATTCGCGACGTCAACGGCACCGTCTGGTATGTGCGCAATGGGGAGATCTTGCGAGTCGGCAACATGAGCCAGAACTGGGCTGGGATCGTGCTGGATATTCCAGTCTCCTATGACGCCGACCTAGCCAAGGTGAAGGCCGTCTTGACCCAGGTGGCCACCGATGCTTGGACCGACCCGGAGTTGGAAGGTCGTCTGATCGAACCACCCGAAGTTCGTGGGGTGCAGAGTCTGGGCAGCACATCAGTCACCGTGCAGATGGCTTTGAAGACGCCGCCTCTGGAGCAGAACAACGTGGCCCGCGAGATCCGACAGCGAATCAAGGCGCGGTTTGATCATGAAGGGATCAAGGCACCCCAACTGCCTCAATTGCCGACCGATCCCTCGCCGCCCCACCCGACGAATTGAGTAGTTCTACTCAGTTCCACTAAGTGCCCTACTGCGCGACAACCCAGACAGTCCGGGTGAGGATGTATCCATGAGCCGACTGATCGATCCGCTGCTGTGCCCCGACTGCCGTGGTCGGGTCCTGCCCGGTGGACAGTGCAGCGCCTGTGGCCTGCTCCTTAATGGCGCGCAAGGCCAAGAACTCTTCCGCGCGCTGCTACATGCCGACGAGATCCTCGAGCGGATGCGCGCAGCTCAGCAGCCTCCTGTGGCTGTCGGAGCACCCGTCGCAGCGAGCGCCCCGGTTGTGCCACCGCCGCCGGGAGTGGCCCCTGCCTACCCGATGCCCGCGCCCGCCTCGCGTGCCAAGTTCACCCTGCCAGCGGCAACCGGACGGTCTTTGGTGCTGCTGGTCGCTGCAGTGTTGATCTTCGTGGCCGCCAGCCTCTTCCTCGCAGTGGCCTGGATGATCCTGCCGTTGGTGATCAAGGCGCTGATCATGCTCGCCGTGACCACGCTCTTCGGCCTCTTCGGCTGGTGGCTGAACCACAAGGGATTGCGCGGATCGGGCGAAGCCGTGTGGGGGCTCACCGGCGCGTTGATCGCCCTCGATGTCTCGGCCGCTCACCGGTCAGGGCTGCTCGGATTCGATGCGTTGGACGGACGCCACGTAGCTGGAGTCACCGGTCTGTTGCTGGTCGGCTTTGGCCTCCCGGCCGCGCTCTGGGCCCAGCGCTCCCCCGCTCGTCGAAGCATCGCTGCCGAGGCGCTCACAGTGCTCGGTGTCTTTGCGGCGCTGGTCGGCTGGGTGTTCCAGGGGCCGTGGAACGACGGTCCACAACAGGCGGTGGCTATCCCGCTCGTTGCCGGACTGGCATTCGTGCTGCGAGACCGCCTGAGGTGGGTGGCTTGGGGAGTTCTCGGTCTGACTGGTTTGACCTGGCTAGTTCTGGTCATGTCGGTGCTGCCGAATCTCGACGAAACCCGAGCGCACTATTGGCTGCACCTGCGGTCTTGGCCACTGGTTGTGGCCGCGGTCTACGCCGCCATCGTGGCCATGCTCGGCCTGGTGCCTCGATGGGTGCGCGTGGCCGGTGCCTGCGCAGCATTGGGTGTGTTGACACTGGCAATTTGGTTGCCGCCACGATTGGACACCTGGTGGGTCGTCCTTGTTGCCGTTGTGCTTGCCGCGATCGCAGCCCTGCGGCTAGTGCCTGATCGGGTCTGGTCGACGGCTGGCACCTACCTAGGACTCGGTGTGGGGCTCGTGGGCGTTCTGCTGCTCGGCGTACTCCCGTGGACGTCGGTCCCATCGCTTGGTGCCCATCACATCTTTGCGGCCCCGCTTCGGACGCCGGTGGTGTGGCACGTCGTACCCGATGGGCTGGTGCTGCCCCTGCTTGGTCTCAGCGTCTCGGGCGCGGCCACGCTTTTGGCGGGACGCCCCTGGCGTCGTCACCTGGTCACCTTGATCGTGGGTCCGATCGCCTACGCCGTGGCTGGATTGGTTTCCGACCGAGGATGGCCGCTGCCGGTGGCGGTCAGCGCCTTCGCGCTCGCCGCTGGCGCAGCCGCCGCATCAAGTGTGCTGAAGATTGGTGCCGCTGACGCCATGGCGCCCAACACACTGCCTGCTGTCTGGGCATTGGGTTGGGCAACCAACTCACTGGCACTGGCCTTCGTGTTGGCGGCTGGCAACGACCTGGTCTCGGCAGTGCTTGGATCGGTGGTGGCACTCGCTCTGTGGGCCGCCTTCGCGACCCAACGGACCAAGCTCTATGGCGG
>WBZP01001270.1_pt1 | contig 31747 bp, 25 predicted proteins | sample 5204301 | NCBI WGS metagenome assembly WBZP01 (sample SAMN12412401, study PRJNA552823) | activated sludge metagenome | isolation source: activated sludge from nitrification reactor of wastewater treatment plant... | place: USA: Pennsylvania | collected 2017 | reverse complement strand
TCGCGCCCAGGTCGCGCCGCGCGTAGTCCAGGTAGGCATCCACCTTCTCCGCCGGCAGATACCGCTTCGTCATCTCGACCAACTGCTCGTCGGTGCCCGGCTCGATGCGGCTGACCGGCCCGTCAACCGAGACATAGCGCACGCTCGGGTCCAGGCGTTCGGCCATCAGCGAGAAGTATCCGGTGGCCTCGATCAGCCGGGCCTTACGGGAGCGGGCGCCAGTGAGCACCCAGGGCTCGCCGCCCGGCGTGTACTGGTACCAGATCGGCACGGTCAGCGGCCCGCGGGAGTCACCGGCATACACCGACAGCGCCGCGATATGCGGTTCGGACAGGAACTGCTCGCGTTCGTCTTTGGATAGCGCCATGTTCGCCAGGCTAACCGCGCCGCCGGCGGGCGGGGGTGGTCGTAGAGTCGGGAGCCATGCGGTTCGGACTCTTCATTCCCCAGGGCTGGCGACTGGACCTGGTCGGCATCCCGGCCGAGCGGCACTGGCAGGTGATGAGCGACCTCGCCGCTCACGCCGACGCCGGGCCGTGGGACTCGCTGTGGGTGTACGACCACTTCCACACCGTGCCCATCCCCACTGATGAGGCCACCCACGAGGCGTGGAGTCTGATGGCCGCGTTCGCGGCGAGCACCTCGCGGATCAAGCTCGGCCAAATGTGTACGGCCATGAGCTACCGCAACCCCGCCTACCTCGCCAAGGTCGCCGCCACCACCGACATCATCTCCGGCGGTCGCGTGCAGATGGGTATCGGCGGTGGCTGGTACGAGCACGAATGGCGGTCCTACGGATACGGCTTCCCAGCGGCCGGCGTCCGGCTCGGCCGCCTCGACGAGGGTGTCCAGATCATGCGCGACGCCTGGCGCGACGGCCGGGTCAGCTTCGAGGGCAAGCACTATCAGGTCGACGGCGCGATCGTCGCACCGAAGCCGCTGCAGCCCAGCGGGATTCCGCTGTGGATCGCCGGCGGTGGGGAGAAGGTGACGCTGAAGATCGCGGCGAAGTACGCGCAGTACACCAACTTCACCTCCGAGCCGGACGGGTTCGCACAGAAGTCGCAGATCCTCGCCGAGCACTGCCGGGAGGTCGGAACGGACTACGGCGCGATCGTGCGCTCGGCCAACGTCAACGCCGTTCTGGGCAGCACCGAAGGGGACGTCGAGCAGCGGATCAGGCGGGTGCGTGACCGGCTGGCCGGCATCGCCGGCGAGGGCGCGGCCGACGCGATGATGTCAATGTTCTCGGCTCCCGGTTCGGCGGCCGGAACCGCCGAGCAGGTCGTCGAGGGACTGACCAAACTTCGCGACCTGGGTTGCGACTACGTCATCTGCTACTTCGCGGAGGCGGCTTACGACCGGTCCGGCATCGAGTTGTTCGAGCGCGAGGTGATCCCCGCGCTCGCCTGAGAAGCACGTGCACGCAGATGAGAATCAGGTTTCCATCTGACGCCAGCGCTGTTGTACGATCCGGCTACCGAGTCGGACGACGGAGGACGTATGCAAAAGGCTCTGGCGCCGGAAATCTCCACCTGGCCGGAGGAGAATCCCCAGCTCATCGGCAGTAAGTGCGCAAGCTGCTCGGCGGTGGTGTTCCCCCGCCAGGACCGCTGCCCGCACTGCAGCGCCGGCGGCATGTCCGCGGTCAAGCTGCCCCGCAAGGGCACCCTGGTGGCCTGGACCACCCAGGGCTTCGCCCCGGGGGCGCCCTACATCGGCCCGGCCGGCAAGGACTTCGTCCCGTTCGGGGTCGGCCTGGTCCAACTCGATGATGTGGTGCGGGTGGAGGCTCGGCTGACCGAGAGCGACCCGGAGAAACTCAAGTGGGGGATGGACGTCGAACTCACGATGATCCCGTTCGCCACCGACGCCGAGGGCAACGAGATCATCACTTTCGCCTTCCAGCCGGCCTGAGCCGAAAGGACCAATCAATGACCAACGACGTCGCGATCATCGGCGTGGGCCTGCACCCGTTCGGCCGGTTCGACAAGACCGCCATGCAGATGGGGGCCGAAGCGATCCAGCTGGCGCTCGAGGACGCCGGCGTCGAGTGGCAGGACATCAAGTTCGGCTTCGGCGGCAGCTACGAGGTGTCCAACCCCGACGCGGTGACCCGGCTGGTGGGCCTGACCGGAATCACGTTCACCAACGTCTTCAACGCCTGTGCCACCTCGGCGAGTGCGATCCAGCAGACCGCCGACACCATCCGGCTGGGCAAGTACGACATCGGCATCGCGGTGGGCCTGGACAAGCATCCCCGCGGCGCATTCACCGACGACCCGGCAAAGCTCGCGCTGCCGCAGTGGTACGCCCAGAACGGGCAGTTCGTCACCACCAAGTTCTTCGGCATCAAGGCCAATCGCTACATCCACGACCACAACATCTCCGAGGAGACCCTGGCGCGCGTCGCCAACAAGAACTTCCGCAACGGTGTGCTGAACCCGAATGCGTTCCGCCGCAAGGAGATCTCCATCGACGAGATCATGGCCTCGCCGGTGCTGAACTACCCCCTGCGGCAGTACATGTTCTGCGCACCGGACGAGGGCGCCGCGGCGGTCATCATGTGCCGTGCCGACATCGCGCACCGCTACACCGAAAAACCGGTGTATGTGCGGGCCAGCGAGATCCGCACCCGCCGCTTCGGCACCTACGAGGTGCACGCCACGTCGGCGCCGCTGGAAGAGGACGTCTCCCCGACGGTGTATGCGGCCAAGGCGGCCTACGAGGCGGCCGGGATCGGCCCCGAGGACGTTGACATCGCCCAGCTGCAGGACACCGATGCGGGCGCTGAGATCATCCACATGGCCGAGACCGGCCTGTGCGCCGACGGCGAGCAGGAGAAGCTGCTGGCCGACGGGGCCACCGAGATCCACGGCTCGTTGCCGATCAACACCGACGGCGGACTGATCGCCAACGGCGAGCCGATCGGCGCCTCGGGCCTGCGCCAGATGCACGAGCTGGTGCGTCAGCTGCGCGGTGAGGCCGGCGAGCGGCAGGTGCCGGGCAATCCGCGGGTCGGACTGGCGCAGGTGTACGGCGCGCCCGGAACCGCCTCGGCGACAATCGTTTCGCTGTAGTTCCGGCCGCTCTCAGATTGCCGGACCGAGCAGGTCGTCGGCGTCCCTGATGACGTAGCCATAGCCCTGCTCGGCGAGGAAGCGCTGCCGATGCGCGGCGTACTCGGCGTCCAGGCTGTCGCGGGCCACGACCGAGTAGAACACCGCGCCGCCACCGTCGTGCTTGGGTCGCAGCAACCGGCCCAACCGCTGCGCCTCCTCCTGGCGCGAGCCGAAGGTTCCCGAAACCTGAACGGCCACCGAGGCTTCCGGTAGATCGATGGAGAAGTTCGCGACCTTGGAGACCACCAGCGTCTTCACCTCGCCGCGACGGAACGCCTCGAAGAGCGCCTCGCGTTCGGCGTTCTTCGTCGACCCCTGGATCACCGGGGCGTCGAGTTCGGCGCCCAACTCGTCGAGCTGATCAAGGTAGGCGCCGATCACCAGGGTCGGCTCGCCGCTGTGCCGGGCCAGGATCGACTTGACCACCGCGATCTTCGAATGCGCCGTCGAACACAGCCGGTAGCGTTCCTCGGGTTCGGCGGTGGCGTACAGCATCCGTTCGTTCTCGGTCATCGTGACCCGCACCTCGATGCACTCGGCCGGTGCGATCCAGCCCTGCGCTTCGATGTCCTTCCAAGGTGCGTCATACCGCTTGGGGCCGATCAGGCTGAACACGTCACCCTCGCGCCCGTCCTCGCGGATCAGCGTTGCGGTCAGCCCGAGGCGCCGACGGGACTGCAGATCGGCCGTCATCCGGAACACCGGGGCGGGCAGCAGGTGCACCTCGTCGTAGATGATCAGGCCCCAGTCGCGGCTGTCGAAGAGCTCGAGGTGGCGGTACTCCCCCTTGGTGCGGCGGGTGATCACCTGATAGGTGGCGATGGTGACCGGTCGGATCTCCTTGCGCTCGCCGGAGTACTCACCGATCTCGGCCTCGGTCAGCGACGTGCGCGCGATCAGCTCCCGTTTCCACTGCCGACCCGCCACGGTGTTGGTGACCAGGATCAGCGTCGTCGCCCCCGCCTTGGCCATCGCCGCCGCGCCCACGAGCGTCTTGCCGGCCCCACAGGGCAGCACCACCACACCCGAGCCGCCCGCCCAGAACGACTCGGCCGCCATCTCCTGGTAGTCGCGCAGCTCCCAGCCGTCCTCCCGCAGGCTGATGGGATGCGCCTCGCCGTTGACGTAGCCCGCCAGGTCTTCGGCCGGCCAACCGATCTTGAGCAGCATCTGCTTGATGTGGCCGCGCTCGCTGGGGTGCACCACGACGGTGTCGTCGTCGATGCGCGCGCCCAGCATGGGGGCGATCTTCTTGTGGCGCAGGACCTCCTCGAGCACCGCCCGGTCCAGGCTCACCAGCGTCAGCCCGTGGACCGGGCTCTTCACCAGCTGGAGGCGGCCATAGCGGGCCATGGTGTCGACGATGTCGACCAGCAGCGGCTGCGGCACGGCGTAGCGGGAGAAGCTGACCAGCGCATCGACCACCTGCTCGGCGTCATGGCCGGCGGCGCGCGCGTTCCACAGCGCCAAGGGTGTGATGCGGTAGGTGTGGATGTGCTCGGGCGCGCGCTCCAGCTCGGCGAACGGTGCGATAGCGGCCCGAGCGGCCCCGGCAAGTTCGTGGTCGACCTCGAGTAGCACCGTCTTGTCGGACTGCACGATCAGCGGTCCGTCGGTCATCCGCGATCCCGCTGTGCTGCTCTTCGGCCGGTCATCGCCCCATTGTATTTGCTGCGTACGACGGAACCGCCCGGTAACCTACCCACCGCGGATTCCGCACCGGGACGGGCCGGGGTGGACGTTCTCCGGCCGGCTGCAGTGCCGCCGGAGAGCGGGCAGAGCCGGTATGTACCGGAGGTCGGGGGGTCGATGGTGCATTGCTACGCAGATATCGGGGCCTGGCATTTCAGCGGCAATACAGCCAAATTGGCATCCCCGATTCGGCGAACCGGCGTGTCCCACATCACACCGCCCGGTGCATTGGCATACGCGCAGTTCGCGGCCGGTGAAGCGGCCGCGATGCGGGAGCGGCGACGATCCGCTGCTGTCCCGCCCGGCGCAATAGCGCGCGATCCGGACCGGCAAATCGAATTCACCACTAGGGTATTTGCCACAGCCGGCGGGTTAGGCTGGCCGATCGGTTCCGGCGGGGGCCCGAGGCGATGACCGGACATACGAGAGAGAAGCGATGAGCGCCGATCCCACGACCAGGAGATTGCTGTCTTTCGATCTCCTGGACGACACCGAGCATGACGAGCTCGATGAGTGGGCCAATCGCGCTGCGTTGCTGGAGCCGGCGCCCGCCGGGGTGTCGATTCCGACACGGTTCGCCGAACAGGTGGCCCGCGCGCCGGAGGCGGTGGCGATCCGGTACGCGGGTCGTTCGCTGACCTACGCCGAACTCGACGTGACGTCGAACCGGTTGGCCCATCTGCTGGCCGCCGGCGGTGCCGGCCCGGGCGAGTGCGTGGCGCTGCTGTTCGGGCGGTCCGCGGAGGCGATTGTGGCGATGCTGGCGGTGCTCAAGACCGGGGCGGCCTACGTGCCGATCGACCCGGCGCACTCGGTGGCCCGGATGGACTTCGTGCTCAAGGACGCCGCACCGGTCGCCGTCATCACCACCGCGGACATGCATTCGCGGTTCGAGGGCCGCGACGTGTGGGTCATCGACATCGACGACGAGGTGATCGAGGCCCAGTCCAGGACGCCGTTGGCGGTCCCGGCTGCGGAGAACATGGCCTACGTCATCTACACCTCGGGGACCACGGGTGTACCCAAGGGCGTGGCGATCGCGCATCAGAACGTGACGTGGCTGGTGGGGTCGCTGGATGCCGGGCTGCCGCCGGGCCCGGTGTGGACGCAGTGCCATTCCCCGGCGTTCGACTTCTCGGTGTGGGAGATCTGGGGGGCCCTGCTGTCGGGCCGGCGGCTGCTGGTGGTTCCCGAGGACGTGGCGGCCCACCCGGAGGAGTTGCACACCCTGCTGGTCGATGAGCAGGTCAGTGTGTTGACGCAGACGCCGTCGGCGGTGGCGATGCTGGCCACCGAGCAGCTGGAGTCGATGACGTTGGTGGTCGCCGGAGAGGCCTGCCCGCCGGAACTGGTGGAGCGCTGGGCGGCCCCGGGGCGGACGATGATCGACGCCTACGGCCCGACCGAGGCCACCGTGTGCGCCTCGATGAGCACGCCCTTGCGCCCGGGGCGGGCGGTGGTGCCGGTCGGTTCCCCGATCGAGGGTGCGGCGACGTTCGTACTGGACCCCTGGTTGCAGCCGGTGGCGCCCGGGGTGGTCGGGGAGTTGTACCTGGCCGGCCGTGGCGTGGGGATGGGCTATCTGCACCGCTCGGGTCTGAGTGCGTCGCGGTTCGTGGCGTGCCCGTTCGGGTTGCCGGGGTCGCGGATGTATCGCACCGGGGATCTGGTGCGCTGGGGCGACGACGGCCAGCTCGAGTACCTGGGCCGCGCTGATGAGCAGGTCAAGATCCGTGGCTACCGCATCGAGCTGGGTGAGATCCAGAGTGTGCTGGCCACGGTGGCGGGGGTGGCCCAGGCGGCGGTGATCGCGCGTGAGGACCGCCCGGGGGATAAGCGCCTGGTGGGTTATGTGACCGAGACGCAGGCCGGGTCGGTGAATCCGGGTGCGGCGCGGGCGGCGCTGGCGGATCGGTTGCCGGCCTATATGGTGCCGGCGGCGATCGTGGTGATGGAGACGCTGCCGCTGACGGTCAACGGCAAGCTCGACGTGCGCGCGTTGCCGGCCCCGGAGTACGGCAGCGGTGTGGGGGAGTATCGGGCGCCGTCGAATCCGGTCGAGGAGATCCTGGCCAAGATCTACGCCGAGGTGCTCGGCGTGGAGCGGGTCGGGGTGGATGACTCGTTCTTCGATCTGGGCGGGGACAGCATTCTGTCGATGCAGGTGGTGGCCCGGGCGCGGGCGGCCGGGTTGATCTGCCGGCCGCGGGATGTGTTCGTCGAGCAGACGGTGGCGCGGGTGGCCGCGCTGGTCAAGGTGTCCGGCGGTGAGGCCGGTGTCATCGATGAGGGCATCGGCCCGGTGGTGGCTACCCCGATCATGCGGTGGCTGCACGACGTGCAGGGCCCTACCGACGAGTTCAACCAGACCCTGGTGTTCACCGCGCCGGCCGGGGTGACCGAGGCCGACGTCGAGGCGGTGCTGCAGGCGCTGTTGGACCGGCATGCCACGTTGCGGTTGCAGGTGGCCGACGACGCCGCGGATGGTTGGTCGCTGACGGTGCCCGAGCCGGGGTCGGTGCCCGCCGGGCAGTGTGTGTCGACGGTGGCGGCGCTGTCCGACGAGGTGTTGGTTGCGGCGCGGTCTGATTTGGATCCCGCCGCGGGGCGGCTGGTGCGTGCGGTATGGGCGGCCGATACCGGTCAGCTGGCGTTGATCATCCATCACCTGGCCGTCGACGGGGTGTCGTGGCGAATCCTGGTCGAGGACCTCAACATCGCCTGGGCGCAGCATCACAACGGACAGCCGATCGCGTTGCCGACCGGGGGGACCTCGTTCGCCCGGTGGTCGGAGGTGCTCGAGGAGCACGCGCACAGCGCCGCCGTGCTCGAGTCGGCCGAGGAGTGGCGGCAGGTGGTGCGCACCCCGGCGGTGGTCTCGGCGGTGCAGCCCGACCGGGACACCTATGCCAGTGCCGGCACCGCATCGGTGTCGCTGGACACCGCGACCACCCGGCGGCTGCTCGGTGAGGTGCCCGCGGCGTTCCACGCCGGGGTGCAGGACATCCTGCTGATCGCCTTCGGGCTGGCGTGGACGGAGTTTCTGGGTAGCGGTCCCACGCCGATCGGCATCGATGTCGAGGGCCACGGCCGCGAGGAGCAGTGGGCCGCCGAGGATGTCGACCTGTCCCGCACGGTGGGCTGGTTCACCACGAAGTATCCGGTGGCGCTGACCCCGGGTGCGATCTCCTGGGAGCGGGTGCGCGCCGGTGATGCCGCCCTGGGTGCGGTGATCAAGGATGCCAAGGAGCAGCTTCGCGCGCTGCCCGACCCGGTGAGCTACGGGCTGCTGCGCTATCTGAACCCCGATGTCGATTTGGGTGGCGCCGAGCCGGGCATCGGCTTCAACTACCTGGGCCGGCTGGGTAGCGGTACCGGTGAGCTCGCCGAGGAGTTGTGGCGCATCGATGCCGACGCCGCGACGCTCAGCGCCGCCGCGGCGGCGATCGCCATGCCGTTGATGCACACGGTGGCGCTCAATGCGGGCACGCTGGACACCGAGTCCGGGCCGCGGCTGCAAGCCTCCTGGACCTGGGCGCCTTCGGCGATGGACGCCGGGCAGATCGACCGGCTAAGCAAGTTGTGGTTCGAGGCGCTCGGCGGTATCTGCGCCCATGTGCAGCACGGTGGCGGCGGGTTGACCCCGTCGGATCTGTTGCCCGCCAAGCTGACTCAGCCCCAGATCGACGAGCTGGCCCAGCACCACCCGGTGGCCGACGTGTTGCCGCTGACCCCGGTGCAGCAGGGCCTGATGTTCCACTCCCTGTTCGCGCCCGGCACCGCCGAGGACATGTACGCGGTGCAGTTGGACATCACCGTGGAGGGTGTCCTGGATCAGGATCGGCTGCGCGAAGCGGTGCACACCGTCATCGGCCGTCATCCCAACCTCGCCGCGCGGTTCTACGACCAGTTCGGTGAGCCGGTGCAGGTGTTGATGGCCGAACCGCAGATCGCCTGGCGCTATGTGGATCTGCGCGGCGATGACTGTGACCCGGGTGCGGAGGTCGATCGGCTGTGCGCGACCGAGCGTGCCGCGGTGTGTGATCTGTTGGGGCGCCCCACCTTCCGGGCCGCCTTGATCCGCACCTCCGGCAATCAGCACCGGTTCGTGCTGACGCTGCATCACATCGTGGTCGACGGTTGGTCGTTGCCGATCCTGCTGCAGGAGATCTTCGCCAGCTACTTCCGGCAGCGGCTGCCCGCGGCCGCGTCGTATCGCAGCTTCGTCACCTGGCTGGCCGGGCAGGATCGCGACGCCGCGCACGCGGCGTGGCGCTCGGTGCTCGAGGGTTTCGACACCCCGACGCTGGTGGCCGCGCCGGCGGCGCCGGGTCCGCGGGCGGTGGACTCGTTCCGGATCTCGGCGGAGACCACGAAGGCCCTGGCGGATCTGGCCCGCGCCCAGCACACCACGGTGTCCACGGTGTTGCAGGCCGGCTGGGCGCAGGTGCTGATGATGCTGACCGGTCATCGGGATGTGGCCTTCGGCACCGCGGTCTCGGGGCGGCCCGCGGAATTGCCGGGTGCGGACACGATCGTCGGGTTGTTGATCAACACGGTGCCGGTGCGGGCGAAGGCCGGCGCGGGCAGCACGGTCGCCGACCTGCTGGCCGAGTTGCAGCACCACCACAACGACACCCTCGAGCACGAGCATGTGGCCCTGACCGAGATCCACCACCTCACCGGCCAGGACCACCTGTTCGACACCCTGTTTCTCTACGAGAGCTACCCGGTCGACATCACCGCCTTCATGGGGGTGCACGAGCTGTCGATCACCGACTTCGTCAGTCGCGAGTACAACCACTACCCGTTGTCGGTGATGGCCCTGCCGGGCGCCGAGATGGGGTTGCGGGTCGAGTACGACACCCACGCCTTCGACTCGACCGAGATCGCCACGGTGATCGGGCGTTTCGAGCGGGTGCTGGAGGCGATGACCGCCGATGCCGCGCAGCGACTTTCGGCCATCGACGTGCTCGATGCCGCCGAGCGCGGCCGGCTCGACGGTTGGGGCAACGCTGCGGTGCTGCGGGCGAGCGAGCCGACGCCGCTGTCGATCCCGGAGGTGTTCGCCGCGCAGGTCGCGCGCAACCCCGACGCTGCGGCGGCGACGTTCGAGGGCCGCACGATGAGTTACCGCGAGTTGGACGAGGCCTCCAACCGGTTGGCGCATCAGCTCGTCGACCGCGGCGCGCGGGCGGGTGAGTTCGTGGCGCTGTTGTTGCCGCGCTCGGCGCAGGCCATCGTGGCGATGCTGGCCGTGGTGAAGACCGGGGCGGCGTATCTGGCGATGGATCCGGCGGTGCCGGATACCCGGCTGGAGTTCATGCTCGGTGACGTCACCCCGGTCGCCGTGGTCACCACGGGCGGCTTGCGGGTCCGGCTGCCTGAGTCCGGCGTGGCGGTGGTTCAGGTCGACGACGCGGCGCTGGCCGCGCAGCCCGTCGCGGCGCTGCCGACCCCCGCGGCCGATGACATCGCGTACCTGATCTACACCTCGGGGACGACCGGGACTCCGAAGGGGTCGGTGATCAGTCACCGCAATCTGACCCAGTTGATCGAGTCGTCACCGTCGAAGCTGCCGTCCGGACCGGGTACGACGTGGTCGCAATGGCATTCGCTGGTTTTCGACGTCTCGGTGTGGGAGGTCTTCGGTTCACTGCTGACGGGCACGCGGTTGGTGATCGTTCCCGAGGCGGTCGCCGGTTCCCCGACGGATCTACACGATCTGCTGGTGGCCGAGAAGGTCGACGTCATCTTCCACACCCCGTCGGCGGCGGGCATGCTCGACTCGACGGGTCTGGAGCATGCGACCGTGGTGCTGGGCGGCGAGGCCGTGCCCGCGGAACTCGTGGAGCGCTGGGCTGCCGACCGGCGTGTCCTGGTCAACGGTTATGGCCCCTCGGAGTGCACGATCTACTCCACGATGAGCACGCTGGTGCCGGGGCAGGCTGCGGTGCCGATCGGCGTGCCGGTGCCCGGCGCGGCGGGTTTCGTGCTCGATGAGTGGCTGCGCCCGGTGCCCGCGGGGGTGGTCGGCGAGCTGTACATGGCCGGTCGCGGCGTGGGCGTCGGCTATCTGAATCGCTCGGGCTTGACCGGGTCGCGGTTCGTGCCGTGCCCGTTCGGTCCGGCGGGGTCGCGGATGTACCGCACCGGCGATCTGGTGGCGTGGGGCGGCGATGGCCAGCTTCTCTACCTGGGCCGCGCCGATGAGCAGGTCAAGATCCGCGGCTACCGCATCGAGCTCGGTGAGATCCAGACCGTGCTGGCCGGTCTCGACGGTGTCGAGCAGGCCGCGGTGATCGCCCGCGAGGACCGCCCCGGCGACAAGCGGCTGGTCGGCTACGTCACCGGATCCGCCGATCCCACCGAGGTCCGCACCCGACTCGGTGAACGCCTCCCGGCGTACATGGTGCCGGCGGCGATCGTGGTCATGGATGCGTTGCCGTTGACGGTCAACGGCAAGCTGGACCGGCGTGCGCTGCCCGCCCCGGAATACCAGAACGCGGCGAAGTACCGGGCCCCGCAGAGCGCGGTCGAGCAGGTGATCGCCGACATCTATGCGCAGGTGCTGGGCTTGGCGCAGGTGGGTGCCGACGATTCGTTCTTCGAGATCGGTGGGGATTCGATCTCGGCGATGCGGTTGATCGCTGCGGTGAACACGGCGCTGGATGTCGAGTTGGGGGTGCGGGCGGTCTTCGAGACCCCGACCGTGGCCGGGTTGAGCCGCCAGATCGATGCCGGGGCCGGCGAATCCGGGCCCACGCACGGGCCCACCTTCACCGACGTCCACGGCCTGGCGCCCAGCGAGGTGCACGCCGGCGACCTGAGGTTGGAGAAGTTCATCGACGCCCCGACCCTGCTCGCCGCCCCGAACCTGCCGCGGCCCACCGGAGCGATCTCCAAGGTGCTGTTGACCGGGGCGACCGGCTTCCTCGGGCGTTACCTCGTGCTGGACTGGCTGGCCCGCTTCCAGCGCGGCGGCGGGACGCTGATCTGCCTGGTCCGCGGCGACTCCGACGAGGCCGCCCGCCAGCGGCTGGAGCGCATCTTCGACACCGGTGACCGCGAGCTGCTGGCCCACTTCCGGGCGCTCGCGGGCGGGGGACGGTTGCAGGTCATCGCCGGGGACAAGGGTGAGGAGAACCTCGGTCTCGACGAGGCGCGCTGGACCGAGTTGGCCGAATCCGTGGACCTGATCGTCGATTCCGCCGCCCTGGTCAACGCGGTCCTGCCCTACAGCGAGCTGTTCGGCCCGAACGTGGTGGGCACCGCCGAGTTGATCCGGTTGGCGATCACCAGCCGGCTGAAGAGCTTCACCTACGTCTCCACCGCCGACGTGGGCCGCCAGGTCGAGCCGGGGCTGTTCACCGAGGACGCCGACATCCGCGAGATCAGCGCCACCCGGGTGGTCGACGGCAGCTACGCCAACGGCTACGGCAACAGCAAGTGGGCCGGTGAGGTACTGCTTCGCGAGGCCCATGACCTGTGCGGGTTGCCGGTGTCGGTGTTCCGCTCCGGGATGATCCTGACCGACCCGCGCTTCGCCGGGCAGCTCAACCTGACCGACACCGTGACCCGGATGATCTACAGCGTGATGCTGACCGGGGTGGCGCCGGGCTCGTTCTACCGCCTCGGCGCGAACGGCAAGCGCCAGCGCGCCCACTTCGACGGGCTGCCGGTCGATTTCGTCGCCGACGCCATCACCACGCTGGGCGCCAACGTCAAGGACGGCTTCGTCACCTACCACGTGATGAACCCGCACGACGACGGCATCGGCATCGATGAGTACGTGGACTGGCTGATCGAGGCCGGCTACCCGATCACCCGCATCGACGACTTCGGACAGTGGGTGCAGCGCTTCCACCTCGGGCTGACCATGCTGCCGGAGGACAAGCGGCACAACACCGTGCTGCAGATGCTGCTCATCCTGCTGCACACCACGCCCGACCTGCACGCCCCGGAGCCCACGACCGGAGCCTCCGCGCCCACCGACCGGTTCCGGGGTGCGGTCCAGGCCGCCGGGATCGGCCCCGACGGTGACATCCCGCACGTCACCCCGGAGGTCATCACCAAGTACGTCACCGACCTCAAGCTCCTGGGACTGCTCTAGTAACCCGGCCGGCTCGAGGGGCAGTCGTCAACCCTCGTCGGTCGACATCACCGACGTGACGCGATGCACGGCGAACTCCCGCGGGCGGCCCTGGGCCGGATCCCACGCCATCAACTGGCCGCCGTGCACGGCCAGCGGCCGCACCAACCGCTGGGTCGCGACACCGGCGGCGTCGACGTAGCCGATCACCACGTCACGCTGCAGATGCGCCGCCTGCTGTAGCAGTGCCATCGCCACCGCGGGATCCAGCCGGGCGCCGGCGAACGGTGACGAGTCGATCCTGCGCAACGTGGCGACCAGCGCGGTCAACGTCTCGCGGCTCGGCCTGGTCAGCGATCGCAGCAGCCGCCGGTGCGCCGGGGCGGGCACGCGGGCCCACCGCTGCCGGATGTCGACGATCGCGCCCGTCGAATCCTCGGCGGCCGGGGCGAAACCGGCCGTCCGCAGCGCGGCCAGGACCTCGCCGATCGGCGCCTGCGACACCGCGACGGTGGGCGCCAGCAGGCGCATGTCGAGCGCGTCGAGTGCGGGCGCGGCGACGGCGTGCGCCAGCAGGGTGACGTCCTCACAGCGGACGAAGCTGCTCGCCATACCCACCCGCAGTTGGCCGTGCCGGCGTGCGACATCGTCGATGAGGTAGCTCAAGCCTTGCGGCACCGGCGTTTTGGAGTGCTTCGCGAAGAATGCGTGCAATGCGCCCGCGGTTCGACCGGTGTCGAGGGCGTGCCTGATGGACGCCTCGCTGACCCGGTAGACCATGGCGGCCCCGGCCGATTCGACGTCGGCGACGACCGCGAGTTGTCCGGCCAGGTCGCGTTCCAGCGGGCCGGGCACCACGACGGTCAGATCCGCCTGCACCAGGAAGTAGTCGATCGGTGCGGGCAGGATCTTGGCCATCGTGTCCACGGCGGCCTCCTCGCCGTCGCGGAGCAGGGCCAGGGCCGCGGCGCTCAGCGCGCCGCGGCCGACCAACCCCAGGGCATGGGCCTCGTCGAGCAGGTGGGCGACGGGTTCGGGTTGCAGCCGTGCCGCCCAGCGGGGCCGCCGCCAGATCAACGCCCGGGAAGCGTGTTCGGCGTCGGTCCCCGCTCCTGCGGGCAGGTCGGACAACAGGTTCAGCAGCAACCGGCGATCCAGCGGCGCCGCGGTGGAGTACAGCGAATCCGACAGTGCCGCATACGGTTTGCCGTCCGGGCCGCGACTGCCGATGAGGCTGGGACGCGACGGCAGATCCAGCCAGGTGGAGGCCAGCAGGTACCAGCGGGCCGCCGTCGACGATTCCAGGAACCGGTCGGCGGCCACCGTCGGCGTCCAGCACGGACCCGGGCTGTCCGGGGGTTCCGGATCGGGGATACCGCTGGCGATCAGGCCTGCCGCCGCGGCGACCTCCAGGACGAAACCGAGTCGCTGCTCGTCCACTCCGGTGAGCTTGCTCAGCCGCTTGGCCTCCCGGACGCCGAGCCCGCCGCTGCGCAACTCGGGAACCGGTGCCGCGGAAAGGGTTTCGAGCACCACCTCGGTCTCGCGCATCAAATCGATCACCGCGCCCGCGGCCGCGGCGTCGACATCCTTGGCGGTGGTGCCGGACACCACCGGGTCGGGCGGGACCAGGTGGGTGGGGCCCGGATCCTCGCCGCGCAGCACCTGGCCGACCCGGCGCGGCAGGATCACCGTGTCGGCGTCGATCTGTCGCAGCAGGCCGGCGGCCAGCAGCCTGGGAACCGGCCGATCGGGCGGGGTGCCCGGCGCCGCGTCGCGGGTGCGGCCCATCGGCGAGCCGACGAGCAGTCGCTCCAGCAGTTCGCGCTGGGGTTCGTCGAGCTCCTCGACGGCGGCGGCGATCTCCGATGCGGGCCGGTCGGCGTCCTCGAGGATGACCTGGCCGGGATACCAGGGCAGCGCGGAGGACGCCTCGGCGGGCACCCGCACCGCGGTGTCGCCCCACACCAGCGCCCGCTCCCGCAGATCCTCGAGCGCGCCGAGCACCGCATCCCGCGGCGCCCGGTTGCCGATCAGGGCGACGAGCTTGGTGACCGGCACCCCCGTGGCGTCGGCCTGCAGGACCAGCAGCGCGTCGATCACGGCCAGCCGCAGGAAGTCCAGTTCGTCGGTGGCGGCCTTGACCGACTGCCGTGCCACCGCCCGGGCGGCCAGGGCCGCGATGCTGCCCGGCGCCGGTTGGGCCAGGTCGGGCCGCAGTTCCAGCAGGTGGATGAGGCGGTTGTCAGGCAATTCCGCCAGCCAGGCACCCAACGGGACCGGTGCCGGTTCCCCGGCCGCGCCGCCGCTGCGGTTCGGGTGAACGTTCTCGGTCATTGCTGACCAGCGTAAAACAGCGAACCATGCGCGCGAGTCGGCCCGTGAGGTGTCAGAATGGTCCGGTGGCAGACAAGACGCATAAAGCCAGGTATGTCGACAACGGCTGGCCGACCAGGGACCCCGAAGATCATGCGGTGAGCGAGCTGGCCGCCGACCGGGTGGGCGCACTGTCCCCGTTCGGCGATCTCGAGTTCCCGTTGCCCGCCGCCGACCTGCCCTACCTGCACCCGGTCACCGTCGTAAACAGATAACGGTGACCAGCGGGCCGCAGCGCCGTCTTTCGCACCTCGACGAACACGGCGCCGCGCACATGGTCGACGTCACCGACAAGGCCGCCACCTCGCGCACCGCGGTGGCGGCCGGCACCGTGCACTCCACCGCCGAGGTCGTCGCGCTGATCGCCGCTGGCGGCCTGCCCAAGGGCGATGCGCTCGCGACCGCCCGGGTGGCCGGAATCCTGGCCGCAAAACGCACCAGCGACCTCATCCCGCTGTGCCACCACCTCGCCCTGACCGGCGTGGACGTCGACTTCGCGGTCGGCGAGACCGAAGTGCAGATCACCGCCTCGGTCCGCACCACCGACCGGACCGGGGTGGAGATGGAAGCGCTCACCGCCGTCAGCGTCGCGGCGCTGACGCTCTACGACATGATCAAGGCGGTCGACCCGGCCGCGAGCCTCGACGGGATCCGGGTACTGCGCAAAGAGGGCGGCAAGACCGGGCTGTGGACGCGCCGGCCGTGAGCCGCTCGGCCCGGGTCGTCATCGCCTCCACCCGCGCCGCCACCGGTGTCTACGAGGACCGGTGCGGCCCGATCATCGTGGACTGGCTGGCCGGGCGGGGCCTGACGGTTCCCCCACCGGTGGTGGTCGTCGACGGCAGCGCCGTCGGTGACGCCCTGCGCGACGCGGTCGCCGACGGCGTCGACGTCGTCATCACCTCCGGCGGGACCGGGATATCGCCGACCGACGCCACCCCGGAGGCCACCCTCGGCGTGCTCGACTATCAGGTTCCTGGGCTCGCCGACGCCATTCGGCGTTCCGGGCTGCCGACGGTGCCGACCTCGGTGTTGTCCCGCGGGGTCGCCGGGGTGGCCGGGCGCACGCTGATCGTGAACCTGCCGGGGTCGCCCGGCGGGGTGCGGGACGGCCTGGGCGTGCTGGCCGACGTCCTCGAGCACGCATTGGACCAACTGGCCGGAGGAGACCACCGCCGATGACACGGATCCTGCGGGCGGCGCTGACCGAAGGCCCGCTCTCGCTGCACGAGCACGAGGAGTTGGTCGCCAACGAGGCGGCCGGCGCGGTCGTCGGCTTCGCCGGCGTGGTGCGTAACCACGACGGTGGTCGCGAGGTGGTGCGGCTCGAGTATTCGGCGCACCCGCTGGCCGAGGAGACCCTGTTCGAGGTGCTCGCCGAGGTGGCGGGATCGTGCACCGGGGTGCGCGCGCTGGCGGCCAGCCACCGCATCGGCAAGCTGCGCATCGGCGACGCCGCCCTGGTGGCCGCGGTCGCGGCGGACCACCGGGGGGCGGCCTTCGAGACGTGTGCCCGGCTGGTCGACACCATCAAGGAGCGACTACCGGTGTGGAAGCACCAGTTCTTCGCCGATGGCTCCGACGAGTGGGTGAATTCGGCCTGAGCCGACCGGCTACTGAGCCGGCGGCGCGTCGGCCGGAACCGGAACCTCAGGCGCGGCCGGATCGGCCGGAGCAGCCGGAACGCTGCCCATCCGCGGGTCGTTGGTGACCGGCGTGGTCATCGGCCGCTGGGCCAGGGCCATCAGCGCGTCGTTCTTGCTGATCTCCTGGGTCTGGACGGCGTGCCAGAGCTCCTTGAGGTAGCTCACGTTCGGACCCGACTGCGGTCCGACCGGCTCGGTGCTGGTTCCCGGCGGCGGGTTGTCCGGGCTCGTCAGGTGCGGGATCCCGTCGGGCTGCTGGCCCGCCGCGACCGTGGTGGTCCCATCGGCGCCCGGCGCCGGGGCCGGCGCGGTGGTCTGCACCGGCGGAACGGCGGGATCGGTGGCCGGGGCCAGGGGCGCCCCGTGCAGGGACCAGACCTCGGCCTGATCGGCCGGCTGGTCGGCGTGCGTCCAGTCCGCCTCGACGGTGACGACCTTGTCGGCCGGGCCCGGGGGCGCCTCGGGGGCCGGGGCCTGCACCGCGGTGTTCACCACCGGCTCGGCGGCCGGGGCGACGACCTCGGTGGAGACGTCCTCGGAAACCGAGACGACCTGAAGCTCCGGGGCGGGCGCCTCGGGGGCCGGGGCCGGAGCGTCCTGCGGGGCCGCGGCGGGGGCGTCCGGAACCGGGTTGTCCAGCGGCGCGGCGTCGGTGGCAGGTGCGTCGACCGGGGCCTGAGTCGGCGCGGCCGGAGCGGGCTCGTTGACGACGTTGCGCGGCGTGGCACCGGACAGGCCGCGGCCGCACACCGGCCACGCGCCCTTACCCTGGGTGGCCAGGACGTGCTCGGCGATGGCGATCTGCTGATCCTTGGTGGCCATGTAGGCAGTGGGGGCGTACTTGGTGCCGCCGTGCGCGGACCAGGTGCTTGGGGAGAACTGCAGCCCGCCGTGGTAGCCGTTGCCGGTGTTGATCGCCCAGTTGCCGCCGGACTCACAACGCGCTACCTGATCCCATTCCGAATCGGGGGCTGCCTGAGCCTGGCCGGCGAGGCCGAGTCCGCCACCGCCGATGACGGCACCGGTGACGGCGATCTTCGCGACGCTGACGGACGAGGAGGTGGGCTTGCGATGCCGTCCACTCATGAGTTCGGGGTATTCCTCTCTTCATCGCGCCTGCGAGGTCAGCTGTCGGGTTCGGGCTGGAGAGGCTGCCCGGCCTGGTCGTCTCGACGAAAACGACGTCGGCTTCACCCCTAGGAGCCGCGTGCGGCTCCAGGTCCGATATTCGGTGGACCGGTTGGGTCCCCCGCCTCCATCCACGGTTTCTCGTTGGTCTCTCCGCTCCACGGATGGAGCTAGGCGCTAGGAGCGGAAAGGGTCTACCCCGGGTGAGGAGGCGGACCTCGCAGAGACGCTAACGGGATCGAAGAGCGCCGTCACCTTTTGGGTTTCGCGGCGTTTCCCTTACTGGCAAATCTTAAAAGAGGTCTAAAGGCCCACGAAAGATGGACGTCCGCCCAGGTAAGTCAGAGGCCCTGGTGCGCGTGGGCCACTTTGAGACCTGATCGTGATGTGACGTAAATCACGATCATCCGCCCGCAAAGGGGGGTAACACATCCACCATCTGGCCGGAGCTCAACGTGATTCCGCGATCGCGCACCGCGATTCCGTCGCACAAGAATGAACACATTTGTAACACGCGTGCCAATTCGTCACTGCGGCAACATAGTTCATTCACGATGTCCGCGAGGGTCGTGCCCGCCTCCAACGGCACGGACTCCGCGTCCGTACCCGCCGCCGCCCGGGCCGCGGCAAAGAACCGAACCGTCACTTCGGGCCCGGCGGATGACACCACCGGATCAGCCACCGATCGCACTCATCGGTCGTTGCGGCTGGATGAAGTCCGGGTCGTTGATCCCGTGCCCGGCGGTCTTGCGCCACATTGCGGTGCGCCACGCCGTCGCCAGCGCATCGTCGTCGGCGCCGCCCCGCAGCAGCGCCCGCAGGTCGGTCTCCTCGGTGGCGAACAGGCAGCTGCGGACCTGACCGTCCGCGGTCAACCGGGTGCGGTCGCACGCCGCGCAGAACGCGTGCGACACCGAGGCGATGATGCCGACGGTGGCCGGTCCGCCGTCCACCTGCCACAGCTGTGCCGGCGCCGACCCCCGCGGCGCCGGATCGGCACTGAGGGTGAAGTGCTCGCCCAACGCGGTGAGGATGTCGTCGGCGCGCAGCGTCGCGTCGCGACGCCACTGATGGCCGGCGTCCAGCGGCATCTGCTCGATGATGCGCAGCTGGTAGCCGTACCGCAGGCAGAACCGAAGCAGTTCGACGGCATCGGCGAGGCCGCTGCCCGGGTCCAGCACCGCGTTGACCTTCACCGGTCCCAGTCCCGCCGCGCCCGCGGCGGCCAGCCCCGCCAGCACCTCGTCGAGCCGGTCCCGGCGGGTGATGGCTGCGAACCGTTCGGGGTCGACGGTGTCCAGCGAGACGTTCACCCGGTCCAGCCCGGCCGCGGCGAGCCCCGCCGCGCGGCGCGCCAGCCCCACGCCGTTGGTGGTCAGCGCGATCTCGGGACGCGGACGCAGTGCCGCCGCGGCGGCGACGACCTCTTCGAGCCTGCGGTAGAGCAGCGGCTCGCCGCCGGTGAAGCGGACGCTGGTGATGCCGAGACGGGTGACGGCCACCGTGAGCAATCGGGTGAGCTCGTCGAGGGTCAGCAGGTCGTCGCCGGGCAGCCAGTCCAGGCCTTCGGCCGGCATGCAGTAGGTACACCGCAGATTGCAGCGGTCGGTGAGCGACACCCGCAGATCGGTGGCGACCCGGCCGAAGGTGTCGACCAGCGGCCCGCCGAGCGGCATCCCGTCCGGATGGGCCGCAGCGTCCTGCCGCACCGCGGGCAGCCCCAGCGACGTCACCGTCATACCGGCACCCGCGTTCGGTCGGCCGGGCTGTCGACCGGAACGATGTCCTTGCCCAACGGCATCAGCGAGACCGGGATGAGCTTGAGGTTGGCCAGCGCGAGCGGAATGCCGACGATCGTGATGGCCATCGCCACGGCGGTGATCACATGGCCGATGGCCAGCCAGATCCCGCACAGCAGCACCCAGATCACGTTGCCGATCAGCGCCCCGGGATGCGTGCCGGGCTTGTCGACCACGGTGCGCCCGAACGGCCAGAACGCGTACGCCGCGATCCGCAGGGCGGCGAAGCCGAACGGGATGGTGATGATGAGGACGAAACAGATCAGCGCCGCCACCAGATAGCCGAGCGCCAGCCACAGGCCGCCGAACAGCAGCCAGATGATGTTCAGGATCAGGCGCATGTCTCCTCCAGCGGTTAGGCCAGCCTACCGAACCAATCGGGGGTGCTTCGCCCGTAGTCGTCCGAGTAGGATCGCTTCACGCGTCCTGCACAGGCGGGGCGCGTCGTCATGTTGTCACGGACCCGTTAGACAAGCAGGTGAGACCAGTGCCGACCGGCAAGGTGAAGTGGTACGACGCCGAGAAGGGCTTCGGCTTCCTGTCCCAGGAGGAGGGCGAGGACGTCTACGTGCGTGCCTCCGCGCTGCCCGCGGGCGTCGAGGGTCTCAAGGCCGGTCAGCGGGTCGAGTTCGGGCTGGCCTCGGGACGGCGCGGGCCGCAGGCGCTCAGCGTCAAGCTGATCGACCCACCGCCGAGCCTGAGCCGCACCCGCCGGGAGGCGGCCGCCGCCGAACACAAGCACTCGCCCGATGAGCTGCACGGCATGGTCGAGGACATGATCACCCTGCTGGAGAGCGCCGTGCAGCCCGAGCTGCGCAAGGGCCGCTACCCCGACAAGAAGGTGGCGCGCCGGGTCTCCGAGGTGGTTCGCGCGGTCGCCAGCGAGCTCGACGCCTAAGTGTCTGCACCGCCGCCGACGGGGAACACTTGGGTCCATGGGTTCCTACGTGGCCGCCGCAGGCGAGTTCGATCGCGACACCGACTACATCACCACCCGCGTCACCGCGGACGGCCGGGACGGCTATCCCGTCGAGCCCGGCCGGTACCGGCTGATCGTCGCGCGGGCCTGCCCGTGGGCGAACCGCGCGATCATCGTGCGGCGGCTGCTAGGCCTGGAGGACGTCCTGTCCATCGGCTTCTGCGGACCCACTCACGACGAGCGCAGCTGGACGTTCGACCTGGATCCGGGCGGCGTGGACCCGGTGCTGAAGATCCCGCGCCTGCAGGACGCCTACTTCAAGCGCGACCCGCGCTACCCCAAGGGCATCACCGTGCCCGCCATCGTCGAGGTGCCCACCGGCCAGGTGGTGACCAACGACTTCGCCCAGCTGACGCTCGACTTCTCCACCGAGTGGGCGGCGCATCATCCCGACGGTGCGCCGCAGCTGTATCCCGAGCACCTGCGTGACGAGATCGACGAGGTGGCCCAGCGGATCTACACCGAGGTCAACAACGGGGTGTATCGCTGCGGCTTCGCCGGCTCACAGGGCGCCTACGAGCGGGCCTACGACCGGTTGTTCACCGCGCTGGACTGGCTCTCCGAACGGCTGGCCGGCCGGCGCTACCTGGTGGGCGACACCATCACCGAGGCCGACGTGCGACTGTTCACCACGCTGGTCCGCTTCGACCCGGTCTATCACGGCCACTTCAAGTGCAACCGCGCCAAACTGGCCGAGCTGCCGGTGCTGTGGGCGTACGCCCGCGATCTGTTCCAGACCCCGGGTTTCGGCGACACCGTCGACTTCGTCCAGATCAAGCAGCACTACTACATCGTGCATGCCGACATCAACCCCACCCGGATCGTCCCCAAGGGCCCGGATCTGGCCAACTGGCTGACCCCGCATGGCCGGGAAGCTCTGGGCGGCAAGCCATTCGGCGATGGAACGCCGCCGGGGCTGACCCGCGAGGATGAGCGGGTGCCCGCCGGGCACAATCCGCTCTAGTTCCAGAGCGCCCGCACCGACCATTCGGCGTGCGCGGCCTCGCGCAACTCGCCCTTCGGGTCGCGCACCATCGTGAGCAGTTGGACCACGATCCCGGTCAGGCGGCCCCGCTTGGCGTCCACCGTCGGAATCGTCATCGCCAGAAGGGTATTGGGCCGGATGATGGTGTCGGTGGAGTCGTTCTCGTTCTCGTACACCTGCAGCAGTCGCCAGGGTGCGCGGCCGATCGAGGTCGGCACCGAGAGCTGCACGGGATACCTCTTGTCCACCGGCAGCTCGCCCTGGGTCTGTGGATTCTGGCAGTCGTCGAGGTTGATGACGTTGCAGTAGAAGTAGGGGCCAACCCGGATCGAATGGCCATGCGAGTACACGCTGATCTGCGGCAGTCCCTCGTCGGTTCCGCGGGTCAGCAGCCAGGCGCCCACACCCGCACCCGCCGAGGCCAGCACCACCGCGATGACCAGGAGCCAGCGAACCGTCCGGGTCACCGGTTGGTCACCGCCGCCGCCTCCTCCTGCTCGGCCACCACCGGCCGGTTGCCGCCGAACCCGGGGATCAGGGAATCGCCGCGATAGCTCACCACGGTCTGCGCCAGACCGAGGATCAGCACCGCCGTGATCGCGGTGAACCCCACCCACAACTCGGTGTAGACCAGCACCCCGATCGCGCCGCCGAGCACCCACGCCAACTGCAGCACCGACTCGGATCGGCCGAAGGCCGATGCCCGCGACTCCTCGGGCAGGTCGTCCTGCAGCGAGGCGTCAAGCGACGCCTTCGCGATCGCACTGCAGGCGGAGGTGATCAGGGTGGCGACCGCGGCGACGATCAGGTTGCCGGTCACCGCGGCGGCCAGCGCCGCGACGGTGACGGCGACGGCGGCCCGAACCACCAGTACGGCCGGCCGGCCCAGCCGCAGCCGCGCCGCGGCGAAGTTGCCGCCGAAGTTGCCGATGCCTGCCGCGGCGCCGATCGTGCCCAGCATGCCCAGCTGCACCCAACCGCTGGCCTGGTGTGCCTTGGCGACGAACGCCGGATACAGGAACAGGAAGCCGACCATCGCCTTGATGGTGCAGTTGCCCCACAACGAGGTGATGATGTTGCGGCCCAACGGTTGACGCGGTGACCGGATCGGCGCGGTCGCCGCATCGTCCGACCATCCGCCCAGTGGGCCGCTGTGGCCGTGGTAGGTCAGCGTCGCGGGCACCTCACCCTCGGTGACCTCCACCCAGCGCGGTATCCGCATCGACAGCGAGGCCCCGGCCAGTGTGACGAACACGACCAGGAACAGCGCCCCCGGCAACTCGAACAGGGTGGTGAAGACGTACTCGACGCCGGCCGCGATGCCGCCGCCGACGATGGTGCCGCCGATCAGCCCGAACACCGTCAGCCGTGAGTTGACCCGGACCAGGTCGATCGTGGGCGGCATGACCCGCGGGGTCACGGCACTGCGCAGCACGCTGAACGACTTCGAGAACACCATCATCCCGAGCGCACACGGGTAGAGCACCCAGGACGGGTAGCTGCCGGTGGCGCCGTCGTAGTTCATGATCAGCACCACTGCCAGCGCGGTGCGCAGCAGGAACGACATCGCCAGCGCCGCGCGCCGGCCGTGCTGCACCCGGTCGAGGGCCGGGCCGATCAGCGGCGCGATCACCGCGAACGGCGCGATCGTGATGAGCAGGTAGAGGGCCACCTTGCCTTTGCTCTCGCCGGTGGCCGCCGCGAAGAACAGCGTGTTGGCCAGGGCCACCGCCATTGCCGAGTCGACGGCGAAGTTGGCCATCACCGGCCAGGTCAGCGCGGTCAGGCCGGACTTGTCGGCGCCGTCCGCGGTCGCGGCGCGTTGCACCATCGAGTACATCCGCTCGCCCATTTCGCGGCTGCGCATCGCGGCCGCGCGGGTGACCGTGATGCGCTCGCCGGCGCTGTCGCCGACGCGTCGCGGCTCCGACCGGTAGTCGGAGTGTGGGCCGCCGTGGCCACGCTCGGAGTCCAGTGGCGGCAGGTAGCGGTTGGCGCTGGGTGTCGGGTTCGAGCGCGGGCCGCCACCGGTGCGGGCATGGCCGCCGGCGTCGCTGGGATAGTTCGCCATCCCGGGATGCTCACCGCGCGGGCCGGGCGGATGGCGATGACCCGGCCCGGACCTCGGTTCCGGGCCCGGGTCGCCGGGCCGCCTCACAGACACTGTTCGATTGTCCCCCATCCCGCCATGCCGGGGCGTGCACGTGACCGGTGTGGCTGCCACGACGGAGCGTGAGGCAAGATTGGGGGCGATGAACAGCCAGATCGAATCCCCGCATCCGCCGGCGGAGGCCGCCCCGGCCCGGCCGTCGGAGGCGGTGGCCGCCATTCTCACCGATGCGAGTGAGCTGGCTCGGCAGGCCATCCTGGAGTACAGCGGCGACACGGTCGGGGAGTACCTCGGCGTCGGTTTCGAGGATGAGACCGCGGCCACCCATCGCTTCCTGGCCAAGCTGCCCGGCTATCAGGGCTGGCAGTGGGCGGCCGTGGTGGCCGCCCACCCGGGTGCCGACCACGCCACCATCAGCGAGGTGGTGCTGGTCCCGGGGCCGACGGCGCTGCTGGCTCCGAGCTGGGTGCCGTGGGAGAACCGGGTCCGCGCCGGTGACCTCGGTCCGGGCGATCTGCTGGCGCCGCCACCGGATGATCCCCGGCTGGTGCCCGGATACACCGCAAGCGGCGACGCCGCGTTCGACGACCTCGCCGTCGAGATCGGCCTGGGCCGCAGGCAGGTGCTGGGCCCGTGGGGCCGGGCCGACACCGCCGAGCGCTGGCATGACGGCGATCACGGTCCCGGTGCGCCGATGGCGCGGGCGACCAAGCGGGCCTGCCGCGACTGTGGCTTCATGGTTCCGCTGGCCGGGGTGCTGGGCACCATGTTCGGGGTGTGCTGCAACGAGTTGTCCGCCGACGGGCACGTCGTGGACTTCGAATACGGTTGCGGGGCGCACTCCGACACCCCGGCGCCTGCCGGGGCAGGATCGCCGATGTACGAGCCCTATGACGACGGCGTGGTCGAGATCCTCGCCGCCGCCGACCTGGTCGCGGCGGCTACCGCTGAGGTCGAGGCGGCCGAGGTCGAGGCGGTCGAGGTGGCGCCCGAAGAGGTAGAGGTGGCGGCTGACGTCGCCCCGCCGGCGGAGACCGTCGAGACCGCGCCGGCCGACCCGGTCGAGCCCTAACTTCCCTCGGCGGCCGCCTTGATGCGGGCCAGCGACGTGTTCATCCCGTCGACGAGTTCCTGCTCGAAGCTGGACACGCCACCGAGCACCGCGTTGACCGTCATGGTCGACACCGCCTTCACACCGTTCTCGGCGTGGCGGGTCTCCACCACCCGGGTTCCGGTCGGCGTCGGCTCGAGTTCGTAGCTCCACACCGTGTTGTTGGCGTTGACCCGGAAGGCGAGCTTGCGCTCCGGGATCACCTCGGTGATCGTCGACGTCGTCGGCCAGAACAGGTTGTTGCGGCGGTTGAGATTGACGGTGCGGGTGCCCGGGCGCACCGGACCGAGTGCCTTCATCAGCCGGCACTGCGGGCTCCACTGCGGCATCCGGCTCAGGTCGGAGACCAGGCTCCACACCTTGGTCACCGGCGCGTTGATCTCGATCTCTGCCTGCAGTAGCGGTGCCGCCATGGGTTTCTCCTTCGTTCAGTGCTGGTTGCGGTCTGGTTCGGCGCGTTGTTGCAGCCCGGTCTGGGCGCCCCGCACGCCGCGCCGGGCGGCGGCGCGTTGCCACAGGAAGATCGACGTGCCGAGCACCCCGACGCCGAGTCCGGCCACCGCGATGGGACGCCACCCTTCCAGGGCGGGAACCGCGAACGCGGCGATCGTGGCCAGCGCCCACAGCGCCGCGCCGGCGGCGATCACCGGCCACGGTTCCAGCAGCGCCGCGGGCAGTGCCGGCGGTTGTGGTTCGGGTGCGTCGGAAGGCATTGCCGTCCAACCTAACCCATGGGTGCCGCGGCGGGACCGGGTACGTTGACTGTTGCCGTCGGCAACGGCCGCGTCGGGACGGACGGCGGCGCACTGGTGAAGGAAGGTCCGATGACCCCGATCATCGACGAAAAATCATGAGCCGCAACACTTCCGGTGGTTCCGATGGCATCGAGGTCATCGACGTCACCGACCCCGGCGACCCGCGGGTCGACGACTTCCGTGATCTGAACAGCGTCGACCGCAGACCCGACCTGCCCACGGGCAAGGGTCTGGTGATCGCCGAGGGTGTGCTGGTGGCGCAGCGGATGCTGGCGTCGCGGTTCGCCCCGCACGCCTTTCTGGGTACCGAGCGCCGGCTGGGGGAACTCGCCGTGGACCTCACCGGGGTGGGCGTCCCGTTCTACCGGGCCTCCGCGGAGGTGATGGCGCAGGTCGTCGGGTTCCACCTGAATCGCGGGGTGTTGGGCGCGGCGCGCCGGGCGCCGGAGTTGTCCGTGCCGCAGGTGCTCGACGGCGCGCGCACGGTGGCGGTTCTCGAAGGGGTCAACGACCACGAGAACCTCGGTTCGATCTTCCGCAACGCCGCCGGCCTCGGTGTCGACGCGGTGGTCTTCGGCGCCGGGTGTGCCGATCCGCTCTACCGCCGCGCCGTGCGGGTGTCGATGGGCCACGCCCTGCTGGTGCCCTTCGCGCGGGCCGGGCATTGGCCGGCCGATCTGACCGACCTGCGTCAGCACGGCTTTCGCCTGCTGGCCATGACACCGAACCCCCGGGCGGGCACGCTCGCCGAGGTGATGGGCGGGCTCGCCGACCACAAGGTGGCCGTGCTGCTCGGTGCGGAGGGGCCGGGCCTGACCGAGACCGCGATGCGGGCCTGCGATGTGCGGGTGCGCGTCCCGATGTCGCGCGGCACCGACTCGCTCAATGTCGCCACCGCCGCGGCCCTCGCCTTCTACGAGCGGGTCAGGTCGGCTCGATAGGCTGCTCGTGTGACGGAGGAACCGACGCCGTGGGGGACGGGCCTGACGGTCGCCGGATTCGTCGCGGCCGTCACCGGTGCCGCCATCGTGGTGTTGAGCCTCGGCATGATCCGGGTGCACCCGCTGGTGGCGGTCGGCCTCAACCTGGTGGCCGTCGGCGGTCTGGCGCCCACCCTGTGGGGCTGGCGTCAGGTACCGGTTCGGCGATGGTTCGTGCTCGGGGCCGGCATCGGGGTGGCCGGCGGCTGGCTCACGCTGTTGGCCCTGGCCGTCAACGGCTGACGGTCAGCGCTCGCCGCTGGAGCGCACCCCGAGCAGGACGTCCTCCCAGGCCGGGACCGGGGGCTTGCCCTTGCCGCGCTTGGTGCGGGCGGGGGCTTCGGGCTCGGGCTCGGCGTCCGGCAGCTCCGGCGCGGCGGGCACCTCGAGTTCCAGCTGCGCGATCGGGGCGACCGGACGCAGCGGCCGTTCGAAGTTCGGGTTGATCAACTCGCTGGCGCTGTCGTCGACCGCGGTGACGGTGCCGCCGTGGGCGCCCGGGGTGAACCGGAAGTGGGCGACGTTGTCGGACCGGCCGGCCTGCCAGGACATCTGCACCGTCCAGCGACCGTCCTCGTTGCGCCACGCGTCCCACGTCGTCGCGTCCGGGTCGAGACCGCGGGCGACCAGCGCGGTGGTGATGGTCTCCAACAGCGTCAGGACCGCCGGGCCGTCGGGCAGCACGGGATGTGCGGCGGTGGCCAGTTCGGCGGCGCGCTGGCGTTCCAGCAGAACCGGATGGGCGAAGCGCTCGATCTTGGAGATGTCGGTGCCGGAGGATTCGGCGATCTGCTCGACGGATGCGCCGGCCCGGATCCGGGCCTGGATGTCTCTGGGCCGCAACACCGTTTTGACCTCGTTGTCCTTGGGGTTCTGGCCCGACCGGGGCCGATCGCCGCGCACTGCCGCACGGAGCCGGTCGTCTACGGGCACGCCGAACTTGTCGGCCGGGTCGAGGCCTTCGCAGATGACGTATTTTCCGTCGACATCGAGCCCGATCACCGTGAGTTCCCGCATGTCGACCTCCTTCGTCGGGACTTTAACTCAGCCCGGGAAAGATAACGGGGAGGACACGCTGGCCCGGCGAGACGGTTACAGGCGTTCGACCACCCAGTCCACGCACCGGGTCAGCGCGGAGACGTCGTCCGGCTCGATCGCCGGGAACATCGCCACCCGCAGCTGGTTGCGGCCGAGCTTGCGGTACGGCTCGGTGTCGACGATGCCGTTGCTCCGCAAAGTCGCGGCGACAGCGCTTGCATCGACGTCGTCGGTGAAGTCGATGGTGCCGACCACCTGCGAACGCAGCTGCGGATCGGCGACGAACGGGGTGGCGAACGGGGCCGCCTCCGCCCAGGAGTACAGCCGGCTCGACGAGTCCGCGGTGCGCTTGACCGCCCAGTCCAGACCGCCGTTGCCGAGCATCCAGTCCACCTGCTCGGCCATCAGGACCAGAGTGCCGATGGCCGGGGTGTTGTACGTCTGGTTCTTCAGGCTGTTGTCGACCGCGATCGGCAGCGACAGGAAGTCGGGGACCCAGCGCCCGGATGCGGCGATCTGCTCCACCCGCGACAGCGCCGCCGGCGACATGATCGCAAGCCACAGGCCGCCGTCGCTGGCGAAGTTCTTCTGCGGCGCGAAGTAGTAGGCGTCGACCTCGGTGATATCGACCGGCAGCCCGCCGGCGCCGGAGGTGGCGTCGATGAGGACCAGGGCCTCGCCCGAGCCGGTCGGCCGGTGTACCGGCACCGACACCCCGGTCGACGTCTCGTTGTGCGCCCAGGCGATGGCGTCGACGGACGGGTCGGAGGTCGGCTCGGGCGCGCTGCCCGCGTCGGCCTTGACGACGATCGGGTCGCCGACGAACGGGTTGGCGGCGACGGCCGAGGCGAACTTGGAGCTGAACTCGCCGTAGGTGAGGTGCAGCGACTTCTTGTCGATCAGCCCGAACGCCGCGGCGTCCCAGAACGCGGTGGCCCCACCGTTGCCCAGGATCACCTCGTAGCCGTCGGGCAGCGAGAACAGCTCGCGCAGGCCGTCGCGCACCCGGCCCACCAGGTTCTTCACCGGGGCCTGGCGGTGCGACGTGCCGAACAGGGCCGCAGCGGTGGTGCTCAGCGCGCTCAGCTGTTCGGGACGCACCTTCGACGGTCCGCAGCCGAAGCGGCCGTCGCCGGGCTTGAGGGACTCGGGGATCACCAGATCAGGCATCCCGCAAGCCTAGGAGCAGCATGCTGAGAGCCGAAATCGAGGTTCGGCAGGCGGATGATCGGGGTATGGACAGTTAGGTGATACCTGCGGTACCGTTGTACATCAACCGCCCGAATGTAAACCTCACAGGAGGCGTGTCAATGGCGAGGACCAAGCTCATCAAGCGCTGGCGGCGCAACATGGAGGTTCGCGACGACGCCGCCTACGTGGAAATGCTGGAGACCCTGTCCGACGGCTCGGTGCGGAGAAACTTCAACCCGTACACCGACATCGACTGGAAGTCGCCGGAGTTCGCGGTCGTCGACGACGACGAGCGCTGGATTCTGCCCGACAGCGACCCACTGGGCCACCACGAGTGGTACCGGTCGCAATCGGTGGAACGGCAGATCGAGATCGGCAAGTGGCGCCAGGCCAACGTCGCCAAGGTAGGTCTGCACTTCGAATCGATCCTGATCCGCGGTCTGATGAACTACTCGTTCTGGGTGCCCAACGGCTCGCCGGAATACCGGTACTGCCTGCACGAGTCGGTCGAAGAGTGCAACCACACCATGATGTTCCAGGAGATGGTGAACCACATCGGCGCCGACGTGCCGGGCATGCCGCGCCTGCTGCGCTGGCTCTCCCCGTTCATCCCGCTGATCGCCGGGCCGCTGCCGGTGCCCTTCTTCTTCGGGGTGCTCGCCGGCGAGGAGCCCATCGATCACACCCAGAAGAACGTGCTGCGCGAGGGCAAGAACCTGCACCCCATCATGGAGCGGGTGATGGCCATCCACGTCGCCGAGGAAGCCCGCCACATCTCGTTCGCGCACGAGTACCTGCGCAAGCGCCTGCCCTACATGCGAGCCCGCAAGCGGTTCTGGCTCTCGCTGCACGTGCCGATCATCATGCGGGTGTTGTGCCAGGCGATCATCGTGCCGCCGCGCAGCTTCTTCCGGCGGTTCGACATCCCGCGCGAGGTCCGCAAGGAACTGTTCTTCCGCGCGCCGGAATCCCGGCAGCTGCTGCGCGACATGTTCGCCGACGTCCGGATGCTGTGCTATGACACCAAACTCATGAACCCGGCAGCGAAGATCATGTGGCGGATCTGCAAGATCGACGGGCCCCCCAGTCGTTACCGCAGCGAGCCGCAGCGCCGGCACGTCGTCAGCGCCGCCTAGCGCCCGGCGCCGCACGCCTATGCCACATGTCATCACCCAGTCGTGCTGCAGCGACGGGTCATGCGTCTACGCCTGCCCGGTCAACTGCATCCACCCGTCTCCGGACGAGCCCGGGTTCGCCACGGCGGAGATGCTCTACATCGACCCGGTGGCGTGTGTCGACTGCGGTGCCTGCGTCGGCGCCTGCCCGGTCGGCGCGATCGCACCGGAAACAAGACTGACCCCGCACCAGCGGCCGTTCATCGCCGTCAACTCCGCTTACTATGCCGCCCGCTACCCCGACCGGCCCGACGACGTGAAGCTGCCGCCGACCTCCAAGCTCGCGCCGGTGCTCCCCGCGCCGAAGCCGCGCCGCGGAGCCGCGCCGCTCACGGTGGCGGTCGTGGGTTCGGGACCCGCGGCGATGTACGCCGCCGACGAGCTGCTGACCCAAAAGGGAGTGCGGGTCAACGTTTTCGAGAAACTGCCGACCCCGTACGGCCTGGTCCGGGCCGGTGTCGCGCCGGACCATCAGAACACCAAGGGCGTCATCCGGTTGTTCGACCGGATCAGCCGCCGCCGGGGATTCACCTTCTACCTCAACGTCGAGGTCGGTACCCACGTGATGCACGCCGAGTTACTGGCGCACCACCACGCGGTGCTGTATGCGGTCGGTGCGCCGGATGATCGCCGGCTCGACATCGAGGGTATGACGCTGCCCGGTGCCGGCACCGCGACCGAGACCGTCGCATGGATCAACGGCCATCCCGACTTCGCGCAGTTGCCCGTCGACCTCGGCCACCCACGGGTGGTGGTGATCGGCAACGGCAACGTCGCACTCGACGTCGCCCGGATCCTTACCACCGATCCCGATGACCTTGCGCGCACCGACATCTCGTCGGCCGCCCTGACGGCCCTGCGCGACTCGTCGGTCCGCGAGGTCGTCATCGCCGCCCGCCGCGGCCCGGCCGCCTCCGCGTTCACCCTGCCCGAGCTGATCGGCCTGACCGCGACCGCCACAGTGGTGCTCGACGCCGCCGATCGGGAGCGGGTCCAGCGTGACCTCGAAGTCGTCGACGACGCCGCTACGCGGGCCAAGCTGGAGATCCTGGCCAAACTCCCCGACTCCGGCGAACCGTCCCCGCGTCCGCGAATTCGGTTGGCCTACTTGCTGACACCGCACCGCGTCCGCGGTGCCGACCGGGTGCAAGGCATCGAGTTCCGGCGTACCGGAACCGGCGAACCGGTGCACCTGGACACCGGGATGGTGCTCACCTCCATCGGCTACCGCGGTAAGCCGGTCCCCGGCCTTCCGTTCGACGACGACGCGAACGTCGTTCCCAACACCGGCGGCCGTGTGATCGACCCCGGCACTGGCCGGCCGGTGCCCGGTGTGTACGTAGCCGGCTGGATCAAGCGCGGCCCCACCGGTTTCATCGGCACCAACAAATCCTGTGCGATGCAGACGGTTTCGGCGCTGGTCGACGACTTCAACGCGGAGCGGCTCGGCGATCCGGTCGCCGGCCCGGCCGCGTTGAACAAGTTGATCCGGGGGCGCCGCCCGGACGTGGTGGACGCGGCCGGCTGGCGCGCCATCGACGCCGCCGAACGCCTCCGCGGTGAGGCCG
>WBZP01000637.1_pt1 | contig 31747 bp, 26 predicted proteins | sample 5204301 | NCBI WGS metagenome assembly WBZP01 (sample SAMN12412401, study PRJNA552823) | activated sludge metagenome | isolation source: activated sludge from nitrification reactor of wastewater treatment plant... | place: USA: Pennsylvania | collected 2017 | reverse complement strand
AGAAGCTTAATCAGAGGTACAGAGCCCGCATCTGAGGATGCGGACTCCGCGACGAAGGTGGCGGGTGGGGCGGGACGGGCGGCGGATAACCAACGACCAACGACCAACGACCAGTCGTCACCGACTACCGACCAACCGGCCGCCGATGAGACGTTGGCGGCGCGGCTGCGGAAAAGGCGCAACGGTTAAGACCAGAGGGTTTCAAGAAATAGTCAATTCGCCGAGATCTATCATGGCTCTCACGGCCTGGAGAAAATCGAGGCCAATGATGCTATCCAACACGGCGGTGACGAAAGGCAGCCCATATCGAATGGAGAGGTTCATGCCAGCACCGGAGACTCAGCAAGCCTGATGCCGAGCCAAATGCGCTCGCCGATGTCAAGCTCTTCTCGGTCGGTGTGGAGGATGTAGAATTCTCTACCGGCTTCGTCGTGGTGCAATTGCCGGTAACGCAGCCAAGCCGCAGTCGAGTCGTCAAAGACGTCAATCACCGCCAACTCTTCCAACACGCGACGCCCTTCTTCAGAGTGTGCGGCAAGCGCCTCAACCAGCAGCCATTGGCTCGGATAGCTTTGTCGGATGTCACCCCATTTCATCTTAGGCCTCTATCAGCATTGTATCACATCAATGCCTGCGTCCGTCATGGCCCTATGTTCTTTCCCCTGCCTCAATACACCAGTTCCCCCCGAGCAAACGCCGCCGCCTGCGCCGTGGCCGGGGCGGTGAAGAACGTCTCGGCGTCGGCCACCTCCACCAGCCGCCCGGCCAGCAGGAAGGCCACCCGGTCGGCCGCCCGCCGCGCCTGGAAGATGTCGTGCGTCACCCAGACGACGGTCATGCTCGTCGCCCGCTGCTCCTCGGCCACCAGCCGTTCGATGAGGCTGACGTTGTAGGGGTCGAGGTTGGCTGTCGGCTCGTCGAGCAGCAGCACATCGGGCCGCACGACCAGGGCGCGGGCCATGGCCACCCGCTGCGACTCGCCGGCCGACAGGCGTTGCGCCGGCTGCCGCGCCAGGGGGGTTAGCCCCAGCCGGTCGAGCCAGGCAGCCAGCTCCTCCGGCGGTAGCTTGCCGCCGCGCAGCCCCAGGCCGTAGCCGATGTTGGCCGCCACGCTGCGCCGCAGCAGCGCCGGCCGCTGGAAGACGGCCGTCACCCGCCGCCGCTCGCTCAGCGGCAGGTCGTCGCCAACGGCGCGGCCGTCGAAGCTCAGCGCGCCGCCCGTCGGCGGCTCCAGGAAGTTGAGCAGTCGCAGCAGCGTGCTCTTACCCGACCCGCTCGGCCCGACCAGGGCCAGGACCTCGCCGCGGCCGATGGCCAGGTCGTCCACGTCGAGGACGACGCGGCCGTTGTAGGCTTTTTGGACGTGAGCCAGTTCGTAGAGGGGGGGCATGTCAGTGTCAGTAGGTCAGTAGGTCAGTGGGTCAGTGGGTCAGTAGGTCAGTGGGGAAGAAGCTCACGCAAAGGCGCTAAGGGGCAAAGGCGCAAAGCTTAAGAAGCTTTTTTCTTCTTTGCGCCTTTGCCCCTTAGCGCCTTTGCGTGAGCTCTTCTTCATCCATCACTCAACTTGTGGAATAGCCAGTTGGTCAGAAAGGCCAGGATGATCAGGATGATACCCAACGCCAGGGCCAGGGCGAAGTTGCCGCGGCGGGTTTCCAGGACGATGGCCGTGGTCAGCACGCGCGTCTGCCCCTCGATGTTGCCGCCGACGAGCATAACCGCGCCGACCTCGGAGACGATGCCGCCGAAGGCGGCGATGATGGCCGCCAGCACGCCCAGCCGCGCCTCTAGCAGCAGCGCCGCGGCCAGTTGCAGCCGCGTCGCGCCGAGGGAGCGCACCTGGAGCTTGATGGAGGGGTCGAGGCCGCGGAGGGCGGTGAGGGTCAGGCCGATGACCAGGGGCAGGGCGATGATCGTCTGGGAAACGATCATCGCCCTCGCCGTGAACAGCCAGTCAAGGCTGCCCAACGGGCCCTGGTTGGAAAGGATGAGATACACAAATAAACCGACGACCACCGGCGGCAGGGCCATGCCGGTGTAGATGATCGGCATGAGACAGCCGGCGGCCGGCACGCGCTCGCGCAGCCCCAGCGCCGCGCCCACGGGCAGACCGAGCAGCACGGCCAGCAACAGGGCCGAGCCGGTCACCCGCGCCGTCATGGCGATGATCTCGACCAGTGCCGGGTCGAGGTCTAGCAGCAACCGCAGCGCCTCGCGCAGCGCGTCGAGTAGCGTCTCCATTGTTAAGAGGATCGATCCGCAGATTGGGCAGATTCGGCAGATTCAAGAATTGGCTTCAATCTGCCGAATCTGCCCAATCTGCGGATCATGTTCTTACTGCGCCGCGTCGGGGTAGAAGAGCGGCTGACCGAAGGTGTCCACACCGTAGGAGCCGATCATTTCCTGCACCGCGGGCGACGTGATCCACTGCACAAACGCCTCGGCCAACTCGGCGTTGATGTTCTCCGACTTGTCCGGGTTGACCGGGATGACGCCATAGGGGTTGAGCAGGGCCGGGTCGGCGTTGTCGGCGATGCTGGCCCCGCCGACCATGACGGCCAGATCGCCCAGGGAGTCGCTCATGGACAGGAAGGTGCCGCGGTCGGTCAGCGTGTAGGCCCCCGACTCGTTGGCGAAGGTCAGCGTCTCGCCCATGCCCTGGCCCAGCGAGTTGTACCACTCCCCTTCGGGTGTGACGCCGGCCGCTTCCCACAGGCTCAACTCCTTGGTGTGCGTGCCGCTGTCGTCACCGCGCGAGGCGAAGGGGGCTTCGGCGGCGGCGATGGCCGCCAGCGCTTCGGCCGCCGTGGTCATGCCGCTGACGCCGGCCGGGTCGTCGGCCGGGCCGACGATGATGAAGTCGTTGTACATGACGTCGGCCCGATAGAGGCCATGCCCCTCTTCGACGAAGGCGTCTTCGCGGGCGCGGGCGTGGACGAGGATGACGTCGGCGTCGCCCGCCGTGCCTATCTCGATCGCCTGCCCCGTGCCGACGGCCACAACGTCAACGCGGGCGTTGTTCTGGGCCTCGAAGTCGGGCAGGATGGCGTCGAGCAGGCCGGAGTCGGCCGTGCTGGTGGTCGTGGCCAGGCGCAGGACGGCTTCGCCCTCGGCCGGCTCTTCGACAGCCGGTTCGGCCGTCGGCTCCACGGCGGTCTCGGCGGTTGGCTCCACGGCCGTCTCGGCCGTCGGCTCGGCCGTAGTTTCGGTCGTCGCCCCGCCGCAGGCGACCAGCGCCATCAGGGCCAGCAGGATCAACAGGATCAGGCTGAATTTACGCATGGGGGTACCTCTCTTCTTCTCCTTGCACGGCGTTATGACGGATTTTCATAACGATGCCAGTATAGCGTAGTGAGGCGGAGAGGCAAGTAAAAAGAATGGCACGCTGATTTTCGCTGATGAAGACGCTGAGGAACGCTGCTAAGCCTTGCAGCGGGAATCAGCGTGGAAATCAGCGAAAATCAGCGTGCCATTCTTACTCTGGCAGATGGAAGTTAGCGGCGAAGGCGTCGTTGACGAAGCGCTCCAGGTCGTGGGCGAAGCGGTCGAACTGCTCCAGGTAGCGTTCGGCGGCGGGGGTCAGCCGCGCGCCGCCGCCGTGCTGGCCGCCGGTCTGCGTCTCGACCAGCTTCTGGCCCAGGCGCGTCTCCATCTCGTGGATCTTTTGCCAGGCGACGCGGTAAGGGATGTCTAGCGTCTCGGCCGCGGCGCTGATGGAGCCGGCGCGGGCCACGGCGCGCAGCAGTTCGGCCCGCCACAGGGACAGGACGACCTGGCCGTCAATCTCGATCCAAAGGTTATAGCTGGGTTGCAGAAGGCCCTCTACTTCTTTTCCTGACGCGCCAGGCTATCAGCCAACAGCGTGGCCACGAGCGTGTTCATGCTAACGCCTTCTTGTCGAGCGCGTGTTGCCAGCCGAGCATGAAGGCTTCGTGGCACGCGCTGCACAAACTTGCCACTATAACTTCCGCCGCCCGGCTCGGGCACGGGGAGGTTCAAACTCTCTAGCGCGGCAATCGTCTCCCGAAGCGCATCAAGTCCATTGACAATTGCCTCTTCAGGCGTTTCCCCATCGGAGATGACTTCGCTGAAATCGGGAAACGAAATCAGATAGCCTCCACCCTCATCCTCGGCTAAAGCCCGAATCTCAAATGGGTATTGTCTTGGATCATTCATCATTTAGCCCATTCGATGCGCCAATCTCGTGGATTATTACGCATCCGCTCAAGTAGTTTCTCTACCGGAGTCACGAAGGCATGATACTAAATATGATATTAAAAGGCAATGCACTAATATATTTGAACTGCTTGCGGGTTGCCGCGGCTACTTCTATAATAACTCTCATTCTTGGCGTCTCGCATCTCTCGGCGATCTTCTGCTGCTCTGCCCTGGTCGCCGCTGAGAGTAGGCTGGTTGTGGTTGTATCGCGGCCGGCTATGGAGGAGGCTTGCTTTGGACGCGCGCTCTGTTCCAGTCTGGGCGCGGGAGAAGAGAATCGGTGCCGTTGCGTTGTTGGCATTGGGGGAGCCTTGTGCCCGTGCCGCCGGTTGGGCCTTGAACTGTCGCGCCGCCGTCTTGCATCCCATTCGCCGCCCCGCTATTGCCCTGCTGTTGCTGGTTCTACTGGCTATCTTACCGCCCGTCGCCGCCCAGGGGCCGGTCGAGCGGGTGGTGATCACCGCGGTTGATTCGACAAACTTCCCGGCCATCACCCTGCGCTTCCGGGCGCTGGACGCCGCCGGTCGCCACGCGCCGGGCATCCAGCGCAACCAGGTCGGCATCCAGGACGGCGAAACCGCGGCCACGGCCGAGTCTCTCCTGGAAGAAAACGCTCCGCTGGCGGTCCACTTTGTCATTGAGACCGGGGTCAGCCTCGACCAGGCGGGTTGGGGAGCGGCGCTGGCGGCTGTGCGCGCCTTCTCTGAGGGCGGCTGGATGGATGGTGAAGCCACCCAGGTGGCCGTGTCCTACGTGCGTGGCCGGGCACTCGTGCCGCTGATCGCGCCCACGAGCGACGCCGGCGCCATCGCCAACCTTGACTCCCCCAATCCAAGCGAGAGCCAACTGGCCGTGGCCATGCCCGCTCTGACCGGTCTGTTGGAGGATATGGCGCGCCAGTCGCCGGGCCAGGCGCAGGTCATCGTCTTCATCACCCGGCAACTGGAGTCCAACATCGGCCATGACGCGCTCGTGGCCCGCTCGCGCGAGACGGGCATTCCCATCTATACCGCCCTGTTGCGCTCCGTCGTACGCCCCAACGTGCCGGGATCGAGCGGCGGCACGCCGACACCGCCGCCACTGGATGAACTGATAGAGGGTCTGGCGGCGGACACCGGCGGTGTGTTCACCCTGATGGCCGAAGACCCGGCTCGACTGGTAGACGCCTACGGCGATCTGGCCGCCCGCGGCCGGCAATATGCCGTCGTCTACCGCGTTGGCGACGACGCCCCCGGCACGCGCAACGTGACGCTCAGCCTGCCTGGCGCGGCCGGCGCGGTCTCGGCCTCTACCAGCTACGATATCGCCATCGAGCCGCCGCGGGTGGTCATCCGCACGCCCGAAAACGGGACGATCATCATTCGTCAGGTGCAAGAGGCCGATGGCGACCCGGCCCAGGCCGAGCCAACGACGCAGGATGTCATAGCCACCGTCCACTTTGGCCTCAACCCGGAGCGGCGTGTGCATCGGGCCACGCTGCTAGTGGATGACGCGGAGGCCGACCACATTGAACTGCCGCCGCGCGGCGACAGCGAGGAGTTGACCATCAACCTGTCGTGGGACATGCGCAACGTGGCCGTGCTGGGCGAGACGAGCCACACGCTGGTGGTCGAGGTCGAGGACGAACTGGGTCTGACCGATAGCGCCTCGGCCGAAGTGACAGTGCGGATCGCGGACGTACCTCGGCAACCCGTCGTTACCGAGTCGGGAGAATCCGGCAGCAGTGATACGGATGACCCCACTGTTGATAACGACCCTCCCTATGAAGTGGAGGATTGCTATTTGGAAGGTACGCTTTGCAGCCGGATCGAGTTGCCCATCCGCAACAACCCCGTCGCCGCCATCAGCCTGCTGGTGGCCTTGCTGGCCCTGCTGCTGGCGGCGCTGATGTGGATCAACCGCGGCAAAGCGCCGGTGCAGCGCATGACCGAGACGGTGCGGCGCGGCTTCGACCGCATCACCAACCGCTATCGCCGCTCCGAAGTGCGCGCCTATCTGGAGTTGCTGGCCGGCGACGGCGACGTGGGCCACCGCTACGAAATCTACGGCGACACGCCCATCGGCCGCTCGCGCCAGAACGCCGAGCTGCTCTTCCAGACCGAAGCCGAGAATAGCCCCATCAGCCGCCTGCACTGCACCATCACCGACGAAGAGGATCACTTCATGATCCGCGACGAGGATAGCGCCAATGGCACCTATCTCAATGGCGAGCGGCTGACGCCTATCGTGCCCCACCGGTTGAAGGATGGGGACATCCTGGAACTGGCGCGGGTGGAGCGCGGCGGGGTGCGGCTGCGCTTCGTGGCCGCCACAGCCGAGGACACCGTGCCGCCGCCCAACAATGGCTATACCGTCGTTGACAGCCAGTTGGGCAGCCAGCCGGACGGCCGGCCGGTTGACCAGACGCGAGGCCGGTTTTGAAAGGGCTGCGCCTCTATAACGACCGCTTCCGGCTGGAAGAGGAGATTCGCACCGGCGGCTTTGCGACTGTCTGGCGGGCGACGGAGAGCGGCCACGACGCGCCGCTGGCGCTGAAGATCGGCCGCGTCACCGATGACCCCGGCTTCGACCGGACGATCATCAAGGAAGCGGAGATCATCCAGCGTATGCAGCACCCCAGCATCGTGCGCCTCTTCCTGTTGCCGCGCCAGGACCGCACCCCGGTGGCCTATGCGCGGGCCATCGAGTTGCCCGGCCACCCGTTCTTCTTCGCCATGGAGTATCTGGCCGGTGGCACGCTGGCCGACTTCCTGAAGGCGACCAGGCGCGTCTCCGTGGCCGAGGCGGCGGCCATTGGCCTGGCCATCGGCCGGGCGCTCGACCACATGCACCTGCTGGGCTATGCCCACAATGACCTGAAGCTGGAGAACATCGTCTTCCGCTACCCGGTCGCCGCCGGGCAGGCCTATTCGCCGACGCTGATTGACTTCGGCATCGCCACGCGCGTCAAGCTCCAGTCCGCGGCCGGCTCCTTCTACATCATGTCGCCGGAGCAACTGGTGCAGGCTAAGATGCTGGCCGCGCCGGAGGTGGCCGAGGCGGTGGACCATACCAGGGTAGACGTGTGGGGGCTGGGCATTCTGCTCTACCGGATGCTGGGCGGCCGCCTGCCGTTCGAGGGGCGCGACGAGCGCTCGGTCACCAGCCGCATCCTGAAGTCGCGCCCCCAATCGCTGCTGGAGCTTTCCAAGGACATTCCGCCCGAACTCGACAGCGTGATCATTGACGGCTGTCTGGCCAAGAACCCGGCCTACCGTCTGTCGCTGGTCGAGTTGGGGCAGTACTTGCGTCGCTATGGCGAGGGCGTGGTGGCCTCGCGCGCCGCTAACGCCGGCCGCCGCCGTCGGCTGTGGTAAGACCGGCGCGGCCGAGCGCCGCAACAGGTGAAGTATGGCCAAGCAACAGGCAACAACGACGGAACCCATGCTTTATGGTGTAGCCAGCCACATCGGTGGCCGCCCCAACCTCGAAGATCGCGCCCGGGCCGAGACGCTGCGCACCGCCGGCGGGCTGACGCTGACCGTGGCAATGGTGGCCGACGGCATCGGCGGCAACGTGCAGGGGGAGCGGGCGGCCGAACTGGCCATCGAGACCATCTTCAACGACATTCGTCTTTCGACAATCGCCAATGCGGCCCAGATTCCGCTGCTGCTGAGCCAGCTATTGCAACGGGCCAACACGGCCGTCTTTGAGGAAGGGCGGGCCGACCGCTCGCGGCGGGGCATGGGCACGACGGCCGTGCTGGCCGCCATCCACAACAACCAGCTCTATCTGGCCAACGTCGGCGACAGCCGGGCCTACTTCATTCGCGACGGCGCGGCCATGCCCATCACCCGCGACCACACCTGGGCCTTCGAGATGCACCGCCAGCGGCTGCTGACCGAGGCGGAGATCGCCAAGCACCCCAAGCGGCACGAACTGGTGCGCTCCATCGGCTATGGCTCGACCGTTGACGTGGACCTGGGCCTCTATACCAACGGGCTGGGGCAAGACGAGCGCGAGGCCAGCCAGAACCAGGGCGTGTTGCTCCAGCCCAACGACCGGCTGGTGCTGTGCTCCGACGGGTTGATCAAGGAGCAGCGCGACGGCGCGGGGCCGTTTGTGCCGGCCGAGGAGATGGCGCGCATTGTCGCCCAGCACGCGCCCCAGGCGGCGGCCGAGGCCCTGGTGGCCCGCGCCGTTGGCCGCCACGCCGACGACAACGTTACCGTCGTGGTGGTGGAGATGCCGGGCAGCAAGCGGGCCGTGGCCGCGCCGTCGTGGCTGCCCTATGCGCTGGGCGGGCTGGCGGCGCTGCTGGCCATTGGCGCGCTGGCCTTCTTCCTGTTGCGCGGCGGCGACGACGAGCCGTCACCGGCGGTCGGGGCCACGCCGGTGGCCGAGGCGACCGGGGCTGCGACAGCGGAGGCGTCGCCGACCACGGTGTTTGCCCCGGCCGGGCAAGTGGCGGTTCTGGCCGCCGCCGGCGGGCGCTGGGAGGCGGCCGATGGTAGCGGCGGGGCGCTGGCCGCCGGCGTGGGGATTCCCCTGCCGGCCGGGCAGAAGGTGAAGCTGATCAGCGATGGCGGGGTGGCCCAGGTGGCCCTGGCCGATGGGTCGCAACTGTTCCTGGAGGCGGGGGCGGAGATGGGGCTGACGGCCGACGCGGTGGGGACGGCGCTCAAACTCGACCGCGGCCGGGCGCTGGTCAGCAGTGGCGGCGCGCCGATCACAGTCGGCAGCATCGTTGACGCGCGGGCGACGCTGTTGGGCGCGGGCTTGCTGGGGCTATATGTAGAGCCGTCGTCGCTGCTGTTCGAGGCGGCCTGCCTGGTGGGCGACTGCCAGGTGGCGGGGTCGGCCGACGGCGCGCCGCTGGTATTGCCACCGGGGCAGACGACCGTCGTCGGCAGCGGCAACACGGCCGGGCTGCCGGAAGCGGCCGACTTCGCCCCCTACGCCGCGCTGGCCCCCGGCCTGGTGCCGCAGCCGACGGCCACGGCCACGCTGACGCCGACGCCAACGGCCACGGCCACGGCCACGCTCCGGCCGCCGGCGCTGACGCCGCGGCCGACGGCAACGTTGCGGCCGACGACTGCGCCGGTCGTGATTGCGACGGAGACGCCAACGCCGGATGGGCCGAACGAGCCGGGCGATCCGGAGCCGACGGACGAGCTGCCGCAGCCCCCCACGTCGCCTGAGCCGCCGGCAACAGCTACGTCTGAATTCTGATACGAATAGCTGGCCATTGTCGGATTCATGGTGAGATGCAATGAAAAAGTCTCAATTCGGGCTGCACAGTACGACGAGCTATGCGCTGGGGCTTTTGGCGCTTGTGACGCTATGGTGGGGTGGTTCAATCGCCATGACAAGGGCCGATGATAAGCCCCCTGCCTATCAAGTGATGTTGCCCTTTGCTACTGGTACGCACAACTGGACGCCTGTTGGTAACATCCCCACCGGTGTTACTGTTTTCTACGACATCGCTGTGTGCGACAGCTATCACCTGGCCGGAACGAACAACGGACTTTACAAATTCAAGACAGGTAGTGCCGCATGGCAGTTGCAAACACTGGCCGGCGGGAGCGCCAACAGTGTGTATGGCGTGACATTTGCCGGTGACGAGTGCAACACGGCTTATGTCGCTTCTAAGGAGTTCGGTATCTGGCACGGCAGACGGACGGATGATAATTGGAACTGGACGCCTATCAATCAGGGGTTAAGGGAGCCGTATGTCGTCCTCGTGCGCGACAACACACTCTTTACTGCCGGCACCTTTGGCATTCGCTGGACGTCACCATTGCCCACGGCCAACACGGCCGTCTGGCAGCAGACGGCCGATATCACGACGACTTCCTACGGCTTGAGTGTTGGCATTAAGGCTCCCCAGGTGACTTATGCCGCCGTCTGGAATCGAGGCGTCTTTGAGCAATCCCCGACTGACGAAACCGTATGGCACGAGATCGGTGCAGCCACGATCCCCAACCGGCTGGTATACGACATTGCGGCCAATACCTCTGCCACACTGTTGGCCGGAACGGATAAAGGGCTGATGCGTCGTCAGGGGGGCACTTGGGCCATGGTTGCCAACCAGTACACAGACACGAACTTCACCGTGCTGGCCGTTGGACCACGGTTCTATGCGGGTCAAAAGGGCAACGGCGTGTTATACGGCGTTGACGAAGGAGCGACGTGGCAGCAGTTGAACAGCGGTCTGCCCGTTAATAGTGAGTTCCGGGTGCGTCGGATCAGACTCAATTGGGAAGAGAACCAACTCTATGCGGCTACAAGCGCCGGGGTATGGCAGTGGCAAGGACAACCGTAGGGCTTGCCTATACCCAATGAGTCTTGTCCATTAGGTAGTTCACCCATGTCAACCACCGACCGCTACCAACTTCGCGACGTCCTGGGCCAGGGCGGGATGGCGGTCGTCTATCGCGCCTACGACACACGCTTGCAGCGCGAGATCGCCTTCAAGGTGCTGGCCGCGCACCTGATCACCGAGAGCGCCTTCTACCAACGCTTCGAGCGCGAGACGCGCATCATCGCCACGCTGGAACACCCCAACATCGTCCCTGTCTACGACTCCGGCATTGACGAGAAGAAGCAGCCCTACCTGGTCATGCGCCTGCTGCGCGGCGGCACGCTGCGCGACCGGCGCGGGCGCGGCGAGCTGGCCGGGGCCGACCTGTGGCCGCCCATGCACCAGGTAGCCGCGGCGCTCGACCACGCCCACAGCCAGAACATCATCCACCGCGACATCAAGCCGGTCAACATCCTCTTTGACGAGAAGGGCAACGCCTACGTCTCCGACTTCGGCATCGCCAAGGTGCGCGACACGACCACCGGCGACCTGACCGGCAACAACGTGCTGGGCACGCCGGCCTACATGAGTCCGGAGCAGTTCGAGGGGCGGCCGGTAGACGGTCGCTCCGACCAGTACAGCCTGGCCGTCGTCCTGTTCGAGGCGCTGACCGGCCGGCCGCCGTTCGGCGGCAAGACACCGGTCGCGCTGATGAACCAGCACCTCAACGACGCTCCGGCGGCCGCCCACGCGCTGAACCCCAACCTGCCGCCGGCCGTCTCGGTCGTGCTGAACCGGGCGCTGGCCAAGGAACCCGCCGCCCGCTATCCGACCGTCAGCGCCTTTGTGCAAGAGCTGGAGGCGGCCAGCTATCAGACCGCGCCGCCGGTTCACGGCCACGGGCCGCGGCCGAGCGCCGAGCAGCAACAACTGGAGGGCTACTATCGCGCCGGCGTCGAGGCGATTGGCCGCGACGATTGGGGCACGGCGGCGGCTTTCCTGGGGCGCGTCCTGGCCATTGACGTGGCCTACCGCGACGCTGCCCAACTGCGGCAGACGGCCATGAAGCGCTTGCACACCGAGCGCCCTGCCGCCGCGCCGCCGCGCCCCGCGCCCCGCCCCGCGCCGCTCCCCACGCCCATCCACAAGGAAGCCGGCGGCACACAGGCGCCGCCGCGACCCAAACCGGCCGCGCCGCGCAACGTGCGGCCCTGGATCGTGCTGGGCATCGGCGGGCTGCTGCTGGCCGCGCTGCTGGCCTACATCTTCTGGCCGCCGCCGCCGCCGGTAGCCCCCCCTACGGCGGACTTGACCGGCGCTGCTGAGGGCGAGCCGACGCTTACGGTCGCGGCCACCGCGGCGACAGCCGCCCCCGGTGGCCCGTCCGTCGCCGTCATCGCCGCCGGGGTCGACGCCGGCGTGCGCTGTGGCGCGGAAAGGGTGGCCCTGGAGCCGGACGCGCGCCTATCGCCGGCCAACTGCCAGCCGCTGCAAGTGACGGGCGGCGAGGGGGGCAGCGAGCTAGCCTTGCCCGACGGTACGCGGCTGTTGCTGGCCGATGATGCCGTCGTGAGCCTGTTGCCGGGCGAGGGGGATACTATCGGCATCCAGATTCGAGAAGGCCGCCTGCTGGTAATTGGCGACGGCGGCACGACCGTGTCCAACGATGACGGCGCGTGGGCGTCGCTCGACCGGGCGGGCGTGCTGGGCGTGTTCATCGCTCCCCGCAGCCGGCTGTTCGAGGTGACTTGCCTGGCCGGGCAGTGCGGCCTGAGCGGTGAGGAAGACGCGCAGCCAAAGCCGTTGCTGGCCGGGCAGGGGGGCGTCGTGGGCAATAGCCGCAGCGCCGGCCCGGTGGAGAACGCCGACTACGGGGACTTCATCCCGTTGGCCCCCGACCGCGTGCCGACGCCGACACCAACGCCGACGCGCACACCGACGGCCACGCCTACACCCACACCCACTCTTCGCCCCTATCCGACGGCCGCGCCGACAGCCACGGCGTCGCCGGAGAGCGGCCCAACTGCCACGGTGCCGCCGCCCCCACCGCCGGACGAGCCTGAGCCTACCCGGACGCCGCCGCCGACGCCGACGGATACGCCGGCGCCGGATACGCCATCGCCTACGGAGACACCCACGGACTCATACCCGGCTACGGCAACGACAGAGTTTTGAGGCGCGACCGCGGCGACATCGGGCTGATACAAAGAAGGAAACGAGACAGATGACCAACGCAATCGGCCGCTACGAACTGCGCGGCGAACTGGGACGAGGTGGCATGGCCGCCGTCTACCGCGCCTACGACGCCATGCTCAACCGCGAGGTCGCTTTAAAGGTCATGGCCGGCCATCTGGCCACCGACGCCTCCTTCCAGCGCCGCTTCGAGCGCGAGGCCCGGGTCATCGCCACGCTGGAGCACCCCAGCATCGTGCCCGTCTACGACTATGGCATTACCGCGCAGGGGCAGCCCTATCTGGTCATGCGCCTGTTGCGCGGCGGCACGCTCTACGACCGGCTGGTAGAGGGCAAGGTCACGCAGCAACAGTTGTGGGTCATCCTGCGCCAGGTGGCCGCGGCTCTCGACTACGCCCACGACCGCGACATCGTCCACCGCGACATCAAGCCGGTCAACATCCTTTTCGATGAGAAGGGCAACGCCTACGTCTCCGACTTCGGCATCGCCAAGGTGCGCGACGCGACGACCAACCTGACCGGCAACGCCATCGTCGGCACGGCGGCCTACATGAGCCCGGAGCAGTTCATGGGCGCGACGGTGAATGGCCGCTCCGACCAGTACAGCCTGGCCGTCGTCATCTTCGAGGCCCTCAGCGGACGCGCGCCGTTCCAGTCCGACACCCTCCACGGGCTGATGTTCCAGCACATCAACGAGCCGCCGCCGGACATCCACAGCCTCAACCGGGCGCTGCCGCCGGCGGTGTCGGCCGTGTTGCGCCGCGCCCTGGCCAAGAACCCCGACGAGCGCTTCGCCACGGCCACCGACTTCATCCAGATGTTGGAGGCCGCCGCCGGTGGCCGCCTCCAGGCGACCGAGGCCCCCCACCAGCGCCAACTGCAACAGGACTACGACACCGGCCTGAAGGCGTATCAGCACAGCGATTGGGCCACGGCGGTTGACTTCCTGGGCCGCGTCGTCGCCCTCGATACCGGCTATCGCAACGCCGCTCAACTGCACCAGACGGCCCGCTTCCGGCTGCAAGAGCAGCGCCAGACCGCCCCGGCCACGGAAGTGGCCGGCGGAGCGACGAGCCGCCTGCCGACCCAGGTCGTGCCCGGCGCGGGTGGCGCAGCCCAGCCCGCGCCGGGCCAACGGAGCCGCCTGCCGCTGTTGCTGGGCCTGCTGGCGCTGCTGGTCGTTGGCGGGCTGGCGGCGTTCTTCCTGCTACGCCCGACGACGGAGCCGGCCGCGCCCGACGACGGCGCGACGGCCATCGCCGTCGCCCCGACGTTGGCCGCCACGACCACCGCTGAGCCGCCCACGCCCACGCCGCTGCCGACTGTGCCGCCGCCGGTCGTTGGGGCGGCGCTGGTGGTCGAGGTCGGCTCGGCCAGTGTATCCACCGACGGCGGCGGAGCGCAGCCGTTGGCCAACGGCGCGGAGCTGCCGCTGCAAGCGGGCACGCAGGTGCAACTGGCCGTGGACGAGGGGCGAACGCAACTGGTGATGCCCAGCGGGGCGCGCCTCTACCTGGACGCGGGCAGCGAGGTGAGCCTGTCGGCCGACGACGCCGGCGCGCCGCTGGTAACGGTGGAGCGCGGGCGGGTGCTGGCCTGGAGCCACGCCGCGCCGGTGGCCGTGGTCAGCGCCTTCGACGGCCGGGCCACGCTGCTGGGGGCGGGACTGATGGGCGCGACGCTCAACCCCGGCGCGGTGCGCTTCGAGGTCGCCTGCCTGGAAGGTAGTTGCGACGTCAGCGGGGTCAACGATGGCGAGGCGCTGCGCTTGCGCAACGGGCAGGTGTCGGCCATCGGCGCCGATGGTTTCGCCGACCGGCCGGTGGCCGCCGACCGCGCGCCGTTCGACGCGCTGCTGGCGGAAGAGTCGGACGTGGCTGTGGCCGAGGTCGCGCCGACGGCCGAGCCGACGGCTGAGCCAACCGAGGAGCCGACAGCCGAGCCAACAAATGAGCCGACGGCCGCGCCGACCAACCCCCCGCCGACCGCCACCCGCGGCAGCGCCACCAGTGGCTCCGGCAGCAACACCACGGCCCTCGGCCCCGGCGCGCTCGATTTCGAGGCTTTTGGTACCTGGCAGCGCGGCGACCAGGAGAACGGCACGCTGACCCAATCCACGGCGCAGGCCCACAGCGGCAGCCGGTCGGCGGCGCTGGAATATGACTTCGCGACAGCCGGCAATGACTACGTTGTGTTCACTCAGGAGCACGCCGTCAGCGGCGAGCCGAACGTGCTGCGCCTGTGGGTCCATGGCGACGGCTCCGGCCACTACCTGAACGCCTGGATTGTGGACGCGGGCGGCCAGACCTGGCAGGCGCCCTTCGGCCGGGTGACGCACCGCGGCTGGCAGCAAATGGAAGGGCGGGTCGAGGTCGGCCAGAAGTGGCCGTGGACCCACATCAGCGGCCCGGACAACGGCCAGGTTGACTACCCCATTCGCTTCCGCGCCTTCGTGCTCGACGACTACCCCGATACCTTCACCGGCACGGGCACGATCTACCTGGACGACCTGACCGTGGCCACCGGCCAGGCCGGCAGCGCCCCGCCGGCGACGGCCGCGCCGGGCGTAACGGCCACCCCCGGCGCTACCGCTACCACTGCCGCCGCGACCGGCGACGTCGGGGCCATTCTCTTCACCGCCGGCGACTCATTGCTGACGGTTGACCCCGGCGGCCAGCCGCGCATTTTGGGCACGGCCACGGGCAACACCTGCTCCTCGCCGGCCGAGGCGGGCGGCGTCAGCTATGACCTCGTTGTCCCCGGCCCCGGCTGCGCCACTGTCGGCGACGGCCAGGCTGTTTGCGCCTCGCCCAACGGACAGTATCAGGTGTTCATGGGGCGGCCCGACGGCGGCACGCGCAACGTCTCGCTCATGTCGCCGGCCAACCCCAATGGCGACTTCATCTTCAATCGGGCCGTTGACCCGGCCGAAGGCATCCTGTGGTCGCCCAACAACAACTCGTTCCTGGTCGTCATCGGCGACGAAGTGGTGCAGGTCTTCACTGACCTCAGCTACCGCACCGTCGTCAGTGGCGTGCCGGCGTTCTGCCCGCGCTGGTCGGCCGGGCCATAGACGTCGCTCTCGAGCCAGAGGTTATAGTGCCGCGGCACGATTACGCCGGAGTGTAGCGGACACCTTCGAGGCTGCTAAAGTGGGCGTCTTGTGTCCATAGGACAGCGCCTTCGGCCTGCGCTGTGGCCAAAATGACACTGTCGGCCAGCGGCAGGCGCAGGTCGGCCGACAGCTTGGCCGCGCTCAACGCCAGCGTAGCATCGAGGGAAATGACTTCACCCTGCATGATGAGCGCAGCTGCTTCCAGGGCGTCGTTCTCGCCCCGCTGTTGCAGGACGCGCTTGAAGACCTCATACAGGTTGATCGTCGGCACGATCAGTTCGTCCGTAGCCTCGACCGCGCCGGCGAAAAAGGCGGCGTTCGGGCCGTCGGCGAAATACTCCAGCCAGCCCGACGAGTCAACGACGTTCATAGCCGGTCGTTCTCGCGCTCGACATTCGTGTCAATGCCGCGCAGGAAGCCGCGGGCCGACTGGATGGGACGCAGCGGCACCAACTCGATCCGGTTCTGATACTGGATGACCTGCATTCTCTGACCCGGCTGAAGGTTCAGCGCCTCGCGTACCACCTTGGGAATGACCACCTGATACTTTGGCGATACCAGAACGACACTCATCTCCACCTCTCATCGATCACGCAATCGTATGACGAGGCGTGATCGTACTTCTGTTTGGGTTAACGGGCAACCGTGTCGTTGAAGCAGGGTGAGGACGATGTGGGCTTTCATACAAGATACTATACAGTGGTTGGTTGCCCCTGCCCGACGGCATACCGCCGTTGCCTCGTTTTCTGCTATACTCCCGCGAAACATCCATCCCGGAGACACTCATGACCACCCCCATCCCCATCGAACGCATCGCCGACCACGTCGGCCAGCGCGTCACCATCCGCGGCTGGCTCTATGACCTGACGCCCAAGGGCAAGCTGCTGTTCCTGCGCCTGCGCGACGGCACGGGCCTGACCCAGGGTGTGGCCTACCGGCCGGAACTGGGCGACGAGCTATTCGAGAAGCTGTCCCATCTGGGCCAGGAGTCGTCGCTCATCGTCAGCGGCACGGTGAAGGCTAACCCCCGCGCCCCCGGCGTGCCCCAGGGGTACGAGATCGCCGTCGAAGAGGCCGAAGTGCTGCAAGACGCCGTCGGCTACCCCATCACCCCCAAGGAGCACGGCGTCGAGTTCCTGATGGACAACCGCCACCTGTGGCTGCGCAGCAGCCGGCAGTGGGCCATCATGCGCGTGCGGGCGACGATCAAGCGGGCCATCATTGACTTCCTGGACAACAACGGCTTCCTCAACATTGACACGCCCATCATCACCCCCAGCGCCGCCGAAGGCACCAGCACCCTGTTCGAGGTCGGCTACTTCGACGACAAAGCCTATCTGGCCCAGACCGGCCAGCTCTACAACGAGGCCAACATCATGGCCTTCGGCAAGGTCTACTGCTTCGGCCCCACTTTCCGCGCCGAGAAGAGCAAGACCCGCCGCCATCTGGCCGAGTTCTGGATGGTCGAGCCGGAGATCGCCTTTTGCGACCTGGAACAACTCATGGCCCTGGAAGAGCAGTTCGTCAGCTACGTGGTTGGCCGGGTGCTGGACGAGCGCGCCAACGAGTTGGCCCTGCTGGAGCGCGACCTGACGCCGCTGCGCAACGTCGTCGCTCCCTTCCCGCGCATCAGCTACGACGAAGCGGTGCAGCGCATCCAGGCCATCCGCGAGGCGACCGATGACCCGGACCTGAAGGAGCAACTGGCCATCGAGTGGGGCGACGACTTCGGTTCGCCGCACGAGACGGAGTTGACCAAGCAGTTCGACCGGCCGGTGTTTGTCTATGGCTACCCGACGGCGGTCAAGGCGTTCTACATGGAGCCGTGGCCCGGCCGGCCGGAGGTGTGCAAGAGCGTGGACTTGCTGGCCCCGGAGGGGTACGGCGAGATCATCGGCGGCAGCGAGCGCATGAGCGATCCCGAGGTGCTGCTGGCCGCCATCCGCCGCCACGAGCTGCCGGAGGCCAACTACCAGTGGTACATTGACCTGCGGCGCTATGGCAGCGTGCCCCACAGCGGCTTCGGCCTGGGGCTGGAGCGGACAGTGACCTGGGTTTGTGGCCTGGACAATATCCGCCAGACCAGCCCCTTCCCGCGGACGCTCAACCGAATGACGCCGTAAGAAAGGTCTCACGCAAAGACGCAAAGAACGCCAAGCCCAGAATCTTTCTGGGCTTGGCGTTCTTTGCGTCTTTGCGTGAGACCTTTCTTACCTCCACCCCCAGAGATGCCGCCGAATAGGGTCGGTCGGGGCGGCGTTGTCGCGCCAGAAGTCGGCCTCGGGCAGCGGCGGGCCGGGCAGGTCGCCGGCGTCCAGGGCGACGGTGTGGACGCGATAGGTCGTGGGCAGGCCGGGGTAGGAGGGGGAGTCGCTGGTGTGCTCGGTGGGCGGCGCGTCTTCGCATAGCATTCCATCGGGTACGACCAGGCCCAACTCTTCGACCAGACAGCGCCGCGCCGCGCCCAACACGTCCTCCCCGCCCTTCAGCTTCTCCGACGGCGGCCAGCCCCGCGCCCGGCGGCGGCCGTCGTTCAACACCTGCTCGATCTCCGTCAACGTCTGCCCGCCACGCCGGATGAGAAGCTGCACGACGCTCACCGCCCGCCGCGGCGGGTCATCGCGCAGCGTCGTCTCGCCGCAGGCGATCTCCGTCCACAGGTCGGCCACGCTCTTGGCCCCGCCCACGCCCCAGCCGGCCATTGTCACCCCGCCCGCGGCCAGCCAGTCAGCCAGAGCGGCGTGATTCTCAAATATCAGAGGAGAGTGTTGGTTGGCCATAATGTTTAAGAGGAACGCAGAGAGACGCAGAGAAGCGCTGAGAGACGCAGAGAAAGAGACAAGTTATTCTCTTCCTCTGCGTCTCTCTGCGCTCCTCAGCGTTTCTCCGCGTCCCTCTCCTCTTCATTTGCTCAAGTACTCTTCGTACCGCGCCAGCGCCGCCGCAAAGCCAACCCGCCCAAAGCCGAAGCGCACACTGTGGTCGTCCGCGCCCAGACAGGGGCCGGGCAGCAGCAGCACCCCGGCGTCATGGGCCAGGGCGTGACAATAGTCGGTGGCCGAAGGCGCGTCCAGCCCGACCAGAGCCACCGAGCCGGCGCGCGGCGGACGCCAGTCGAACCGCGCCGTGTGCCGGGCGAAGAACACTTCGGCCAGTATCAGGTTGGCGGCGATGATCCCCCGGCTGCGCTCCACCAGCGGCGCGTGGGCCAGCAGCGCCGCCCGCGCCAGCAACTCCACCGGCGCGGGCGGGCAGATGGTGGTGTAGTGCTTCCAGTTGATGAGTGCCTCGCGCACGGCCGCGTCGCGCACCACCAGCCACCCGGCGCGCAGCCCCGGCAGCCCGTGGGTCTTCGACAGCCCGGCCAGCACAATCGCCCGCTCATACCGGTCGGCGGCTGAGGGCAGCCGGTCGGCCGCGTCCCGCTCCAGCCCGCGATACATCTCGTCACATAGCAGCCACGCCCCCTGCCGCCGGGCGATGGTGACGATGGCCGCGAACACGTCGGGCGAGGGTAGGTAGCCGGTCGGGTTGTGGGGGAAGTTGACGATGACCAGCCGCGTGTCGGGCTGCATCAGCCGCTCCAGTTCATCGGGGTCGAGCGCCCAGCCGCCGGGCACAGGGCGCACCGGCCAACGACTGACGTTGCCGCTGACGTGGTCGGCCAGGTTGAGCAGCGAGTCATAGGCCGGGGTCAGGGCCACGACGTGATCGCCCGGCTCCAGTAGTGCGCGCAGGGTCAGGTAGATGCCCTCTTCCGGCGCGCCGAGCAGCACGACCTCGTCCGGCGACACCGTCTCGTAGAGCGCGGCCACGGCCGCCCGCAGCGCCGGGTCGCCCTGTGACTCGGTATAGGCCAGGCGCTGCCCCAGCAGGTCGGCCGCGTCCAGGCCCGCCAGCCGCAGCAGTTCGCCCGTCGTCAGCGTCTCGCAGTCGGAGGCGCAAAGGATGTGGGGCGTGCTGAACTCGTAGCGGGCGAAGAAGTTCTCGGTGGCAAACGGCTGAATCTGCACAGGTATCCTCCATGCCGGCCTGCCGCGTCCCGGCCCGGCGGCGGGAATCGTAAGAGGAATCGAAAGCAGGTGCTTCTACTCTAGCAATGCGTTCAATTGCGCCGGCTGTGGACGCTGTACAAACGCCCGCGGGCGATCTCTTTTATCTGGCGACAATGCGCGACTTAGGCAAGTATCAGTAGGTGATCGAGTATGAAAGCTCCTTTGCATTTGAGCCTTATAGTTCCGGCCTACAACGAGGAGGCCCGCCTTCCGACCTCGCTGCCGCAGATCGTGGCCTTTGCCAACTCACAGCCCTATCGGGTCGAAGTGATCATCGTTAACAATAACAGCCGTGATCGTACCAGGCAAATCGCCGACGAGTTCGCGCGCCGCTACGACTGCATCCGTGTCATTGACCAGCCCATTCAGGGTAAGGGCGCGGCCGTCCGGGCCGGCATGCTGGCCGCCAATGGTGACTACTGCATGATCGCCGACGCTGACCTATCCATGCCCATCGCCGAAGTGACCAAGTTCCTGCCGCCCAACGTGCCCACCTACGACATCGCCATCGGCAGCCGCGAGTTGCCCGGCGCGCAGCGCATCAACGAGCCGCGCTACCGCCACCTGATGGGCCGCGCCTTCAGCGCCTACGTCAAGGCCATCGCCGTATCAGGCATTGAGGACACCCAGTGCGGCTTCAAGTGCTTCCGGCAGAGCATTGCCCGCGAAATCTTCTCGTTGCAAGTCATTGACGGTTTTGCCTTCGACGTCGAAGTGTTGATGATCGCCCGCCGTCGCGGCTACCACATCATTGAAGTGCCAATCGAATGGCACTACTATCCCAACAGCAAAGTAAGTCCCCTACGCGACGCCGCCCGGATGGCGCGCGAGGTGGCCGGCATTCGCGCCAACGCGCGCCGCGGCCTCTATGATGGGGCTGTTATGTCGGAACTGGCCATCGAGCGCCCCTAGGCGCGCCCGCCCGGCCGAGCCGAACTCTTGTGGAGAACCCTGTCATGGAGAATGCGGAGAAGCTAGTCCCGAAGCGGACTTTTCTGGCGGCCCATACGTTCGAGGTCGTGCTGGCGGTGATACTGGGGGTCTTGTTCCTGTTCTACTTCTTTCTCTGGCAACAGAAGGCCCCGCTCTATCGTCTGGACTCATACGGCTATCTGGAGACATCGCAAGACCTGAATGACTGGTCGCTGGACGAACTGCACCGCCGCTCCCCCGGCTACCCGCTCCTCATGCGGCTGACCGGCGTGCAGACCGACCAGGATTCAGGCCAACTGCTCTTTTTCGTCCAACTGCTGATGCACTTCGGTATGACCGCCGTGGCCGTGCTGACCTTGCGGACGCTACAGGTGCGCCGCATCGTGCCCCTGGTCGTCCTGCTCGTGCTGGCGCTGGAGCCGCTCATCGTCGGCGCATCGGCGCTGGCGATGTCGGAGACGTTCACTATCTTCCTGGTCGTCGTCGGCACGTGCGCGCTGCTGCTCTACCTGAACGGCCGCTCCTGGCTCTACGCGCTCATTAGCGGTGCCATGCTGGGCTATCTGGCGTTGGTGCGGCCCACCTTCCAACTGCTGGTCGCAGTCGTCGTCGGCATCCTGGTGCTGGCGGCGCTGCTGTGGCCCTATTTGCGCCGGCGGGCGGCCGTGGCCGGGGCGTTCAATATCCTCTTCACCCTGCTGCTCCTGGGCGGCTTCATCCTGTTCAACAAGCAGCAGTTCGGCTTCGGCGGCCTGACGCCGCTGGCCGGCTTCAATCTGGCCACGCGCACGCCCCACACCCTGGAGCTTATCCCCGACAAATACGCCAACGTGCGCGAAATCCTCATCCGCTACCGCCACGACACTATCACCACCGAGCCGCACAAGACCTCGCCCATCGGCGTCATGCGCTACATCTGGGCCGCCGTGCCCGAACTGAAAGCCGAGTTGGGCATGGACGACGTTGAGTTGGCCCAATTCCTGGTTGATCTGAACGTAGACCTGATTCGCCGCGCGCCCAATCTCTACATCGAAGAAGTTAGCATGATGTTCGGCAACTACTGGCAGCCGTTCTCGCCCGATCCGGTGCTGGTGCGCGGGTTGCCGTTCTACGCCCTGTCGGGTCTGCACGCGCTCAAGGTCATCTTCATCCTGCTCATGACCGGCGCGCTGACCACGGCGCTCATGCTCTTCCTGCTCACCCGGCGCAGCGTCGGCCGCATGGTCGCCGCCCGGCTGGCTACAGCCGATCACGTGAAGCTCATCGGCGTCACGCTCTGGCTGACCATCTCGCTCTACAACCTGCTCATCAGCATCATGATGGACGTCGGCTCGCCGCGCCACCGCCTGCCGACCGACATGCTGATGATCATGAGCGCCGTCATCGCCCTGGACTATCTGCTCCACATTCGCCAACTGCTGCCGGCGCTGGCCGCCCGGCTCCAGCCCGCGCGCGCCTGATCGGGCGCTGTCGCGCGCCATTCGCGAAGGTGTCGTTTCTATGAACGCAATTTACCCCAGCCCAACCGCCCAGTCGCCGGCCGCCGCCGCGACGCGCTTGCCGAACTTCATCGTCGGCGGCGTCGTGAAGGGCGGAACGACCTCGCTCAACTTCTCCCTGAAGCAGCACCCCGAGATCTACATGTGCCCGCTGAAGGAGCCGCGCTTCTTCGTCTATGACGTGCATGATCCCGACCACGTGCAGGGGCGTGGCCTGCACTTCCCGGTCAAGACGTGGGAGCAGTACGTGGCTCTGTTTGCCGAGGCGGGCGACCAGCCGATCGTCGGCGAAGTGTCGCCCCACTACATGATCAGCCCTATCGCTCCGCAGGGCATCCACGACAGGCTGCCCAACGTCCGGCTGCTGTTCAGCCTGCGCCATCCGGTCAAGCGCGCCTATTCGATCTATTGGCATCAGATGCGGTTGGGGAATGAGGATCGGCCGGTGGCCGAGGCTCTGGGGGAAGAGGAGTACGCCGTCACCCACGGCCTCTATGCCGCCTGGCTGAAGAACTGGTACGCGCTGTTCGCGCCGGAACAGATCAAGATCGTGCTATTTGACGATTTGCAGCGCGACCCGTTGGGCACGTACGCCGGCATCTGTCGCTTTCTAGAGATAGATGACACGTTCGTGCCCAACATGACCGTACGTAACCGGGGCGGGGCGATGAAGAACCCGCGCCTCGGACGCCTGTTTGAAAGGCTCAAGAAACATCCACTGCGGCGCGCGCTCGATCCCCTGCTGCCGCAGAAAGCGCGCCAGGCCATCGCCCAGGCCCGCGACCACAACCTGGAAGAGCCGCCGCCCATGCCTGCCGACGTGCAGCAGCGGCTCAACGCCTTCTATCGCGACGACATCACCGAACTGGAGCAGATGCTCCGGCGCGACCTGTCGGCCTGGAAGAAGTGACGTCCGGCTAGGCCCGCGGCTAGCGGACGGCTTCTAACTCTTCGTCGTCCACGTCTATCGGCGCGGCCTCGCCGTCGTCGCTGGGGTCAACCCAGCGCAGTTCTATGTCCTCCGTCTGCAAGATGCGCGTGGCGTCCTCGATGCTGGCGAAGGTCAGGATGTGGAACGGTTCGGCGTGCCAGAGCATCACACAACTCAGGTCGGGGAACTGTGTGCCATAGGCCAGCGCCGTCTCCGGCTCCCGTTGCACCAGCATGAAGCGCCGGAAGGGCTGGGCGACGACGAACTCCTCTTCCTCGGTGACGGCGATCAGGTCGCTGCGGGTCAGCGAATCGGAGTTGCCCTTGTCGTCGGTCACAGTCAGGGTGACGTCGAAGGCGCCGGCCGTCTCGTAAGAGTGTGAGGGGTTCGTCTCCGTAGATGTCTGCCCGTCGCCGAAATCCCACAAACGCGCGACGATCGGCCGGTCGGTTGTGCTCTTGTCGGTGAAGTCCACGACGTGGGGAACCACGCCGGCCGCCTGCCCCGGCCCGATGCTGAAGTTGGCCGTGATGGCCACCGGCACGCCGTCATACTCGTGGGCGCCAATGTCGGGCTGGCCGTCGCGGTTGCTGCCGAAGAAGTCTTTGCGAATCTCCGGCGGCTGGAGACCGTTGGCGCGCGAGCCGTTGCTGGCCCGGCCAATGGCCAGGGCGCTGCGCTCGGTCAGCCGGTAGTTGTTGAGGTCCAGGTTGGATTCGGGGTTGGGGAAGTTGTCGCGCAGCGCGGCGGCCACGTTGACCAGGTTGGGGTCGCCGATGCGGTCGCCATCACCGCGCAAGGCGGCTTCCGGTTGGGCGCTCCACAGGTTGTTGCGGAACAGGATGCCGCTCAGGTCGCCGCTGGTATTATTGACCAGGGGTGCGCCGTAGATGAGATTGTTCTCAAAGATGCTGTTACGATGCGGCCGGCCGGCCATGTTGCCTACCAGACCGATGGCCACTCGCGTCTTCTCGCGGGCCACAAACGTGTTGTAGCCGATGTAGCAACCATCCATCTGGGTGTCGTAGCCGTCTTTGTTGTTGCGCACCGCCAGCAGTGTGCCCAGACCAACGACGATGTTGTTGTAGATTTGCCCGCCCGAACTGTGAATCCATTGCCCGATGAAGGCATCTTCGTCGCCGATGGCGATGCCCGCCGGGGCGCGGCCGTCCTCGCCGATCAGGTCAGGTGTGTACAGGTGGTAGACGAGGTTGTTACGCATCGTCACGTCCTGCGAACGGTTGATGTAGAGATGGACGTGGCTGCACGTGTGGACGACGTTGCCCTCAACCAGGATGCGATAGCTATCCTTGCCGATATTCATCCCCTCGCCGTGGCCATAGGCGCAGACGTTGTTGCGGATGATGCCGTCGCGCGTGCGCCCCATCTTCATCACCCCGCTGACGCCCTCCACGCCGCCGCCGCGCAACGGGTCGTAGTAGCGCACGCTGATGCGCGTGCAGATGTTGTTCTCGAAGACGACGTTCTCGATGAACCCGGAGGAAATGTTCGACTTGACGGCCGTGTTGTAGATGAAGTCAATGCGGCAGTTGCGGACGGTGCAATTGCTGGCGCTGACACTGACCGCGCTGCCGGCCACGTTCTGGATGGTGAAACCATCGAGCGTAGCCCCGTTGGCGTTCATCACGACAATAGACCCGGCGCTGGCCTGGGGCAAAAAGTTGCCCGTCCCATCGGGGTGGGGCAGCTTGCCCTGGTTGTTGAACAGCCCGTCGTGGTAGTGCCCGTCAATCACCGGCTTGTGGCCCGTGTCGGCCCGCCAAGTCGTGTTGTCGGTCTTGATTCGCAGCGCTTCGTGATAGGTCGCTGTGCGTACCCGTACCTCGTCGCCCGGCGATAGCTGCCCGACCGCCTTGTCCAGCGTCTTCCACGGCCGGTTGCTGCTGCCATCCGCCCCGTCGTTGCCCGCATTGCCATCAACGTAATAAGTAGCCATATCGTTGTTCCCAAACTAACCACGTAATTCTTTCACTGCGTATTACCGGCGCTCCGCGCTAAGCCACTTCTAAACTGTCTACCCAGACGAGCTTTGTCTGCTCGCCCTCGCACGCCTGGCGCATATCGTCCAGATGGGTGAAAAGCAGCATGTGCGCGGGGTCTGAATTCCACATGACCGTGCAACGCAAATCCGGATACTGCAAACCAAAGCCCACGACGACCGAAGAGGTCACGTTGACCAGAACGAAGCGCGCGTACTCCGGCGGCAAGGGGGGAATCGGTGACGAAACGACAACGATGTACCCCTCTTTGGTGGCCTTGGCCGTGTTGCCGGCGGTGTCGGTAATCGTCAGGCTGACGGTGTAGGCACCCGGCGCGGTGTAAGTAGTGCTGGGGTTGGGCCGGTTGGAGGTCTGGCCGTCGCCGAACTCCCAGAAGTGGGAGGCAATGCCGGCCACCGCCGAACTGTCGGAGGAGTCGAACTCGACAGTATGGGGCGCGACCCCCTCGGCCGAGCCGGACAGCAGTCCAAACGCGGCCACGACCTGGCTTTCGTTGCCCGCCCCGGCCTCGTAGTTATGCACCACCTCGGCCGCCGTCAGGGCGCGGCCATAGATGGCCGTCAGGTAGTAGGTTCCCAGCCACGGCCGATCCTCGCTCAACTCGTTGGCCAGCAGCAACGGCATGCGCTCGTCCCAACTGCTCAGCGCGCCGCCGACGGTGAGCACCCCCCGATCCTGGCCGTTCACGTAGAGCGTCGCCTGCCCATTCGCCCGCCGCGTATAGGCCACGTGGGTCAGCGACGTGGTGGCCGCGCCGCCCGGCGTCACCACGGCCGGTAGACCGTTGGTGGATGTTTGCGCCGTGCGCAGCCGGGTCATGAACAGGTCTGGCGACTGGTTGCCGTAAAGCCCTTGCCCCAGCGTGACGTTGCGCTCTGTCTTGCTGGACGAGATAGAGATAATGCGCGCCGGGCCGTCCTGGTCGGTGTTGGCCGGCTGAATCCACGCTTCGAGCGTCACCTCGCCGCTGGCACGACAGGCATCAATTACCTTGCGCGCCGGGCTTTCCGAAGTGATGAGCGTCGCCGTCCGCACTTCTAGTCCGGCGCTCGACCAGGCCACACCGCTCGTGTTGCCGATGCGTAGATTGAGCGGCTGGCCCACGCCGCTCACGTCGCGCACTTGCTGCCCCTGCCCTTCCTTAAACGTATAGAGCGCCTGCAACCCGGCCGTCACGCGCACGCCCGGGTCCGGCAGGTCGGGGTCGTCGGTCGGCTCGTCGCCCGCCCCGCCCGGATACTCGTTCGCGCCCAGGTCGGGCCGGCCGTCGCGCGTGGCCCCCCAGAAGTCGGTGGCCAGGTGGTGGCCGTTGTTGTCCACCAGGCCGCGGTTGATGGCCACTGAGGTGGCGGTCAGCTTGTAGGGATCGGGCGACACCTGGCCCGGCTTCAGCGGCGCGGAAATATTGACCAGGCCGGCGTTCTCCTCGACCACGTCGCTGGCCGGGCTGTAGACGCCCTGGCCGGGGAATGACGACCACAGATTGTGCCGCCAGACAATGCCCCGTCCCACCGGGGCTACGGCCATGCTGCCGCCGTTGTCCGAGGCGATCAGGTTGTTCTCGAAGTAGCTGCTCCGGTTGCGCTCGCGCCAGCCGATGTGGATGGCCTCGGCCGCGCTGTTCAAAACGGAGTTATGACTGAACACGAAGTCATTCAGCGGGCCGCCATCCTGCTTTGTCTGGAACCCCACGCCGCAACCGACGACGATGTTATTGCTGATCTGTAGCCGGCGCGTGTGCCACGTTCCGCCTTCGCGATAAGGCTCGCTGTCCCCCTTGGTGATGCCTGGCCCGCGCCGCCCCTGCAAATCCAGGTACTCCGCCCGCCCGGTGTGGTAGCACAGGTTGGCCGACACCGTCACGTCCAGGGCGGAGATGACGCCGATCTGCCCGTTGCGGTTGTCGTAGCAGGTGTTGCCGCTGACGGCCACCCGCTGGCAGCCGGTGGCGATCAGGATGCCGCGCTCCGAGTTCTCGTAGACCCGGTTCTCGCGCACCGTCACGTCGCTGGCGCGCTTCACCAATAGGGCGACGTTCAACTGCTCCGCGCCATGCGCCAGAAAGCGCCGCGCGCAGCCGTGGATGGCGCACTTCTCCACCAGCAGCGTCTCGCACTGGTTGGCGTGCAGCCCCCCGGCGTAACACGTTTCGATGGTGCAGCCGCTGATGCTGATGCGACTGGACTGGTTGACGGCCAGACCGCGCCCGCCGGAGTTGCGAATGGCCAGACCGCTCAGGCTCACGTCCTGGCTCTGCTGCACGACCACCAGCGCCGTGTCTTCGGCAATGCTCAGGCTGGCACCGTCAATGATCGGTTGCTCACCCTCATAGGCGGCCAGACGAATGGGCGCGTCGGCCGTGCCCGGCTTCTGGATATAGACGCGCTCGGCGTAGACCCCGCCGCGAATCACCACGCTATCGCCCGCTTGCAGCTTGTTGACCGCCGCCTGAATGGTGCGCAACGGTTGCGCCGGGTCGCTGCCCGGATTGTTGTTGTTTCCGTTGCCCGCGGAAACGTAATAGGTTGTGGCCATGTCTCCTCTTTCGTTGGCGCGCGCCGGGCAGGCAGCGACCGGCCTCACGGGCCGGCCCCGCCCGCCTCTTGCCGACCGTGATGGAGGTAGACGAAAACAACCGCCGTCACATCTCGGCGCCCAGCGCGGCATATTCAATTGATGGAACTTCTTTGTCTATCCGTCCTCTTGGCTTCCTTCCGATGTCAGGGGAAAGAAATGGCCTGGGAGCAGCTCCGCCCAACGATCCGATCAGCCGGGTGCGGGTTCTCCATCCCGCCCTGCCACGTCGCCAGCGTCTACCCGGCCCAGAGGATACTTTTCATAAAGTCATTATAAAAGTACTACCCCCCTGACACAAGTATTATTGAGCTATTACAACACTTCTCAATGTAAAAAGATCGCTCATTCGTGCGAAAATAGGCCAAAAAGTGCCATTCCGGTTGCCCTACCCCCCTTAACGTGGGCCGTAAGGTGCGCCCCCTATGATGGGCAAAGGTCAAGCCCAGACTCTCTGTGAAGGAACCGTTAGGGCGTTCGTAAGTTACCGATGCTATCAATGGATGAAGAACGCACGATGCTAACCCGCGATTCCGAACATCGTATTGGAACCTCCCGTAACACAAGGAAATTGAGCGAGATGGAAGAGCAAGAAGTCTTACAGTGGTCGGTTGGCCCGGCAATCGGCGCCCATCAGGACGCCGCGGATGAGCTGTACTTCATTGCCAAGCGGGTCATGGACTTTGTCGTCGTGGCGCTGTCGCTGGTCTTCCTGCTGCCGCTGCTGGCCTTCATGGCCCTGCTCATCAAGTGGGATTCGCCCGGCCCGGCCATCTTCCGCCAGGAGCGCATCACGGCCCGCCGGCGCGTGCGCAACGGCCAGGTGGTCTGGGAAGAGACGCCCTTCACCATCTACAAGTTTCGCACCATGCGCACCGACGCCAAGTCCACCCTCCATCGCCAGTTCATCGAAGCCTACATCGCCGGCGACGACAAGCGCATGGCCGATCTCCAATCGGCCCAACAGGCCGAGGAGGCCAAGTACAAGCTGGTGGCCGACCCGCGCGTGACCCGTGTTGGCGCTCTCCTGCGCCGCACCAGCCTCGACGAGTTGCCACAACTCTGGAACGTCCTGCTCGGTCACATGAGCCTGGTCGGCCCGCGCCCACCCATCCCCTACGAAGTGGAGCTTTATCAGCCCCACCACCACGACCGGCTGCGCACCATCTCCGGTCTGACCGGCTGGTGGCAGGTGAAGGGTCGCAGCGCCACCAGCTTTGAAGAAATGGTGCACATGGACGTAGAATACATCCAGCAGCAATCGCTGTGGCTGGACATCAAAATCATCGTCATGACGGTCACGGCCGCCATGAACGGCAAAGGTGCTCGCTAACATGACTGACCTTCGCATCGGCGCCATTGGCTGCGGCTATTGGGGCCCGAACCTTATTCGCAACTTCGTCGAAAATCCCGGCGCATCCGTCATCGCTGTCTCCGACCTCCAGGTCGAGCCGATGAACCGTATGCGCCAACGCTTCCCGGAGATCGAGTATGCGGTGCGCGACTACCGCGAGATGTTCGACCTGAACCTCGACGCCGTGGTCATCGCCACGCCGCCGGCCACCCACCACGCCATCGCCCGCGATTGCCTGGAGCACGGCCTGCACGTCCTGGTCGAGAAGCCCATCACCCTCAATAGCGAAGACGCCATTGACCTTATCCGCGTGGCCGAGGCCAACGACCGCATCCTGATGGTCGGCCACACCTTCGAGTACAACCCGGCCGTTCGCGCTCTGAAGCAGATGATCCGCAACGGCGAACTGGGCGACATCTACTACATTGACGCCATCCGCGCCAGCCTGGGCCTGTTCCAGACCAAGGCCAACGTTATCTGGGACCTGGCCCCCCACGACATCTCCATCCTGCGCTACCTGCTGGGCGCCGACCCGGTCAGCGTCAGCACCCACGGCTCCAGTTGCGTCCAGGAAGGCATCGAGGACGTGGCCTACACCACCCTGGCCTTCCCCAACAACGTCCTGGCCCACATCCGCTCCAGTTGGCTCGACCCGTCGAAGCAGCGCCGTATCACCGTCGTCGGCAGCAAGAAGATGGTCATCTACGATGACGTGGAGCCGCTGGAAAAGGTGAAGATCTACGACAAGGGTGTCAAGGCCATCCGCCACACCGATACCTACGGCGAGTTCAGCTTCGCCTACCACTACGGCGATGTGGTCATCCCCTACATCCGCTTCGAGGAGCCGCTGCGCGTCCAGTGCCAGCACTTCATTGACTGCGTGCGCGAAGGCAAGCAGCCGCGCACCGACGGCTACAACGGCCTGCGCGTCGTCCAGGTCGTCGAGGCGGCCCAGGCGTCGCTGCGGCTGGAAGGCCAGACGGTCGTCGTCTCCACCAACGGCGCTCGCGTTGCCGCGCCGCGCGCGGAAGAGGAGCTGGTCCATGCTTGAGGCGATTGACCCCATCATCGTCGAAGAGCCGCAAGCGATTGACGACTCGGTCACGGTCGGCTATCCCACCGGCCGGCCCATCGCCGACCGCGCCCTGCGCATCGGCCCTGGGGCCAATCTGCGCTCCGGCACCGTCGTCTACGTCGGCACGACCATCGGCCGCGGCCTGCAAACGGGCCACAACGTCGTCATCCGCGAAGAGAACGTCATCGGCGACAACGTTGGCATCTGGAGCAACTCGGTCATTGACTACGGCTGCCGCATCGGCAACAACGTCAAGATCCACAGCAATGTCTACGTGGCCCAGTTCACGACAATCGAAGACGATGCCTTCCTGGCCCCCGGCGTCACCATCGCCAACGACATGCGCCCGCTGTGCGCCGAGTGTACCCACGCCGGCGGCCCGACAATCAAGCGCGGCGCGCGCATCGGCGTCAACGTAACCATCCTGCCCCGTGTCGTCGTCGGCGAATACGCCCTCGTCGGCGCGGGTTCGGTCGTTACGAAGGACGTGCCGCCCCATGCCGTCGTCTACGGCAACCCGGCGCGCGTGGCCACCAGCGTGGACGACATTGATTGCCCGCTGCACCCGGACGAGAAGGCCTACGTCAACGGTCTGAAGAACCATTGCGGCGCGCACTAGCCGGACAATGAACGACTCACCGCCCGGCGGCCGGCCCCTGCGTCTGGCCTGGGTGTCGCCCATCACCCCCACCAAGCTCGACTCGGTGACGTGGCTCGACACCACCCGCGAACTGCGCCGCCTGGGCATGGACGTGACCCTGCTGGCGGCCGGCCAACCGGCCGGCCGCCACAGCTACCGCGGCATCGAGGTCGTCAACATCCCCCGGCCCGAAATCTACTTCGTCAGCCGCCTCGTCTTCCACCTGCGCGTTCTGCTCTACCTGTTGCCGCGCCTGTCGCAACTCGACTTCATCCTCTTCCACCCCATCTCCGCCATCTGGCTCTTCCCGCTGCGGCTGGCCGGCCGCGGCCGGCCGCGGCTGGTCATGGACTCGCGCGACCTGCTCGACTTCGGCAACCGATCGCTCAAGGCTCGCCTGCGCAACGCCCTGGAGCAGCTGACCTACCGCCTGGCCACGCGCCTGGCCGACGGGCAGACGGCCATCACCCCCCGTCTGGCCCAACTCGTCGGCATCCCGCCGCGCCAACTGTGGGGCATCTGGCCCTCCGGCGTCAACCCGGAGGCGTTCGCCGCCGCCCGCGCCGGCCACCGGCCGCCGGCTCCCGGCGAGCCGCTGCGGCTGGTCTACGTCGGCATCTTCCTGGAACAGCGCCATCTCTTGCCGCTGGCCCGCGCCGTGCGCCGCGCCAACGACGAAGGCATGGCCTTCCGCCTGTCGCTCTATGGCGACGGCCCCTACCGCCCGGCCCTGGAGGCCTACGCCGCCGAAGCCGGCGACTGCGTGCGCGTCGAGCGGCCCATCCCCTACGACGCCATCCCGGCCATGCTGGCCGCGGCCGACATCGGCGTCACCTCCCTGCCGTCGCCCGACGATGTC
>WBZP01001096.1_pt1 | contig 31757 bp, 24 predicted proteins | sample 5204301 | NCBI WGS metagenome assembly WBZP01 (sample SAMN12412401, study PRJNA552823) | activated sludge metagenome | isolation source: activated sludge from nitrification reactor of wastewater treatment plant... | place: USA: Pennsylvania | collected 2017 | reverse complement strand
TCTGTGAATCTTTTGTTCATTTCTTTTTTGAGGCAAAGCTATATCATTTGAATTCGTGGTTCTACATGTACTTGGTCGGATGCTTACTCACATTCCAATGGGTGTATTCATTGCCTGGGGGTTGGACCAAAATGCAGTCTTTGTAGACTATCAGGCCATTTTCCACCCTACAGATGCCGATTTGGCAAATGGATGATCTTGTTGGTGTGGCGGTTTCGAAGTCGAGGGAGGTGAAGGTCATTTTTTGAAGGGTGAAGGGTTTTAGTATGGGGGATAACGGTTTTCAGCTAAAAGAAGTTAGCGATTTCGGACTTGTCCCTCCCGAAAGGGAAGAAGCACGTCACTGTCAACCAAGTGCGAACTTTGATAGAAGCAAAAAGCTTGATTTAACCACTGAACCGCCACTTTTGGGTAGGTGCTGTTGTGTGCCGTTATTTTTTTCGTTTTCTTTTCATTTCTTCTTTGTAATCGTTTAAGCATATTTTCAAAAAGTCTGGTCTAGTCATCATTCTTGAAATTAATGGTATAAGCTGTTCTGTATATTTATTCGTCGGATTGGATTTTTTTCCGGGTTTATTTTCAGTATGATATTTTGGATTACCCTTAATCTTTAATTTCCAAATCACACATTTTATTTCGTGTGAGTTTAAATTAAGTCTTTGCATTAAGTCGTCTGTGAAGAGCGGATAAAGAATGTCTGATGGAACAGCTATTTCAGTATCTACGAGACCTGAAATGTCTCCTAAAAGTCGATAAGCTGGGGCTCCTTCATTTTCTGTAAAGTGTCCTTCCTTAATAAAGTTTAACTTATCGAGAACATTCTTGTCAAGCAAAATCTTTCCTTGACCAACACTAATTTCGCCTTTGAAAGAATCAAGTAAATGAACATTCTTTGGGCCAATTGTCGCAATTTTTTCAATGTGCTGTATCCACAGAATTCGTTCTTTTTCTCTTTCTTTTTCTAAAATGTCCCGTAATTCTGCATATTCTATTTCTTTTGTTTCTCCGCGATATCGATAGTAAATAGCTCCTTCTTTGAGAATTGTGTCCTTATTCTTTTTACAGATTATTGGTTTTGTTTGTGCTTCATCTACTTTCAAAACTCCAAACTCTTTGTTGTTGTAAAGTATTATTTGACTTGACCAAATTATTTCATTTGAAAAATATTCTCTGATTTTTGTGTCTATGTCTTTCGGGTCAGTTTCTTGCATCCTATTGTTAGTCATTCCTAATGGAATATGAGGTCTGTCATTAATTCCGAATATAATTTCTCCACCTTTATTATTTGCCATACCAATCAAAGTCTTTATAACTTTAAGCAAATTGTCTCCACCTTGAAAGTTTTGCTTAAACTCCAAGTCAAAACTCTCTCTTTGTCTTATAAATCCCTTGCCGTCAAGTTTAAAGTCAAATTTCATTTTCTATGGTTGTCTAATATAATGGCAAACAACGGTTTGCAGATTTGCGATGGGAGGGCTTTTTAGCACAAAAGTTGGTTCGGATAACTGAACTTTTTATAACTACAAAACTGTCTGCGGAGAACGAAAACCCGCCTATTGCTAATGTGCTGTTAGCTGCTGCTGTTCTACCGGCCCGAGTTTTTCTTTCTGTTTGGATTATCATTTAATAAAGTACTTTGTATAGAGTTCTGCAAGATCAGAATCAAATTTTTCTTTCAATGCTTTTTCAATTTCTTTTTTCAATACAGGGATTTTTGCAAATCGCTTATAGAAAATTTCTCTCCCATCAGCTATGTCAAGCCATTCAACTTTGAAGTTTGTGTAATCAAACTTTTCAGGATTGAGATAGAATTTCATGTAGTCCGCAAGGTTTGTAAATGCTGCAAGGCGTTTATCATCGCTTTTCACATTCATGTTGTAAATGAAAATCATTGCATTGATGAAAACGAAACTCTGCATTTTCGGTCTACCTGAACTAATTGTATATGCTCCATTTCCTTTTGTATTGTTTATCTCAGAAATGTATTGTTCAAAGTATTGATTGTAGTCAAGAATGTTTTTGAATACAGCATTTGTATATAAATCATCATTGAAATTTTTATCAAACTTTTCAATGATTTTGTTTTTCAATTCTTCTCTTATGGTATCATCTGAAATTGCCCACAAGTAAATTAAAGTGCCTGCCTTTCTATCAGAGTGTTTTGTAAGAGAGAGAATAGCAAAAATCAATTCTCTTTCGGAGATTCTGTCAAAATTATTTTCCTTAAAGATGTAATCAATAGTGCGAAGAAAAGCGTCGTCATTGTAAAAATTCAACTTTACAAGAACGGATTTTAAAAGTGCTTCTAAATTCTCCTTTGTGAAAAGTTGATAGTGCTTATACATGAAAGCGCAAAGGAATTCTATTTCTTTCCTGTGCAAGAAAGTTTCATGTTGAATGAAGTCAAGAAGATTTTGAATAAGGTCGAGTGCTCTTTCTTTTGTCAGTTCCATTCCTGAAAGCATAAGGAAAATGTTATTAAACTGCTTACGACACTTATCTTCAAAAAAGTTACTGCTGATTTGATTCCTTGTAAGTTTATCTGCATGCGTGCTTCTGCCAAAAAAATTATTCTCTTTAAAAAATGATTTGAGAAAATTATTTACTGATTCAAGAATTTGAGGCAAACCCTTTTCGTTGAAAACAATTTTGTTGATTTGATATTTCTGAGTTGTCTTTCTCACTTCTTCGGCATCACCATAGAAAACAACTATGTCAAAGAAATTTTTGCTGAACTCCTTAATTCTCTCCCCGTAGCTTTCGTTTGTGGCATAGTTTATTAGGAGAGTTTCAATTCCCTTTTTGATAACTCTTGTCACATTAATAAACTCGTCTGCTACAATGTAGTTGTTTGTATAAAATGTAATAACTTTGTAAATCTCTGTTTCAATTAATTGAGGGTAATAGGGCCCCATTGTCCAACTACTTCCTGATTTGTATCCATAATAAATATCCAAAACTTTGCGGTGCAATTCTTCTATTTCTTTTTCCACTCTATGTAAGATGGTATCATCACGAATAAGTTTAAGAAATTCATATTCCTTTTCACCCATGTATGGAATTTGAGAAATCAATTTATCAAAGTCAATGTCATCCAATTCTTCAATAATTTTTTTCTTTTCTTCTTCCTTTAAAGTGCTTTCGTGAAAGCTAATTAGGTTTCGTAAAGTTTTGACGTTATGTTTTGCGATATAGTAAGAAAAATATTTCCCCGCTTGCCATGCTTTGTTTGCTACTTCTTCAAACAATCTGTATGATTGGTGGAAGTTCCCAATCTTGTGATTTGCATAAGCAAGTTCAAGGTCTGATTGAATACTTGTTGTTTCATTAACTGTTGAATTTAAAGCGTATGAAATAATGCTTCTAAATTCAAAACGATTCAAACGACAATTAAAACAATTGCACTTTGCTGCTGGTTTTACATACAATTTTTTGTATTTGTCTGACCAACCACGATAACCAAAAGAATCAGGTTTTTCATTCTCTTTATACAAGTAAAAAATCAAACTGAAGTTTAAAGTCCTGATTATTTCCCTCAACTTTCTTTCAATCTCTTTAATTTCTGGCTCAGTCAAAGCCATATCAGGCATCGGTTTATACTTGACTTCATCTTCTACAAATTCAATTTGATTAAAGAACATGTCAACAAGTGAATTATTTCTTGACATTAATGAATTAGGTTCATAATTGTGAACATATTGTTCTGAATTATTGAAAGGATAGAGATTGGCAATGAAATCAGGTGGAAGAGTCCGAAATTCGGAAAAGCGATTAAGTGAAAGATAGATTTGGTCAATGATATTCTGTTCGGTTAATGGCTCATTGAACTTGTCGTAAGTAGAAAGAAAAACCAAAAAGTTCAAAAGGTTTTGTCCCTTATAAGAAAGGTCTTGTCCTTTTTTAAAAAGTAATTCTCTAAAAGCATTTTTTCCGTTTAAATATTCCGTAATGTAGTTTGCTCCATCACTGTTTACTGCATCAAAGTAGTTGATTACATTTATTCCTTTGTTCTTTAAATATTCTCTTTGTGTCGGGTGCAAGTGTTCCTCAACAGAAAGTAAGTAGGCATTTTGAAAGTCCTTTCCCAAAATATTTCTCACTGTCTGAACAATCATTTTCAAATTGATGTCAGAAAAGCCATAGCCAACAAACAATACAACCTTTGTAGCAAAAACAGATTTCAGAAATGCTTCTATCAAAGGGTGATTCAAACTGTAGTCAAGGTAATCGTCTTCCTTTAAAACAATGTCAGTATCATTCAAATCTCCATGAACCTTTACAAGAAGATTTGTATTCAGGGCGTATGGAAATTCTTTGTCCTTGGAAATAACAGAAAATGGGAGTGATTCTTTTTTGATTACCTGCTCAAGTAAATCATCATAGTTTGTTGTCAATATGTGTTCAGGATTCAATTTAATAACCCACTCATGAATTTCATTGAATTTAACTTTCCTATGTTTGAGAACTGCCCGAACTTTATCAATGTATTCTTTCTGCTGTCTTTCGTTGAAATACATCTGAGCAATTCGCAAATAGTCCGCTTCATTTGGTGGGATTTCTATTTCAGATTTCATTTCATCAATTAAAGTTCCCCAGTTAGGAATACCTGCATCTACGGAAATACCCGCACCTGCAAACACAACCAATTTGTTTGTGTCAATAGCGTTGCGAAGGTTTTTTATGTCAGTAAAAAATTTCTTACTCATTTAGTCACTTTATTGTCAGATTTATAGTTCCAGGGCATATAATTGCAAAGTCGTCCTTACAGTTGCAGCTTACTTGTAAATATCTGCAACTCACCTACACCCACGAAAGTGAAATATTTGCAAAGTATTGATTTACAGTGTTTTTATCTACATTTAAACTCCTATAAACGTCTACAAAACGTTTTGCAACTTTAGTAATTAAACATGTAAAACCTTTTACAAACGCCAGACCACGGCATCTGGTCTTCCCATAATTGTATCCCCGCTAACCCGCGTCCCAAATTTCCATTAGCCGTACTTTAATGGCATTAAAATTAACCATCTATTGGGAACTTTCCAAGCATAAAATAAATTTCAAAATAATATTCTACATTACACATATCTGAATGAAACAATAAGGGGAAGAGATTGACCCAAAAGCGCCCAAACAAAATAAAATTTGGAGAATGGAACTTAGCCTTTTCCAGAATCAATCGACCTCAAACCCAATCATCCCCAAAAACTCTCTCTCATTCACCATTCGTATGTGTGCCCCTTCACCGTTATACGTGTCAATCTTTTTCAATTTCACAGGCCCTGCCCCTTTGCCTACAATGACCAGGTCTGTTCTGGGGGTAATGCCTGTATCTATATCAGCACCGTGAATCTTCACTTTTTCAGCAGCATCTTCACGGCTGATATGGGTCAAAACCCCGGTGAAAACTACTTTTTTGCCATAAAAGGGAGAGCAGGGGTCGGCATTTTGTAGGTTTGGGCGGAGTACATCACCGCTTAATTTAGCATGACCGTCAAATAGTGCCTTGGCGGGTTTGGGGGTGATTTTATTGGTATCCGGGACTATGCCCATTTGCAGTTTGAGATAGGCTTCTGCACACATATGGGCATCGTTGAGGGCCTCGTGGTGCTCCAGTGCGGTGATTTCAAGGGCTTCTACCAGGTCGATTAAGTTTAGGCCGGTGGCCTCATACGTGCAGGCCCTGGTAAGGTTGGGTTCTTCAATGCCATACAGTTCCAGTGCTTGAATCAGACAATTGCGATCAAAGGATACATTGTGGGCTATGACCAATTGATCTGCCAGGTAGTCCTTTATTTTATTTCATGTTTCCGAGAAGGTAGGATGGTTTTTGGTTTGGTCAGGACTGATGCCATGTACCATCACATTCCAGTGTGAATATTCATTATTAGGCGGCTGGACCAAAAAGCAGTCTTTGTAGACTATCAGTCCATTTTCTGCCCTGCAAATGCCGATTTGGCAGATGGCGGATCTGGCTGGGGTGGCGGTTTCGAAGTCGAGAGCGGTGAAGGTCATTTATTGCGAGTTGGGTGATTATAGTATGGATAATTTTTATTAGAATAGGGTGGGCTGTAATGACTTGTATTGGTGAAAGTGGAGCGGAAGCCTCACTTTCATTAATACTATGTTATCATCTGGTTGTTTGTCGTTCTTTAGGTAAATTAATTTTTTATGAATTTACCTGTTAATAGTACTCCATCAATTGATTTTGCTCTCAATAAGTATAAACCAACACCAAAGTCTCCAACGAAAAATTCAGCTTTATCTTTTATTGTTCTAATTAATTGTCCTTCCAAATTATAAATTTCTAACTGAGTAATATTATTTGAAATTTGTAAATAATCCATAACAGGATTTGGCCAAATATTCAAAGTGCTAAATTTCTTTTCTTCCTTAACGGTTGAAACTAACTGGCAAGGCGAGTACATCTCATGCTGCTCAAATACAATTTGTACACCAAAAATAGAATCTACTGAATTAGTACTACCTTCAATTTTCCGTAATATATGATATGGATATTCAAACTCAGGTACAGCTCTTTGTGTTAATTCTACAGTATATTCAGTAAATTTATTCATACATTGGAATCTTACTGGAAATGTTTCCCAATAGAAGATAGGGTTAACAGTTGCCATATTCGCATCCGGAGTCATATATGTGCCTAAAAAATATTTCTTATCTAGAAAATCTTTTGCCCAGCTTATAGTCACTGGTTGATACTTTGCATGAATAAATAATCGTATTGGCACCCCACTCTTACCTTCAATTCGTTCACTTCCAGAAATTATTTTTTTCGAAAGTATGTAATTTTCATTTAGAAAGTCCCAAGGTCCATCGACATGTCCAGCTCTGATCTCAAGCAAAGAATCAAATGGTGTTTTTAAATCAATCTCACCAAATTGTGGATTAAAATAGAATCCAGCATAAAAAGAAGTTCCAATTATTACTGAATCTATGTTACCCAGTGCATCTTTCACATAGACTGTACTTATAAACTTAAGGCTATCTTGCGATATTAAGTGTGTTGATACTGCAAAAGAGAAAATTATTATTAGGCTTCTCATATTTTTAAAACTTGAGATCTTAAATAAATTGAACCACCTGCTATAATAATAAAATTCGAACCGTTGGACAAATTAGATATATCCAAATTAATTTCGTTATTTCCTTGGTTTAGTTGGTAGTTTGTTATAAGAGTTGTTAATGCTCCAGTTAAGGAATGAAATGCTTGTATATTAACAATTTCTTCTTCACCTGAATTGTAATTAATCCTATAAGTATCATCTGAAGGATTTGGATAGCCTGGTATTTGCTCTGTTGGTATATCCATTCTGCACTCGATTCCTGTTGTAAATGTATATTCAACCTCTTCAGTATCACCACAATTATTCTCAACTACCAGTTTTATAGTATATGAAGTGTTTGGTTTTAATTTATTTGGAGAACCTAATTTTCCAATTCCATAACAAAATTTATCACTTTCCCTGGTTTGCCATGACTGGGTTAGGATGCATACTCTTCCCCCCACGCCATTTTCATACAAATCATACTTAAATTTGGTGTCGTTTGAACTTGCTGAAAAATAGATGCATTCATTGCATGGATTATCATATTGCAATGTAAAAGGAGTTTGTCCAATAATTGCTTTGGGCGGTGGACAGTTACTTATTGTTTCAATCATATGACATTTCGCACTGTCATTAGCTATATGAGTTAATAATTTTGTAATCTGTTGGCTTGTATATGCATTTTCAAAAGCATTATATGCCATTACATTGTTGTTAATATTATCCCATGAACAGCATGGATGAATAGTGCATGGAGCCACCTCAATACAGTCGTATATCCCATTAATGTTTGTATCTGTAGCGCCATCTTCTATTATATTCCAACATTGTCTGTCATTTTCTAAATGATCTTTGATACCATCTCCATTTGTGTCTAAATCCTTAATTTCCCCGTCACAATTTTTATCCCAATCGTAAACTAGTTCAGGAGTATCTGTAAGAAGATCATTGTACCATGAATGGTCTAAAGAAAAAGTATGGCCTAATTCATGATTGAAATTCCCTGTTGTTATCCAATCAATTACTCCATAAGTAGCAAAACCTTGACCTGTGGTATTACCTGGATAATTTGCAATATAATAATTTATCTCTGTTTGTTTATTTACTCCATAGTTTTGATGTAAGTTGTGTACATTTCCACCATTTGCATTAGATTTGCAATGAATATGAACTCCTGATAATACATATCTCAGAGGGTTGCATGGAGCAACTGAACTAGCAACACCCCATTGTCTTTGATTATTGGCCAATGCCTCATTTGCAGCTTTTATGAAATCGTCAGCATGTTTATAAGCTGCTTCTTGAGTTGTGCCAGAAATTTGTAAATTTCCAGTGCAATCATCATTTGTAAAATAATGAAGATTTACTCTCATGTAAATGCTTTTCCCTTCTTCGCAATCTTTTAAGAGTTCCTCAACATCAAAACAGGGGGCAAGCATGTTTTCTTGTGATTGAATTGGCGTAGTTGTTGCACAGTTCATTTCTTGGGAGAATCCTTTATTGTGAAAATTTAAAAAGAAAAAAACTATTAAGCTAGCTAAAATATTTTGCTTCATCTTTGTATATTAATTTAAAATTTATAGACACAATTGTCTGATACCATTGCTTGTTTCAAAGTTAGTGATTATTTCGTGGTTTTATTACCTTTTCTTTTTAATTTAATTTGCTCCAATTAATTTGAGTTTTTAGTGGAACGGCATGAATTTTGAGATATTTTTTGCTTCAATCGATAACTACTTGTATATTGCCGAAACTTCCCACAACCCACATTCCGTCAAATATTTGCAGTGGTCAGATTATATGCAGCTTTAATTAATCTTTTATAAATGTCTATATAACATTTTTCAATTTTTATATTTAAATATGTATAATTGTTTACAAATGGTTTGTTAACGTATCTGGTCTTCCCATAATTCTCTCCTCGCTGACCCGCGCCCCTAATTTCCATATTCCGTACTTTAATGGCTATAAATTTACCCCTCAATCGGGAACTTTCCAAGCATAAAATAAATTTTAAAATAATATTTTATTCACCACATATCTGAATGAAACATTAAGGGGAATGGAATGACCCAAAGCCGCCCCAACAAAATAAAATTTGGAGAATACAAATTGCCCTTTTTCAGACTCATACCACCTTAAACCCAATCATCCCCAAAAACTCCCTCTCATTCACTATTCGTATGTCAGCCCCAACACCATTGTACGCCTCAATCTTTTTCAATTTTACGGGACCTGCACCTTTGCCTACAATGACCAGGTCTGTCCTGGGGGTGATGCCGGTATCAATGTCAGCTCCCAGCAGCTTTACTTTTTCGGCAGCGTCTTCTCTTGAGATATGGGTCAAAACACCGGTAAAAACCACTTTTTTGGCATAAAAGGGTGAGCTGGGGTTGGCGTTTTGTAGGTTGGGTCGGAGAACATCCCCTGAGAGTTGGGTGTGGCCGTCAAACAACGGTTTGGCGGGTTTAGGGGTAATTTTATTGGTATCCGGCACTATGCCCATTTGCAGTTTGATGTACGCCTCTGCACACATGTGGGCATCGTTGAGGGCATCGTGGTGTGCCAGTGCGGTGATTTCAAGGGCTTCCACTAAGTCGATTAAGCTCAGGCCGGTGGCTTCATACGTGCAAGCCCAGGTAAGGCTGGGTTCCTCGATGCCATACAGTTTCAGTGCTTGAATCAGACAAGTGCGATCAAAGGAGACATTGTGAGCTATTACTAATTGATCAGCCAGGTAGTGTTTTATTTTATCCCATATTTCCGGGAAGGTAGGGTGGTCTTTGGTTTGGTCAGGACTGATGCCGTGTACCATCACATTCCAATGTGAGTATTCATTGTTGGGTGGCTGGACTAAAAAGCAGTCTTTGTAGACTATCAGTCCATTTTCTACCCTGCAGATGCCTATTTGGCAGATGGCTCCTGCGTCGCCAACCTTAATAGATTTTTCACAAAGGATAGGTGTCGTTTATCGGGTGGGGGTGGCGGTTTTGAAGTCGAGGGGGGTGAAGGTTGTTTATTAGAGGTATTTAAGTTTTTCATGGGTATTTTGTAATAGGTAACGGTTCGGCTTTGTGACGTGCCGTCCCGATAGGGCGGCATGTACATCAAAGCCTGTGTTATGCAATCGTATTTTCTCTCTCCCAGTTTTCTATCTCGTAATTTAATTGATCAAGAGTTTCTGTAAAATGTTCCATTTCATCTTCTGATAACCATTCTGATAAATTGATTTTTTCTTGAACAAGTTTTAGTTGATTTTTATATAATTCAATTTGTTGTGAAGTAAATTTTTTTGTTGTAGCATACTTTACGTTTAAGTATTGTATAATAACAATTAAATTATTTAATAAATATTCATTTTCTGGATACAACCACATATCATCAAATTCTGAATTTAATGATTGTTCAAAAGTCCTTTTTTGTTTTATTTGATTATAGATACCTGAGTAGAAAAAAGCAATGACTTGGAAGTAATTTAAATTGTACATTTTCACTGAATTAAGGTATTAATAAATTTCCATTATTGTGTATTACTTCAATATTAATCTTCTTATAACTTGATGAGAATAGTCCTAAAACATTTGCACAACTATTACACATATCTCTTTCAGTAAACAACTTGATTGTTCCTGTTGCATTTACATTATCCCCAAGTTTTTGTGCTATTTCAGTTAAAATTTTGTATTCTGCATCTATATTTCTATCAATAGCATCACCAGCTTTATTTACTATTGTTGACCAAGGGAATATTTCAGATGATGGTAAAACTGAAATATCTGGAAGTCTTTCTCGTAAAGTTGCATTTGACAAATCATTGACTCGACTACTTGCAAAAAACTCTTTTTTACTAACCCCAGAAACATTTACATTAGCTAAACCAAAATTTCCCTTTTTCTTGTCGTCTGATAATAACTTACCCCTAAGTGCTTTCACTCTTGCAATGAGCACTGCATCAGTTGTTTCATTTAAAGTTCTTTTGGTGATAGTGCCTGTAAGATTTTTGAATGCTTTCTTGGTAATATTATAAAGAAATCCAGTGGAATTATCATAGATTCTTTTTACTCCTTTTGAAAAAGCTAAATATGCATATTTAGTGTTTGAACCAATCACTTCAGTCACCTTCGGATGGAATACCAACTGAGTTATTGCACTTGCTCCAAATCCAACACCAAAATCTATTAATGCCTGATTAACCGTATATGTGGCTTTATTTCTGGTGTAATTATCTAATACTACAGTAAATGCAGATGCTGCAGCTCTTACCACAAATTCTTGAGGTCCTGTCAATTTATCTTTCCAAGGAATTAAACTTGCAATTCCTTCCCAAGCTACACCGAAATAACTTACTTTTCCCCATGCATCGCCCCAGTCCTTTACATTTGGATCAACGATTCTAAAAATTACCGCTTGTAATGTTGCATCAACCGCTGCATTTCCTAAAGCCTTTAATGCATCACCCCAAGTAGGCACAATTCCTGTAATTCCACGAGTTCCATCACCGCCACCACCACGAATTGCTGGGGCTTCCATTCCTTCTAAAAATAACTTTGAATAAAGATAAAACTTATTTGTTTTACTATCTTCTACAATAACCCAATACTCAACATAATCATGTTGTCCTGATTGTTCTTTTGCTGCATCCCATTCTCCATATGTAAAACTTTCATTATCAAGAATGTAAACTTTACCTGAAACTGATGTAGCAATGGTTGTATCAGGAAGAACTTGTTGAGAAGCTTCAATTAATTCTTTGCCTACAGATATTTGTTCTGTGAGACAATATGGCTGACCATCAATTATGACTTGTTTGCCAAAATAGTCATAAATTTCTTGAGTTCCATTTGTCCATGTACAGGTTTCACCAATTTTTATTTCTTTCTTCCTAAAGCCTAGCCCGGTTAACTCAGGATCAATATACTTGTAATCAAGACTTAGATCACATGAAGTTCTTATTCCTGTACATTCGCATTGGATAATTTTGTAAATGTATGCTCGAAGCATTTCCAATGCTTTAACTTCTGCTTCATAAACTGAATTTGATAGATTTTGATTTGCTACTGCTTGTACATACTTCTCAACATTGTTCTGTTTTTCTTCAGTGAGGCATGAAAATTCGTTAGTCCTAGGTAGAACAAGCTCAACTCTTATCTTGGTATTGGGGCCCAAATCACTACTTTCTCTACCGAAAATAATATAAAAATCGCTTTCAGTTTTAGCATCTACATCTGTTTTTACTTTCTCCCAGACTGCATCATAGCCACCGTCATAGAAACGAGTCATGGAATAGAATCCAAAATCATAAACTTTGAATTTAGATTGTAAATTAGTTGGCAGTTCCAATTTTGCTGAGTCAGATGCCAATTGTAGATCTGCCAATTCTTGACTTGTTGGCACTACACCAGTCATTTCAGCAACAACATTGAATGTTTGGCTAAAGATTTGTAAGTTGCTTAAAAGCAAGAAAACAAAGATGGTTAAGAGTCTTCTCATTTTAGAAAGAATTAAAATTTGTGACAAAGATATGTTGTTTTTCTTTAATATGTTGCATAACTACCATATCCGCAACTCCCCTACAACCCCAAAATTAAAATTTTGCAATAAATTGATTTTCAGCAATCTTATCTTCATTTAAACTCCTATAATCGCTTACAAAACGCCTTCCCACTTTCGTATTTAAACGTGTATAAACGTCTACAAACGCCAGACAAACACCTACTGCCTTCCCACCTTTATCTACTCGCTGATCCGCGTCCCAAATTTTCATACTCCGTACTTTAATGGCAATAAAATTAACCATCCATTGGGAACTTTCCAAGCATAAAATAAATTTCAAAATAATATTTTATGTACTACATAACTGAATGAAACAATAAGGGGAATAGAATGACCCGAAGGCACCACAACAAAATAAAATTTGGAGAATGGAATCTGGCCTATTTCAGACTCAATCGACCTCAAACCCAATCATCCCCAAAAACTCCCTCTCATTCACCATTCGTATGTGTGCCCCTTCACCGTTATACGTGTCAATCTTTTTCAATTTCACAGGCCCTGCCCCTTTGCCTACAATGACCAGATCAGTTCTAGGGGTAATGCCTGTATCGATATCAGCACCAAGCATCTTAACTTTTTCGGCAGCGTCTTCTCTTGAGATATGGGTCAAAACTCCGGTGAAAACTACTTTTTTGGCATAAAATGGTGAGCTTGGGTCGACATTTTGTAGGTTGGGGCGGAGTACATCACCTGAGAGTTGGGTGTGGCCGTCAAAAAGCGGTTTAGCCGGTTTTGGCGAGATTTTACATGGATCCGGTACCACACCCATTTGCAGTTTGAGATAAGCTTCTGCACACATGTGGGCATCGTTGAGGGCATCGTGGTGTACCAGTGCGTTGATTTCAAGGGCCTCTACTAAGTCGATTAAGCTCAGGCCGGTAGCTTCATACGTGCAGGCCCAGGAAAGGTTGGGTTCCTCAATGCCATACAATTCCAGTGGTTGAATTAGACAAGTGCGATCAAAGGATACATTGTGGGCTATGACCAGCTGATCGGCCAGATAGTCCTTTATTTTATCCCAGATTTCCGGGAAGGTAGGGTGGTTTTTGGTTTGATCAGGACTGATGCCATGAACCATCACGTTCCAGTGTAAGTATTCGGTGTTAGGGGGTTGAATTAAAATGCAGTCTTTGGAGACCATCAGACCATATTCTACCCTGCAGGTGCTGATTAGGCAGATGGCTCCCGCGTCGCCAACCTTAATAGATTTTTCACAAAGGATAGGTGTCGTTTATCGGGTGGGGGTGGCGGTTTCGGAGGCGATGGCGGTGAAGGTCACTTTTTGAAGGGTGGAGGGTTTTAGTATCGGGGTTATCGGTTTTGGGCTTGCCGAAGGTGGGGAATTTGAAATACGAATGCTCACATTTACTATAATGTTCAATAAAATTCCAAATGTTCAAACCTACGATTCTGCCCCACTATTGGCAAACCCATGTTAGCGGAAGTGCCTCTCATATCTCAACAGTCCTATTTTTCAATCATTACCAAATCAGAAATAGATAAAACATCATTTTCAACAGTATAGTTAATTTCTATTTCAAATTCATTTGCTTCGATTTTTGATTTAAGTGGAAGTATTGCCGAGCTATTCCCTTTGATTGTTTTTTTTGTTGATATTTTAATAGATTTTTCGTTATCGTAACGTATATATTTGCCACTTGCGTCAGGGAAGAAAGTTATATGTGGGTCTTTTTTATGGTCTCTTTCTTTGTGTCTTCTTATTACGAGAACGTCAAAATAGTAAACCTGAGAACTTAATTGAGTCTTAACGCTTAATTTCGCTTTCCAATTAGGCGATGAGACTTCCTTTTTTAGAACATTCAGCTTATAATAATTATTTCTACTTAAGTGGCTTACATTTCCAGCATTCTCTTCCGAAATGAAAATTTCATCAGTGCCATCTGTAGCAAACTGAACTAATGCCATACCTTCTTTTCTACTACCCTCATCGGTTTTTCCAACAGCTACCTGAAATGGTTCTTTATAATCGACGACAACTTGCCCTCCAATTTCAGTTCTAATTTCCTTTACATGAACTGAAGATTCTCCGTCTCCCGAAATATAGACTGTAGGTAAAAGTTGTTTTGGTGGTACTGGTACATGTCCATTCTCGTTATAAACAACCTCTTTCCCGTTTTCAATTTTATAGAACTTCACTCCAAGCTCTTGTAAAAACTGTGTGATTACGATAGCCGAAATACATTGACTGAAAATTGGAATATTTTCAACTTTACTTTCTCCAGACATAGCGTTTGAATTAATACAATGCATTCCATAAATACTTCCATGCTCGTCAAAAAGGGGACTACCTTCATGTCCTTTGTAACCTGAAATACTCAGCTCAATAGCAGCTAATTTGGAGTTGTTATACAACTGTCTAGTAATGAGCCCTTTTAAAGGAAAGCTGTCAATAATAAATGGCGTTGTCATATTCCACTCAATTTCGTCGGCCGCCTGATTGTACAAATAGTTTGAACTGCCCGGAAAGGGAAACCCGAGTAGCATGAGTTCTTTACCTTTCTTATAATTTTCACTGGTGTCACAAAATCTTGCATATTCACTGTATGTAAATTCTGGCACACCGTCAAAATGCAATAGTGCCATATTATATTGTGGATTAAGTATAGTATTGACCCTAGTAATGTTGGTGCCACAATTAATAAAAATTGTCTTCAAATCAATAATTGAATCATTAGCGGTAAATCCAAATGACGATTTTAATTTTTCATAATCGCTGTCAGGAAGTATAATACTTTGTTTAAAGGCGTTATATTTTTCTATATATGGATGGGTTGGAAAAAATTTGCTGGCAATGTCAAACGTGGTCAAGGCACATCCAAATTCATTAACAAAAAATATGGTCGAAGATTCTTGAGTTATCAAATCTGATTCAAATTTTCTGCTAATTGCGAAAAGCGGTCTTGTAAACTGCTCTATTTTTGGTATTACTTTTTCAAACATAAATTTTCATTTATTGTAGACTGTCTATGCATGTCCGCTAACGTTTTCGGGTTTTGCGTTCGGGCGGGTTTCGGAGCACAAAACTGTCTGCCCGCACTGAACTTGATACGAAGCACAAAGCTTCAATTAACCACTGAACCCGCTTTTTTGCCAAACGCCTGGTATGCCTTAGTGCTTCCTTAGTCATGGTAGCATTCTAAATTTTGACTAACCACTGTGTCCCTGTTAATTGTCTAAAGTTGCTTAAAACTAGATGACTATAAAACAGTTCAAACTCTTCAATTTTAGAGTATTGTTCGTTGAGCTTTCTAAATGAAGAGGAATAATATTGATTTTCGGACATTAAAGAAACAATCTGCTTTTTGAAGTTAATTATAGCTGATCGGTTATTTTCATCTGTTTTGTAATTGTCGCTGTTTATGCTGTTAATAGTGTTAATCAAATCAAAGTTTTCAATTATTTCAGGCTCACTGAAAGCTATTGAAAATGTTCCTGATTGAACGTATGTATTCCTATGGTGTGTATTTAGTTCTGAAGCTCTTCGAAAATTAGAAATATCAATTATTTGTCTATTAAGATGAGCTTGCACAAGTTCGTTAACATCATGTAAAGCTGGCGATGCGTAAACAATAAAAATTTTCGTTCCAAATTGATTGTCAATATGCATCAATAAGTCCTGTTGTTCTCTGTAAATGTCATAACGATAATAAGGCTCATTCCAATGAGACCACTCGCTACCAAGTGGTATTGTAATGAATGTTGGTTTTTTATATTGAAACAAAAGATTTGTTTTTATAGATGGAATATTATCAAGCGTTATACTGAGAAAGCGTTCCATTTCGTCTGCGATTTCTCGTAACTCCCAGCCTTCAAATGATGGATAGAACCTAAATGAATGTCCTAATCTTCTCCAAAGTTCTCTATTCGATGAAAGAGCAGAGCTATCAAATCCTAAACTGCCTTCTTGAACTTGACCGAGTGGAAAATATACATCTGTTTGGCGCGCTAATTCAGAATTGAAATAGTTCTCGTATGTTTTTTCTTCAAATCTTGCCCGCATAATTCTATTAAGATTTTGATTGTTTTCTTAGCCCATTTACTGCTGTCGCAATATCTTGTTTCGATGTATCAGCACTCCATTCTTTCCAAAATTTAACTGTAGCACTTTCAGGTTTGATATTTGGTTCATCAATTATAATTCTTATAGGAAGTAAAGATGCGTCACCAACAACCAAAGCCTCTCCAATATCTAAAATTGGAAGTACGTCTGTCAATCCAGATAAATTGTCAGGAAGCAAACGTTTAATTACAACTTGGTCTTCTGCATTTGATAATCTCAATGCAATAAAGTTATTACATTGACTTAAAACCGTTCTATTTACTTCTGCTGGTCTTTGGCTTATTACAGTCAAACTAACTCCATATTTTCTTCCTTCTTTTGCAATTCTTTCAAAACTCTTCAAACCCAATTCAGCGGCTGCATCTTGATTTGTTCTTTCAGGAATATAAAGATGAGCTTCATCACAAAGCAAAGCAATCGGATGTTGGTTTTCCCTAATTGTCCATTGTTGAACTGTAAAAACAAGCCTTGCTACTAATCCAATGACTAACGGAAGTACATCAGATGGAACTTCTGAAAAATCAATAATTTTTACACCAGCATTCTTAGGGTTAGAGGTTGTTCCAAACATTAATCGCTCACAAAGTTTATTCAACCAATTAATGTCTAATTCGTCATTAGAAATTTGAAAAAGAAAACCCAGACGTTTATCTTGCTTTTTTGCTTCCAGTCTTTGAATAAATCTGGACAATTTCCCATTAAAATCACCATTTCTTCCTGCTGTAGTTGCTCCAGCAACTCGCTCTGTATCCAATCTTCTCAATTCATCTAAAACTGCTTCAAGATTATATGGTATTGGACTGTCAATTGTTATATTATCTTTAAACTGACTATCACCAGAACTTTCTAAAAATTGAATTTTTTCGCTAAAAACAGTTCTTGAAAAAACCATTGCTTGATTGGGGGCGTTGCTATCACTTCTGTCAAGAAGCATTGCAAGCATTTCTTCATATGTAAGAAGCCAATAAGGCAACATTAAAACACCATTCTCTAAATTTCCTGTCTTGCCTAAATCGGAAGGATTTGCAATACGTAAGTGTTGCAACCCGTTCATATTAAAATCTTTACCACTATACTCCCCGTGAATGTCAAACAATATGCAATTAGCCATAGGAAGCTGTGCGATTTGCTCTATTAGTTTTGCAACACACCAAGATTTTCCAGAACCTGTACTTCCAACTATTACCGCATGTCTTTGAAATAATTTATCCCCATCTAAAAATGCTTGTGCCTGTTCATCAATTGAGTACTTTCCAACAGTTAATGGAACATTATAATTTTTATGACTTGAAATTGTTGTCATAAATTTTGTGATGTTTTCGCCATCAATTGGAAAACATTGTGCTTCAATTTCAGGAACTGTATCAAGATTGCGTTTAAAAACATTTTCTTTAAGTCCATGTCTATCTAGTAAAGTTCCAATAAGATTAACTTTGAGAATGTTCTCTGTAAAAAGAAATCCACTTAAACCCAAATCACTTTCAACTGAACTTTCATCATCTGCTGCTTTTCGAGTTATTCTATTTATCAATCCTATTAAATGTTGTCCAGCTTTTGCACTTCTAATAGCTATGAGTTGGTTTACATGAAGTTTTCTAAGCTTCTCCAACTCTTGAACTTTGATAATTACTGTTGCTGTATCAACACTGAAAACTGTTCCGATTGCCTGACTGTCGTCAAAATTAAATATTCGCATTTTAGTTTTTTATTAGTTTGAGGTACTCAGAAAGTGCCCAATAATTGACATCAGGTATTATTAATTCACCCGTAAAGGAAGATGAGTAAACACGAGTATCTTTTCCGTTGGCTTCTTCAATTAATATGTATTGTTTACATGCTGCATCAATTATTGACTGCTTTGTTTTTGGTGTTAGCTCTTTTGTAATTACAATTATTGGCTTGCCACTTTTAATTTGTGCTATTAATTTTGGTTGGACATGAATATCATTAAAGCCATAACCTATGCAGAGAAATGAAGTTGCCTTTTCAATTTCATTATCAGCTTCGGTAAAAATTGTTCTGAATGGTTCCAATTGTGTTTCATAATACTTGGAAAGCCCAGGTGTTACAATTAATGGTTTATGATTTATAGGAATAGTTGAACGATATGGTAATCGTCTGTCCGTTTCTTCATTAGACTTGAACCAATCTAAAGAACCATGAACCTTCCATATGTTCACTTGTCCTTTAAAGCCATTTAATTTTGTTAGGTCTTGTTGATGTATGCTCTTGGAAAAATGTCCTACAAAATTTTGAGAAAATCCAGTACAGATAAAAGCACTAGAAAAGCTTGCAGCATATTCTGCTAATCTATCATAATTGGTTGTAACAATTGATACTTTTCTTTGAGCGGCTTTTAAAAGATGAGTTGTCAATTCTGCCAAAGGGAATTCTAACTTTCCTTCGAGTAAATTTTCAAATGCTTCAATGTCATGCTTATTTACGAGTGACCAAGTTTCAAAAATCACCTTTTCTAATACTGTTTGTCTTAATTGTATTTGAAGTAATGTTGTTTCTAAATCATTTACTTTATCAAGATTTGATTTGAATTCTTCGAATTGGGCAATGTCGTCAGGTTCTGAAAATGATATATTGTTTTTTAAATGTTCTCCGAGTGTCCACATTGAAGGAAGACCGAAAGGAACGGATGCTCCACTTCCGAGAATTATTAACGGAACTCGGTTTGTCCAATCTTGTATCAATTTTAGTAAAGCGTCAATTTCCATTCTTATCGTTTTGTTTGTGTCGGTGTCATTTTAACATGAGGCATAATGGTTTGCGGATTGGTGTAGTGGCAGATTTTTAGCACAAATATTCAATCGAAGAACTGCACTTGAACCCACCACAAAACTGTCATACGAAGCACTGCACCCGCTGTTTCGCCAAACCGCTGTTGGTGGTTGGGCTTTATGTCTGTCCGTTGTTTTCATTCTTCAACTTTATTAAAAAGTCTTTGTATTCTTTAAACTCTGTGTCTGTTGGGTTTACCTGAATTATGAAGTTTACCTTGCCCAATAGATGTTCTAAATAACTTCTTCTCTTTATCCCTTTACGCTCCATATGATTTGCTAAGCCAAATTTCTTAATATAGTAAATTTCTTGTCTAACCTTGTTTCGTTTATGAAATACAACTTGTGGTTTTTGGTTTACTACGATTCCAGTAACTGTTTGCCTTTGATTTGGTTTCATCAATTTTACTTTCTCTGGATGAATTACCAAATCCAACTTTTTAATTACTTCGGTTACAAAATTTAGGACTGCATTTTCATCAAAGTCGCCAGAAAAAGTTAAATCATCCGCATATCTAGTGTATCGAATGGAATACGATTTGCAAAATTCAGAAATTTGATTGTCAGCAGGTAAGAAGAATAAGTTTGAAATGTAGGGGCTTGTTGGTGCACCTTGTGGCAATGAGTTGTCCTTTGTGCAGAGCTTTGCAAGTAAATTGGAGATTAAGCCAGAATAGCCAAGAGATTTAAAAATTTGCTCAACAGATTTTGTTTTTATAGAAGGAAAGAAGTCCTTCAAGTCCAAGGTAAAGACTTTTGGCTGTTTAGGATGAAATTTCAAATTTTCAACTATACTAACTTTTCTTTTGTAAGCCTTAGCATAGGGACTAACTTTTACTTGTTGAAGAATATTTTGCAGTATCCAGGTTTGAATTTCTTTTAAACTTGGCAAAGGTTCAGAAATCGTTCGGGTCTTTCCGTTCTTCTTCTTTATTTCGTAATCAGTATAGAATGATTTAGTATAAAATACCGCTTTTTTGATGTAGGTTTTTTTGTAACCAACAAGGCAAGAAAAGTGTGATGTGTTATAAATTACTGGAACATTATTGTCAAAAAGAGGCTTAGCGTAATCTAAGCAACGTTTAATATTTTGTTCTGAGTAGCCTGAATTTGAGGCTGCCTTCTCGAATGCTACTTTATACTGTTCAAATTCCATTTCTCAATATCGTTAATTGAGTGGGGGGCGCAGCCCCCACACTCAAGTTAGTGAATACGGGCTTAAAAGGGGTGCAGCTCTGCGGAACCCCTTTTAAGTCCGAGAGCTTGAAAGCCCATTCAATTACAGAGCAGTGACTCACGGCTCTGGTATCAGTCGAAACTGATACAATATTTTGAGAAAGAACTAAAATGTCAACTCGTTTTGACGTGGAACGAAAATAGTGTTTTTGTCAATACGTGGTATCTGACTTTTTAAATCTTTCTCTATCCATTCATTTTTATTTGTTTTTTTGTATTTGGTTTCTAAAATTCTTAGTAATTCAATCCCCTTGTCTGTTAGAACAATTCGTTTTTCATTGTTTGTCACTAATCCATCAATTATTGCTTGATTTGTTTCAACAGCTATTTGATTGAAATCAATTCCATTTCTTGTTAAACGCTTGACTGAACCATTCCTATGAATTACATCAAGCAAAATAAATAAGTTGTTTTCCTTCATAGTTTAATATCTTGAAAATGGTGCTTCGTAAATTTCTCCACTTTTTCTGTGTTCTTTCCAAAATATTGGGAAGGTGTTGTCAGGGGTTCTCATTAATGTAATTAGAGCTTCTGATTGATTGTAGCCAAAGCTGAAATGATTTGCAGGTATAAGCTTCTCAATTTCTTTCATAATCTTAATTTTTTCTTCTCTTTCAGGTGAATCATAATAATCTGAAATTCCTTTACTTGTGATAAGGTCAGTATAATAAGCAACATTAAATTTCTCTAAGAATTCTGTTGAATCTGACTGTGATACAAGAGAAATTACGTTTAAACTGGAGGGTTCGATATTCCGATTTGACAATATTTCTAACAGAGTTGCTTCAATTGTTTCACCTGAACCCAAGTAATCATCGAGCAGGAAAATGGCATCAGTTTCCTCTAATTTAAAGTCGCCTGATTTTATTGTTTCATAAGATTCAATTTCATAGAACTCAATATCCTTGTAGCTTGGTAATAGTGGCTTAATTGCTCTAAGCATATAAAGAATTGCATGTCCGCTTTTGGTTTTCTTCTCGTCTTCAGGTCTCATTACAGGAAACAAAATAATCCTTTTAAGTTTACTTAGCTTATCTTTTTCGACTGATTCCAAAATGCTTATTATTTTACCTTGATACTCTCCAAAAGTTATCCAAGTATATCGTTCGGCAAGTTCAATGATAAGTTCTCTCTGTTCGTCATTCAAATTTGAAAGTAGTTTACAAAAATTAGAGAAAACAATTTTGTTTCCTTCTTTGTCTGTCCACCTTTTGTCGTTAAAGATGGTATAGAGTTTTGTAACTGATGTGATATCCATATTTCTGTTATGTCATTTTAGCCTTGCCACCAACTTGTATATATCCGCACGCTCCCCAATACCAACAATTGGGTATATTTTTGCAATGAATTGATTTTCAGTAATTCTATCTACAATTAAACCTCTGTAAGCGTTTACAAACGCTCCACCAACACCTACTGCTTTCCCATCTTTATCTCCTCGCTGATCCGCGTCCCAAATTTTCATATTCCGTACTTTAATGGCTATAAAATTACCCCTCAATTGGGAACTTTCCAAGCATAAAATAAATTTCAAAATAATATTTTACGTGCCACATATCCGAATAAAACAATAAGGGGAATTGAATGAACCAAAAGCTTCTTAACCAAATAATATTTTGAGAGTGGAATTTTGTCTAATTTAGATTTAATCATACTTAAACCCAATCATGCCCAAAAATTCTCTCACATCCACCAATAGTATGCATGCCCCTGCACAGATATACGTCTCATTTAATTTCAATTTTACCGCCCCTGCCACCTGGCCATCAAAGAGATTGTGTGTATGGGAAACGCTTAAAATATTACCCGGTCTTATGCAAAACCATAACTTATTTCAACCCAATGCTGTATTTGAATAGTTATTGTGGATTTTTAATGGATTTTCGCATACTGATTGGGATTAACAGGGTTGGGGTAGAGGTCAGAAACGATGCTTTTGACTTTGTTTATACAACCGTGTATCGCTCATTTCTTCCGCTGTCTTTTTTCAACACGATTGGACGATAAAAAACTTTAGCTACAAGAATTAAGTGAGCCTCCCCTCATTCCTTACTATCATCATCATCTTCCTTTAAAGCAGCCTGGTTGTTGTTTCTTTTGCGGGTGAGGGGTTGAGGTCCGTGGTCACAGCCGCCGGTCATGGCTTTCATATGGGTACCTTCTTTGGCCCGGAAACCGGGTTGAAGCAATACCTTGCCTGAGGTCATAAATATGCTGTCAAAGTCGTTGACTCCGGGTACCAGGGTAGTGGCTGTAATCTGGTTGTTGCTTTCATAGGATAACTTGCCTTTCAAAGAATCTTGCAAAGTTATATCATCTACACAGTAATTTCTTTGCCATACCCCTCTGCCCCAGGTGCCTAAGGTGATCATACCTTTGCTTTCATCTACCATGATGTCGATCACGGGAGAATGGGGAAGGTTGTCGCCTATATCTACCCAGGTATTGCCTGCCCAGTCTTTGGAGTAGACGGTGATATCCGTACCGATGTAAATCTTGTTAAAGGTTACAGCTATGGAATTGACGACTACGTTGGGCAAATTAAGAGAGATGTTAGACCATGTGGCGCCGCCATCGGTGGATCTGAATACTTTTTGCCCGTTGATTAAACCTCCTACGGTAAGGTACACTTCGGAAGCTGCATAGGGATCCGGGGCGATATCGGTAAAAGTAAAATTACCGGACGGCAGTCCCGTGTTACTGGATGTCAATATAGAATAGGGACTATCTGACCGCCATATAGTATTATTGGATGCTGCAAACAACCGGTAAGGTGCAATGGGTGAAACAGCCATGGCCTCGTCTCCTCCGGCGGCAAAGCTAAACCAGGTGCTGCCTTTGTCTATGGAGTGATAAATATTGGTAGTTGTGCCGGCAAAAACCCTGCTGGTATCTACCGGATGGGTGATCAAAAACTTACCTCCGCTTGGCTGCGGAGTGACAATAACGCCTGCACCGGTGGTGTAATCGAATCGCGCTACACTTGCATTGGCATTGGCATAAAAGATATTGGGATTGTTGGCCTGAAATGCCACACAACTGCCATCGGCACCCCACATGTGGGTAAAGTTTTTGGTGCCGGCACTCCTGTATTTAGTACCATTGTCTTGCGTGCCTCCGGCCAGAATGTAAGTAGTCTTATTATTGTATTGGCTCAAGTTGTAAAACATATTGGCTTGTAAGCCTTTTGAAATATTTTTCCAGGTATTACCCGAGTTGGCAGACTCCCAGATGCCGCCATCGTTGCACGAATACAATTTATTGTTTAAGGGGTTATAAGCCAGGGCATGATGATCACAATGCACATAAGCAGTAGCACCCTGTGTCTCTGTCCAGCCTGTATTATTGGTAAAGGTATTGCCACTGTCTGCCGACCTCCAAATGTTGATACTGCCAATGATAACCCTGGATGTACTATCCGGGTGTACGGCCATACAAAGATCGTAGAATGCCTGAGAGGCTGCATCATTGCCTGCCAAATCGTAGCCCAGCACATTGGGGGTGTTGGCCAAACGGGTGAAATTGACACCACTGTCATCGGATCGGTAAACGCCGGAAAATTGACTGAGGACTCCAGTGTTTCCATGGAAAGCATACACCTTGTTGGGTTCAGATGGAGAAAAGGCAAGGGAAATTCTGATAGAGGCAGGACTGGGGTCTATATTTCTGCTGCTTCCTGTCCAGGCGATACCACCATTTGTACTGTAAAATAAACTATCATCGGTAGCGGCTACCACGTCGTTGCCGCTTCCGGGTTTAAAAGCAATATCATAGTGCAGACCATCTCGGGTTTTTGTCCAGGAAGTACCACCGTTGGTTGTTCTGAAGATGCCATCATTGGTCACCGCCAGGAGAACATTGGCATTGGTTGGATTTTGAACCAAATTGAAACCCACCAGATTGGTAAAGCCACTGGTCACAGGAAATGAGCCTACAAAGGCCCAGGTGGCGCCAGCGTCCGTAGATTTCATGACGCCCTGGCAAAAGTTGGATCCCAGGTTATTGGGTCCATCTCCCTGCCCGGTAAGGATATAAACGGTATTGGCGTTGTTGTAACTGACTACAATGCCCGAAACGCCAATTGAGGGTATGGTATCGGTAAGACATTTCCAGCTTTCTCCGCCATCTGTGGTTTTCCATAATCCTCCAAAGGGCGCTCCTATGTAAAATGTACTGGCATCGGTAGGGTGAAAGGCTATGCGATCAAACCTCCCGGTACCATTGGCGTAAGAGTTGTCAGCATTGGGACTGTATCCGCTGGTATCACAGCCTATGGGTTCCCAGCTACCGGGTAAGCTGGATCTGGCGCTTTTGTTTTTTGTCCTTTCTCTTCTGAGTTCTTCGACCAATTCGAGTTTTCTTTTGGTGATATCTACCAGGTTGCCATTTTCATCCAGCCTCCTCCTCATGTACCACGACCACCTCCACCAATGTTTGTACTTGGGCAAACCGTCGCCACCATTTTCTCTTATATCTGCCGGACTCGCAGCATAGATGGAGTCAACGATGCGCATGATCTCATCATAGTTTTTTTTATTTTTTATTCTATCATTGAGTTGCTCTCCGAGCGATTGGCTACCTGCTTTTGCAGCCAGGATGAGGAAGATGAAAATAAATATTTTGTGTTTCATGGTGTTTGTCGTTGGTGGAGGAAGGCTTGATTTTTAGTGTCTCGTGCTTTGCCTGGTCGCCCGCTGTTCGCTGGGGTGCCGTAAACAGAAAAATAAATATTATTGTAAAGTGATATAGAATTTGCCCGAACCACTCAAGGGTGCTTTTTACTTTGCTTTTCCAGTTGGGTGAGGCGCAATTCATAACTTTTCAGTTTTTCTTCTTGCTGTAAAATGTACAAAGTCAGCTCCTCAATTTTTTCAATTAATACCTTATTCATATTACCCAGCAGGATGCCATTTTCTTCCACTTCTTTGGCAGATGGCACATTGGGCAAGTGTCCTTTTTCGCTGATGTGGGCTTTTACTTCATCGAGCGGCTTTAGGTCATAGTCTTTTTTAAACACATAATCCGGCCAGTCTTCAGAGAGGTCTACGAGCACTTCTTCAGCCGCAATTTTGCCATCGACGGAGAGGAGGTATCCTGTAGCTTTTTTAGCGTTAAGATATCCTATGGCTACATCACCGTGAAAGAAGCCGGCATAGTTGTGAGCCCCTCCATAAGCTTCAGCATAAATTCCATAATTGGATCCGGTATTGCTTCCGATTGAAAGACCGACAAGGCCATAATAATCATTATTGCCGGTGCCCTCAACCAATCCTTCCACGCCTCTCCACCCGCCTTTGCCCTTGACACCAATGCCATAATAATCAGAATTATCATTTTCACCATATACGGCAGGAGTGTCATTGAGGGTAACATTGTAGACACTTTGGGTATGGCCATTAATCCTTACCTTATCGCTTGAAAAATTGCCAAAGATGAGGGCGTTGGTAGAGTCTGCATTGCTATTTTCAATGTAGAGCTTATTGGATCCCAATTCAGACCATCCCGCTTCCGGGCCGATGAAAATATTCCTTTCTCCAATCTGGTTGTTAAATCCTGCCCTCCAGCCCAGGGCAAGATTGGTTTGTCCTGTGGTAAGATTGGGCAAGGCTTGTACGCCGAAGGCTGCATTGCCTCCGGAAGTTGTTTTTGTTAATGCGGATTCTCCAAAGGCTGCATTGCCGCTGCCGGTGACATTCTCAAAAAGCGCTTTATATCCAACGGCGGTATTAAATCTTCCGGTGGTATTTTTCATCAACGCCTGGTATCCCACTGCTGTACCCCACCAGCCTGTTGTGTTTGATTTCAGGGCATTGCTTCCAATGGCAGTGTTAAAAGCACCATCATCTGCCACGATAGCCCCTAAGCCATTATTGTAAAGCGTAGAGTCGCCTACGGCTGTATTGCCCGATTTTGTGGTATTGTTGTAAAGGGCTCTGTACCCTATGGCAATATTGGCAGAACCGGTGGTGTTGTTGTACAAAGATTCTGTGCCCAATGTATTGTTTCTGGTTCCGGATGAGTTATTGTACATGGTGCTGAAGCCGATGACATTGTTGTGTAAGCCCGTATTATTGGCCGGAGTGGTTGAACCCCACAATGCATTGGTGCCGATGGAAATATTGGTATTCAGAAAAAGAGAAGTGGTAGGGTTGGCGTTGAATTGAGCACTGTTGCCAATGGCAATGCCGCTATTTCCTGCTTTGTTGCCTGCCAAAGCATAAAATCCTATGCCGATATTATTGTGTCCAATGGTATTGTTGATCAGGGCTACACTGCCCAATCCTGTATTGAACGACCCCGTGGTGTTGTCTCTTAAGGCTTGATTTCCCAATGCGGTGTTTTCCTGGCCGATGCTATTGGCTGACATACAAAAGTTGCCAATTACGGTGTTTCCAAATCCGGTAGCGGATGGATTGAGGGATAAATTGCCCAAGCTCACACTACCACGAGAAGAGTTGATAAGGCCTGCTCTGACATTGTTTCTTCTGAAAACCACATCCTGATCGTCTGTAGTACCTATAAAATGGGTAGCCGCATTGGTGCCTGCGTTGCCGGTCGTACTCCAGCCACTGTCTACTTTTTGCCATTTGCCGCCACTACAAAAATAAAAACCCGGTACTACATTGTTGGGAAATGTGCCGGCGGTTGCTGTATTGTAAACCATCATGCCATCTACCAATGCAGCTAATGGGCTTGCCGCTGTGGTAGAAGTAAGTGCCACCCTGGGTATGAGCAGTCCTTTGTTGGTACTACTGATATCGAGCACAGCGGAGGAGTTGGGGGTAGTGGTGCCAATACCTACATTTTGTTGTGCGTATGCAATGCAAGGCAGCAAAAGCACAGCAATTGATATCCATAAAAAATTTGAAACGGATGCCAGAAACCCTGGTTGATAATTTTGTTGGAGCGTATTCATGATGAAAATCTTTGGTACAAAGCTAAGTCAGCAAAAATGCCTTTGCAATCACCCTGTAGGGTGGTAGCTCACGTTGGGACGGCCAATTATGGGAGATCCAGATACCGATTCATCTGTTTTTTTACAGATTTTAGCCAACTTCGGAAGTTGGTGGGCTTGATTTCACCAACATCTCCGGCTGCCATTTTGTGCTAAGCTGCTCAGGTGAATGGTCGATTCACCCTGTGTTGTTCCGATTGTAGGTTATAAGCAGCAGGGAAGTGAGATGATTACCTCATGGCAGTTTTAACCATTTGCCGGTATAGATTCTTTCCGCGTCAAGAATGTAGATGATATACAACCCGCTCTGAAGCTCAGCTGTTTCTATGTGCCAGCCATCTGCCTGCCTGACTATTTTTCCCATATCAACCTGCTTTCCTCTTGCATCCCTCATGATGATCGAAGCTGAAATTTCATTGGACATGGGAACAAAGACGAATTCGTTTCCGGGGTTGGGCCTGGGCAACAGGGTGTGGAAACGGGGTTCATTGATTTGATCTTTGGAAGCTGTGGTGGGCGATTCGCAAACCTTATTTAATCCTGCTATCACGTTTTCTGTTGCGTTATTTAAACCTTCTATATCTGCGCCGATGTCGAGTCCGTCTGTGCCTGCATGGCTAAAAGCACTGCCTGGCAAAAGGCGGTAATCTCCTGCAATACCGTTGTTGTAAGCCTGGAAGCCTATATCTTCCATGGGTCCCGGAAAATAATTGCCAGCAGGATAGTTGGCAGCTTTGCCTCCGTTGGAAGTCTTGCCATCTGTGAGTACATTGTGGGTAAATACGGCACCCGGAAAGTAAAAATTCAAAGCGGGATTACCAATTCCTTTACCGCTGCCCTGTAGACCATAGACGGCGTTGGATGCAATGTTGTTGGTGTAAATAAAATTTTGATTGGCGTCATTTTGTCCGTCGGCATTCACAAAGGTACCACCCAGCGGATTGATGAAGGTGTTGTGGTCAACGGTCAAATGATGAACACCACTGAGTACCTGCAATACACGGCCATCCCCTCCCCATTTTTTGCCATTCAAGTCTTCGATCAGATTGTTGCGCAAGAGGATATGGTTGGTATGGGTAGTTGAGTAATTGCCGTCTTTTCCCGATATATTAAAACCACTGCCGGTATGTCGCACTATGTTTTGCTCAAAAGTGACATGTTGAACGGTTATCCATGGGCAGCTGCCAGCCTCCGTCCTGGGTGTAAATAGGATGGCAAAGCCGGTTTGGGCATCGGACCAGTTGTTTTCAAAAATATTGCCTTGTATCCAGACCCGGTCAGCATTTTTAAGCTCGAACAGGTTTTTTACCGTCCAATGTGTGCCTTCATAAGAGGGGTCTTCCACCCGCCATGACAGGGGTTTGTAAAAGTGATTTTGCCTGACTTCTATATCCGCACATAGCAAATTCGCTATAGCTGGCTTGGCCCCGCCGAACATTACATTCTCGCCGGAACCTTCGAGGTGATTGTTGACAATTTTAAAAGTGGTACCATTCCATGCACACAGGGCCTGACTGTCAAAGCCCACTTCCTTAAAATCAGCAAGCCATGAATTGACTACGGCAATACGGCGACCATTCATGGCAATGCCCCTGCGACTCCCCAAAGTTGGGTGGCCATGCAGATAAACCCGGTCAAAGGTAAGGTCGTGTGGCAGGTCGTCGATGTTTTTTTCGCCACTGCCAATTTCGACCACGTTCCAGGAGAAATCGGTAGCGGCTATTTCTATGCCCAAAAAATAATAATGGTGGGCCCTTGATTTGGTTTTAAAGGCAGGTAAGCCCGGCTTGGCCAGGATTTTAGCTAAGTTAATGGCGCCCTCAGGCCGGATTCTTTCATTGGTCGCGGGGAGCTCCTGGTCGTCAATAGCCGTGCGAATGATGATCCAGCCGTCTCCATTCTTTTCGGGCAGGTCAAACGGCCCGGTATAACTGACGCCAGGCTCCAGCATAATGGTAGTACCCGGCGCGGCATCCTGAATGGCTTTTTGGAGCTCTGTGTTTGAATAGGTGCATCCCGTACTGCAAACGGTGATGGTTTTGTTTGTCTGCGGCACGCAGGTCTCTATCCATTCCTGGGGCATTTCCGGCAATACTTGCCCGTTGAGTAAGCCAGAGGGTAGGGCCAACATCATAAAAAGAAGGTAAAAATGCTTGCAGCTAACTTTGGCTCTTTTCATTTTTCTGAATGCTTTAAAGCATAGCAAAGTTAGCAAAATCGGATAAAATTCAATCCACTAAGATCCGGGGTTGATTAGTATGTGTACAACGAAATTGTTTTTGTGACTTTTGATGGCAAGTTATTAGAATCCAAAAGCCGGCTTATGATTTATAATGGTCGTATACCGCCTTGGCAATTTCCGCTATGATGCGTTCATTCGTTTCCAGGTTTTCGCTTGATTGGGAAACAAACACACTCAGGATAAAATACCGGCCATCCGGCATAAACACGATGCCGATGTTGTTTACAGCTTCCGTAATCCCGGTTACTTTGTGTGTACCTGAAGAACCGGTCTTGTGAGCTACGATGGTTTCCTTGGGCAATAAACCTCTGATGCGGTTTTGTCCGGTGGTGGTCTCTTTATTGGTCTTCCAGAAGAAGTCGTACGATTTTTGAGAAAGTTGGTGGTCTTTATTTTCGTAGAAAATTTTCAAAATTTCACTGGCTGCTTTGGGTGTGGTCCAGTTTTCAAACATGTTTTCCCATCGGGCTTGCATGTCTTTTTCGTTGTAGGTAATTTGGATATCCCGGATCTTATTTTGTTTACAGAATGTTTCCACGGTCTTGGGATTGCCGATCAGCCTGATCAACACATCACAGGCCGTATTGTCGCTTTGTATGACCATGTATTGAATCAACCTGGCAAGGGTAAAGGTTCCTCCCTCTGGATTTTCATCCCTCAGCGGACTCCAGAAGTCTTCGGGAAGCAATTCATCTTTTTCAATATGTATCGCCTGCTCCAGTGATAGTTTGCCCTTATCCACCTCTGCCAATACTGCCAATGCAATGTGAAACTTAAACACACTCTGCATGGGAAACGGCCTGTCGCCGTGAAAGGAAAGGGTGTCTTTGCCATTGGGGCCGATGAGAGATACGCCGACCACCGCCTTTTTATCGGATGTGATTTTTTGGATCTTATCGCGCAATGTTGTTATTGCATGTTGAGCCCCGGCGGTGACCCCGAAAAATGAGTTGATGAGAAAACTAAAAAAGCACAATTGCAAAAATCTGTACATAGCCATTTTTTATTCAGACAATATAATTTGTAAATGTAATTATTTTCTTTGGTACCGGTAAAAGGACAGTGAAATTGATTTTTCTTCTTTTGAATGATTTTCCGGTAATGAGCATAGCTTCCGATATTCTGGAATGATTTATAGCCAGACGGGAAATTTATAAATTAATTCAACGCTGGGGTTCCTGATTGGATGCTACTTTACTTTCCTGCTTTGCTTTCAAAACGTTGATAGATCAAGACTAACGCTGTTCCAATTATGCCAAGATAATAGGGTTTAAGTTCACTGTATTTATCATCCAAATACATGCCTGTAATGTCATAAACAACATGGATGACCAAAAAAATAAGGGAAAAGACGGTAATTATATTTTTCATGATTCTAATTTTTCAACTTTGATTTCCACCTATCCAAATAAATTAAACAGTTCTCTGCTTTTATGTTGATGGATTTTATTCGGGTTTAATACTCAGGCAATAAATTTGAGAAACATAGATAGTATATCCAAATATAAAAGATTCCCGGATGGAAGAGCAAACTATCTCTTGTAATTAACAAATATTTAATATCTATCAAGCCCCTAATCCCTAACCCCTAACCCCCAACCCCAGCGCCACACTCACCGCCACATTCTGCCCATCCATAGCCGCACTCAAAATACCACCTGCATAGCCGGCTCCTTCACCACACGGATACAATCCTTTGAGTTGTGGGTGCATTTTTGTTTCGGGATCTCTGGGTATGCGGATAGGGGAGGAGGTGCGACTCTCGGTGGCAATCACATTGGCCTCGTGGCTGAGGAAGCCTCTCATCGATTTGTCAATTTGACTGATGGCCTTT
>WBZP01001234.1_pt1 | contig 31758 bp, 27 predicted proteins | sample 5204301 | NCBI WGS metagenome assembly WBZP01 (sample SAMN12412401, study PRJNA552823) | activated sludge metagenome | isolation source: activated sludge from nitrification reactor of wastewater treatment plant... | place: USA: Pennsylvania | collected 2017 | reverse complement strand
GCCTGATTCTGGTGTGCGCCATCGTCGTTTCGCTCATCGGCCTGCTGGCGTTGCCCGGCTATCACACGACCTACAACGACCGGATCTATCTGCCCCGCGACATCGCGGCCAACGTCGGCTACGACGCCGCCTTCCGGCATTTCTCCCAGGCCAAGATGAATCCGGACCTGATGATGATCCAGGCCGACCACGATCTGCGGAATCCCGCCGACTTCCTGGTGATCGACAAGATTGCCAAGGCGCTCAAGAACGTTCACGGTATTGCGCAGGTGCAGACCATCACCCGGCCCGACGGCGACCCGATCAAGCATTCCACGATCGCCTACAGCGTCGGCCAGAGCGGCACCGGCCAGATCATGAACAACGACTACGCCCAGACCAATCTGGACAACCTGCTGAACCAGGCCAACGACCTGCAGGCCAGCATCGACTCGATGACCGAGATGATGCGGCTGCAAACGAATCTCGCGGCGGTCTCCCAGCGCATGGCCGACAAGATGAAGAACACCTCCGACGACATGGGCGAGACCCGGGACCATCTGGCCGACTTCGATGATTTCTTCCGGCCGATCCGCAACTACTTCTACTGGGAACCGCACTGCGCGAACATCCCGGTCTGCTGGTCGATGCGTTCCGTGTTCGACAGCATCGACGGGATCAGCACGATGTCGGACGACTTCCAGGATCTGGTGCCGGACATGCAGCGGATGGCCGACCTGATGCCGCAACTGGTTGCGGTGATGCCGGCGCAGATCCAGACGATGAAGAACCAGAAGCAGACCCTGCTCAACCAGTACCAGGTGCAGAAGGCCCAGCAGGACCAGACGATGGCCATGCAGGAGAACGCCACCGCCATGGGTGAGGCGTTCGACGCGGCCAAGAACGACGACTCGTTCTACCTCCCGCCGGAAGCGTTCCAGACGGCCGACTTCCAGCGGGGCATCAAGCTGTTCATGTCACCCGACGGACATGCGGTGCGGTTCACCATCATTCACCAGGGCGACCCGTTGACCGCCGAGGGAACCTCCCGGATCGAACCGCTGAAGATCGCCGCGGCCGATGCCATCAAGGGCACGCCGCTCGAGGGCGCCTCGATCTACCTCGGTGGCAGCGCAGCCATGTACAACGACATGCAGCAGGGCGCCAACTACGACCTGCTGATCGTCGCGGCCGCGGCGCTCATCCTGATCTTCATCATCATGTTGCTGCTCACCCGGGCGGTGGTGGCCTCGGCGGTCATCGTCGGCACCGTGGTGTTCAGTCTGGCGTCGGCGTTCGGGCTCTCGGTCCTGCTGTGGCAGCACATCGTGGGGATCCCGCTGCACTGGATGGTGCTCCCGATGTCGGTGATCGTGCTGCTGGCCGTGGGCGCCGACTACAACCTGCTGCTGGTGTCGCGGATCAAGGAGGAGATCCATGCCGGGCTGAACACCGGCATCATCCGCGCGATGGTGGGCACCGGATCGGTGGTCACGTCGGCGGGTCTGGTGTTCGCCTTCACCATGATCTCGATGGCGGTCAGCAAGTTGATCATCATCGGACAGGTGGGCACCACCATCGGGTTGGGCCTGCTGTTCGACACCCTGGTGGTGCGGTCGCTGATGACGCCGTCGATCGCCGCCCTGCTGGGCCGGTGGTTCTGGTGGCCGCAACAGGTGCGGCAGCGTCCTCGGCCGCAGCCCTGGCCCCGGCCCGCCCAATCTGACACCGCGGACTCGGTGTTCTGAGAGTGCGGCGCTGGGGATCACCGATCCAGCCCAGTCGAACCGACGCGCTGTGCCGGCGTCAGGCCGAGTGCCACAGTGAGTTCCAAGATCGTCTGCGGGTCGTCGAGGCGGTCACCGTAGAGCTCGCGCAGTTGGCTGATCCGGTAGCGCACCGTCTGGGGGTGGACGACGAGGTCGTCCGCGATGGCGGCGCGGTGCCCCTGGTTCAGCAGCCAGGAGCGCAGTGTGTCGGCGAGCCGGTCGGCAGTGCCGGGCCGCAACCCCTGCAGTGGAGCCAGGGCGTGGCGGCGCAGATCGTCGGCGGCCTCGGGGTCGGCGCCGAGCACGATCTCGACCAGGTGCTGATCGGTGTCGATCACGGCGGTGCCGGAGTCGGCGGCCAGGTGGCGGGCGCGGACCGCTCGGAGGTACGACGAACGCGCCGATACCCAGGGCCGCGCGGGTCCGATCACCGCCGCGCGCCCGTCGAGCATCGCCAGCAACGCTGGCCGACGTGCGCCGTCCATATCGGGGAACAGGATCACCCCCCATGACTCGGACGGATCCAGATCCGGTAGCTCGTCGGTGGCCTGCAGCACTTCCGCGCGGACCAGCGTCGCGACACTGCGGGATTGGGCCGCCGGGAGCAAGACCGCGGTAAGTGACTCCGGGACTGTCCAATTCGCCAGTTCCGCGCTCGATCTCAACAACTCCGGAGACTCGCCGGCGAGGAGCTGCGCGGTGAGTAGGTCGAGATGCCGTTGCCGGACCCGGCCCGCGGTGGCGAGCTCGTCCGCGTGGCCGGAGACACTGGAGGCCGACAGTTCGTCGATGAACGCGAACACCAGCTCGGCGAACTGGGCGATCGTCTCCCCGGTCAGCCCTGCCGTCACCGCGGTCTGTGACAACTCGCGCCAGGCCACCCTGGCGCCGACCCGGTAGGCCGCCAACAGTGCATCGATGGAACGGCCGCCGCGGGCCTCGCCGCGCCCCAGGTCGTAGGCGCCATCCAGGGCGGCCGACAACGGCGGTGCCGGGTCCGACTCCTGGGCGCGGGTGGCCAGTCGCAGGAACGCGCCCAGCGACGCCCGGACCGCGCTCTCCACGTTCTGGCCCATCTGTCCGCTGAAGGCGTCGGCGTAGGCGGGCACCTCGGCGATCACGGCGGCCACCGTGCGTTCGGCCATCTGCGGTAGCACCTGCTCGAGCGCGGCTACCACCTCGGGGCCCAGCGCCAATCCGGTCAGCTTACCCGCTGGACCCGTCACTGTATCCCTTTCGAACAAAAACTGATTCGATCTCCACACATTCCGGTCAAGAGATTATCCATCGACGAGTACAAAATGGGAACCATGACGATGACCGCCGCCCCCAGTTCCGTCGCGAATCTGCGCGCCCGGGTGCTGAAGTTCGCCGAGCGCATCACCACCCCGCTGGTCCCCGCGGACTATCTCGATGTCATCGACCCCCTGCGTTCCGGCGCGAGCCTGCGCGGGCGAATCGTCGGCATCCATCCGGAGACCCGCGATGCGGTCACGTTCGTGATCAAGCCGGGCCGGGGATGGCGTGGCCACGTCCCGGGCCAGTACGTCCGCATAGGCGTCGACGTCGACGGCGTCCGTCGCTGGCGGACATACTCACTGACCTCGGCTGTCGACCGTCCCGACGGGTGCATCGCCATCACCGTGAAGGCGATCCCCGACGGGGTGGTGAGCAACTACCTGGTGCGACGCGCGACCGTTGGGACTGTCCTGCAACTGGATCAGGCGGCCGGCGACTTCGTTCTGGATAGCCCGGCGCCGCCCAAGGTTCTGTTCGTCACCGCCGGCAGCGGTATAACGCCGGTGATGGGAATGCTGCGGAACATGCCAGCCGGCGAGCCCTGCGATGTCGTGGTCGTGCATTCGGCGCCCAGTTCCGCCGAGGTGATCTTCGGCGGGGAACTACGAATGTTGGCTGCCCGCAAGAAGATTCGGCTCGTGGAGATCCACACCGACTCCGACGGCATGCTCGACGTCGGCACCCTCGGCGATCTGGTCGGCGACCTCGCCGAACGCCAGACCTGGGCATGCGGGCCCGCCGGACTGCTGGATGCGGTCGAGAATCATTGGGCAGCAACGGGTATCGCAGTTCGGCTGCACACCGAACGATTCCGGACCGCCATCACCGGAACCGGCGAGGGTGGCACGGTGACCTTCTCCGTCACGGGCACCACCGTCGAGAACGACGGCTCCGAGAGCCTGCTCGACACCGGTGAATCGGCCGGGGTGCTGATGCCCTCGGGTTGCCGGATGGGCATCTGCTTCGGTTGTGTGGCGCCGCTACGCCACGGAGCCGTCCGCGACCTACGAACCGGCGAGGTCACCACCGCCGCCGACGGCGACGGGGTGGTCGTGCAGACGTGCATATCCGCAGCCGCCGGCACCTGCGACATCGAACTCTGAACTCACCGAAAGGAATACGACCATGACCGCTCTGCTCGACACCGACACCGACACCGACATCGATCCGGTCAGCCACCTCACCGCCGCCGACATCGAGAACCTCGGTGCCGAACTCGACGCCATCCGGGACCAGGTCATCGCCAGCCGGGGCGAGACCGACGCCGCCTACATTCGCACTGTCATTGACGCGCAACGCAAACTCGAGCTCGGCAGCCGCGCGATCCTGCTGTTCTCCCTGTTTCCACCGGCCTGGCTGGTGGGCACCGTCGGGCTGTCGATCTCCAAGATCATCGAGAACATGGAGATCGGGCACAACGTCATGCACGGTCAGTGGGACTGGATGCGTGACCCCAAGATCCACTCCACCACCTGGGAATGGGACAACGTCTCACCGGCCGACATGTGGAAGCACAGCCATAACGAGCTGCACCACACCTATACCAACGTCCGCGGCCGCGACAACGACCTGGGCTACGGCATCATGCGTGTCGACGAAGAGCAACGCTGGAAGCCGCTGTTCCTCATCCAGCCTTTGTCGAATGCCGTCAACGCCTGCTTCTTCCAGTACGGAATCGCCTTCTACGACCTGGAAATCGGCAAGTACCTGAAGGGCCGCGCCGACAAGGACGACTTCGTCCGCCGCGGCAAGAAGGTGCTCGCCAAGATCCGCCGGCACGCCACCCGCGACTACGTTCTGCACCCCCTGCTGTCCGGGCCGTCGGCGCTGACCACGTTGACCGCGAATCTGACCGCCAACCTGGCCCGAAACCTGTGGACCCACTCGGTCATCATGTGCGGGCATTTCCCGGACGGTGTGCAGACTTTCGCCAAGGATTCGATCGACGGCGAGACCCGCGGACAGTGGTACCTGCGCCAGATGCTCGGATCGGCCAACATCTCCGGGAGCGCGGCCATGCACTTCATGACCGGCAACCTGTCCTACCAGATCGAGCATCACTTGTTCCCCGACCTGCCGAGCAACCGCTACCACCAGATCGCGCCGAAGGTGCAGGAGATCTTCGAGCGATACGGACTGACCTACACGGCCGGACCGCTGCCCAAGCAGGTCGCATCGGCGTGGGCGAAGATCATCCGGCTCTCCCTGCCCAACCGGCCGGATCGGAGGAAACAACCATGACCGAGTTGAAATACCTTGAGCTGTACGGCGAACGCCTGGCCTATGTCGACGAAGGCCGCGGTGAGGTGCTCCTGCTGCTGCACGGCATGGCCGGTAGCTCCCAGACGTGGCGCTCGGTGATCCGCCCGCTGTCGCGCAACTTCCGCGTCGTGGCGCCCGACCTTCTCGGTCATGGCGGCTCGGACAAGCCGCGCAGCGACTACTCGCTGGGTGCGTTCGCGGTGTTGTTGCGCGACTTGCTCGACGAACTCGACATCGCCCGCGCAACGATCGTCGGACACTCGCTGGGCGGCGGCATCGCCATGCAGTTCAGCTACCAGCACCCCGAGTATTGCCAGGGGCTGATCCTGATCGACAGCGGCGGCCTGGGAAACGACGTGGGCTTGACACTGCGACTGCTGTCGGCGCCCGGCGCGGAACTGATCATGCCGATCATCGCGCCCCAACCCGTCCTGGCCGCGGGCAACCGGCTTCTTTCCTGGCTGCACAAGTCGGGGATCGAGTCACCCCGCGGCGAGGAGATATGGAGTTCCTACAGCTCATTCGCCGATGCGGCGACGCGGGCGGCATTCCTGCGTACGCTGCGATCCGTCGTCGACTACCGCGGGCAGGCCGTCAACGCGCTGAGCCGGCTGGCCACCAAGACCGACCTCCCGATCATGGTGATCTGGGGCGATCAGGACGCCATCATTCCCGTCGAGCACGCTTATGCGACAAAGGAATTGATGCCCGGCATCCGGCTGGAGGTGCTGACCGGAGTCGGGCACTTCCCCCAGGCGGAGCGTCCCGCCGAGGTGGTCGAGCTGATCGAGGACTTTGCCGGAGTCGCGACGGCCCTGGGAACAACCGCCGGGACGCCGTCGCCGGCATAGGCGTGCCCTCCAGATGTTCACCTACGATTCAGTGGTGCCAACTCCACGCGCTCTGCTGAAGAATCCGGTGCTGCTGGCCGCGGCGGGCGCGGCCAAGGTGGTCGCCGACGGTGCAGCGTCGGCCTACGACACCGCCATACGGCTGCCGTTGCTCGGTGAAAGACTCGACCGTGGGGTGAGTGCGCTGTCCCGCCGGGGTGAAGACGTGTTGGCCACCGCCATCCCGCCCGTCCGCGCTCTGGTCGCCGCGATAGCGGTGCAACTCGTCGACGAGGTACTGGCCGAACTCGACCTCACCACCCTGGTCCGGGAGCGGGTGGACATCGATGCCGTCGTCCGCGACATCGACATCGACGCGATCATCGCCCGCATCGATCTCGTCGGACTCGCCGACCAGGTCATCGACGGGGTCGATCTGCCGAAGATCATCCGCGAGTCGACGACGTCGGTGACCGCCGACGTGATGACCGACGTCCGGACCCAGGGCGAGCGGGCCGACGACATGGTGTCGGGACTGGTCGACCGAGTGCTGGGCCGCTCCGGTAGCCGGGACTAGAGCGTGACCTCGTCGTCGTCGCCGCGGATCGCGGGCATCGTCAGCCGCGGCGCTTCAGCCGTGGTCGACCTGCTGGTCGTCTCGGTGGCGCTGGCCGCGGTATACGTCGGTTGGGTCCTGGTCCGCCTGGGGTTCTCGCCGCGCGCGTTCAGCTTTCCGGCCCCGTCGGTGGTGTTCTCCACCCTGGGCTTCTTCCTGATCGCGACGGTGTACCTGACCGGATGCTGGGCGGTGTCGGGACGCACCGTCGGAGCGGTCATCATGGGCGTCGAAGTGGTCGACCGCGGCTGGGGCAGGGTGCGTCCCGTCATCGCCTTGCTACGGGCCCTGGCGTGTGTGGTCTTCCCCATCGGCCTGGCCTGGGTGGTAGTGGATTCCCAGCGCCGCTCCGCGCAGGACATCCTGCTGGGCACCCGCGTCGTCTACGACCGGGCCTGACAGGTCCGTCGCCCGGATCATCTGCGGCGGCTGCCCGAGATCCATCATTTCCTTTCGGTGGTCGGGGCGGCCCCGGCCAGCACGCCGTCCGGGAGGTCGGCGCCGGCTGCGCTGACCGATTCGGCAACGGTGTATTTCGAGCGGACGGCAAGCGCCGCTTCGACCGCGAGCACCACCAGCACCGAGACCCCGAAGACCGGGAACAACACACCCAGTACGACGGCCACCGCGGACGCCACGACGACCGCACGGCGGGGCGTCACCGCGCGGTCGGCCGCACTGGTCCGTCGTGGCAGTCCGCTGCCACCGGCGGGTCGGCGCTTCCACCACATCAGCAATCCGGTGATGACGCTGGTGAGCAGGCCCAGGCAGGCGATAGTCGCCATGATCCGGGTCAGCAGACCGTATTGGTTGCCCATGTGCATCGCGACACCGAAACTCGTCAGCCGTGCCAGCGCTCCGTCCTGGGCCGTCGTCGCGTTGGTGATCGTCTGACCGGTGAACTGGTCGAGATACAGCGTCCGCTGCTCGGACAGTTTCTGCGGCCACGCGTTGACCACCGTGTAGCTGCCGTACACCGTTTCTGGTCCCGCGCCGGAGTCCGACGGCGGAATGATCGCGTAACCGGGAACCATGTGCTCGTCCTTGGCGATTCGGTCCACATCGGCCAGCGAAAGGCGCTGTGGAACACCCATTTCCGGGGTGGACGCCGGGATCGGGTCGTCGGTGGCCGCCCATGCGATACGCCGGCCCAGCCGGTCGTAGTCGCCCAACTTCGCCGGCGTCGACGGGGCGTCGATCTCGGTCGACGGCGCGACCGTCGACGAGAACGCCCGCCAATTCTCCCCCCAGTACCGCGACCAGGCCATACCCGAGAGCACGTATCCGATCAAGATGACCGCGATCACGACACCGGTCAGCGCATGCAGATCACGCCAGACGATGCGGCCGCCGGTGCGCCACCGGACTCTCAGCAGCGGCTTGGCGGCTTCGATCGCCCGTGGCCACCACAGATAGATCCCACTGGCCAGCAGCACCAGGATCCATACCGCGGTCAGTTCCATCCACAGGTTGCCGATGCCGACGGGAATGGTGGCGTCGGGGTAGGCCGACGGCGCGATCACATGACCCAGCGACGGGAGCTGCACCTGCGGGCCGTCGTTGCCGAACATGCGATGCAGCTGATTTGCCCACCCGACCAGACCGGACAGTTGGCTGCGCTGTCCCAGGTATTCGCCGGTGTGGGGATCCACGAACACCTGTGTGAGATTGGTTTCACCGGCGGGGTACTCCGGGGCGTCGGGGGCCAGGAAGTCGACCCGCGTCGAGCGGTCGGGCCCCGCCGGCGGTATGACCGCATCGACCGAATAGTCCGCGCCGACGTGTTGTTTCGCGGTCGCGACCTGATCATCCAGCGGCAGCGCTTCGTGCCCCTGCTCGACCACGAAGAGGTCGCGGTTCAACCAGGTGTCCAGGGGTTGGCTGTAGAGGATGACCAGGCCCGAGCAGGCCAGCAACAACAGGGCGGGGGCGGCGAACAGGGCCACCCAGAAATGGATTCGCCAGATTCGGCGCAGGACGGCGGCATTGCCGCGGCGGGTCGCACCGGTGGGGGAAATAGTCACAATTGCAGGTTCTTTCGAGTTCGAATCGCGAGTGGGCGCGCGACGTCCAGGGACGTCGCGCAACGCGAGAAGGGCGGCTACCGCCACCGCGATGAGTACCGCGGTGGCGAGATGAGAACGGATTCGACCGCTATGCGGCCGAGGCGACCCCGAGCGGCGGTGCGCGCATGCCCAACCCCGGGCAACGCAGCACCGAGGCCGCCACGACGTCAATCGTCCGCCGTCGAACACAGCGTTTGGCGGGCCGCTGGGCGGCCAGGGCGAACAGCCGCAGCCAGCAGAGCACCGACGCGCACACCGCGTACAGGTATTCGACCGCATTGATCGCCGCGCCGAGCAGCACCGCGGCCGCCAGATGCGCCGCGGCCATCAGCGGCGTCGGGCCCGCACCACCGTCGTGATGGTGGCTCGCGAGTGTCAACGTGAGGTGACCGAGCGACTGAGCGGCAACCAGCGCACCGATCACGGCAAGCAACCCGAGGGCGCGCCCTTCCGGACGGACCTCCGCGGAAACGGCCCCGACGGCACCACAGATCAACACCGCCAGAGCCAATGTCGCTCCTTGCGGCACGTGGCCACCGCCGGCGGTATGGGCGCCGGTGGTCACGACGGCCGAGCACACCCCCACCAGCGCGCCGCGCAACCATCGCGCGCGTGACTTCGGCGGGCTCACGCGGCAAACCCTACCTGCGGTGGCGCATCCTCCCGCCGCACACCCCTTGCCGATGCGCACACGAGTAGTCCACTTCTCGCGCCCCGCGGGGCGCACGGGGTCGATACTGATTGCGGTCGGGGAGGCGACTCGTTCTCTTGAGGGGTGGAAGTGAAACTCATCGATTTCTCGGCGCGCAAGATTCCGCCGCACCAGATCACGGCCGCGGGCTACGACGGTGTCGTCGCATACGTATCCGAAGCCCGGCCCGGAAGCAATCTCGGTGCCAAGCCCGTCGGTCGTCAGTACGCCGACGCACTGCGGGCCGAGGGGCTGCACATCGTCAGCAACTATCAGTACGGCAAGCCCGGCAGTGCCACGCCGTCCGACTTCACCCGGGGCTTCGCGGGCGGGGTCGCGGACGCCCAGACGGCACTGAGACTTCATGACGAGGCGGGCGGGCCCGATCACGCACCGATCATCTTCAGCATCGACGAAGACATCGACCTGCCCACGTGGAACGACATCGCGGTGAACTGGTTCCGCGGGATCAACTCCGTCCTCGGACTCGACCGCACCGGCATCTACGGACATTCCCGGGTGTGCGCGTGGGCAATACAGGACGAAGTGATCGGACGTTCGACCTCGCCCGGGCGGACCTGGGCATGGCAGACCAGAGCCTGGTCGCAAGGTGAGCGCGAACCGACCGCGGTGTTGTTTCAAGCCGTCATCGACACGCCGTCGAACCCCGGCCCGGTCGTCGGCGGCATCCACGTCGACGTGAACGAGGTCCTGGCCCCCGATTTCGGGCAATGGGACCTCGACCGGTCGCCGTCGGGCTCGGCGGTGCCGCCACGGTTCGACGAGAGTGACGAGATCCGCAGTCCGTATGCGGGACCGCGCCGCGCCGATGTGCTGTGGTTCGTGCTGCACACCGAGGACGGCGACAGCGGCTCGGCGCGAAACCTCGCCCGATACCTCTCCGACAACGACCGCGAGGTGTCCTACCACTACACCGTCGACAACGACGGCCACGTCTACGACGTCGTGGACCCCGCGTTGGCGGCGAATTCGGTTTTCGAGCCGGGGAATTCGCGGTCGATCAATCTCGCCTTCGCCGACTCGAAGGCGAACTGGTCGCGTCAGACCTGGTTGGACCGGATGCAGCGCGGCATCGACATCGCCGCCTACATCGCGGTCCGCGACGCCCGCCGCTACGGCCTGCGGCCGGAGGTGATCAGCCGGGCACAGGTGGATCGATGGGAGACCGGAATAACCGACCACGGCGCCATCGTGGAAGCGACCCACGTGGGCGACCACACCGACGTCGGGCCGGGGTTTCCGTGGGACTACTTCACCCGCAAAGTCGGCGAATATGCAAGCGGACGCGCGCAACCGGCCGATATCGCGGTACGGACACTGTCGGCGCTGCCGACTACCCCGCTCGTCGAGGGGGCGACCGGGCCGCACGTGACCTCGGTCCAGCGGCGACTGAACGACGTGACGCACGCCGGGCTGCTCACCGACGGCGAGTTCGGGGACATCACCCGTCGCGCCGTCGTGAAATTCCAGAAGAGCCGCGGCCTCACCGGTAGTGGCGACGTGGGGCCGACGACGTGGAAAGAGCTGTTCCGGGACGAATCCCGCAGCACGGCAAGGGAAGTCGACTCCGGCGCCGACTTCCACTCCTTCGAGACATCGGAGAAGTCCGCTGCCGCGGATCGCGGTGTCCTCGGCACCGTCCGGGAGGCGGCGATCCCATTCGGGCCGGCGCCGTACCGAATGGTGACCGGCCCGCGCATCACCTCCTCGGTCCGCATGGAACTCGCCGATCTCGGCATCATGAGGTGGGACCCCGACCGGCGCGCCATCGCCGCGATGTTCGGCGACAACTTCAGCTTCAGCTGGGGGCAGGAGTGGCAGTCGCCGTCGATCGTCATGTACGACGACAACTTCAACGTCCGGGGCATCCCCGCGCCGGGCAACAAGATCGCGCCGAATCAGGGCCGCCGTCAACTGTGGCCGTACGGTCACAACAACCCGGACTACGACACCGTGCTGCCGTGCGACTTCATCAAGGTCGGTGACTGGTGGTACGTCGCGGTGATGCTCAGCAAGGGCGACCTCAAAGTCGAATTCCCGCCCGCACAGTTCGTGACGGAGTTCTGGCGGTCCCGTGACCTGTTGAACTGGCAGTGGACGGGTCCGTACCTGGATCACCGGGTCCCCGGGCACCCGGGGAACACCATGCTGACGTTCGACCAGATCGACGACTACGTCTACATTTTCGGCACCGGTGGCCTGGCGCGGAACAAGCCGGTGTGGATGTGGCGCAACAAGGCCAGCGAGTTTCCCCACGGCTATTGGGAGCCGTGGGGTTGGGACGGAGTCCGCTGGGAATGGGGCATCCCGAACGAACGCACACCGATTCTCGAGGGCGAATACGGCGAGCTCTGCTTCCGCTACATCGACGGCAACTGCGTGCTGTCGTATCTCGAGGGTGGTCAGATGACCGCCAAGACCGTGAGTGTGCCGAGGGACGACTGGCGAGACGGCGCCAACGACGTGCACTACGTGACCCACTGGGAGATCGAGAATCTGTACGGCGGATTCATCTCGCCGTTCAGCCATCTCAACGAGACCGGTGGCATGAAATTCTTTGTCAGCCAATGGATCGACAACTCGAACTACCGGGTCTACCTGGTGGAGGGAACCCTCTTCGCCAGGGGCCCGCTGCGCCGCACGTTCGATGCGGAGGTGCGTGATCTGCCGACCCTCGACGAGAAGCGCATGCTCATCGCCGAGGATGACGACGGGTTCCCCTTGCCGCGTGGTCACTACTGGGGACCGCTGGACGGTTCCGGGGAGTCGTGGTCGAACCTGGCCGGACCGGAGCCGCAGTACTCCGCCGACGGCCTGGCCCGCTGGCAGGAGGCGATGGGGATAGACGCCTCAGGTGTTTTCGACGACGCGACGAAGGAAGCCGCAGCGCGCCTGCAGTACGTCATGGGGTGGATGCCCGCCCTGCGCAGCGGTCTGCGCGGTGTCGTTCGGGAGCAGGAGTGGGACAAGGTGATTCGCGACGGCTGGCGGATCCCGGCGCCTCGGCGGACTCTCGATCGGCCCGCCGATTCACCGCGCGGCTACGAAATCGGTTGGTATCCGGGCCCGGGGCATACCCGCGGCTGTCAGGACCGTCTCCGAATCTATCTGCACACCACCGAAAGTCAGGACTGGGTCACCGAGGCGGAGGACGTCGCAATCGGGCAGGCGAACCGCGGAGATGTCAGCTTTCACTACCTCGTCGACGACCATCACATCATCAACACGGTGCCGATCGGGGACACCGCCTGGGCAGTGCACCTGGACAACCCCGTCAGCGTGCAGATCGCGATGGTGTGCACATCGGGGACGACCGGTTGCTGGCAGGGCGCAAACACCCCCAACGTCGAGGCCACGCCCAAGACCGAGGAGCAGTGGCTTTCGCACACCAGGATGCTCGACATGGTTGCGTACACGATCGCCAAGGTCGCCACGGAATGCGATATCCCGCTGCGCTGGTGCGATATCGACGACGTGGGCGCGAACCGGCGCGGAGTGAGCAGCCACTACAACTATTCCCACGGTTCGGCGGCATTGCGCGGCGCCCAGGACACGTCGCACTGGGACGTGCCGCCGACGTTCCCGGCCGATGTGGTGCTGGCCGCCGCGAAGAAGTACGCGAGCGGCATGGAGCGGCACAGCGCCGCGCCGGCGAAGGCGGTGCAGAAGGTGGCGAAGAAGGCCGCGCCGAGGAAAGCGGCCAGGAAAGCGGCCAAGAAGGCCGCGCCGAGGAAAGTGGTGCGAAAGGCGCCGGTGAAGAGGCAGCGCAAGCAGGAGGAAAAATGACGGAGACCGGCGACACCGACGATTCGACGCGGCAGATAATTCTCCAGCAGTTCGAAGAGCTTCCTGAGGAGGCCAAGTTGCCACTGGCGCAAGAGCTTACGCGGGTCGCATCGGTCGGTGCCGCGGCGCTGCCCAAGAACGACAAGTATCTGAGGCAAGTGTGGAAGGCATTCTTCGTCGTACTCGGACTCCTGGCGCTGATTTTCGCAGTCGGTGCGGTCATCTTGCTTTTCGACGGCAAGACGACGGAGGGCGCAATGCTGATCACCCCTGCCACGGCGATTTTCACGGGACTGCTGGGCTTGTTCGCTCCATCTCCTGCGACGCAGGGCGGTCCGGAGTGATCGGAAGGCCGTTCGTCATCCTGACGAGCGTTCGGCCCCGCTCGGGGCCGCCCCGGAGACGGCGGGTCCAGCCCAGGACACGCCGCCCGCCGTCGGCCCCTTCTCGCAGAACGCCCGGATGACCGGCCGTCCGGGCGTAGTGTTTGCCGATCCTGCCATTTCGACTGCCGGCTGCACGGCTGCCAAACCAGGGGGACAACCCGATGACGAAGTACGTATTCGACTTCACCGAGGGCAACAAGGACCAGAAGGATCTGCTGGGCGGAAAAGGCGCCAACCTGGCCGAGATGACCAATCTCGGGCTGCCGGTGCCACCCGGGTTCACCATCTCGACGACGGCCTGCCGCGAGTATCTGGCGCAGGGTAGCGAGCCCGGTGAGCTGCGCGTACAGGTCACGATGGCGCTGCGGCACCTGGAGGACACCGTCAGCCGCCGGCTGGGGGACCGGCACGACCCGCTGCTGGTCAGTGTCCGCTCCGGAGCGGCGTTTTCGATGCCCGGAATGATGGAGACGGTGCTCAACATCGGGCTCAACGACGCCAGCGTGAAGGGACTGGCCGAGGAGTCCGGCGACGAGCGGTTCGCCTGGGATTCGTATCGCCGGCTGATCCAGATGTTCGGCAAGACGGTGCTGGAGATGCCGGGCGAGGTGTTCTCCGACGCGCTGGACAAGGCCAAGTCGACCAAGGGCGTGTCCAGTGACGTCGACTTGGACGTCGACGACCTCAGGGCCTTGGTGGCCACCTTCAAGGACGCGGTGCGGGAGCACTCCGGCGACGAGTTCCCGCAGCATCCCCGCGAGCAGCTCGACATGGCGATCAACGCGGTCTTCGACTCCTGGAACACCGAGCGGGCCCGCCTGTACCGGCGCCGGGAGCGGATTCCCCAGCATCTCGGCACGGCGGTGAACGTCTGCACCATGGTGTTCGGCAATCTGGGCGAGTCCAGCGGCACCGGCGTCGCGTTCACCCGCGACCCCGCTTCGGGGCGGTCCGGCGCCTACGGCGACTACCTGTCGAACGCCCAGGGCGAGGACGTCGTCGCCGGCATCCGCAACACCTTGTCACTGGATGATCTGGGGACACTGGACCCCTCGTCGCACGAGCAGCTCATGAAGGTGATGCGCCGCCTGGAAACGCACTACCGGGATCTGTGCGACATCGAGTTCACCATAGAGCGCGGCAAGTTGTGGATGTTGCAGACAAGGGTCGGTAAGCGAACCGCCGCGGCGGCGTTCCGGATCGCCGCGCAGCTGGTCGACGAGGGCATGATCACCATGGACGAGGCGCTGGCCCGGGTGTCCGGCTCGCAGCTGGCCTTGCTGATGTTCCCGCAGTTCGACCGCTCGGCTCCGCGTGAGGTGCTCACCAAGGGCATGGCCGCCTCGCCGGGCGCGGCGGTGGGCCGCGCGGTGTTCGACTCGGCCACCGCGAAGGCGTGGGCCGACCGTGGCGAACAGGTCGTGCTGGTGCGCCGGGAAACCAACCCCGACGACCTGGAGGGCATGATCGCCGCTGCCGGGATCCTGACCGCGCGGGGCGGCAAGACCTCCCACGCCGCGGTGGTGGCCCGCGGCATGGGCACCACCTGCGTCTGCGGTGCCGAGGCACTGGACGTGGACGCCGTCGCCCGCACCGCACGCGTCGGCACGGTCGTCATCGCCGAGGGCGACGAGATCAGCATCGACGGTTCGACCGGTGAGATCTTCCTCGGTGGCATGCCGGTGGTCGCCTCCCCGGTGCAGGCCTATATCGAGTCCGGCCCGGCAGTCGCCCTGGCCGGCGCGGACGACGAGACCGCCGCCCTGGTCGACGCGGTCAACCGGCTGCTGACCCACGCCGACGCCCGTCGGCATCTGTTGATCCGGGCGAACGCGGACACCGCCGAGGACGCGGCGCGGGCGAGGCTTCTCGGCGCGCAGGGGATCGGCCTGTGCCGCACCGAGCACATGTTCCTCGGTGATCGCCGGGTGCTGATCGAGCGCGTCATCCTGGCCGCCACGGCCGGGGAGCGCGACGAGGCCCTGGCCGCGCTGTTGACCCTGCAGCGCAAGGACTTTGCGGAACTGCTGGACGTGATGGACGGGCTGCCGGTGAACATCCGGCTGCTGGACCCGCCGCTGCACGAGTTCCTGCCGGATCGCACCGAGCTGGCGGTCCGGGTGGCCGTCGCCGAAGCCAAAGGCGAATCCGGGCCTCAGCTGGCCAGCGACCGGAAAGTGCTTGCCGCAGTGGAGAATCTGCACGAGTCGAATCCAATGCTCGGGTTGCGCGGGGTGCGCCTGGGGCTGGTGATTCCCGGTCTGTTCGCGTTGCAGGTCCGCGCGATCGGCGAAGCCGCCGCCGGCCAGATCGCCGCGGGCAAGGACCCGAAGGTCGAGATCATGGTCCCGCTGGTGGGTTCGGTGATGGAGCTGCATCTGGTCCGCGACGAGGCCGAACGGATCCTTGCCGACGTCGCCGCCGAGAAGGGGGTGCCGCTGCACATACCCATCGGGACCATGATCGAGCTTCCGCGTGCCGCGCTCACCGCGCACCGCATCGCCGAAGCCGCGGATTTCTTCTCCTTCGGCACCAACGACCTCACCCAGACGACGTGGGGATTTTCCCGGGACGACGTCGAATCGTCGTTGTTCGCCGCCTATCTGGAGAAGGGCGTCTTCACGATTTCGCCGTTTGAGACCATCGACGCCGACGGCGTGGGCCGACTCGTGCAGATCGGCGCCGAGGAGGGCCGCAAGGCCAAACCCGGTCTGAAGCTGGGTGTCTGCGGCGAGCACGGCGGTGACCCCGAATCCATCCACTTCTTTCACCGGACCGGTCTGGACTATGTGTCCTGCTCGCCGTTCCGGCTCCCCGTCGCCCGACTCGAAGCCGGTCGTGCCGCGGTGACCTGAGCCGGATTCAGCGCATGGTGGCGTACAGGGCGTCGGTCATCGCCTCGATGGCGGCCTCGCGGTCCAGTGGCCACCCGTCGGTCAGCCACAGGTGCATGAAGGAATCGACCATCGTGTACATCATCGCGATGGCCAGCCGGCGCTGGGCCTCGGTGGCGCCGGGCATGGCATCGGTTCGCGCCCAGTCGGTTACGTCGGCCTCCATGCTGGCGCGATGCGCCGCGGCGAACTCCGGATCGGCCGCCCGGGCCTGATGCAGAGCCATGTAGAGCTCGGGTGCGGAGGTGTAGAAGTCGACCACCTTCTCGAAGAAGGCCCGGATGGTGGGGCGCCCCGACCTGCCGCCGCGCGGCGCGTCCTGCTGCGACCACACCGTCATCCGGGTGTTGCGGAGTTCGCGGAGCACCGCGGCCTTGCCGTCGAAGTGGAGGTAGAACGTCGCCCGCCCGATACCGGCCCGCCGCACGATGTCGTCGACGGTGACCGGAACGTAGCCGCGTTCGGCAAACGCCTCCAGTGCGGCGGCCATGATGTGCTCGCGGGTCATGATGCGGTGCCGGTCCCGCATGGTGAGTTTCGTTGGCTCACCGGCAGTTTCGGTGACGTGCGCCGTTTCGGTCACGTGATGATGACCCCCTGCAACCGGCCCGTGGACCGCCACGCGCTGAGCATGTCGAAGAAGTCGACGGGTTTGCCGCCGAAGTTGGTCGACAGCATGCCGTGTGGATTGTCCTGATCGCCTTCGGAACTCAGATAGCTCGGCGTGCAGTCGGCGAAAAACGCCTTGGCGTCCACCGATGCTTCGTTCATCGTCGTGAGCCACTCGTCTTCGGCCGCTTGGGTGGCTTCGATGGCCGTGGCGCCGCGCTCGACGAAGGTGTTGACCAGGTAGGTGAGGTGGCGGGCTCGTTCCTCGGCGGTGTGGGTGTAGTTGGGGGAGACCCCGGACTGGGTGTAACCGAGGAAGAAACAGTTGGGAAAGCCGTGGGTCTGCAGCCCGTGCAGGGTCCGCATGCCCTTGGCCCACTTGTCGCTCAGGCGCACGTCGTCCCGGCCGACGATCTCGAATCCGAGGCGCCGGGTGAATTCGGTGCCGACCTCGAATCCGGTCGCGAAGATCAACGCGTCGAGTTCGTACTCGACTCCGTCGACGACGGCCGCGGTCTCGGTGAACCGCTCGACCCCGCGGCCGTCGGTGTCGACGAGTTCGACGTTGTCCCGGTTGAAGGTTTTCAGGTACTCGTCGTGGTAGCCCGCGCGTTTGCACATCAGCTTGAACCACGGTTTCAGCGACTCGGCGGTCTTCGGGTCATGGACGGTCCGGCTGATCCGTGCGCGCAACCGCTCCATCGCCTCGAAGTCGATGCGGTAGAGGAACTCGTCGGTTTCCTGCTGCGTCATCTCCCGGCCGAGTCGGGCCGTCTCCCGGATCACCGCGGGATCGGTCAGCGCGAGCGCGTTGCGGGTCCAGCCGTCGTCCACCAGATCGAGGTCCATCTCGACACCGCAGGTGACCCGGGTGAAGTTCGCCATCCGTTCGCGCTGCCAGCCCGGTCTCAGGCCGGCCGCCCAGGCGGGATCGGTCGGCCGGTTCAAGCGTTCCCCGACCGTGCTCGGCGTCCGTTGAAACACATACAGTTGCCGCGCCCACCGGCCGAGGTGCGGTATGCACTGCAGCGCGGTGGCGCCCGTGCCGATGATGCCGACCCGCTTGTCGGCCAGCCCGGTCAGGCCGCCGGACTCGGCGCCGCCGGTGTATTCGTAATCCCAGCGGCTGGTGTGGAAGGTGTGTCCGGTGAACTCGTTGATCCCGGGAATCCCCGGCAGCTTCGGCCGGGTGAGCGATCCGGGCGAGACGGCGACCAGGGTGGCGGTCAGCCGATCGCCGCGATTGGTCGACACCTCCCAGTGCTTGGCGTCGTCGTCCCAGCGCATGCCGGTGACGGTGGTTTGCAGCAACGCATTTCGGTACAGCCCGTATTTGCGGGCGATGGCTTGCAGGTGATGGCGGATCTCCGGCCCGTGGGCGTAGCGCTCGGTCGGCATGTAGCCAAGTTCCTCGAGCAGGGGAAGGTAGATGTAGGACTCGATGTCGCATTGGGCGCCCGGATACCGGTTCCAGTACCAGGTGCCGCCGAAATCGCCCGCGGTGTCGACGATCCTGATGTCGTCGATGCCGGCTTCCTGCAGCCGCACCGCGGCGATCAGGCTGCCCAGGCCGCCGCCGATGATGAGGACCTGGACGTGGTCGTGCACCGGAGCGCGTTCGGTTCGCTCGGTATACGGATCGTCGGCGTAATGCGAGAAATCCGCGGTGACCTCCACGTACTGGTCCACGGCGTCGGCGCGGAGGCGCTTGTTGCGCTCGATCGCGTACTTCGCGCGGACCCACTCGGCGTCGTATTCCGCCGGCTGGGGTCTCAGGGCAGCAGCCGCCTCTGGCATCTCGGTGCGCTCCTCGCCTCCACGGATTCACTGGACACTATGTCCAGTGAACAGACTGTGCAGCATCTTGCCAGACATTTCGCCTTTCCGGGTAGTCCGGTTGTCGGCCGCGGGTCCCCTCCGTTGTCACCGGCGCCGAGTAGGTTGCGACCATGACCGACTCACGGCAGCGCCGGAAAGCCAAGCAGGCACGCCGGGACGCGCGCCGCAGCAGGCAGCGCCACGACTCCCCGGAGGAGTCGCCGTTGCTCGACGAACTGCGTGACGCGCTCGACAGCGGGGAGCCCATGGAGTTGCTCGGCCTGGCCGGCCTGATCGTCGCGGCCACGGCCCCACCGCAGCTGTCGCTTTCGCGGCACGACGACGGGGACTCGATGAGCCTCGGGGAACTCGTCGACAGCTTCGTCGAGGTCGGAATCCGCGAAACCACCGCCCTGCTGGCGGTATTCGCCGAGATCCTCGTCGACGACGACGTGCTGCGGGACCGGTGCCGGCGTGAAGTCGCCGCGCGTGACGACGAGCTGCCGCCGTGGCTCGTCGATCTGTCGAAGACCCGCGTGCAGCGCGCGGTGCGGATGACCCACGTGCTCGGCGACGGCGACGAACTGCTCGTCGAGATGCGCCTGGCCGACGGGCGGCCGCTGACGTGTGCGGCGTTCATCGACCACAACGTGATGTCGATGATCAAGGACGCCTTCTTCATGCCCGGCTCACTCGAGGAGGTGCTGGATGTCGCCCGCCGCAGCAACGACGACCCCGACACCACCTTCGTGGACATGACACTGGCCGACACTCGGGCATGGCTGGCCCACGGGCTGGAGTACCCGTGGTTCGCGCAGGACGAGTCCGACACCTGGCCGGCCTCCCGCGCCCTGGTGCAATGGCTGGTTGCGCGGCTGCCCGAAGGCGGGGCACGGTATGAAGCGTGCGAACTCGATTGGGGGCAAAGGGAACAACTCCTCGACAGGTTCTTCGCCTCGCTGGTGGGAATGAGGTTCGCGAATCCTGACCACCGCGAGTTGTTGGAGCTCTGCATCGACGAGAACAACAACGATCCGTTGCGGTGGAGTGATATCCGGCTGGGAATGATCCTCAGCGAACCGTTGGAGCACGAGTTCGACCACGTGTCTGCCGAACCTCAACTCGACGTCCCCGATCTGCTCCGTGCCTTCGTGCCGTTCGCCCACGCCGAGCGCGGAATCCGCCAGGAATTGACGGTGGCGGCACTGACCGCCATCGACGAGGCCGAAGCCGATTATCGGCAGGCGGTGCTGGAGGAGGCGTCGCAGTGGGAGGACGACGAGGACGATTAGCCGGTGGCTCCCGGCACCGTCTGCTGCTGCGCCAGGGCGGCCAGAATCGCCCGGCAGGCGATGTCGGCGGCCGCCCGCCAGTCCCGGTCGGCATCGACGCTCAATGCCGCGGTGAAGTGCGGGCTCAGGTGGGCGACAATCGTCGTTTCCAGCGCCTCCGGCGGGTCGCCGTCCCGGCCCACGGCGCGCCACAGGGTGCCGGTGATGTCGGCCATCGCCCCGCGGAACTCGTGGCGGCGGCGCGCTTCCGCGGCGGCCAGGTCCGCCGGAAGGTCGGTGCGCGAGGCCAATTCGAAGAATCCCGGGCCGATGGTCGAGTTCATCCGGTGCGCGGACTCGCACGTCGCGCGCAGCCAGCGGTGCACGTCTCCGGCGAAGTCGCCAAAGGCGGGCAGCTGGCTGCGATACCCGGTGATGCCGGCCTCGAACGCGGCGGCCAGCAGCTTCTCGCGGGTGTCGAAGTGGCGGAACAGCGTGCGGCGGCTGACCCCGCTGGCCTCGGCCAGCTGATCCATGGTGGCGTCGAGGCCCCGCTGCAGCACCAGGCGCCGTGTCGACGCGAGGATATGGTCGACCGCTGCCTGACGTTTGGCCTGGGCGAGGGCGGTGGGGGCCGGCATGGGGCGAGCCTACCGCGGTGCCACTATTGACACTCAATAGTGTCATGTACGACACTAAGAAGTGCCGAACGGAAGGTCGTCATGAACTCCCCAGTTTCCACCGAGCCCGTCGTCGACGACGACGACACCATCGCCGCGGCGCTGTCCCAGCTGTCGGTGTCGGCGCTGACCGCCGCGGTTGTGCAGATCACCGGCGACTCGGCGTTCATCCGCGGCCCGATCCGCCCGCGGCAGTTCGTGCAGAACGAATTCCAGGGCATGCTCGACGCCGACGAGCAACTCCAATTGCGCCGCGACGCCCACAAGGCGATCTGCGCGTGGCGCGATGCGGGTTGCCCGGCTCCCGAACGACTCGAGCCCGCGCTGGTGCACGAGCTGATGAACTGGATCGCGTGCGAACCGGTGCCCGTCGAGGACGTCGCGCTCTACACCGAGGAGATGGACCTGGCGGGGGAGAACCTCCGAGCCATTCACCTACCGGACAAAGTGCAACTGCCCCAGGGCTTTTCGGTGCTCATCATCGGGCTGGGCGCGTCGGGTCTGCTGGCCGCGATCCGGCTGCGGGAAGCCGGGATCCCGTTCGAGATCATCGAGAAGAACGCCGGCGTCGGCGGCGCCTGGTACGAGAACAGCTACCCGGGCTGCCGGGTCGACGTTGCCAGCCACTTCTATTCGTACTCGTTCGAGCGCAACAACGACTTCACCCAGTACTACACGCGCCAGCCCGAACTGCAGTCCTACTTCCGAAAGACCATGGCGGAAAACGGAATCGGTGCGCACGTCCGGTGGAACACCGAGGTCACCCGGGCGGAATGGGATGAGGAGGCGGCACGCTGGCGGGTCACCCTCGCATCACCGGACGGCACCGTGCAGAGCCGGGCGGCCTCGGTGCTGATCTCCGGAGTCGGCGTGCTCAACCGCCCGCTGATCCCCGACATCGCCGGCCTGGACCGGTTCGACGGCCCGGTGTTCCACTCCGCGCAGTGGGACCACTCGGTGGACCTGCGCGGCAAGCGCGTCGCGCTCGTCGGCGCCGGGGCCAGCGGCTTCCAGATCGGCCCGGCCATCGTCGACGAGGTCGCCTCCCTGGTCGTCTTCCAGCGCACGCCGCAGTGGATGGCGCCCAACCCGCGTTATCACGCCGATGTCACCGACGGCGAGAGGTGGGCGATGCGGCATCTGCCCGGGTACGCCCGCTGGTACCGATTCATGCTTATGTGGCAATCCAGCGACAAACTGCTGGAACTTGTTCGGGCAGAACCGGATTGGCCCGATTTCCCGCACACCGCCAACGCGGTCAGTGCGGCCCGCCGCGAGATCCTGGTCAAGTGGATCCAGGACCAGGTCGGCGACGATCCCGAACTCGCGGCCAAGGTGACGCCGAACTATCCGCCGATGGCCAAGCGAATGCTACAGGACAACGGCAGCTGGCTACGCTGCCTCAAGCGCGACCACGTCGAACTCGTCAACGACCAGATCGTCGCGGTCGACGAGAAGGGCATCGTCACCGCGGACGGGCGCTACGACGTGGACGTCATCGTGCTCGCCACGGGCTTCCGGGCCTCCGAGGTGCTGTGCCCGATGGAGGTCATCGGCCGCGACGGCGTGTCGATCAGCGACTTCTGGGACGGCAGACCGGCCGGCTACAACGGTATTTCGGTGCCCGGCTTCCCGAACTTCTTCATGATGCAGGGCCCCGGCACCGGGCTGGCGCACGCCGGCAGCGTGATCTTCGTCCTGGAATGCCAGATGCGCTACATCGGCGAGGCCCTGGCCGCGCTCCTCGAACACGACAAGCGGTCGATCGAGCCCACCCCGCGGGCCTACGAGCGCTACAACCGCGAACTGCAGCAGGAGATCTCGACGTTGATGTGGGGGCATCCGTCGATCGCGCACTCGTGGTACAAAGCCGCCGACGGCGGAGTGTATGTGCTGTGCCCGTTCGGCAACGTGGAGTACTGGCGCCGCACCCACGAAGTCGTTCCCGCCGACCACGAGTTGCGCTGATCCGCTTCGGTGATAGGCCGGGTAGTGTCCCGGCAGAAGACGACTAACAGTCGGCGATGTATGCACAGTCGGCCGATTCAAAGTGACGGTTGGTTGGCGCCTGTCGATACCGTCGGCGCCATGGAAGCAAATGGTGATCGCGCATCAGAATATACGGTTCCGCGATGGGATTCGACTGCGCGGGCCAAGCTGACGAAGCAGTTCTTCGCGTCACCCTATGGCGCACCGCTGAACGACCCCGACCGCCGACGCCTGTTCCAATCGCTGCTGCGGTATGCGATCTCGTGGAGTTCGGGTGCCCCCCTCCACTGGACTCCGGAAAAGGTTCGAGGCCTTCTGTGCCCGTGGATCGCGTCGAATCTGGTTGACGACGCCGGCTTTCTGGCGATGGCCCCCGCGCTACTTCGCGCATTCGTTCGATTCGCCGACGAGCAGGAGGGAGTGCGTGCGTACAAGACACGCCGGACATTGGAAGCCATCGAGCAGAACGAACCGTTGTTCCAGAACCAAATTCGGTCTGATCGCTCACGGGGTCGATACCTTCTGCGCGACGACTGGAGCGGTTCGGGCTCCTCCAGGGTCGACAAGTTGAGTGCTGCGGTCGGTGGGCTTACGCAGCTGCGCGCCCTCGACGCAGAACCGTTGCCGGACAGTCTGTTTGACTGGTCCGACATTCCCGACGAGGTATGCGGAGTGGTCGAGGAGATTCTCGTCCTGACCGACCGCTGCTGCGACAAGATGTTCGACACCGAGTATCGCACGGCGTGCAGACGGTTGCTGGCGCGTGCCGCGGCCGGCGATCCGAGCTTTTTTCAGAGTACACGCGGCATCGACAAATCCGCCGCGGCTGTCGTGTGGTGTATCTGCGAAGCCAATGGATCGCTCCGGCACACAACAGGATTGGAATTGCGCGCGGAGCGTCGCGTGTTTGTCAAAGACGTGTTGGCGCATTTCGGCACCAGCAGTAGTGGTGTGTCCGAATGCGCCGCGGGCTTGCTTCGGGCTGCCGATCCGAACGACGGACAGTGCCGGGAGCCGCAAGGCTCGGCCGATTTTCTGATCGCCACAACCCGCCGTCAGCTCATCGCGCTGCGTGAGCGCTATCTCGATGACCTGTCCAGCTGAGTACGGCCACACGCTAGCAGAATGCTTGCATTGCGCTTACTCTATGGAGGTGAGGACCCTGCACCTGCGCAACGTTCCCGATGACGTGATGGACCGGCTCGAGCGCATGGCTCGCGCGTCGAACATGTCTGTGACCGCGGTCGCGATCCGGGAATTGAGTGCCGCGACGTGGCGGGTCGACAATGCCGCACTGGTCGCGACGCTGCCCGATCTGAAGATCCCGGCGGCCGCGGTTGCGGAAGCTGTGCAGGCCGAGCGTCGGTGATCGTTCTCGACGCTTCGGCCGCGGTCTCGGCGCTGCTCAACGATGGCCAGGCCCGCCGGCTGATCGGCGGCGAAGACCTTCATGCGCCCCACCTGGTCGACGCGGAGGTGGTCAGTGCATTACGTCGCCTTGTGGCCACCGGAACGCTGTGCGCCCAGGCCGGCCGCGCATGCCTTGACGCCTTCGGGCGGCTCGGCCTGTACCGCTACGCCGGCGCCCCGCTGTTCGACCGGGTGTGGGAACTGCGCACCACGGTCTCCTCATACGACGCGATGTACGTGGCCCTCGCCGAAAACTTGGAATGCGTCCTGGTGACGGCCGACGCCCGCCTCAGTCGGGCTCCCGGCATCCGCTGCGCCGTCACCGTGATTCCCGGGTGACACACGCGGGTGAGAAGAAAAGAGCCGGCACCCGCGATGGGGGCACCGGCTCCGGGCGGCGGAATCGCCGCGTCAGCGGTGGGCGTCCTCGCTGCGCCGCGCGATCGCCAACAGTTCGTTGCGAACCGTCGAGTTGCTCGGCAGGGCGTAGATCCGCGCGTAGAGGCGCCGACGGTCCCGGGCGCGCTTCAGGTCGGTGCGAAACTGCGCGATGGACATTGCGTTCAACTCCTTGTCGGGCCCCGGGTATCGGGGCCGTGTTGATTGTTGGTGCCCGGCGCGTCGGGGATCGCCCAGCGCCGAGCCTCCTTCGATGGTGCATTGTTAACTGCAGGTAAATCAAAGCGGCGGCATGTGAGTTTGCCGACACCCGGTGTCACAAGTAACGACGGCCACCAACCCGCCGATAAGCGGGCATGCCGGGTCGAGGGAAAACCGCATTGGCCGCCGTCACACTGGCGATCGCCGCGCTTCTGACCGCGGTCGTACCGGCCGCCCATGCCGACCCGCCCGCCGCGGCCAAGGACTTCTCCAAGCCTGCCATCGTCATCCTCGGGTACGGCCTCAACGACAACGGCACCATGCGCACGATCCTGCGCCGGCGCGTGCTCACCGGGCTGGCCGTCGCGCAGTTCTTCCCGCAGTCGCCGATCATCGTCACGGGCGGCAATCCCCGCAGCGGTCGCACCGAAGCCGGACAGATGCGCAACATGCTTGTGCTGCTTGGTTTTCCGGCCGACCGGATCATCGTTGAGGACAAGGCGAACAGCACGGTGCAGAACGCGCGGTTCGCCGTGCCGCTGGCCGAGCAGGCCGGCACGTCGGGAATCATCCTGGTGACGTCGACGACGCACCAGGACCGGGCCGACGGCAACTTCGCCGACGCCGGCGCCAACGTGCTGGCCACGATCAGCTACCCCGACGGCAGTCCGGACGTCAACTTCGCCCAATTCGCCCGCGACGCGATCAGCCCGTTCGTCCCGGTCAGCTGAGGTCACCCAGGTCGTCGGGCACGTCCACGGCGTAGCCGCGCAACACGTCCAGCGGCACCACGTCCAGGGTGCGCTCGTGGGTGCAGGCCAGCACCACCGGCGCCGCACAGCCGTCATCGTGGGCGCGCAGCCAATTGGTCGCGGTCACACACCACCGGTCACCCGGGCGCAGGCCGGGGAAGCGGTACATCGGCATCGGGGTGGACAGGTCGTTGCCGATCGACCGCTGATGCTCCAGGAACTCCGCGGTCACGACGGCACAGATGGTGTGCCGACCGACATCCTCCGGCCCGGTCGAACAGCACCCGTCGCGGTAGAACCCGGTCAGCGGTTCGGTTCCGCAGGGGTCCAGCGGTCCGCCCAGCACATTGCGCTCGGTCACCTGTCCAGTATCACCGGTGGCAACGTTGCTGGCGGGCCGACCCGCGGGCGCTATCCTCTTCTGGGCGGCAGCGTTGCCGCAGCCGAGGAGGTTGCCAAATCATGGGTGCTACGCCGCTTCCGACCGGCCGCAGGGTGGATGTCCGGGGTGCCGACGGAACCCGGCTGCACACCGAGGTGTTCGGTCCGGCCGACGGATATCCGATCGTCCTGGCCCACGGCATCACGTGCTCCCTGCAGGTCTGGCGTGAGCAGATCGCCGACCTGTCGCGCGACTTCCGGGTGATCGCCTTCGATCACCGTGGCCACGGCCGCAGCAGCGTCCCGCCGCGCGCCCAGTACTCCCTCGACCACCTGGCGGCCGACGTCGACGCCGTCCTGGACGCGACGGTCAAGCCGGGGCAGCGCGCGGTGCTGGCGGGTCACTCGATGGGCGGGATCGCCATCGGGGCGTGGTCGGACCGCTTCCGGGACCGGGTGCACCAGCGGGTCGACGGCGTCGCGCTGATCAACACGACCAGCGGCGACATCATCCGCCAGGTCAAGTTCCTGACGTTGCCGGGCCTGCTGGCCGGTAGCCGGGCCGCGGTCGGCAGTCGTATCGTCCGCCGGTTCGGCGGGATCCCGACGGTGTCGGCCGCGGCGGGCCCCAGCCGGCGTTTCGTCGCGGCGCTGGCGGTCGGCCCGGACGCCGACCCGGAGGTGGCCACCTTCGTCTACGACATGTTCCACCGGACCCCCCGGGGCGGTCGCGCCGGCGCGGCCGCGATGCTGATGGACGCGCTGGAGGGCCGACACCTCAACCTGGACGGGCTGACGGTGCCGACCGTGGTGATCGGCAGCTCACACGACCGGTTGCTGCCTATCGCCGCGTCGCGCCGCATCGCCGCGACCGTGCCGAACCTGCTCGACCTCGTCGAACTGCCCGGCGGGCACTGCGCGATCCTGGAGCGACCCGCCGAGGTCAACGCCCAACTGCGTCGCCTCGCCGAGGCGGGCGCGGCCGGGACGAGTCTGAGCTCCTAGGTCCGCGCCAATCGGTCGGCGACTTCGCCGGCGGCCCGCAACCCCGAGCGCACCGCGCCGTCGAGGAAGCCGGTCCATTCGTCGGCGGTTTCGGTGCCCGCCCAGAAGATCGGGCCGACCGGGCGGCGCAACCAGGGCCCGACACCGGTCCACGACCCCGGTGGGACGGCCGCGGTGGGCCCGCCGGGTGCGAACGTCTCTGCGCCCCAACGGTGATCCAGGTAGTCGACGGGGGACAGGGCGGCGTCGCCGAACAGCGCGGCGAAACCGGCCAGGGCCTGCCGGCGGCGCTCGTCGGCCGGCCGGCCGTCGAACTCGCGGGCGTCGACGAACCCCAGCAGGACCCCCGGGCCGCCGTCGGGGCTGACGTCGAAGGTGATGAACACCGGTCCGGTGTCGGACAAGGCCTGACCGGAGCGGCCGGCGGCCCGCCAGAACGGTGTGTCGTAGACGGCGAACGCCTTGCTCAGCGAACCCTGCGGCCAGTGCCGCGGCAGTTGCCGGTGCCCGGCCGGAAGCTCCGGGGTGAAGGCGACGGCGGCCCGGTGCTGCGGCGGGATCGCGACGATCGCCGCGCGCGCCGTCACGGTGCCCGCCGTGCTGGTGACCGTCACCCCGGCGTCGTCGTGCCCGATGGCGGTAACCACCGCTCCCAGAACGACTTTCAGTTCCGCGGCCATCTTCAGGGCGATCTGCTGGGTGCCGGCGGCGAAGCGGTCCTGCTGCGCGCCACCGGTCACGTCGAGCATCCGGTCCACCCCGCCGGCGGCCTTGACGTACCGCACCGCGTGCAGCATCGACACCTCGTCGGGTTCGGCGCCCCAGGTGACCCGCGCCATGATGGCCATCAGGTCCAGCGTCGACGACGACGCGCGCACCGAGCGCAGCCAGTCGCCGAGGGAGATCGCGTCCAGTTCCGCGGCGCGCGTCGACGTCCAGGGCTCGGCCACCGGGACGCCGCGCGCCACGCGGGCGAACTGCCAGCGCACCCGGGCCACGTTGAGCAGGCGGCCCGGCGACAGCGCCGGAATAGTGCCGGAGTAGGACCGGACGCGGCCGCGCCAGTTGATCAGGTTCTTGCCGTGCTGATGCGTCGGCGTTGTGGGACAGTCGAGTTCGGCCGCCAGGGTCAGTACCGCGTCCTGGGTCGGGCCGACGAAGGTGCCGCCGAGGTCCAGCGGTATCCCGGCGAGCGCATCGGTGTGGGAGCGTCCGCCCACCCGGTCGCGGCCCTCGAGGACGACGACGTCGATGCCGCGCCGGGACAATTCGCGGGCGGCGGCGAGCCCGGCGAAGCCCGCACCCACGACGACCACATCGGCAGGCACGGCGGACTATCCGCGGATCTGCAGCACGACTTTGCCCTTGGCGCTGCGGTGCTCCAGGGACGCGATCGCCTCGGCGGCCCGCTCCAGCGGGAACACGTGCGGTTGCGGGGCCGCCACTCTGCCCGACTCCAGCAGCGCCGACAGTTCGTCCCACTGTTCGGCCAGATAACCCGGATGCCGCATCGTCCACGCGCCCCAGCCGACACCGACGACGTCAACGTTGTTGAGCAGCAACCGGTTTGTCTTGATGGTGGGGATCTCCCCGCCGGTGAAACCCACCACCAGCAGCCGGCCGGCGGGCGCCAGGCAGCGCAGCGAGTCGGTCACCCGGTCACCGCCGACCGGGTCGAGCACGATGTCCACACCGCGCCCGTCGGTCAGGCCCAGCACCGCATCCTTGAAGCCGTCGGCCAGCACCACCTCGTCGGCGCCGGCCGCCTCGGCGACCGCGACCTTGTCCTGCGTCGACACCACCGCGATGGCACGGGCGGCGCCCAGCGCGCGGGCCAGCCGCAGCGTGGCGGTGCCGATGCCGCCGGCCGCACCGTGCACCAGCACCGTCTCCCCGGGCATCAGCCGGCCGCGGGTGCGCAGTGCGAAAAGCACTGTCAGGTCGTTGAACAGCACACCGGCCCCGGCTTCGAACGACACGTTGTCGGGCAGCCGGAACACCCGGTCGGCCGGCAGCACCACCACCTCGGCCATGCCGCCGGTGATCATCGTCAACCCCAGCACCCGGTCGCCGGCGCGCACGGCTGCGCCGTCGGGCGCGCTGCGTACCACCCCGGCGACCTCGCCGCCCGGGATGAACGGCAGCTCCGGCTTGTACTGGTAGAGGCCGCGGCTGAGCAGGGCATCCGGGAACGCCACGCCGGCGGCGTGCACGTCGATGGTGACGCCGTCACCCCCGGGCTCGGGCACCTCGGCGACGGTGACGGCGTCGGGACCGTCGAGGCTGTTGATCAGAACGGCGCGCATGAGGGGCACCTTAGCGATTTCGGCGCGGTGACCGTCGCGCACCGACCGAAATCGCGCCGAAATCGCTCAGTTTGCGACTGTCAGCCAGTCCTTGAAACCGGACGGGTCGTGGCGGCCCAGCGCGCCGTGCTCGAACAAGCCCCAGCCCTCGGCCTCAGGCTTACCCTCTTCATGACAGACCGCCCGGCCGACGTGGTCGATGACACCGAAGCCGGCCCGGCCGACGATCGCCGGATCGGTCATGTCGTAGGTGAGGCGCTCGGTGAACTTCTCGCCCTTCCACATGCCGTGGATCCAGTCGGTGTCGCCGCCGTAGCCGCCGCCGACGTGGATCGGGCACGGCAGCTTGGACTCCACCTGGAAGACGACGGGCGCACCGTCCCCGTCGGTGGCCTCGATGGTGGCGCCGGTCGGGATCCGGGTGCCCGGCGTGTAGTGAATCTTGACCCGCGGCCAGCCGAGCTGTTCGACGCGGCCGTCCTTCCAGACCCGCGTGCAGTCGTTGAGCGAGCGGAACCCGTCGGGCTCCTCCTGGATGATGATGACGATCGAGAACTTCTCGAAGGCGATCGGCACGTACAGCCACCACATGCCCTCGAACGGCGGGTCGGCCGGGCGTCCGGCGGGTTCGGCCTCACCGATGGGCCGGATACCCCAGGAGCGGTCCCGGCTGCCGATCCACACCAACGGGTCGACGGTGATCATCTCACCGTCGATCTCCAAATGACCGCTCCAGGAACCCAATTGGGCGAACCGCTGGGCGTCCAGGGTGATCCGGGTGCCGGTGCGCAGGATGTGCCGCTGCTCCTGCACGACGTCGAACAGGCCGTTCCAGGTGAGATCGGCCGCGATGCCGTCGGTCTTGTCGAGGACGATGCGCACCGTGCGCAACGGCTCACTCACCTCGACGCGGTAGTTGCCGACGTGCTGGTTGAGCCGGTCCTGGTCGATCGCGTCCGACAGATGCACGGCGGTCTGGGTATCGCCGCGACGAACCAGCAGGAAGGCGTCCTTCACCCCGAGGTTCGGGTAGTAGCCGAGCCCGGTGATGACGAAGATGTCCCCGGTGCGGTCGTGGGCGTTGAAGTAGCAGCGGTCGTAGAAGTTCCGGTCGGAGGAGCCGGGCCACGCGATCGGTTGTGGCAGTTGGTGTACCGGGAATTCGTCCATCGGGCCGAGCATCATTCGGTTCCTTCCAAGAGCCGTTCGAGCAGGGACTTGTGGTAGAACAGCGACTCCACATCGTCGGGCTGCTCCAACTCACCGAAGCGCACGCGGCGGAAGCCGGTCCGCATGAACACGCAACACCACACCACTCCGGAGTAGATGTAGAACCAGCGCAGGTCGCCGACCTCGACGCCGGTCAGCTCCGCATAGGTCGCTCGCACGTCCTCCTCGCGCAGCACACCGGGCAGTCCGGGCATCCCGGCCAGCCCGCACAGCTCCTGGAAGACATTGTGCGCGAAGATGATCCAGGCGACGTCGAATTCGCGCGGCCCGACGGTCGCCATCTCCCAGTCCAGTACCGCGACGGGGCGGAAGTCCTGGTACAGCACGTTGCCGATCCGCGAGTCACCCCACACCAGAACCGAATCCGACGCCGCGACGTCGGCGGGGAAGTTCTCCTCGAGCCACGTCAGGGCGCGTTCCACCAGTGGGGAGCGCCCGATGCCGGGTACGCAGAACTCGTACCACTGCGCAAGCCAGCCGAAGTGCCGGCGCAGCGCGCTGTCGCCCGGCGGATCGGCCTCGGCCAGGAATTCGAATGTCTTCTCCGCGTGGGGAATCGAATGCAACTTGGCGATCACCTCGACGGTGGCGTCCTGCAGTTCGCGCTGTTGCTCGGCGGTGGCGTCGGCGAACCAGTTGTTGCCGAACGTGTAGGGCATCACATCGGGGGGCACCATGCCCTCGACGTAGTCCATCAGGAAGAACGGCGCGCCGAGCACGTCGCCGGTGTTCTCCAGCCAGCGCACCTTGGGGACCTCGACGTCGGTCAGTTCGCCGGCCAGGCGCATCACCTCGAACTGGTGGTCCAGCCGGTAGGCCGAGAAGACCGGGACGTCCTGCTCGGTCGGCGCGACCCGCGCCACCCACTTCTGCTCGACCGATTGCCCGTCCTCGGTCCAGCGGCCGGTCAGGATGATGGTCTCCGAACTCATGCCGTTGGAGTCGATCCCGCTTTCCACGGTGATGTCCGGTTTCACGCCGCCGGGCAGCACCGTCGACAGCCATTCCGACAGCGCCGCCGGCACGGTGCTGACGTCGCGGCTGGAGCGCTGGAGGCGGTCGACGTTGTCGAGTGCGGGTTCATTCGGCACGGAACTGGTTCCTTCGC
>WBZP01001268.1_pt1 | contig 31786 bp, 23 predicted proteins | sample 5204301 | NCBI WGS metagenome assembly WBZP01 (sample SAMN12412401, study PRJNA552823) | activated sludge metagenome | isolation source: activated sludge from nitrification reactor of wastewater treatment plant... | place: USA: Pennsylvania | collected 2017 | reverse complement strand
ATGGAATACCCCAAAAAGACAGAAAACTACACAAATCAACTCCCTGTGAACAGCCCCCTAACAACCGATTGATCGTAAACGACTATTTCAACCGTTCACGACGTTGGCATTCATGCGATTGCCCTGGCATGTGTCCCGCAACGCCGGTCACGCCGCAACCGTTCATCAATGCCAGCGTGATTGCCGCTGGCGGAACCCGGAGCCGGGTCCGATGGCGGGGCAGCGCAAGTGCCGGGGCTGCGCCGGATCGTCGTAGCCCGTCCTCAAAGGCGCGCGGACACTTCCCGGCCTTTCTCCTGCCGCAATCGCACCGGCGGCCTGTGCGGGATCGGTGCGTGTGTTTGTTTGTATATACTGCCCGGCAATTCTGCGGAGAACAAACATGTCATTCCCCGAACCAATTGTCGCGCGAACGGGATCGGGGCGCGCTCGCCTGGTCTGCATGGCAATCGCCTGCAGCCTACTTGCGGCTTGCTCGGACGCGGGCAAACCTGCCGCGACAGCCGGTGCGCCCGGCCAGGCGCCGATGGCGCTGCCGGTCAGCGTGATCGCAGCACAACCGACGCGCGTGCCACTCAGCCTCGAAGCCGTCGCGCAGGCGGAAGGCGCACGCGAAATCGAAGTGCGCGCCCGCGTCAGCGGCATACTGGAAAAGCGGCTTTATACGGAAGGACAGGCGCTCAAGGCCGGACAGGCGCTGTTCCGCATAGAGCGCGCGCCCTACGAGATCGCGCTGGCGCAGGCCAGGGCGCAACTGGCCGAACAGCAGGCCCGTGCCGAACAGGCCGCGCGCGAGACGGGCCGCCTGCGCGGCCTGGTCGCCGACCGTGCGATCAGCCAGAAGGAATTCGACGATGCGTCCGCAAGCAGCGCGATCTCCAAAGCCGGTGTGCGCGCCGCAGAAGCGGCAGTGCGGCAGGCGGAACTCAATTTGTCCTACACCTCGGTCACCGCGCCGGTCGCCGGCATGTCCGGTCGCGCGCTACGTTCGGAGGGTGCCCTGGTGTCGCCCGGCGCGGACGGCCTGCTGGCGACGATCATCCAGCTCGATCCGATCTGGGTCCGCTTCAGCATCGCCGAAAGCGATGTGAGCAAACTCGGTATGAGCAAACTTGCGCCCGGACTGATTCGCCATGTCGAGGCGATCCTGCCTGACGGATCGACCTATCCGCTGAAAGGCAGGATCAACTTTACCGCCAGCCGGGTCGACCCCGCGCTGGGCACCATCGAAATGCGCGCCGAGTTCGCCAATCCCGAGGGCCGCATCCTGCCCGGCCAGTTCCTGCGCGCGAGGCTGGTGGCCGGCGACCGCGACAACGTCTTCCTCGTCCCGCAGGGCGCGGTAATGCAGACCGACCAGGGTCGCGTGGTCATGTTGGCGAACGACAAGAATGCGGTCGAACCGCGACCGGTGACCGCCGGCGAATGGGCCGGCAAGGACTGGGTCATCACCGGCGGACTCAAGCCGGGCGAGCGCATCATCGTCGACAATCTGCTCAAACTCAGGCCCGGCGCACCGGTTGCGCCACACCCTGCCGGCGAGGCGCCGAAGCCGCCGCAAGCCAAGCCCGCGGCCTGATCGGGCGCCCATGATGTCGCGCTTTTTCATAAATCGGCCGATCTTCGCTTCGGTCATATCGATCATCATCGTCATCGCTGGGCTGATGGCCTCGCTCACCCTGCCGATCTCGCAATATCCGGAGATCACGCCGCCGACGGTAATCATCACGGCGTCCTATCCGGGCGCGAATGCGGAAACGCTGTCCAGGACGGTTGCCTCGCCGATCGAAGAGCAACTCTCCGGCGTCGAAGGCCTGCTCTACTTCAACTCGACCTCCACTTCGACCGGCACGGTGACGATTACCGTGACCTTCGAGGTCGGCACCAATCCGGATACCGCGCTGATTGCGGTCAATAACCGCGTCAAGGTCGCCGAACCGCGGCTTCCCGACGATGTGAGGCGCACCGGCGTGCTGGTGCAGAAGCGCTCGAACAACATACTGATGTTCGCCGCCCTGCGATCCCTGGATGGCCGCCACGATTCGCTATTTATCGCCAATTACATCGCGCTTAACGTGGTCGAGGAGGTCCGCCGCCTGCCCGGCGTCGGCGACGCCCTGCAATTCGATGCCCAGTATGCGATGCGGGTTTGGCTCAAGCCGGATGTGATGGCCCGGCTCGGCATCACCACGACCGACGTCGCCAACGCAATCCGCGTGCAGAACGCGCAGAACGCGGCCGGACGAATCGGCCAGGATCCGATCGTCTCCGGACAGCAGCTCACTTACACGGTCACAGCCAAGGGCCGACTGCTGACTACCGACGACTTCGCCAACGTCGTCCTTCGGGCGCAGGGTCCCAGCGGACTGGTGCGGCTGAAGGATGTCGCGCGCCTCGAACTGGGCGCCGAGAATTACGACCGCAGCGTGACCGTCAATGGCGTACCGGTTTCGGGCATGGGCATTTACCTACAGTCCGGCGCCAATGCGCTCGAGACCGCCCGCGCCGTGCGCAAGAAGCTCGATGAACTCAAGCCCGCATTTCCCGAGGGGCTCGACTACCTGATTCCGTACGACACGACGCGCTTCATCCAGGCGTCTTCGCGCGAAGTCGTCATCACGCTGATCGAAGCGGCGCTGCTGGTGATCGCCGTGGTATTCCTGTTCCTGCAGAACTGGCGCGCCACGCTGATTCCAATCATCGCGGTACCGGTTTCGCTGATCGGCACCTTCGCCGGGCTCTGGCTGTTCGGTTTTTCGATCAACACGCTGACGCTGTTCGCCATGGTGCTGGCGATCGGCATCGTCGTCGACGATGCCATCGTGGTACTGGAAAACGTCGAGCGTCTGATGGCCGAGCAGAAGCTGGCCCCGCGCGAAGCGGCAATCGAGGCAATGCGCGAGGTCTCCAGCGCCGTGATCGCGATCGTGCTGGTGCTGTGCGCGGTGTTCATTCCGGTCGCCTTTCTCGGCGGCATCGCCGGCAAGCTGTATCAGCAGTTCGCGGTCACGGTCGCGGTTGCGGTCGTGATTTCCGGCATCGTCGCGCTAACGCTGACGCCCGCCCTGTGCGCGCTGCTACTGAAACCGAGCCATGAGGAAGCGCGACTGTTCCGCCCCTTCAACCGGGGCTTCGCGCGCTTCACCCGGTTCTTCACCGACACGGTCGGGCTGACCTTGCGCCACGGCATCATCGGCACCACGGTCTTCGTGCTGGTTGGCGTTGCCGCGGCAATGTTGATACGCATCGTGCCGGGCAGCTTCGTCCCTGCCGAGGATCAGGGCTACCTGTTCGGCTTCCTCACGCTGCCCGATGGCGCATCGGGCGAGCGCACCGCCCAGGCGGTGGAACGGTTCCGCAAGTCGATCGCCAGCGATGTCATCGAGAACATCTTCTTCGTCCGCGGTTCCGACTTCATCACCGGCAACAACCGCGCGAGCGTTGCCACCACGTTCATCATCTTCAAACCCTGGGACCAGAGAACGGCAACCGCCGAAATGCTGGCGAAACAATTCACCGGCGCCGGCATGCAGCTGCCCGAGGGCATGGCGCTGGTATTCAACCCGCCGCCAATTCAGGGGCTCGGCACCGCCGGAGGCTTTGAGGTCTATTTGCAGAACCGTGCCGACGGCAATGCCCGCCACCTTGCACAGGTGGCGACGCAACTGGTCGAGGCGCTGCGCAAGCGGACCGAACTCACCGGCGTCAACAGTTTCTTTCGCGTCTCGGCGCCGCAACTGTTCGTCGAGGTCGATGAAGCAAAGGCGCTCTCGCTCGGCATTCCGCTCGACGCGATCTACGCCACGCTGCAAGCGACCATGGGCACGCTTTACGTCAATGACTTCAACCGCTCCGGCAAGACCTACAAGGTCCAACTGCAGGCCGACTCGAGCTATCGCATGCGGCCGGAAGATCTGGGCAAACCCTATGTGCGGAGCACCGGCGGTAACATGATCCCGCTCTCCGCGGTGATCAGCGTCAAGTCGATCGTCGGCCCGGAAATGGTCGAACGCTTCAACGGCTTCGTTGCCGCCAAGGTGCTCGGCAACGCGGCGGCTGGATTCAGTTCCGGTGAGGCGATCCGCATCGTCGAGCAAACCGCCGCCGAGGTTCTGCCGGAGGGCTTTCGCATCGACTGGACCGGCCAGGCCTTCCAGGAGAAGCGCTCGGGCAGCGCCTCGATCATCGCCTTCGTCTTCGGCATCATCATGGTGTTCCTGATACTCGCCGCGCAGTTCGAAAAGTGGTCGCTGCCGCTGGCAGTGATCATGGCGGTGCCGTTCGCCTTGCTGGGCGCCTTGCTGGCCGTGCTGCTTCGCGGCATGCCGAACGACATCTACTTCCAGATCGGTCTGGTCGTGCTGGTCGGCCTGGCGGCGAAGAACGCGATCCTGATCGTCGAGTTCGCCTCGCAGAAGCAAGCCGAAGGCATGTCGTCCTATGACGCTGCACTGGAGGCGGCGCGGCTGCGGTTTCGCCCGATCGTCATGACGTCGCTGGCCTTCGTGCTCGGCGTGCTGCCGCTCGCACTGTCCACCGGCGCCGGCGCGGCGGCGCGCCGCTCGATGGGTACCGGCGTGGTCGGCGGCATGCTGGCGGCCACCTTCGTCGCGACGGTGTTCGTGCCGCTGTTCTTCAAGTGGCTGTCGCGCAGGGCAGTACAACGCGGCCCGGTCCCGGCGGCAGCGGAATCGACCGCGGAGCGCGCACCATGAGCGGCAAACCGATGCGCCCGCTGCGGCCGGTTTGCGCGGCCCTGCTTGCCGCCACACTTGCCGCCATGCTCGCCGGCTGTGCGGTCGGGCCGGACTATCGCCGACCCGACCTTGCCTTGCCGGCGAGCTTCGGCGACGCCGCCGCCGCGTCGCTGACCAGCCCGGCGATCGAGCGCGGCTGGTGGAAGCTGTTTCAAGATCCGGCGCTCGACCGTTTGATCGACAAAGCGCTGGTCGACAACGCGAACCTGCAGGTCGCGGTGGCGCGCATCGAGCAGGCCGACGCGGTGCTGCGCGAGGCCGGTTCGGTGCTGTTCCCCGAAGTGGACCTCGGTGCCAACGCCAGCCGCTCGCGCATCAGCGGCGTATCCGGCACGCCGCTGCCGGCGGGCACGCCGCTGCTTCGCAGCAACTTCCAGACGGCACTGTCCACCGCGTTCGAGCTGGACTTCTGGGGCAAGCTGCGGCGCGCTTCCGAAGCGGCGCGCGCGCAGGCGCTGGCCACGCGCAATGCGCGCGATACCGTCGCGCTGACCCTGGTCAGCCAGATCACCAACGCCTGGCTCAACCTGCGCGCGCTCGATGCGCAACTCGCGGTCTCGCGCGAAACGCTGGCGCTGCGCGAGGAGAACCTGCGCATCGTGCGCAGCCGTTCGGCGCGCGGCCTGGTCTCCGACCTCGACCTGCAGCAGGCGCTCGGCGCCGGTGCGAGCGTACGGGCGCAGATCGCCGAACTGCAGCGCCAGCGCGAGCTCGCCGAGCATCAGCTCGGCATACTCGCCGGCGATCTCGAATTGCGCATACCGCAGGGCGATCTGCGCGCGCTGCCGGCGCCGCCGCTGCCGCCGGCCGGGCTTCCGTCGGCGTTGCTCGACGCGCGGCCCGACGTGCGCCAAGCCGAAGCGCAACTGGCAGCGGCCAACGCTCAGATCGGCGTGGTCAAGGCGCAACTGTTTCCGTCGATTTCGCTGACCGGCAATCTGGGCAGCCAGAGCAAGGAACTGGCGAACCTGTTTTCCGGCCCGGCATCGATCTGGTCGTTCGGCCTGACGCTCGATTTTCCGCTGTTCGACGCCGGCAAACGCGCTGCCCGCGTCGACCAGGCCACTGCGCAGCAGAAGCAGGCGCTCGCCGCTTACCTGCAAACGGTGCGCACCGCGTTCGGCGAGGTGCGCGACGCCCTCACCGCCACCGACCAGTACGCGCGCGCGACGCAGGCCCAGAAGGAACAAATGGAGGCGGCGACGCGCACCCTGGCACTGGCGCAGAAGCGCTATGAATCGGGCTATTCGCCGTATCTCGAAGTGCTCGACGCGCAGCGCAGCGCCAACGACAGCACGCTCGCCTATTTGCGCAATCGCCAGGCGCAGCTTGGCGCGGCGGTCGGCCTGTACGCTGCGCTCGGCGGCGGATGGACGCAGCCGGACGCCAAGCGCGATCTTGCGGCTGGCGCGCCTGGGCAATAGCGCGTCGGGCTCGCGGCCGAGTCGGACCGATCGCCAGACCACGCCGCGTTCGTGCTATCCCGAGTTGCGCGATGATTGCAATGCCCGACCGAAAGTCATTGCTCGACGCCCTGATCCGCGAGATACGCCGTGCCGGCGAGGCGATTCTCGGCGTCTACGCGACCGACTTCGCGGTGCGCGGCAAGGCCGACGCCTCGCCGGTCACCGTGGCCGACGAACGCGCCGAGGCGCTGCTAGTCGGCGCGCTGGCTCGCCTGACGCCCAGCATTCCGGTGGTCGCCGAAGAAGCGGTCGCAGCCGCCGGCCCGCCGCAGGTCGACGACATCTTCTGGCTGGTCGATGCACTCGACGGCACGCGCGAATTCGTCAGCCGCCACGGCGAGTTCACAGTCAACGTCGCGCTGATCGAGCAGCGCCGCCCGACCCTCGGCGTGGTGCTGGCGCCGGCGCTGGACCGCCTGTTCGCCGGCCTCGACGGTGGTGGCGCGTTTGTCGAGCAGAACGGGAAGCGCCGGCCGATCGCCTGCCGTCCGCCGCCGGCGCAGGGGCTAACGGTAGTGGCCAGCCGTTCGCATGCCGACGCGGCGGCGCTGGCCGCGTTTCTCGCCGGCCGCAAGGTGGCGCAACTGCGCCACGCCGGTTCGTCGCTGAAACTGTGCCTGATCGCCGCCGGCGAAGCCGACCTCTATCCGCGCCTGGGCACGACAATGGAGTGGGACACCGCCGCCGGCGACGCGGTGCTGCGCGCCGCTGGCGGCAGCATCACCACGCTGGCCGGCGACATTCTGCTGTACGGCAAGCCGGGCTTCGAGAATCCGCATTTCGTCGCCGCTGCCGGATGACCAGGCGCCACTTGCCGATGCCCCGCAAGCCGCATGGATGCTGCTTCTCAGGCATGGCCACCCGGAGAGCGCCTGTCCATGCGGCAAACGGCCATGCCATGCCCAGGATGCCCATCCCGCGCGCCTCGCAGGGCAGCGCAGCCCGGCCAACCGCCTGCCGATAACCGATGGACCTGGGCGCCCCTCTGCTGCTGTACTGCGAACGGCTCGGCCCCGGACCGTGGGCCGAGCCGCTGAACGTGGTGTCGAATGCCGGCTACTTCTGGTTTGCCTGGAAGCTCGGATCGCAAGGCGCCGCCGCAGCCGCGCTCACCCCGCGGCTGCGACTGTTGGCGCTGCTGATCGCGCTGGTCGGCGCGGCCAGCGTGATCTTTCACAGCGTCGCCACGCGCTGGGCGAACATTCTCGACGTTGCCGCCATCGGCCTGTTCAACCTTGTGTATCTGGTGATCTTTCTACGGGTGATCGCGCATTGGTCGCGTCGGGCGGCCGTCGCCGCCGCGGCCGGCTTCCTGCTTTGCGACCGAGCCGTTGCCGCACTGCTGCCCGCCGGCCTGCTCAACGGCTCAGCGTTCTATCTGCCGGCACTGGTCGCGCTCGCGGCACTGACCATCCATGCGTCGCGCGTCGCCCCGGTCGCGGGACGCGAGATGCGCGCTGCCGCGCTGGTATTCGTGTTCGCGCTTGTCGCGCGCACTGTCGACCTCGACCTGTGCGCGGTATGGCCCTGGGGCACCCATTTCGTCTGGCATCTGCTGACCGCCTGGGTGCTGTACCGACTCGCCGGTGCGTTGCGCTTCGGCATTGCCGGCTCGCCAGCATATCGTTCGGACTAAGCCGAACAGTCTATTGATCCGGAGCGGGCTTACAGGCAATCTGCTCAGCAAGACGCAACCAGGAGCCCGAGATGGTTCTCGACGATGTCAGGCGGCGCAGCATGTACCAAGCCGATCCCGGTCGCCGGCGGGACCGGCTCGACCTGATGCGCCGCCAGCAACGCCGCACGCGCGCCGCCTTCGAGGGACTGCGGGCGGGCGAGGCGTCTAGAGTCTGCACCGCAACCGGCGCGACACCCGAGGATGGCGCCTTCGAAAGCATCGTCGCCTGCGTGCGACGCTACCGGCTGGCGGCATCGATTCTTATCGATGCGCTCGCCGGCCTGTCCGCTGAAAGGCGCCGCGAACTGCGCGCCCGGTTCGACGCGATCGACCCGTGGCGGCCGGCGGCTGACGTCGCGCTGCTGCGGTTCGAGACCGACCTGGCGACGCACACTGCCGCACAGGACACGGATGCCGATTGCGATTCGGCGCCCTGCTGCCAGCCCCTGCTCGCTGCACTGGCGCTGCTGCGCGCTGCCTGCAGCCGCTATCCGGCCGTGCTCTAGCCGGAAACTCCCGCAAGCGGCGCTCGATCCGTCCGCACGCACCGCCAGGATCCGCATCGATACTGGCTCTCAGGCCTGCCGTCCGGGACGACGCCGCGCCGCGGCGTGACTCACGAGTCGAGAACCCCGCCAACGTCGAACCGGCCACTTGCCAGCAGATCTTCGAAATGCGTCGCGGCCATCGGCCGGCCGAAGAGGAAACCTTGCACCTCGTCGCATCCGCTGGCGCGCAGAAAGTCGGCTTGCCAGTCGGTTTCGACGCCCTCGGCGAGCACGCGCAAACCCAGGCTCTTGGCCAGCCCGATGATCGCGGCGACGATCTTGCGGCTGTCGTTGCCGCTGCGCAGATCGCGAATGAAGGACTGGTCGATCTTGAGTTTTCCGACGCGAAAGCGGTTGAGGTAGGCGAGGCTCGAATAGCCGGTACCGAAGTCGTCGATGGCGAATTCGATCTCCATTGCGCGCAGCGCGGCCATGGTTGCCGCCGTGGCCTCGCCCTCGGTCATCAGCACGCTTTCGGTCATTTCGAGCTGCAGGTAGCGCGGCTCGAGCCCGACCGCGGCAAGGGCCTCGGCAACCTGGTCGTGCAGCCGCCCCTGCTTGAACTGCAGGGCCGACAGGTTGACCGCGACCGGAACCCGCGGCATGCCCCGGCTCTGCCAGCTCATGATCTGTGCGGTCGCGGTTCGCAGCACCCACTCGCCGATGCTGGCCACCTGGCCGGTTTCCTCGGCCACCGGAATGAAGCGTGCCGGCAGAACCAGCCCGAGTTCGGGATGGTTCCAGCGGATCAACGCCTCGACCGCGACGATCGCCCCCGATGCCAGGCTGACCTGCGGCTGGTAGTAGAGCACCAGTTGCCGAGCCTCGATTGCATGACGCAGATGGGTTTCCATCGTCAGCCGTTCCATCGCCCGCGCATTCATGTCCGCGGTGAAGAACTGGTAGGCGTTGCGGCCGTGCTGTTTGGCGTGATACATGGCGGCGTCGGCGTTGCGGATCAGGTTCCCCATGTCGCTGCCATCGTCGGGAAACAACGCGATGCCGATGCTCGGCGTGACGACCAGTTTGTGGCCCTCCAGATGGAAGGGCTCGGCAATCGATTCGGTCAGCTTCCGCGCGATGTACGCGGCGTCGGTCGGACTGTCGATCCCCGGCGTGAGCACCAGGAACTCGTCGCCGCCCTGCCGGCTGACGGTGTCCGAAACGCGGATCACCGATGCCAGGCGTTGCGCCACTTCGCGCAGCAGCATGTCGCCGACGTTGTGCCCGAGCGAATCGTTGATCGTCTTGAAGTGGTCGAGGTCGATGAACATCAGCGCCAGGCGCGAACCGTCGCGCTGCGCGGCGCCGATTGCCTGCTTGAGCCGATCGGCGAACAGCGCACGGTTGGGCAGATCGGTCAGGAAGTCGTACTGCGCCAGATGGCGCACGCGCTCTTCGGCCGCCTTGCGTTCTGAAATGTCGGTATAGATCGCGATGTAGTTGCGAGGCCTGCCGCCGTCGCCCTCGTCTGCGACGGCGCTGATCGACACCCATTCCGGAAACACTTCGCCGTTTTTGCGCCGGTTCCAGATTTCGCCCTGCCAGCGTCCGGATTCGCCGATGGCTTTCCACATCTGCCGGTAGAACGTCTCGTCCTGGCGGCCCGAATTCAGAACGCGCGGCGTGCGGCCGATCACCTCGTCGGGTGCGTAACCGGTTATCCGGGTGAATGCGGGATTGACGCTGATGATGCTGCCGACGGCATCGGTAATCATGATCGCCTCGCCGCTGGCCTCGAAGACCTGCGCGGCGAGCCGCAACTGCGCCTCGTCGCGTCTACGTTCGGTGACGTCGGAGGATGTCGCGCAGAGCAAGCGGACTTCGCCGTCCTCGCCGAGAATCGGGACGCGCCGCGTTTCCAGCAGCCGCTCGCTCGCGCCGACCCGCACCCGCTCCTCCACCAGACTGAAGGAGGCCGAGCCCTTGAGCGCCCTGCGATCCTGCTCGCGCCAGCCCCGCGCGATGGCAGCCGGAATGCGCGGTATCGCACGGCCGTTGTTGCGCCTGGGATGCGGCAATCCGAGCAAGGCAAACAGCGCATCGTTGGCGAACACCAGTTTGCACTCGCGGTCGAGCACACGGATCGCGTCGGCCGAACTGTTGAGGATCGCCATCGACTGCTCCTGCTGGTCGCACAGCACCTGCGCCGCGGCGTCGGCCCGGGTCGTATCCACAAGGCATAGCACGGCCCGGTTCGATCTCTCCGGTGCCGCCGCTCCCCTGTACGAGACCAGCGAGAAATGCCGCTCTCCATCGCTCAGGTTGAGCGCACGCGGTGCGCGGCGGCTAGGCGCAAGCAAGACATGCCGGGTCAGTTCGGCCGCCCAGGCCGGCAATTCGATGCGACCGAAATGGCTGCCGAGGTCTGCGTCCTGAAGTTGCAGCAGGCGCGCTGCGGCCCGATTGAAGCGAGTCAAGCGCAATTGCTCGTCGACCTCGAGAACCGGAAAACCGATGCAGTCCAGCATCGAAGAGAGATCCAGAATCAGTCGTTCGAGTTCGAGATTTCTTGCCCCCAGTTCGTCGATCGCGGAGCGCAGGTGCTCGCTTGTGGCGCGCCAATCGGCGCTCATCGCTTCGGCCAGCCCGTCGGCGGGCGCCGCTTTCTTTGCACGCGCTGCAATTGCAGGCAGGACTTCAAAGGCCACAACCGGTTGGGCCTCACCCGGGACAGTGGCCGGCACCCGCAGTTCGAATTTGCCGTCGCGCATCGCCACGCTGTGACTGGTCGGTGCGAGATACACGGTATCGCCGGCCGGTACCTCGCCATGCTCGACTTCCTTCACCGTCAGCGTGGTTTCGCGGCGGATCAGTTCGACGAGCCGGCGACGATCGGTGGGCGACAGCCGTTGCGTCACTACATGGGGGATGCGCAGGTCGGCGGGGGGACTCGATAGCAGGGCAGCGAGCGCCTCGATACCGCCCGCCAGGGCGTCGACACCGACTACAAGACGCCTCGGCACCGTTTCAACTGGCGCAGCGGGTGGCCGTCGGGCATCTTTCTTCGACATTTTGAGTCGTCGTACTCGCTGTCTTGGCGATGCCCGCTGGATGCAGAGGCGCCAGCGAACCTTTACCGGATTTCGTCGCGCGGCCGGCGCTGTGGTGGCCGTCTTCCCGTCGCCGCTTCTGGGTCAGTCGTCTTTACATTACATCCGCAGCCGGATCGCGCGCAACAATTCGGACACTGTGTGCCCTTTCCCGCGAAAACACTGTTGCGAAATGCGCAACGCCAACGATTCGTCGCGCCAGGTCGGCAAAGCCAGCGGTCCGGATTCTGGGTGACGATATGTTGTGCGGCCGGGAAAAGGAAAATCTGCGACGGCAGGTGTCGTCCGGTTGCAGGGCAGCGGGCGGGGTGGCGCGAGCCGGGCCACTCGACCACAAGCCAAGGGCGATTCGATCAGCACACCCGCGCATGTCGGCGGTGTCGGATGTCGGGAACAGGCTGACCGCTGCGCTCGAATCGGATCGCGCTTGGATCAGCGCCCCGTCCGCTCGGCAACCCGCCGGCAGATCAGCGAAGCCACGGAGCGGACTGGATGTTCGTCAGTCGCAGTGTTCAAGGACCGGCGCATTTGCGTTGATCGGCCATCGCGGCATCGAACCTCGCGGCGGCGCGGGCCGCGATCTCGCGCACTGCCATGCGAGAATCGGCGACTCTCGCGCGACGCATCTCGCCCGCAGCCTCGTCGAATCCGTGCTGCGCCGCTTCGCAAGCGCAACGCCTGGCCTGCGCTGCCAGTTGCTCGAGACCGCGCTGTGCGCGCTCTGCATAGTCCAGTGTCGACGCGAAATCGCCTTCCTTGGCGATCCGTTGGAAATTCAACTGAACCATTTGCGCCTGGACCGGCCGACTCTCGCAACTCTGCGCAAAGGCCGGCCACGCGGCCGCAAACAGCGCGCACGCCACCAGCGCGCCGATTGCCGGAACTCGGCCGGCCAGCCCGGGATGAGGCTTCGGGCGGCCTCGGTCGGTCCGCATGGACGCGATGATCTCATGCGGCAGCGCGAACGGCGCTGCGCTGCTCAGGGCAGGAACCGCGGTCCTGCGCGTCACGGCTTGCACAGGCGGCAATTTGCCTACCCGGTCAAAGATTCGATTCATGTTCGGTAACGAAAAAAACCCCGCGCCAGGCGGGGTTTCGATCTGCTGCATACACTGCCGATCAGCACATATGCATACCGCCGTTGATGTTGATGGTCGCGCCGGTAATGAAGCCGGCCAGATCCGAGGCCAGATAGACGCACAGGGCGCCGATCTCTTCCGGCTTGCCGAAGCGCTTCATCGGAATCGAATTGCGGATGTTTTCGCGAATGTCGTCACGGATTGCCATCACCATCTTGGTCGCGATGTAGCCGGGCGCCACGGCATTAACTGTCACGCCCTTCTCCACCAATTCCAGCGCCAGCGCCTTGGTGAAGCCCAGGCAGCCTGCCTTGGCGGCGGAATAGTTGATCTGCCCTGCCTGGCCGCGAACCCCGTTGAGCGAGGAAATGTTGATAATCCGGCCCCAGCCCCGCTCCGCCATCTTCGGCGAAATGGTGTGGGTGACGTTGAACAGGCTGGTCAGATTGGTGGAGATCACGGCATCCCACATCGCCCGGTCCATCTTCGGAAAGAACTTGTCGCGCGTGATGCCGGCATTGTTCACCAGGATGTCTACCGGGCCGACATCCTTTTCCACTTTCTCGACCATCGCCTTGCACGAGTCGTACTCGGCGACATTGGCCTCGGCCACGTAGAAGTCGAACCCGGCCGCCTTCTGCTCGGCCACCCAAGCGTCCTTGTGCTGCAGTCCCGGCAGGTCGGCAGCCACTACCTTGTGTCCCGCCTTGGCCAGTTCCTGGCAAATCGTCGTGCCGATGCCACCCAGTGCTCCCGTTACCAACGCTACCCTTGTCGTCATTTTGGACCCCTCTGCGTCACTATGAGAACTTCCCCCCCCCGCTCCCCGGCAGGGCAATCGCAGGCCGGACCGATCAACGGTTCGCCTGCAGGGCCTGCAACGCGGTCAGTACAAATGCTGACCGCCGTTGATCGAAAAATTTGCACCGGTGGCCAACTGGGCCTCGTCCGAGGCGAAGCGGACCACCATACCGACGAACACCCTCCGGATTGCCCAGCCGCAAGACCGGAAGGGCAGGACTTTGCCGTCGGCCATCTTCTGCGGAATCGCCGTCACATCCTGGTGCCGGTGCAGGCGGGTGGAATCATCCCCACCGCCACCCCGGATTCTGCCACTTCCAGCGCGAGCGAATCGCCAAAGCCATTCAGAAAATCCGCTACACCGCCCGCGCCTTGACGTAACGGCCCGGTGCCGGCTCGATTTCCTTGTAAGTCACGTTGCCCGCTTTCTTCGGCGGCGCGATCTTCTTGCCGCTGCGCTGGCCCAGCCATTCAGTCCAGTGCGGCCACCAGCTTCCCTTCTTCTCCGTTGCGCCGGCAACCCACTCGTCGGGAGTCGGCAGACCCTCGGTATCATTCACCCAGTAGTTGCGGCGATTCTTCGAGGCCGGATTGATCGATCCCGCGATATGACCGCTGGCTGCCAGCACGAAGGTCGACGGGCCGCCGAGAATCTTGCGCGACAGATAGGCCGGCTGCCACAGCACGAGGTGATCTTCGCGCGCCGCCATCAAATAGCTCGGAATCGTGATCTTGTGCAGGTCGATCTTCTCGCCCAGCATTTCCAGCTTGCCCGGCACGCGCAGGTTGTTGGTCAGGTAGGTATTGCGCAGGTAATAGGTGAAGCACGGACCCGGCAGATTGGTGCTGTCGGAATTCCAGTAAAGCAGGTCGAACGGTTCCGGCTTCTTGCCCTTCAGATAGTTGCCGACGACATACTGCCAGATCAGGTCGTTGGCACGCAGCGCCGAGAACACGCTCGCCAGATCGCGGCCGTGCAGCACGCCGCCCTTGCCGATCTGCGCCTCGTAACTCGCAACCGTTGCCTCGGTGACCAGCGCACCGATTTCGCCCGGATCGGAATAGTCGAGCAGCGAGGTCATCAGCGTCAGGCTTTCGGCCGGATCTTCGCCGCGGGCCTTGAGCACCGCCAGCGCGGAACACAGGATCGGACCGCCGATGCAGAAGCCGAGCACGTTGGGTTTTTCCACGCCGGTGATATCGCGCACCACTTTCAACGCCGTGATCGGCCCGAGGTCGAGATAGTTGTCCCAGGTGTGGTGACCCTGCTCCTCGGTGGCGCTGCGCCAGGAGACCAGGAAAGTCGTGAATCCCTGCTCCACGATGAACTTGACGAAGGAATTCTCCGGCTGCAAATCCATCAGGTAGAACTTGTTGATGCAGGGCGGCACCAGCAGGATTGGCCGTTCGTACACCTTTTCCGTGGTCGGCGTGTACTGGATCAACTGCATCAGGTCGTTTTCGTAGACTACGGTGCCGGGCGTCGTCGCGATGTTGCGGCCGATCTCGAACGCCGATTCGTCTGTCATCGAGATGCGGCCCTTCTCCAGATCGGCCAGCATGTTCCTGATGCCTTCGGTGATGCTCTCGCCCTTGGTTTCGAGCGCGGTCTTGACGAACTCCGGGTTGGTCGCGGCGAAGTTCGACGGCGCCATCGCATCGACAAACAGGCGCGTCAGGAACTGCATGCGCGTCTTGGTCGGCCCGTCGGCGATCGGCATCGCGTCCGCCACCTTCTTCAGGTAGTTGGCGTTGAGCAGATACGCCTGATGCAGATACTCGTACACCGGCGACTCGCTCCACTCGGGCGCATGGAAGCGCCGGTCGCCCGGCTCCGCCTTGACCATTTTTTCGGCGGGTTCGCCCGGCTTGCGCTGCATGATCGTCTGCCACAACTGCGCCTGCTGCTCGGCCAGTTCCTTCTGCAGCGCCACAAACGGTTCGAGATCGGGCATCGGCATCGCCGGCATCGCCGGCATTTTCGGCATCACGGTCGGCAGGGTAAACGCCGACTGCTGCTTGGTGACGAAGTCCAGATAGGCTTGCGTCAACGACTGACCGGTCTGGAAAAAGCTCTGCATCGCAGCTGCGGCTTGCTCTGGCGTCATGGGCGATGGCCTTTCATAGCTGGTTATCGCAGCGAACCCTGGGCCCGCTGCCGGAATCATCTGTTTTCGATTGTCTGTTCAACCTTGCGCCGAAAAGCGGCGACAAGGCGGCCACACCGGGAACGGTGCGAGTAGCGCCCGCGTAGTGTAGTGCAATGCTTTGACGATTTCCACTCGTCGATGGGACGGCATGCTTTGCGGCGATATCGCGCGCTTCGCCGGGCCGGGCGGGTTGCGCCAATCGCAGCGGACAGTGGCAACCGACGCTGGCGCGGCAAAAGCGGCGTATCGTGCGGAGTCATCGCCTACGGCACCGGACGGCGACAGGACCGAGTACCCACAATGGATTGCGCCCGCAAACTTCATGAGCCGCCCGTTTGATCTGGCCGCGCCCGGCCTGCCCTTCTCGCACTGCGCGGCCACCGATGCGTATCGTGCGCCAGCCGCAGCGCTATCGTCCGCGACCTGCGGTCGGGCGACGCGCTCGGAGCGATGTCCCACGGCGCAGCATTCGATCCGCCGATGAAGCGCAATCGCATACGCAAGTTCGCGTTGTATCTGGCGATCGGCGGATTTGCCGGGTCGGTGATTGTGGCAGGCATTTTTCTCTGGGCCGCGGTTACGCTCGGCCTCGGACATGTTGCCAGCGCAAGCCTGTTCGCAACCAGCGTCTTTCTCGCCTGCTGCGCCGGCGTGCTGTACGCGATGAGCCTGCAGCCGCGCGCGCCCGGCGCCCGATAGCGGCCCGGATCGGCGATTACGGTGGCGGCCGAACCGGCGCGGCGTGGCGGCACCGAGATCATGGTCATAATGCTCGCGGAATCGCCAGCCGCTTGCTAGACTCGATCGTCGCCGCGCAGCGTCGCCGCTTCAAGCGCCGGCCGGCGGCCGCAACCGGCGCCAACCGCCGACAGGGCGCGAACCGACCGCGAGAAAGGAGGCGCATCGATGTGGGATGGCAAGATCGCGTCCGTACTCATCTTCGCCGTCCTCGCCAGCGCGCTGGCCGGCCATATCGTTGCGGCCCGCTACCGCAAGCGCGTGCTGGCGTGGATGTCGCAGGGCACACCGCCGCGCGACGCTGGCGGCGCGCCGGCACCGCCGCAGCGCCCGGCCCGCGCGGCACGCGCGTCGAGCATTGCCGCCAACCGCAGCGCGCGCCGCCGCCTGGCGCTGGCCATCGTCGCCATCTCGCTTGCCGTCGGTTTTTCGCAATCCTGGTGGAGCCTGCAGTTCGTCTACAACGAAACCGGCTACGGGCCGATCAAGCTGTCGCTGATCGGTGCGGCCTATGCCTGGGTGATGGTGCCGGCCCTCGGCTTGCTGTGGCGCTGGCGTTGGCTGCGCATCGCCCTGAGCAGCGCCGCCTACATGGCCGTGTTCGGGCTGCTGATGTCTCTGCGCTCAACAGGCGCGCAGTCGCCGGTCACGATGGCGCTGTGGCTGGGCGGCACCATCGCGGTACCGCTGATCGCCTTCGGGCTGGCGGCGAGCGGCCGCGCACGCGCAACCGGGCCTTATCTGCTGCCGCTGTTCCTGATTCTCGGCGGCGCCTCGGTCGTCGGCACCGACCTCCTCGGACAACTGATCGAGCGCCCGTCGGCCATGCAGTGGATCATCGGGCTCGGCGCATCTCACGTCACAGTGTTCGCCGCATTCGCGCTCGCACCTTGGCTGATCCTGGCCTGGCCGGCCTGGCGGCTGGCGCGCGCGCTCGCCCGTGGCTACCAGGCCAAGCGCTATTCCGAGCCGCTCTACCTGATGGGCAGCTACTGGCTGGTCGCCCTGCTGGTCACCGCGCTGCCGGCCAGCCACGGCATCGGCGCAGCCTCGCTGACGGTGCTCGCCTGCTGGCTGTGGCTGCCGCTCGGCCTGTGGCTGGCGCGCGGCTGGCTCGCCCCCCCGCCCGATCCACCCAACCTGCTGGTGCTGCGGGTATTCCGGCGGGATAGCGAGGTGCAGGCGCTGTTCGATTCGGTGATAGAACGCTGGCGCGCGAGCGGCACCGTCAGCCTGATCGCCGGCACCGATCTCGCGCTCAATACGCTCGAGCCGGACGAATTGTTCGCCTATCTCAACGGCCGCCTGCGCGAGCGTTTCATCGCCGGGCCGGACGACCTGACCCGCCAATTGGCCGCGATCGATGCGCTGCCCGACCCCGACGGCCGCTACCGGGTGGCCGATTTCTACTGCTTCGATTCGACCTGGAAACTCGCGCTGGCCGCGCTGGTGGCGCGCGCCGACGTGGTGCTTATGGATCTGCGCGGACTGGTCGCCGACAATCGCGGCTGCCTGCATGAACTCGGCGTGCTGGCGCAGGCGGCGCACCTGCAGCGGGTGGTGCTGCTGTTCGACCGCCACACCGACCGCGCTGCCGCGCAGGCCGCCATCGGCACAGACTCGCCGCGCTTTCTCTGGTTCGACGCCGGCAGGCTGGACAACGCATCGGCCGAAGCGGTGCTGGCAAATCTGCTCGAAGCGCCGCACACCTAGTCCATGCCTGCCCTGGAAGCCGCACCGGCTGGCGCTTTCCGACATGGCACGGCTGCGAGCTCCTATCCATGCGCCTGCTGGCCTTGCAACCCTGAAGAAGTCCGCCCCGTGCGGTTTGCAGCGATGCCTGCCGCGGCTGATCGGCGCCGGATCGAACGCGGCCGACGGCGCGCAAGCGCCGCCGGCGCATCGCGCCGAACTCAGGCAGCACCTGTTCGCCGATGCGCACGCGCCATGATGCGTTGGTCCCGGCGCTGCCACCGGCCATGACTTCGACATGAGCCGGAAACTGCCGCCGTTGTCGGTGGCGACGCGCGCCGAACTGTTCGCGCACCTGGCCGCGATGGAACAGTCCGGCTTGCCGGCGGACAAGGCTTTCTCCCTGCTGCGCCTGCCGCACGCCGAGCGGGCACGACTCGACGCCACGCGCAAGCTGCTCGCGCGCGGCATCGACCCGGCGACCGCCGGCCGGCGCGGCGGCCTGTTCGGCGAACTCGACGCGAGCTGCGTGCGCGCCGCACTGGCCGCCGGCAGCCCGGCCGCAACCTACCGCCGGCTCGCCGATCTCTATGCCGAACGGGTGGCCCTCGCCGGCTCGGTCAAGTCGGCCATGGCGGTGCCGCTGTTCACCTTCGTGCTCGCGCTGTTGCTGCGCCCGCTGCCGGCGCTGGTGGCCGGCACCCTCACCACGGGTGGCTACCTGCTGCAATGCGTCGGACCGCTGCTCACGGCGGCCGCCCTTTACCAATTGGCCAGGCGACTGCCGCAGTGGCTGGCCGGCGGCGCCCCGCCAGCGCTGCGCCGGCAGGTCGAACACGCGCTGCTGCGCCTGCCGCTGCTCGGTGCCATCACGCTGCGCGGCAACCTGCGCGACTTCATCGAGCATCTGGCGATCCTGCTCGAAGCGGGCCTGCCGATGTTCGATGCGCTGCCGCTGGCCGAGGCAACCGTCGGCAACGGCGTGGTGCGTGCCGACTGCGCGCGCATCAAGCCGGCCATGCTGGCCGGCGCCACCTTGGCCCAGGCGCTCTCGGCGCTGCCGGCCATCGCAAGCGATCAACTGGTCGCTTGCGTGCGCACCGGCGAACACAGCGGCTGCCTGCCCGAAATGCTGTTCCGCTACGCCGCCACAGAGACCGCCGAATTGACGCAATTGCACCGCCAGGCCGCGACCTGGCTGCCGCGCGCGTTCTATGCGCTGCTCCTGCTGTGGATCGGCTGGGGCGTACTGTCGAGCGGCGCCTTCATGCCGCATGCGGTCGAGCCGCGCTGACGCGCCCCGCCCGCCCGCGCCCGACCGCGATGGCGCCCGCCGCGTTATCGCTTATCCTTCCCGCCTACCCCGGACCCATCGAACCGTGAAGCGGAGAGCGCGTTGCCCGGCGACCGGCAGGATTGCGAACCCCAGTTCCAGCAACGGCTGATCGACAGCCTGCAGAAGGCTGCGTGCTATGCCCACGCGGTCGATCGGGTGGAAGTGCTCGAGACGCACATCTCCTGCGTCCTGCTGGCCGGCGAGTACGCCTACAAGATCAAGAAGGCGGTCGATCTGGGCTTTCTCGATTTCCGCAGCCTGCAGTCGCGACTGCACTTCTGCCATGAAGAAGTACGGCTGAACCGCCGCAGCGCGCCGGAAATCTACCTGCGCGTCGTGCCGATCACCGGCAGCGCCGATGCGCCGCGCGTCGACGGCCCCGGCCCGGCCATCGAGTATGCCGTGATGATGCGTCGCTTCGCGCAGCGGGCGCGGCTGGACTGCCTGCTGGCCGACGGCGCGATGAGCGATGCGATCGTCGATCAACTGGCGGCGCGGGTGGTAGAGTTTCATCGTTCGATCGCGGTGGCGCAACCCGGGCAGGGTTTCGGCACCCTGCAGTCGATTGCGCAAGCGGCTTGCCAGAACATCGAGCAACTGCTGCCGCTGCTCGACGATGCGGCTGATCGCGCCGCCCTCGCCGACTACGACAAATGGCTGCAAGCGCAGCACCGGCAACTCGGCGAGCGCTTCGCACAGCGGCTCGAGACCGGCTTCGTGCGCGAGTGCCATGGCGATCTGCACCTTGCCAACATCGTGCTGATCGACGGCCGCGTGGTGCTGTTCGACTGCATCGAGTTCAATGCGCAGTTCCGCTGGATCGACGTCTTCGACGAAATCGCGTTTCTGGCGATGGACCTGCAGTCGCGCGGCAAGCCCGGCTGGGCATGGCGGCTGATTGACCGCTACCTCGAGGCGACCGGCGATTACACCGGACTGGCGCTGTTGCGCTACTACCTCGCCTATCGGGCGATCGTGCGCGCCAAGGTCGACCTGATTCGCGCCCGCCAACTGAGTCATGGCGATGCCGCCCATGCCGCCGATTCCGTGCTGCTCGCGAAATTCCGTGCGCATGTGCGGCTGGCGCTCGAATGCTGCGCCCCGCCGCGCCCCGCACTGCTGATCACCCACGGATTTTCCGGCAGCGGCAAGACGCGCGGCTCGCAGTGGCTGCTCGAGCGCCTGGGCGCGATCCGTCTGCGCTCGGACATCGTGCGCAAGCAAATTCACGGCGTGCCGGCGCTGCAGCACGGCAAGGATGCGCCCGGCCACGGCCTGTACGCAGACGAGGCCACCCGCGCTACCTATGCGCGACTGGGCGAACTCGCGGGCGAGATTCTGCGCGCCGGATACACGGTGATCGTGGACGCCGCGTTCCTGCAACGCCGCCAGCGCGCGGTCTTTCACGCCCTTGCCGCCGAATGCGGCGTGGCACTGGCCATTGTGCACTTCACCGCGCCGGTCGAGCACCTGCGCCAGCGCGTCTCCCGCCGCCGCGCCGCGGGGAGCGACGCCTCCGATGCCGATCTGGCGGTGCTCGACCATCAATTGGCGACGCACGAACCGCTGCAAGCCGGCGAAGCGAATTTCGTACTGGTCCGCCATTCGGATCAGTCGCGCGAGACCAACCACCTCGACGACACCTGGCAGCCGCTGCTCGATTTTCTCGACGCCGCACCCGGCGACGCGGCGCCACCGGGTGCGGCCGATTGAGCGCAGTCCCCTGCGCCGGATCGGTGAAAGTGCACGATCGAGGTTGCGCCGCACCCGTCTGCCGGCGCTCGCGATTCGCCAATGCTTGGCCCATGCCGATAGCAAGCTACCGGGTACAATGTGGCCCGGCTCGCCAATGCGCGCCGCGCACACCGGCTTGCATCGGGCCGGCACCGCCGATACGAGGATTCTTGCAATGAAGCGTTTTCTTCTTGCCGCCCTGATGACAATGTCTACGGCCGGTGCGCTGGCTCAGGTCGGCGTGTCGGTGAGCATCGGGCAACCCGGTTTCTACGGTCACCTGGACATCGGCGGCTACCCGCCGCCCGCGCTGCTGTATCCGCGGCCGCTGGTGATCGGGCCGGTGCCTGCCGGCGTCGCCTATGCGCCGATCTATTTGCGCGTTCCGCCCGGTCATTCGCGCCACTGGGCCAGGCATTGCCATCGTTACAACGCCTGCGGACGGCCGGTCTATTTCGTGCGGGACAGCTGGTACAACACGGTCTATGTGCCGCGTTACCGTGCGCGGCACGGGTACGTCGGGCATCGATACAAGCCGCCCCGCCCCGCGCACTACGGCCCCGGCTACGGGCCGGGACCGCGGCCAGCTTATGGGCCGGGCCACGCGCCGGGGTCGGGGCGCGGTCACGGACCGGGCCATGGAAAGGGCCACGGACGGGGGTGGCAGTGAGTCGGACCGGCGCCACCGCGATTTTGGCTTCCTTGCCCGCCCCCGGCGGGGCCGCAGGTGCTTGCGCCGGCATGTCCGGCCGACAGCCTCTGGCCGGGTCGCCATAGATCCACGGCCGTGCGATGGCGCTTGCGCACCGGCCATCGGCCTGCGCACCGCATGGAATGGCGATCTGCGCCCCACCATGCCCGGAGATCGCCATTCCACGCGGCTTCCGGGCCGCTGCCCCGGGCGGGATTCGGCGCCGCCGGCCGGCCAACCCGCGCTTTGGTAAAAATGGCGTTTCAATGGACAATCCGTTCGTGAGCACCGTCGCCCCCCATCCCTTGCTCGCCTGCCACGACTGCGACCTGCTGCAACGAGCACCGGCGCCGCAGATCGGCAGCGCGGTGTGCTGCCGGCGCTGCGGCGCGCGGCTCTACCGCGTAACGCGCAACGGGCTCGACCGTTGCCTGGCGATGACGGTCGCCGCCGGCGTGCTGTTCGTCGTCGCCAACGCCTTTCCGATCGTCGCGCTCGAACTGCAGGGCGTTCGCACCGCCACCACGCTGTTCGGCGCGGTACGCGCCTTGTATGCACAGCACATGGAACTGGTGGCGGCGCTGGTGTTCTTCACCACAATTCTTGTGCCGGCGCTGGAGTTGCTCGCCATGTCCTGGATGCTCGGCCCGCTCAAGTTCGGCCGGGTCGCGCCGTGGCTTCCGATCGCCTACCGCTGGGTACGCATCGCGCGGCCGTGGGGGATGATCGAGGTTTTCATGCTCGGCGTGCTGGTCTCGCTGGCCAAGCTCTCGCACCTGGCCAGCGTCGAACCGGGTGTCGCGCTGTGGTCGTTCGGCGCGCTGGTGATTCTGCTGGCGGCGGCCGCCTCGTCGTTCGAACCGCACGAGCTGTGGGCGAGAGTCGATGCGCTTGCAACCGAAGCGGACGAGCAAAGCATGAGCATCGCATGAGCCCTGCGCATCCGACCGCCGCGCAAGTCGGCCTGCTGGCCTGCCACTGCTGCGGGCTGCTGTCGCGCCGGACGCCAGCGGTACCGGCACGCCTCGCCGCCGCCTGCCCGCGCTGCGGCGCCCACCTGCACGCGCGCAAGCCGCACAGCATCGGCCGTGCATGGGCTTACTGGATTGCCGCCGTGGTGCTGTACTTTCCCGCCAACCTGCTGCCGATCATGCAGACCAGTTCGCTGTTCGAATCGCAGCGCGACACCATCATGAGCGGGGTGATATTCCTTTGGAACGACGGTTCCTGGCCGCTCGCCCTGCTGGTGTTCTTCGCCAGCGTGGTGGTGCCCCTGCTCAAGCTGATCGCATTGGCCTACCTGCTGGTTACGGTGCAGATCGGCATGAGCCGGCGGCGACACCAGCGCACCCGGCTGTATCGCATGCTCGAATTCGTCGGCCGCTGGTCGATGCTCGACATCTATGTCGTGACCATCCTGGTCGCGCTGGTGCATCTGCAGTCGCTGGCCGAGATCGAGGCGGGTCCGGGCGCCATCGCCTTCGGCGCCGTGGTGGTGCTGACCATGCTCGCGGCAATGAGCTTCGACCCGCGGCTGATCTGGGACGCCCACCCTGCCCAGGAAAGGAAACATGCCTGACATCTCCGACACTCCCGAGCCGATTCATGTTGCCGAGGCCGCGCAAGTGCGGCCGCCACGCTGGGCGCCGCAACTGGTCTGGATCATCCCGATCGTGGCGGTGCTGATCGGCGGCTGGCTGGCGGCACGCGCCTGGTTCGAACGCGGCCCGACGATCGCAATCAGCTTCCAGTCCGGCGAAGGTCTGGAGGCCGGCAAGACGCGCATCAAGTACAAGGATGTCGACATCGGCCAGGTCAAGGGTCTGACGCTGTCCGACGACGCCAAGCGGGTGATCGTCACCGCCGAGATGAGCAAGCAGGCCGAAGGACTGCTGGTCGAAGACACGCGCTTCTGGGTGGTCAGGCCGCGGATCAGCGGCGGCAACGTCTCGGGACTCTCGACGCTGCTGGGCGGCGCCTACGTCGGGGTCGATGTCGGCAAGTCGGGCAACGAGCGGCGCGAATTCGTCGGCCTCGACGTGCCGCCCGCGGTGACGCTCGATGTACCCGGCCGGCGCTATACGCTGCACGGCGACGATCTCGGTTCGCTCGACGTCGGCTCGCCGGTGTATCTGCACCGGGTGCAGGTCGGGCAAGTGGTGGCCTTCGAACTCGACCCGGACGGCCGCGCGGTGACGCTGACGGTGTTCGTCCGCTCGCCTTACGACAAGTACGTGACCCGGGCGACGCGCTTCTGGCAGGCCAGCGGCGTCGACCTCAACCTCGATGCCAACGGTATCAAGCTCGACACGCAATCGCTGGTCACCATTTTGCTTGGCGGCATCGCCTTCGAGACGCCGGATGAAGATCAGCTCGAAGTGTTGCAGCCGGCCGCCGAGAAGACGCGATTTGATCTGTTCGCCGGCCGCAGCGAAGCCATGCGCAACCCCGACCTGGTGTCGCAGAATTACGTGACGGTGTTTCGCGAATCGGTGCGCGGCCTGGCAGTCGGCGCGCCGGTCGACTTTCGCGGTCTGGTGGTCGGCGAGGTCACGGCGATTCACTTGGACTTCGACGCCGCCAGCAAGCAGGTCACGGTGCCGGTTGAAATCCGCCTCTATCCGGAGCGCCTGCGCGCCAAATCGCGCAAGAGCCCCAACCGGCCGGCCGATCCGGCGCGTTTGCTCAAGACCCTGGTCGAACACGGCTTTCGCGCCCAGTTGCGCACCGGCAACCTGGTCAGCGGCCAACTCTACATCGCGCTCGACTTCTTCCATGACGCCAAGCCGGCATCGTTCGATCCAACGGTGCCTCTGCCCGAACTGCCGACCCAGCCAGGCAGCCTCGGCGAGTTGCAGAAGACGTTGTCGTCGATCGCGGCAAAGCTCGACAAGCTGCCGGTGGACAAGATCGCGAGCGATCTGCGCACATCGTTGCAGAGTCTCGACCGCATGCTCAAGGACACCGACGCGTTGGTCAAGCGCGTCGACGGCGAAATCACGCCCGAGGCAAAAGCCGCCATCGTCGATGTCCGCAAGACCATGGAAGAGGCGCGCACCACGCTGCAGCAGACCGGCGGCGCGCTCGGCGGCGACGCGCCCTTGCAGCAGAATGCCCGCGAGGCACTGCGCGAAGTCACGCGCGCTGCCAAGGCGCTGCGCACGCTTGCCGACACCCTAGAACGACACCCCGAATCGCTGCTGCAAGGCAAACAGAAGGAGACGCAGCCGTGACCCGAAGATCGATTCCCATCCTCCTGCTGGCGCTTCTGGCGGCCTGTGCCTCGTCGCCAACGCCGCGTTACTACACACTCGGCGCCGCCGCCGAGAACGCCGCGCCGACGCCGCCCGCCAGCGATGCACTTTCAATCTGGGTAGCGCCGGTCACCCTGCCCGAGTCGGTCGACCGGCCGCAGATGGTGGTTCGCGTGGCACCCAATCGCGTCGCGATACTCGATGGGCATCGCTGGGCCGAGCCGCTCGCCGGCGCAATGGCGCGGGCCATCGCGGCCGATCTGGCGGCGCTGCTCGGCGGCGCGCGTGTTTCGGCCGAGGCGCAGCACGCCGCCACGGGTGCGCAGATTCGCGTGCTGGTCGATGTGCAGCGTTTCGAATCGGTGCCCGGCCAGGGCGTGACACTCGAAGCGCTGTGGTCGGTGCGCCGGCAAGGCGAAACCGACGGGCAGCGCGGGCAGGCACTGATCAACGAAGCCGTTCGCGGTGCGCCGGCCGACGCGGCGGGCGCACCCGATTATGACGCGTTGGCCGCCGCGCACTCGCGCGCGCTGGCTTCGCTCAGCCGCGACATCGCAGAGGCCGTCCGCCCGGCAAAGCGCTGACCGCCGGTTCACACGCGCCGGTTGAACCGAAGGCGCAGCCCGGGGCGAGCCTGGGCCGGACGCCTACCCCGGGCCGGTCTGCAAGTGCTGCTGCGCCTCTGACAGGGTCTCGAAGATGTTCGGGTCGGCCACCCGCTTGGCCAGGGATTCGCCCAGTCTGGCGCGCAGGAAGGTGCTCGAGGTGTAGCGCGTCACGTCGCTGTAGTGACGGTCCATCAGGCCCTTGACCATGCCGGTGTAATCGTCTATCAGTTCGGGCGAGATGCTGAATCGATCGTAGTTGACGATCGCCGCGACCTTGTGCCCGACCGGGGCGAGTCGCGCTTCGACGGCGCGCAGAATCCGATCGACATCTTCCGGGGTGCGCACCGAAAGTCCCTCGAAGTTGACGAAAAAGATGTTTTGATCCGGATCGAAGCTCAGGCGGTTTTCGATCGGAATCTCCAGCATTTGCGGGCGCAGGTTCATCGGTTCGAGGGAGAAAATCCGCGCATCCATCGGCGCGGGTTCCTGCCGCATGATCGGAGCGAAATCCATGCGATCGAGAATGTCGCGCTGCAGGTCGACACCGGGCGCGATCTCGATCAGTTCCAGCCCTTCGGCGCACAGCCGGAAGACGCAGCGCTCGGTGATGTAAAGCACGCTCTTGCCGTTCTTTGCCGCAACCGGGCCGCTGAATGTGCAGTGCTCGACTTGCGCAACGAACTTCTTCGCCTTGCCATCGACGAGGATTTTCAGCCCGCCAGCCTCGAGCGCGAGTTCCAAATTGCCGGCGGTAAAAGTGCCGACGAACACCACTTTCTTGGCATTTTGGCTGATGTTGATGAAACCGCCGGCACCCGCCAATCTGGGGCCGAATTTCGAGACGTTAAGATTGCCGTGGCGATCGGCCTGGGCAAGACCGAGAAACGCGATGTCGAGTCCGCCGCCGTCATAGAAATCGAACTGGCTCGGCTGGTCGATGATGGCCTGCGTGTTGGTCGCCGCGCCGAAATTGAGGCCGCCCGCAGGCACGCCGCCGACCACGCCGGGTTCCGCGGTGAGGGTGATCAGATCGATGATCCGCTCTTCCGCGGCGACCGAGGCGATGCCCTCGGGCATGCCGATGCCCAGATTCACCACATCGTTGGCGCGCAGCTCCATCGCCGCGCGGCGGGCGATGATCTTGCGCTCGTCCATCGCGATCGGCGCAATCGCCGACATCGGCACCCTGATCTCGCCGGAAAACGCCGGACTGTAGGGCTCGATGAAAGTCTGCATGTGATACTCGGGCTTCTCCGCGACCACCACGCAGTTCACCAGGATGCCGGGAATCTTGACCTGGCGCGGGTTGAGGGTGTTGCGATCGGCAATGCGCTCGACCTGCGCGATGACAATGCCGCCCGAGTTGTGCGCGGCCATGGCGATCGCCTGGGCTTCCAGCGTCAATGCTTCCCTTTCCATCGTGACGTTGCCGTCGGGATCGGCCGTGGTGCCGCGTATGACGCCGACATTGATCGGGAACGCCTTGTAGAACAGGTACTCGTCGCCGTCGATTTCCATCACGCGCACGATGTCGACGCCGCTCGCGATCGTGCGTTCGTTGAGCTTGCCGCCGCCGTTTCGCGGATCGACGAAGGTGCCCAGACCAACCCGGGTCAATGTGCCCGGCTTGCCGGCGGCGATGTCGCGGAACATGTGGCAGATCACGCCCTGCGGCAGGTTCCACGCCTCGATGCGGTTGGCAACCGCGAGCTGCTGCAACTTGGGTACCAGACCCCAGTGGCCGCCCACCACGCGCTTGACCAGGCCGTCGTGGCCGAGGTGGTTCAAGCCGCGATCCTTGCCGTCGCCCTGGCCGGCGGCGTAGAACAGCGTCAGGTTGCGCGGCCGGCCGACGCCTTGCAAATCCGCCTCCTCGCCTTCAAGAAACAGCGCCTCGAGTGCGACGGCGATATTCTCGGCAAAGCCGATGCCGACAAATCCGCCGGTGGCAACCGTGTCGCCGTCGCGTATCAGTTGCACAGCCTGGCGGGCGCTCATCACCTTGCCGGTATCGCTGCCGTGCAGGGCGGAATACATCGGATGCTGGGCCATTCAGACCTCCTGAAAGTTGCGGCTGCCGGGCAGCAAGGCGCTGCAGCCGGCCGGCCGCGCTCACGCTTGTCTCAAACAATACCGGTAAGGTAGTACACCGCGATCACCACGAATACCGCCGAGGTCTTGATCAGCGTAATCGCGAAGATATCGCGGTAGGAAACGCGGTGGGTCAGCCCGGTCACCGCCAGCAGGGTGATGACGGCGCCATTGTGAGGCAAGGTGTCCATGCCGCCGCTGGCCATCGAGGCCACGCGATGGAAGACTTCCAGCGGAATACCTGCCGCCTGCGCGTTCTGGATGAAGGTTTCCGCCATCGCCGCCAGGGCAATGCTCATGCCGCCGGAGGCCGATCCGGTAATGCCGGCCAGCGCGGTCACCGTAATGGCTTCGTTGACCAGCGGGTTGGGAATCGCGGTCAGCGTATTGGCGACGACCAGAAAGCCGGGCAGCGCCGCGATCACCGCGCCGAAGCCGTACTCGGAGGCGGTATTCATCGATGCCAGCAGCGCCCCGGCGATGGCTGCCTTCGAACCCTCGGCGAAGCGTGCGATCACCGTCTTTCCGGCAAAGATGAACACCGTGACGATGCCGATGAGCAGCGCACCCTCGACGGCCCAGATGGCCGCGATCTTGGAGACTTCCTGCACCACGGGCGCCGCCTTGCCGATCACCGCAGGAACGAACGAATGCGACTTGCCGTAGAAAGCGGGAATGGCGACCGTGAACACCTTGTTCATCACGCCGACCAGGACCAGCGGCAGGATCGCGATTAACGGATTGGCGAGCTTGGCGCTCTCGAACGGTTCCGGTTCATTGACCAGGTCGGTGCCGTAACCCTCGCCGGCGGCGGCGGCCTGGCGGCGGCGCCACTCGAGATAGGCAAGTCCGGCGATCAGGATGAATATCGCCCCGATGGTGCCGAGCCAGGGTGCGGCGTAGATGTCGGTCTTGAAGAAGGTGGTCGGGATGATGTTCTGGATCTGCGGCGTGCCCGGCAGCGAGTCCATGGTGAAGGTGAACGCGCCCAGCGCGATGGTGCCGGGAATCAGGCGCTTCGGTATGCCGCCCTGGCGGAACATCTCGGCCGCGAACGGATAAACGGCGAACACCACCACGAACAGCGAGACCCCGCCGTAGGTGAGCACGCCGCAGACGGCGACGATCGACAGCATGGCCCGTTCGCGCCCGACCAGGTTGATCACCGCCGAGACGATGGACTTCGAGAACCCGGACAGTTCGATCACCTTGCCGAAGATCGCGCCGAGCAGAAACACCGGAAAGTAGAGCTTGACGAAGCCGACCATCTTGTCCATGAAGAGGCCGGTGAACATCGGCGCGACCATGGCTGGATCGGTCAGCAGAACCGCGCCGAGTGCTGCGACCGGCGCGAACAGGATGACGCTGTAGCCGCGGTAGGCGACGAACATCAGAAAGCACAGTGCAGCAAGTACGATCAGAAAATCCATTTCTTGGTCTCCCTTGAGATTCCGATGGCACGGAATCCGATGCCAAAAAGCGCCATCGGCGGCCGTCGATTTGCAAGGACTGCGCCACGCGGCGCAAATGCCGCTTTCACCGGGCTTTGGTGGCTGGCGCGGGAGAATCCCGCAACGAGGGTGTGCGCCGCGCCGCACATTGTGTGCGCCCTGGCGGACAGCAGGGGTCGGATGCGGCCGGCGCGGCTCAACCGAGACCGAGCAAGGCGATCTTCTCGTAGAGCGAGGTTCGGGATATGCCCAGTTCAGCCGCTGCCCGCGCCTTGTTGCCGCCGCAGGCGAGCAGCGACTTGCGAATGGCCGCGCGTTCGGCCTCTGCAATTGCCTCGGCAAGCGTCAGGCTGGCCGGCGGCGCGGCTGGCGGCAACGGCTCGGCGGTCTTCAGCGCGGCGTCCAGGTCGGCCAGGGTCAACGCCACGGCATCGCTCATCATCAGCGCGCGTTCGAGCACATTGCGCAATTCGCGGATGTTGCCCGGCCACGGGTGCAGCCGCAGTCGATCGAGCGCCTCGGGCGCGATTTCGCGCGGCGGCAAACCGAGGTCGCGACAGAGCGATTCGAGCATGTGCTCGCACAGCAACGGTAGGTCGGACAGCCGCTCGCGCAACGGCGGCATCGCCAGATTGACCACGTTCAACCGGTAATAGAGGTCGGCCCGATAGCGCCCGGCGCTCACTTCCGCCTGCAAGTCCCGACTGGTCGCGGCGATGATGCGCACATCGACCGGCACCAGCCGGTCCGAGCCGAGCGCCTCGAATTCGCCTTCCTCGAGCACCCGCAGCAGCTTGCCCTGCAGGGCAAGCGACATGTCGCCGATTTCGTCGAGAAACAGGGTGCCGCCGTCGGCGAGTCTGAACTTGCCGTCCCTGCCCTTGCGGTCGGCGCCGGTATAGGCGCCCGGGGCGACGCCGAAGAATTCCGCTTCGAGCAGGGTTTCCGGTATCGCCGCGATGTTCACCGCGACGAATGCCTTGTCGGCGCGCAGGCTGGCATTGTGAATCGCCTGCGCCAGCAGTTCCTTGCCGGTGCCGGTTTCGCCCTGGATGAGAACCGGCGCGCGGGTACGCGCGGCGCGGCGCGCCTGCTGCTTGAGCGCCATGCACGCCGCCGAGGCGGTGACGATGCTCGACAGCGTGTGCTTGGCGCGTCGCGCCTCGGCCAGGCGACGCTGGGCGTCGGCATAGTCGAGTTTGAGGCGATTGAAGCGGGAAACCAGTGGCGCCAGCCCCATGGCGTTGTCGAGCAGCACCAGGCCGATGCCGCCGATCACCGCACCCGCAGCATCGCGCAGCGGCAGGCGCACCACGACGAAGGACTCCTCGCCGAAATCCATCATGTCGAGCATGATCGGGCGGCCGGTCTCCACCACGTCGCGCATCAGGCTGTTGGGCAGAATGCTTTCGACCGGCTTGCCGATCGCGGCGGCCGGATCGGCAACGCCGAGGCGCTTCGGATAACTGTCGTTCATCCAGACGATGCGGGCATCGCGGTCGACGATCACCGCGCCTTCGCAGGCCTCGGCAAAGTGCTGCAGCAGCGACTCGGTCGCCACCTTCAGCAGGTTTTGCGCCTCGCCGGCAAGCGGTGACGGCGCGCTGGGCTCGACCGCGGAATCGACTTTCGCAAACTGGTTGGGCATGACGCCAGGGTTCCTTTTCTGCTGCGAGCGGGCGGGTCCGGCGCCTCGCCCGCGCTTGACGGCAAGCAGGAGGATAAACGCTGTCGGCGGGAAAAGGGAGAACCGCGGAGGGGACCGCGTGGGAACTGCGGGGAACATCGCGGCCGCTGCGGCCGGCCGCCGATCTGGGCGGGGGATGCCGGGGAACGCCGCTCAGTTCAGTTCGGCGACCTTGCAGGCTGCCTGTTCGCGCGTGTAGAAGCAGCCGTCGAGCACGAAGCCGGAGACCAGCGTCTGCTTGACCGCCGCCACGCGGCCGGTGGGATTGCGGCTGAGAACGACCTCGTCGGGCAAGCCGTCGAGAAGATGAAAGGGTGCAGGTTGCCCGTCGGCGAAGCGCGATAGATACACTGCGGCGGTCTCGCCATCGAAAAAGGCGGGCCGAAAGCCGAATGACCGGTTGCCCTGGCTGACGCCGCCCGTGCCGTGATGGCAGACGTTTTCCCGCTGGAGCGTTTGTGCGCTGACTGCCTGACCCATTTTCATGTCTCCTCGACGACTTGCCCGAAGGCGCCGGCGATCCGGACTGCTTCCGAACCCTGCTTGCCCGGCGCCTTTGCGACGGTTCCAGATTACGCGCCGGCCGGCCACAGGAAAATCCGTCGGAAGTCCCGGTCGACGGCCGAGCGCTAGGCCCCTTGACGCCGCGCCGCCGTCGCGGCCAGACGTTTGGGGGCGGCCCAAGGTCCGCCGGATTCGCCGCAGGAGTAGGGCTTGCGGCGGCCGCCGCGTGCCGCTAGACCGACGGTACTAGGCCACAGGTCGAAACCGCCGCGCTGCGGCCACCCCGGCGGGTGCCGGATCGGGCGGCGTGCCGCCGGCCCCCGGAAACCGGGCGATGCCCTGCAAGATTCTATGTAACGAGTCAAGCGGAAATGAGTAGTGCGGCTGCTTTGTTCTGAGTTTGCGCAAGCTGATGGGCTGAATTGCTGTGGTGGAACCGAACGGAACGGAACGCAAAGCGCTGCATGC
>WBZP01000617.1_pt2 | contig 31806 bp, 25 predicted proteins | sample 5204301 | NCBI WGS metagenome assembly WBZP01 (sample SAMN12412401, study PRJNA552823) | activated sludge metagenome | isolation source: activated sludge from nitrification reactor of wastewater treatment plant... | place: USA: Pennsylvania | collected 2017 | reverse complement strand
TGCTGACGCGCCTGCAGACGGCCATCGCCACCGAGGACGCCGCGCTGCTGAACGAACTGGTTCACCCGACGCGCGGCCTGCGCTTGCGGCTCAACTGGTGGAACGAGGAGGTGCTCGTCCGCGAGGGCGACATCAAGAACATCTTCAAGGATCGGGCGCGCGACGCCATCGACTGGGGCACGAACGAGGGTAGCGGCCAGCCGATCCGGGGCACGTTCAGCGACGTGATGATGCCCTTCCTGACCAGGGACTTGCTGGGGGCGACGCAGTGGACGTGCGACCAGATCGTCCACGGCCCGACGGCGGGGATGATGATCCTGCCCGAGGGGTATGAGGCTGTCCACTTCTACAGCGCCCACCGGCCCGCGCCGGCCGAGCAAGAGTTCGATTGGGGCACGTGGGCCGTCGGCGTCGAGCGCTGGCAGGGGCGGTACTACGTCAGCTACCTGGTTCACTACCGCTACGAAATCTAACCCCCAAGGGCGTCGTTCGCCGGCCCGACTGGCGGACGATGCCTGAATGTATCCCCGACTATACCCATGTGTTGTTTCAACGGCACATGGGTTTTGCCTTCTCAGCCCCTATACTGAATAGCGTACAACCAGTTCATGGCGCGGCTCGTCGCCTGGCCCAAAGCCCGGCGCAGCGAGTCGCTTGAGTTCAGTACGGAGGTACGACATGAAGATTCAGTCTATGGAAGACCTGATGGTGCATGAGTTGCAAGACTTGCGCAGCGCGGAAGAGCAGTTGGTTGCGGCGCTGCCGAAGATGGCCGAGGCGGCCACGGCCGCTCCGCTCAAGAAGGCGTTCAACGACCATCTGAAGCAGACCAAGACGCACCTGACCCGCGTGGAAAAGGCCCTCGACCACCTGGACAAGGGGCCGGGCAATATGAAGTGCAAGGGTATGGAAGGGTTGATCAAAGAGGGCGACGAGGCCATCAAGGACGTGACCGACCCTGAGACGCTCGACGCGGCCCTCATCGGCGCGGCCCAGCGCGTGGAGCACTATGAGATCGCCGGCTACGGCACGGCCCGCGCCCATGCCGAAGAGCTGGGCCTGACCGAGATTGCCGAGCTTCTCCAGCTTACGCTTGACGAAGAGGGTGAGGCCAACAAGCTGCTGACGAAGATCGCTGAGGGACGCATGACCACGGGCGTGAACGAGCGCGCCATGGCCAGCTAAAAGCAATACAATGGACAAGATCAACACCGTAGATGACCTGTTCGTCCATGAGCTACAGGACTTGTATAGCGCCGAGACGCAACTGGTCGAGGCGCTGCCGCTGATGGCCGCCGCGGCCACGGCGCCGGAGTTGCGCCAGGGGTTTGAACAGCACCTGGAGCAGACGCGCGGCCACAGGCAGCGCATCGAGCAGTCGTTGACGATGCTTGGCGAGCAAACCGATGACACGGTCTGCGCCGGTATGCAAGGGCTGATCGAAGAGGGCAACTCGATCATCCACTCGGTCGAGCGCGGCGCTGTCCTCGACGGGGCGCTGATTGACGCCGCGCGCAAGGTCGAACACTACGAGATCACCGCCTACCGTGGCGCGATGAGCAAGGCCCACGAACTGGGCCATGACGAAATCGCCGAACTACTGGGGTTGAGCTTGCAGGAAGAGGAGTTGACCGATAACGAACTCCAGACGTTGGCCGAGGGCATGATGCCCTACAGCGGCCCCGGGGCCGACCCGCGCGACGACGGCAGCGAAGTCATCGTCGGCAGCCGCTAGAAAGAAGAAGTCTCACGCAAAGACGCAAAGAACGCCAAGCCCAGAACCAATCTGGGCTTGGCGTTCTTTGCGTCTTTGCGTGAGATTTCTTCTTTACTCAATGAGTCGGAATGTACCCATCGCCGTGGTGTCATAGCCAGGCATGGCAGCCACGGCGGCGCGGAAGGCGTCGTCGGCCAGCAGGGCCAGCAGCGGCCGCAAGCGCTCGCTCTCGTAGACCGCCTGAGGGATGGCCAGCTCATACGGCTCATGGGCCAGGGGCACGAACTCCAGCCGCAGCGCCCGCGCCGCGGCGCGGATGCCCAGCCCGGCGTCGGCCGCTCCGGAGGCCACGGCCGCGGCCACGGCCAGGTGGGTGTACTCCTCCCGCTCATAGCCGCGCACGGCTGCCGGTTCGATACCCAGTTGCCCCAGTTGATAATCGAGCAGCACCCGCGTGCCCGCGCCGCGCTGGCGGTTGACCAGCCGCACGTCGGGCCGGGCAGCGTCGCCCCAGCCGCTTAGCCCCTGGGGGTTGCCGCGCGGAACCAGCCAACCCTGCTCCCGCCCGGCCAGCATCACCAGGGCCACGGCCTGCCCCGGCAGATAGCGCCGCACGTAGCTGGTGTTGTAATCGCCCGTCTCCGGGTCCAGCAAGTGCGTGCCGGCCAGGTGGGCCTCGCCCCGCCGCAGGGCCACCAGACCGCCCAGGCTGCCGACGTTGGCCGAGACGAGCCGCAGCCCTTCGTGCCGTTCGGCCAGGAATTGGGCCATGAGATCGAGGGCCAGGTCGTGGCTGCCGATGGCCACCAGGGCGCGGGCGATGTCGCGCGGGTCGCGGTAGAGGTGGACGGTGACGGGCGTGCCCGCGTCGGCCCCCTCGCTGAAGCGGGGAATGCGCACCAGGCCGTCGGCGCGCACCAGCGAAGTGATGACCCCCGCGCCGCGGCTGATGGGCGTCACCGTCGTTTGCTCGCCCACCTGGCCGACGACGACGCGCACGAAGTCGTCGTCGCCGGTGTGGCTGGCAACCTTGCGCGTCAGCGTGCCCGTCAGCGTCGGTGCCTGGTACGGCCGCTGCCCCTGCCAGCGGGCCAGCAGCGGCTCAACAAATATCTCCCCTGTCAGAGCGGCGCTGACGGGGTAGCCGGGAACACCGATAATAGGAGTGACAAGTGACGAGTGACGAGTGACGAGTTCAGAGTGCTCTGAACTCGTCACTCGTAACTCGTCACTCGTCACTCCCAATATGACTGGATGCCCCGGCCGCACGGCCACGCCGTGGACGAGCAGGCGGCCGAGGGACTGCACAACGTGGGCGGTGTAGTCCTCGCTGCCGGCCGACGAGCCGGCGTTGAGCAGCACGAGGTCGTGGTCGGCGGCGGCAGCGGCCACGGCGGCGCGGATGGCGTCGAACTCGTCGGCCACAATGGGCCAGCGCGTGGCCACGCCGCCCCAACTCTCCACCTGCGCCGCCAGCACCAGCGAGTTGTACTCGATGATACGGCCCGGCGGCGGCTCACCCGCGTCCACGGCCACGAGTTCCGAGCCGGTGGGAATGATGGCCACGCGCGGCCGGCGGATGACGCGCACGGTAGCGTGGCCCGCCCCGGCCAGCGCGCCCAGGTCAACCGGCCGCAGGCGGTGGTTGGCCGGCAGCACCAGCTCCGTCGCCACCATGTCCTCGCCCATCGAGCGGACGTGGTGCCACGGCGGCAGCGCAGCGCGAATCTCGATGCCCGGCCGCCCGTCGTCCAACGTCACCGGCTGGACGTGCTCGATCATAACCACGGCGTTGGCCCAGGCGGGGAGGGGGTGGCCGGTGTTTACTGGAAGAGCCAATGGAGTGACGAGTGACGAGTGACGAGTGACGAGTTTGGAACCCTCTTCACTCGTCACTCGTCGCTCGTCGCTCGTCACTTTTTCAGTTAGCGCCAAGCGCACCGGCGCAACCTCACTCGCCCCCACCGTATCCTCCGCCCGCAGGGCGTAGCCGTCCATGGCGCTGGCGTGGTAGTGGGGCGAAGAGAGGCGGGCCCAGACGGCCTCGGCCGTGACGCGGCCGTAAGCCCTGCTCAGCGGGACGGCCTCGGCCTCCAGCGGTTGCCACAGGCCGGCGGTGTCGAGCGCGGCGCGGAAGGCGGCCCAGGCGTCTTCGAGGGGGATGTCTTCGAGATAAAACTTGCGTTCCATGGGCTAGACCTTTTCTAGAACCAGAAAATGCGACAGCCCCAGCACCGCCAACGGCGTCCCCTCCGCGGCATAGAGCGCCCGCCGGATGCCCCCACCCAGCCGCGGGCTGCGGCGGACGATGTTGTCGTAGCCGCCGAAGACGCGGCCGTGGTGCAACAGGCGGAGGGGCAGACCCGCGAACAGATCGCGCAGCCCGTGGCCGGTGTAGGCCCGCACGTGGGGGGCCAGGCGGTTGCGCAGGGGATTGGGCAGGTAGTTGACCAGCGGCTTGTTGCCGAAGTAGTACTCGCCACGCCAGTAGACGCCGTGCTGCTCCACCGGATACCAGCGGTTGGGGGCGAAGATGACGATGCGGCCGCCCGGCCGGGCCACGCGGGCCATCTCGGCCACGGCCGCCCGGTCGTCGGCGACGTGTTCAAGCACCTCGTTGCTCAGAATGAGGTCGAAGCTGTCGTCGGCGAAGGGCAACTGCTCGCCCACGCCCAGGACGATGGCGTCGGCCCGCGCCAGCGCGTCCACGGCGCGCTCGTGCTCGATCTCCAGGCCGATGCGCAGGCTGTCGGGGCTGATGCGACCGATGGCTTCCAGGTAGGTTCCCAGGCCGGTGCCGTTGTCGAGGATGCGGCCGCGCAGGTCTGACCACTGGCGGATCATGTCCAGCCGCCGCTCCTGGCCGGAGCGCCAGACGTAGCCGGGTTCGCCGCGCTGGGCGGCTTTGTCGGAGTGGGTCATGAGTTTTCGGTGTCTGACAGGAGATTGAGGAAGTCGCCGGGCGACATGAGTTGGTAGGCGTCGGTCTGTAACTCGCGCAGGAAGTGGCGGTTGTCGGAGATGAGGTAATCTACCTGCATCCACTCGGCAAACGCGCCGATATAAGCATCCCCCTTGGCCCGCAGCCCCTTGGCGATATACGACGTTAGCAGATCATTCGGTAGGTCTTCATCAATTATCATCGCAAAAGGACGCTCGTAAAACAGCCGGTAGAAGCGAGCCTGGTCTGTAGCACTCTGAAGATTGTGGGTCACTTCAATGGCCACCAACCGGGGGATAACCGTTGGTAAGGCCGGGCTGAGCAAGTTGAGTAGTCGGTTTGCGTCCGAAAGGGGATCCTTCAAACCACGGATAAAAACACAACTATCTATACAGATGAGCATACTCGGCGTCCCAGATCTCTTGCCGCGTGCGTCGCATGGTCTCCACGATCTCTTCCGTCGTCTCGCCGACGTTTAGTCCGCCGTGGGCAGCGATAGAGGCTTGTAGCGCCGCCAGCTCTTCGCGCCAGGATCGTGGCGTTTCTCGCATGGCGGTTAGTTCAGCCAGCACCTCAACGATAATCTGCTGCTTAAAACTCTCAACATCAAGCGGATGATAGACTGGCCCCGGCTCGCGAATTGACTTCGTCTCCGCTTCGCCGGAGATAGGGCTTAATGTTGCCACCGGCCGCCCGTAGCGCTCGATGACAATCTGCTCGCCGCCATCCACGGCGTCCAGTAATTCACGCCAACTGGCGCGCGCCTTCTCGCTCGAGATGTGTCGGATCATGGTTCACCTCACGTCAGCCGCAAGCTGTACGGTCTGTTCAACCTGTACAACATTGTATCCTATTTATGGCTGATGTCACCCGGCGTTGCCCAGCAACTCATCGTACTTCCGCCGCGCCTCGCGGATGTCTTGCCACATCAGCGCCTTGGGGCTGCCCGGCTCGCGCGACGGGTTGCGCAGCAGGTAGGCGGGGTGGAAGATGGGCATGGCCCAGCGCCCCTGCCACGGAAACCACTGGCCGCGCAGCTTGGTGATGCCCGTCTTCTCCAGCAGCGACTCGGTGGCCACGTTGCCGGTCAGCAACATGACCAGTGGGTCAACCAGGCGGATGATCTCCAGCAGGTAGGGCTTATAGTAGACGATCTCGTCCGTCGTCGGCTTGCGCAGCGGCTTGCCGTCGTCGCCCGGCGGCAGGCGGAAGACGGCGTTGGTGATGAACACGTCCTGTTCCGGGTCGAGGTGGACCGATTGCAGGATCTGGTCGAGCAACTGGCCGGAGCGGCCGACGAACGGCTTGCCCTGCCGGTCTTCCTCCGTGCCCGGCGCTTCGCCGATGATCATCAGCCTGGCCTTGGGGTTGCCGCGATAGATGACCATATTGGTGCCGGCCGGGAAGAGGGGGTCGTCTTCCAGCTTCATCATGGTGGCGACGAGTTCGTCGAGGGTGGCAAAGCCTTGGGGGCGTTCTTCAAAGAGGCCGAATTGCATGGCAACTCTCCTTCATTAGTTGATGGACAACGGCGCGAGTATGGTTGGCTCCTGCACAATCTCTAGGGGTGCGCGCTCAATGGCCCGGCGAAACGACGGCGACAGGGTGGCCCATTCCACCACGTCGACACTGATGCTCAGATCGGACTCCTCCAGGGCGTAACGAAGCTCGCTCAGCACGTCGGCGGCGACCGGCTCATCGCTCAGGAGAACGAGGTCGAGGTCGGAGAACTCCTTGGCCGTTCCCTGGACGCGCGAGCCAAACGCGGCCACACGCCGATCGGGAACATAGGCGCGCAGGATGGCCTTAACCATTGTCAGTTGTGGTTCGTCCAGATTGATCATTGCGCAGCTCCAACTGCTCCAGTAAATAGCGGCTGTCTTTTAAAAACTGAGAGGCCGCTTCAAATACCCGATCAGCCTGAACGGCCTCTTGTAAGCTGGTCAGATCAAGTTCCAATGTAAGCCCCCTTATGATACTGACGCCATTGTACAAAGGTTGCGAAGGACGATCAAAACGGCGCGCTATTTGCACCGATGAACAATAAGGGTAGCCATATTGTCAAAAACGTCGCCAAATGACAATAAGGCGCACAAGTGGCGACCTATGTCAGCCTGAATACACCGTTCTCGACAGGCCGCACCCCCACCGGTACATACCCCGCCCCAATCGCCGTCCCCAACGTCAGCACCACCGTGTGCGCCTCGCCGGCGTGTGCGCCGGCCGCGGCCAGGCCGTCGTGGAGCAAGGCCAGGGCGCGGAACGAGCCTAGCCGCACCGCCAGTTCGTCGCGCACGAACGTGGCCAGATGGGGCGCTAATTCCCGCAGCACCGTATAGCAGCCGCGATCCTGGCCGACAGGGTGGCCGTCCTGAAGGTGGCTGGCCAGGCACAGCCCAATGGCGACGCGCGCTCCGCCACCCGGTGGAACCGTCGCCGTCCAGGCGTCGGCAATCATGGCGGCCATGTCCTCCCAGCGCCGCCGCGCCCACTCCGGCCCGGCGTGCTCGTACCAGCGCTCTTCGCATGGCGGGGGCAACGACGGCCGCCGCGTTACCTCAATCAGCCGGCCGTCGCGGTACGTCGCCAACCCGACCTTGACCGCCGTGTGGCCGAAGTCGAACAGCAACATCCGCTCCGCGTCGGCCGGCGCGTGGCGGGCCAGCCCGACCAGGGCGATGGCGTCGCCATAGGGCGAACGCTCCACGGCGATGGGACAGCCGTTGTCGGCCAGAAACGCCGCCGCCGCGGGCACGGCCGCCTTGCCCAGCCGCCCCGATAGCAGCCCGCCGCCGACCACCACTCGTTTGACGTCGGCCCAATAGGCCCAATGGGTGTCGTCCCACTCCGGCCGCGCGGCGCGGTTGGCCGCGTCGCCGCGCCACAGCATCAGCAGCAGCGCGCCCAGCCGCCGGCCGACCTCTTCGGCCACGGCCAGCGCCGCCGGGCGGGTGGCGGCGACGGCAAAGGAACCATCGAAGGCGTGCAGTAAGTCGCCGGCCGCGGGGTCGAGGGCCAGTGGGCCGGCCGCGTCGCGCACCAGGGCGGTGACGACCGCTTTGGAGAGCAGTTCGGAGGCCGAGTGGCCGAGCAAAGCGGCGACGCCGTTAACCCCCGGCAACTCGACCAGCCGCGCCCGGTTGAGCGAGCGGGTCGGGGCGGCGGCGGCGGCGAACGGGTTAGCGGCCGGCAGACGACCGGTGAAGATCGGGATCGTCTCGGCCGCGCTCCTAGCCGTCACAGTTCGCGTCCTCAGCCGGGCAGACCACCTCCAGCCAGCCGGCCAGGTAGACGCCGTTCGGCTGAAGTTCCCCTTCCACCGTCACCGGTAGGCGCGCGCCGCCGGCCGGGTCGTACATGCCGATCCACACCGGGTAGCGGCCGGGCGACAGGTCGGCCGGCACCACCAGCCGATAGTCGTCGTCAATGACCTCCCCATTGCGCCAGACGCGCGTCGGATAGTCGCCGCTCAGCGGCGGGCTGTCGCCGGTGCTCAATGGCGGCCGGTCGGGCTGGCCGAGGTGAATGAGGGTCGTGTAGTCTTGTTGCGGCCGGCCGCGCGGCACGTACCAGCGCACGTCGAGGCGCACCGTCTGTCCGGGTTGAGCCTGGGCCGGGGCTATCTCCGCGGCGGCCAGGGCGATGTGGTCGCCCAGCATGGCCAGGACGGTGTCGGGCGCGGGCGGCGGCTGGTGGGGGACGATGGTGACGGCGGCCACCTCGATGCCCGGCTGGCCGCCGTCCACGTGGGCGAAGACGCGGGCCAGCACCGGCGCGGTAGCGTCGGCGTCCACGCGCACGGCGAAGCGGTCGGCAACGATAGCCCCCAGCGGCCAGAGCGTGGCCGGGAAGAGGCCGCGGCCGTGGTAGCTGTGCAGGTTGGCGATGCGGTCTACCTGGCGGCCAAGCACCTCCAGCACCAGTTCCGGCGGAGCGGCCGGAGCTTCGTCAGCCCGCCAGTAGAGCGTCAGCCAGACGACGTCGCCCGGCCGGGCCGTCTCCGTCTCCACGTCGGCGGCCAGCAAGGACAGCCCCTGGCCGCGCGGGGCCAGTTCCGGCAACACGGGCATGGCTTCCGCCGGCAATGCGTCCACCAGGGGCGGCGGCTGGTAGGCGGGGCGAATGACAAACCACAGGCAGTAGACGCTCGTGGCCAGCGCCGCCAGCGCCACCAGCGGGGCCAGCCGCCGGTTGATGGATCCGAACCAGCGCGGCATGCAACTGCCCCAGCCGCGCAGCCCCCAGGCCAGCCCCAGCGCCACCGGCAGCGCGGCCGGGAAGAGCAGCCGCCCCTGGGCCGCCTCCGTACGCATCATGAACGTGAGTAAACCGGCGTAGACGAGCGCGGGCCAGGCGCTCAGCAGGATAGCCAGGAACCAGTCGGAGTGCCGCAGGGGGAGCGGACGGACTCTTGTCCGTCCCTTTTGCCTATCACGCCGCGCAAGCAATACACAACTCAATCCACCCACTACCGCCAACACAACCACCACCAGCCACGCCCAATAGACCCACTGAGGCGCGCGCAAATTGAACCAGCCGAAGACGCCGACCAGCGACAGCAGCAGCCCCTGGCTTTCGCCCAGCACTTGCATCAGCGTGTAGCCGCGGTCGCCGCCGGCGATGGCGATGAAGGGCGCGGTGGCCGTCCAGTCGCCGTAGAGCGCCAGGTTGCGCGCCCACAGCGGCGCGGCCAGCGCCAGCGCCGGCAGCCCCACGCGCAGCGCCGTCCGCCAGAAGGCGCGCAGTTGCCCGTCGCGCCAGGCCAACACGGCCAGGAAGCCGAGGCTGTAGAGCAGCAACAGCACGCCGGCGTTCTTGCTCAGCGCGGCCAGGCCGATCGTCAGGCCGAGAAGAAGCTCACGCAAAGGACGCGAAGTGAGCCAAGGACGCCAAGAAGAAGTTTCTTTTTGCGTTCTTTGCACCCTTGGCGTTCTTTGCGTGAGCTCTTTCTCCTCAGACTCGCGCCAGAAGCGAATCAACTGGTAGAGGGCCAGGCTGCACAGGAAGGTGATCAGCGCGTCGTTGGTGATCGAGGCGTGGATGAAGTTAAACTGCGGCAGGAAGGCCAGCAGTGCCGGGGCCATGATGACTCGCGTGCGGCTCTCCGGCCAGAGGGCGCGGGCGCTGCCGTAGACGGCCAGCAGCGTGCCCAGCCCCAGCAGCGTCGAGAAGACGCGCAACACGTGGCCGGCCAAGACATAGCCCGACGTGTCGGGGCCCGTCCACGGCCACGTCTCCCTCGGTGGATGCACCATGCGGTTGATGTTGTTGAGCGCGGAGGCGTCGCCAATCCAGGCGAACGGGTTGAGCCAGACGGCGTCGCGCGCCCCGTCGGTGTCAACAGGGGCGATGAGCGCCGCGCCGAGTAGGTAGTAGAGCGGCGGCTGGGCCGCTTCCTGCCCCAGCCACTCATCGGGCGGCTCCGCCACGCGCGGCAGCCGGCCCGTTTGGGCGATGGATTCGGCGGTGAAGAAGTGCCAGTGCTCATCCGGCGCTTCAAAGAGCGGATTGAGCGCTCCGTAGGTCAGGGTGATGACCAGGTAGCCGAGCAGGATTAGGCCGAGTAGCAGACGGCGGCGGGTCATGGCAATCCTTCGATGGTCAAGTGGGCTAGCGGCAGGCGTCCGTCGGGCCAGACCTCTTCGCCTGTCTTGGCCGCCAGCCGCGCGCCGGAGTCGGGATCGTAGAAGCCCACCCACAACTGGTACGCGCCCGGCGCCAGTTCGGACGGCAGTTGCAGGGTGTGCTCGTCCACCAGCACTTCGCCGGCGCGCCAACTCAGGGTCAAGCGCAGCCCGTTGACGGGCACGCCGTCGGCCTGGGCCAGGATATTGCCGGCCTCATCGGTCAGGTGAACGAGAACGACGAGGTTGCGGTCGAGGTTGACTTGCGACTGCCAGAACAGGGTGATTGGGACGACGTCACCGGGCGCGGCCGTCTGTGGCGCGTCGAAGCCGTGCAGCGCGATGAGTGGTGTATCCACCGCCGGGCCGTCGCCAAAGACGGCTGACAACGGTTGCGGGATAGAGGGCAACTCCGTCGCCAGCGGCCAGGGCACGATTGATGGACTTTCGCGCAGCGTGACGGAACGCCCCACGATGCGCCCTTCGGGGTCGAGCAGCCTCAGCCGCAAAGTCGTGTTCTCTGTCGCCATGGCCGGAATCTCCAGCCCCAGTTTGCCCTGTATCACTTCGCCCGGTTGCCAGAGAGTCGTCGGGTAATCCGGGCGCGTCGGCGGCAGTGTCGTCTCCGTCAACAGGTTACCCGACTCATCCATCATCTGTAAGTTTACCCGATAATCGCGCTCCGGCGTCGTGCGCGCCTGCCAGAAAACGTCCATCGTCAGCAGGTGGCCGGGGCGCAAGTCGGCCTGGGGCAGCCGGTAGCCGAGAAAGGTGATTGACTCTAACCGGGTTCGCTGGGCGTTGTGTTCGGGCAGTTGCGCGGCGTCCGTACTCGCCGCCACGGCCAACTCGCCCAGATAGACCTCTAAGCCGCCGCCGTCCAGAGGCAACGGTTGATCGTCCGCGTCCAGAATGCGCAGCCACACGCCATAGTTGCCCGAGGGCAGGCCGGCCGGCGCGGTGAACGGGTGGTCGTGGCGGATCAGCGCGCCAAGCGGCCAACTGCTCGGCCCGCGCTCCGGCCAGATCGGCCCGCCCAGTTGTGCCCACGTCTCGCCGGCGGCGTCCTCCAGCCGCAACGAGAGGGCATAGGCCGGTTCCGCCGGGGCCAGCGCTGTCAGATAGAACTGGCCCCACCATGGCGCGCCCGCCCGCACGTGGGCCGGCAATTCGAAGCCATCGAGGCGCAGGTCGTTACGGAAGTTGGCCGCTAGCGGTGTGACCGACCCCGGCAAACTGTCCTGCGCGATGTTGGGCGTGTACCCCTCTACGCGCACCGGCAGCCAGAGGTGCGGAAACTGGCGCGTCTCGATGGGCGTCCAGCGGTCGTGCGCCTGGGCCGGCAGCACGTCGCGGGGGAAGCCGTTGCGCGGTAAGGGCTGGGTCAGAAACCAGACGCGCGTCGCCTGTTGTCCCGCGTCCAGCAGCCGGCTTGTCGTCGCGGCCACGTCTTGTTCGCCATAGAGCGGGATGGATTGGACGGGGGCCGCGCCGTCGTAGTAGTAGTCGAAGGTGAAGCGGATCAGCGTGTCGTGGACGACGATCAGATCGTCGGCCGCAGCCACTTGGGAAAGGTAGTCGGCCGCGCCGCGCAGGTCGTCGCGCACAAAGGCCGGGTCGTAGAATTGGGCGCGCAACTGGGAGGTTTGAATGGCGACGACGGCCAGCGCCAACGCGCCGCGAATCAGCCGCGACAAGTTGCGCCCCACCGGTGAGGCATTTCGTGCCGGCCATTGGCCGACGCCGATCGCCAACAGCAGTACGAACGGCGGCAGGCCGATGAGCAGGTGGCGCGCGCCGTTGTAAAGTGGGTTGAAGAGCGACAGTGTCACCATCAGCCCCAGCGGTATCAGCAAGTAGCCAAGTAGAAGCAGCGCGGCGGCACGCGAACGCTGCCACAGCGACGCCGCGCCCAGCCCGGCCAACAACACGGCCGGCAGCCACAGCGGCCACGGGTGGGTCAGCGTGCGGCTGATGCCCACACCGAACGCCGCCACGGCGTGAGTCGCCACGTCGCCGGGGGGAACCCAGTTGAAATCCACTTGTCGCCCGGCGGCGAAGTGATCCAGCGCGACCGACACGACGGGCGCGAGCAACAGAATGCCAAGCCCAAGCAGCAGCCAGACGGCGCGGCGCGGCCGGCCGCCGGCGCGCTCCCACCGCTGGGCCGGCCATTGGCGCAGCGCCCACAGTCCCAGCGCGGCCACGCCAAAGGCCAGGACGAAGAAGGCGAAGTAGTGGGTGTAGATGCCCAGTACACCGGCGGCCAGCCAGACAATGAGCCAGCGCCGGCGGTGGGCATCGTTGGGCCGCAGGATGAAGCGACAAAGGCCATAGACCGACAGCAGGTTGAGGGCGATGAGCAGCGGATAGTTGCGCAGAACCTGCGTTTCCCAGACGTGGAAGGGGGAAAGGGTGAGGAAGAAGCCCGCCAGCAGAGTGACGCGCCTCCCGGCGATCAATTGCCCCCAAAGCAGCATGAGCGCCACCCCCATGACGCTGACTGCCACACCCACATAGCGCAGGACGAAGACGCTCTCGCCCGCCAGCGCCCGCCAGCCGTGCAGCAGCAGGAAGTAAAGCGGCGGATTGGTGTCGCGGGTATCAATGCCGTCCACGGTGATCATGTTACGCAGCACGCCGGCCGTGTCTTGCCGGGCGCGGTAGAGGCTCAGCCCCTCGTCACTCCACATGGACTGTCCATCCAGCAGGTGGACGCGCAGGGCGAAGCTCAACAGCAGGATCAGGACGGCCATCGAGCAGTAGACGAAGCGGCGCTTTTCGCTCTCGCGTCTCATGGCCCTACCCTGATCGTTCCCAGGCTAATGCTCTGGCCCAATCGCTCACCGCTGACCAAATCGTACCAGCCAATGACCAGTTCGTACTCCCCCGGCGGCGTGTCCGATGGCAGGGGGAAGACACGCTCGTCTACGACGACCTCGCCCGGTTCCCACCAGGACGTGGGATACCAGCCGTCTAGCGGCGCGCCGTCGGCCTGAGCCACCGTTTGGCCCGTCCGCGGGTCGCGCAGATGCACATACAACTGAAGGTCGCGGCCGACCGCCCCGCCCACGCCCCAGCGCAGGGTGAATGGCTGGTCGCGCCCCGGCTGCCAGTCGGTCGCCAGCGAGGAGTCGAGCAACTGCGGTGTCACGCTCCCCCCCAATGGCGCCGGCTCCATTGCCGTGCCTCCTTGCGCCACGACGCGCACCCCGTCCACAAAGGTGTGGGGCAGCGTCGCGCCGGTGGCGTCGGTGGCGGCGAGCCGCCGGTCGGTGGCGTCGTCGAGCAAGCCCACTTCCAGCCGGTAGATCAGCGTGGGGGCGACCGTCTCCGGGATGTGAATGTGGAGCAAGTCGCACCAACTCTCGCCCGACCGCCAGCCGCTTGTGGGCCGCAGACCCTGGCCGGGGTAGGTGTAGCGCGAGGCGATGAGGGCGTTGGCCGGGCCAATGAGTTGCAGGAACACGGTGTACTCTCGCTCTGTCTCCCCCAGGGCGCGCCAGCAAAGGCGCGCCGGCAGCACGTCGCCCGCGGCGGCGCTGTGCCGGGCCGGCGTGACGCTGATGAGTTCGGCCAATGGGGCTGCGTCCGGTTCGCCGAAGCGCCAGCCGAGGCCCGGCGGCAAGTTGGCTTGTAGCGGCGGCGGCATGTAAGCGGGACGGATAAGCAGGACGGGCGTCAGTAGCGCCAGTAGCAGCACGAAGGTGTAGCCGAGCAGCGGCAAACGCGGGTGGAGGGCGCGCCAGCCCAGCACCGCGCCCAGGACAATTGTCGTGAGGGCCGGGAAGAGCAGCCGGCCGTGGGGAGCCGTCACCCGGCGCATCCACACCTCTAGAAAGAGGGCGACGACAACCAGAACCAGCGCCAGCACGCCGAGCACCACCCGCGCGCCGGGCGCGAGCCGCGTGACGCCGCGTTGCCGGCGCCATAGCGTGACCACCCACCCGGCCATGGCCAGCGCGACCAACAGCAGCGCCACGTCATAGACCCACGCGGCGGGCCGGATCGTCCCCCAGCCGAGGGCCAGCACGAAGGAGCGACCGACCTCCCGCCAGCGTTCGAGCATCGAAGGTAAGGCGGCCGGGTCAGTGATCGCCCAGGGCGCGCCATCGTGGGGCGACAGACCAGCCGGCGAGCCGTCGTGTAGCCAACCCAGGACGAACCACCAGCCGGCGACGAGCGCCGCCCCCAGTCCCAGCAGGGCGCTCAACCCCACCGCCGGCCGCCACGACCGCCGGCCGGACCAGCCCAGCCAGCCTAGCCCGAGGGCCAGTGGCCCGATGAGCAACAGGCTACTGACCTTCGTCATGCCGCCCAGGCCCAGGACGGCCCCCGCAGCGAAGGCCAGCCAGCCGTCGCGCGCGCCCGGCTCGCTGGTCATCAGCCGGGCGAACAGCCACAGCGCCAGAGCGCTGAGCGCCGCCGCCGGCACGTCGTTGGAGACCATACTGCTGACGTAGATGACCTGTGGCGAAAAGGCAACGAGGAAGGCCGCGCCGAGGGGGATGGCCGGCGTGTCGGGGAAGAGTTGGCGGGCCACGCCATAGATACCGAAGATGAGGCCGAGGCCGAAGAGCAGACTTAGGCCACGGGTCAGGTAGAAGGCCAGCCAGCCGCCCCGCAGCGGGCGGGCCGCGTCTATATCGTGGATGGCGCGGTTGTCGTTGTCGAACACAGCGCGCGGGCGGGGGGCGGGGAAGTAGGGGTTCTCGCGGTAGACGGCCGGCGGTTCGTCCACGCCGACCAGCCGAGCGAGCAGGGCGGCCAGGGCGTAGTAGAGGGGTGGCTGCCCCGCCTCCTGTTGCAGCGGCGTCTGCCAGCTATCCGCGCCGCGCGGCGGCAGGCCGCGCCCCTCGGCCAGCCAGACGACGTAGGCAAAGTGCTGCGCCTCATCCGGCCCCTCGAAGGGGGGGATGAGCCAGGCATAGAGTCCGCCTAGCGCCAGAAAGCCGGCCAGTATCGCGATGAGAGGGAAAGCGCCCCGCACCCGCTCGGGGGATTCCCCACGATGTGCAGCCATATGGGTGGGATTCTAGCGCGTGCCGGGACGATCGGCACGCGGGCGTAGACGAAGCGATGGGCAGTCGGCGACGACGTGGTCTTCGCCTTCTCCGACTACTCGCTGCTCGTCCTCGACCTGGACGCGCCGGAGGGGCAGGAGATTGTGCGGACGTATCCGTTGCGGTGGGGGCTCGATTAGTGGTTTATCAGTGTTGGCCTGAAGGTGTAGGCGTTAGGGAAGTGCAGCAAGTATCCTGATGGAAAGGAGTACAATCTGGGGTCGTGGGGTGCCAGGTGAGATCGCGTAACCTTCATTCTGTAAATTGGAGGCGCGAATGACATCCAAGCTACATTGGTCATCTATAGTTGAACTGTTCCGGCTGGCAAGCTTCGTTGTATTCGTCACAGCATTGCTCTCGCTGGCCGCTTGTGGCGCGTCGTCCCCTGGGGCGGTCACGCCCGCCCCCGTTGCCACACGCCCGCCCTCTACGCCTGCCGAAGAGGCGACCATAGCCCCGCCAATGACCAGCACGGTCGCCATCGGCGTAGTCGCCACGGCCACGCCGCTCGCTGTCGCTTCCCCAACTTCACCAGCCCCGCCGACTGCCTCGCCCACGCCAGCGACGCCCATCGAGGTGACGGCCGAGATGCTCAATCAACAGTGGGGCCGGGCCGAGGGCGTGGCGATGGTTGGCCGTGTGGCTTACACGGCCATCGGCCCGCGTCTCGTCGCCCTAGACGCCGCCGACCCCACCGCCCTCACGCCCCTGGGGCAGAGCGCGCCGCTGCCCGGACTCATCGGCGCGGTCGTGGCCCGCGATGGGCTGGTCTACGTTGGCGCGGGGTCGTCGGTCGTGGCGCTAGACGTGGCCGCCCCGGCGACCATCGTCGTGCTAGGCCAACTCGATCTCGATGGCGTGGTGACGTAGTTGGCCCTGCGCGATAACGTTCTCTTCGCCGGGCTAAGCCGGCCGGCCGAGACGGCCGAGAGCGACCCCACCGGCGGCGTGTGGGCCATTGACGTCAGCGCCCCCGACCAGTTGCGGGCGCTCGACTCGGCCGCGCTGCCCTGGGCGGTTCACGCTCTGGCCCTGGGCCGCAGCCACCTCTTCGCCGCCAACCCCGCGGCGACCGACTTCTACGCCCTCGACATCTCCAATCCGGCCGACCTGTCCGATGCCGTCGCCGTGCCCGGCGTGGGCCTGACCTATAGCCTCGCTGTCGCCGGCGACGTGCTGGTGGCTGGCGGCGGCGTGTCCGACCTCCACGCCTGGGACGTGGGCGATCCGCTTCAGCCGCAGCCCTTGTGGGACGTTCAGGCTCCGCCCGATGCGGCGTTGGGGTTAGGCGTTGTCGAGGGGGTGGCGTTGGCCGGCGAACGCGCTTTTCTGGCCGCGGTCGGCTATAGCGGCGACGTGATCGGTGTGCTGCCGGTGGCGTTGCCGGCGGCCGTGCCCATTGAAACAGACGGGGCTGTGGTGTCGTCGAGGCTGGCCCTGGCCGACGGCCGGGCCTTCTTCGCCCGCGGCGATGTGGTGGTCTACGATTTGGCCAACCCAGCGGCGGCCCCACTCGGCCGCTACGCACTGCCCGCCGTGGGCGACGTGGCCATGTTGGGTGACGTCGGCATCGCCCTGGCCGGCAACCAACTACTGACGCTCGGCCTGCCCGATCTGGCCGTGCTGGGCACATACACGGGCGAGGTGCATTGCCAACCGTGCTACGCCGCCTATTTGGACGTGGCCCTGGCCGGTGACGTGGCCTACGTCAGCGCCGCCGACGATGGCTTGCGCGTCATCTCCCTGGCCGATCCCAGTGCCCCGGCCCTGCTCGGTTCGCTGGACGCGACGACCGGCTATGCCGAACTGCGCGTGGGCAGCGTGGCCGCCGGGCAACTGGTCTACCTAGCCGACGCCGGGGTGTGCGACGGGCCTAATCTGTTGGCCTTTGACCTGACCGATCCCGCCGCGCCGCGGCTCGTTGAGGCGGTGGCCGTTGAAGGCTGTGTCGCCGCGCTGGACGTTGACAACGGGCGACTCTATGCCGCCGGTAACTTTGCCGACCGCCCCGGCGGCACGCTGACCATTTTCACCGAGAGCGCGGCCGGGCCGCAACCGGCCGGCTCGTTGGCCTGGTCGGAGCCGATCAGCAGCGTCCGTGGGTTTGGCGATTTGGTGTTGGTGGGCACGGCCGCCGGACTGGAGGTCGTCAGCGTGGCCGACCCGACAACGCCGCTGGCCGTCGCTTCGCTGCCCATCCCCGGCGGCGTCCACGACATCGCCATCGCCGGCTCGGTGGCGCTGGTGACCAATGCCGGCAGCAGCGAAGGGGGGCTGTGGGCCATTGATCTGCGCCGGCCGTCCCAGCCGCAGGTGGTGGGTGGGACGAATCTGCCGGCGGCCGGGATGCGCGTGGCCGTTGGTGGGGAGTATGGCCTGGTGGGTAGTGCGGGGGCGGGGGTTGGGCTGTGGAGCTTTGTCTTACGATAAATAGAGATTAGGCCGTTCTTGCAACACAAGCACCTCCCGCCGTGCTTTCATGGCCAAGTAGATCGGGTCGCGCAACTGGGCCTAGTAGTTCGCCTTTCCGCGCAGGGCAACCGCATCTAGATGACACCGGAATAGCACGCTGATAACGCTGATTGGGTGCTGATGAACGCTGCCAGAGACGCTTTTCAGCGTGAATCTGCGCCCAATCAGCGTTATCAGCGTGCTATTCTTTTATATGCGGTTGCCACGCCTCTCCACGTCTCTAAGTTGGCACTCTCCCCCCAAATCCACTACAATTTATCCCAACTTGTGACGCGCTTCACAATATTGAAGTGCGCCATAATGAATTGAAGAGCGACACAGAGAGACGCAGAGGAGCGCAGAGGGACACAGAGAGCAAATAAACGACTCGGTTATCTTTTCTCTGTGTCTCTCTGCGCTTCTCTGTGTAACTCTGTGTTCCTGATTTCCCAAGTTGGACATTTACTAATAGGTAGGCTACGATCTAGGTGAGCATACCTCACGCCAAGAACGCCAAGCGCCAACTGCGCCGGGAAGTCTCTTCCCTTTGCGCCTTTGCCCCGTTCGCGTCCTTTGCGTGAGCTTCCGATAAATCTGCCGAATCTGCCCAATCTGCGGCTAACTCATCTTCCGAGGACAACGAACCACGTGGACGCAACCGAACAACTCCTCCAATCCCTGACCGACGCCCACGGCGTGCCCGGCTACGAGGCCGGCGTGCGCGCCGTCTTGCGCGACCTCATGGCCCCGCTGGGCGAACTGACCCAGGACAAGCTCGGCAGTCTCGTCGGCCACCAGCCCGGCGAGGGGCCGAAGGTGATGCTGGCCGGCCACATGGACGAGATCGGCTTCGTCGTCACCTACGTCAGCGACGAAGGCTTCATCAAGTTCCTGCCCCTCGGCGGTTGGTGGGATCAGGTGCTGCTGGGCCAGCGCGTGCTCATCCAGACCCACCGCGGCGACGTGCTGGGCGTCATCGGGGCCAAGCCGCCCCACCTCTTGCCGGCCGACGAGCGCAACAAGATCGTCGAAAAGAAGGATATGTACATTGACATCGGCGCGACCAGCCGGGCCGAAGTGCAGGCCGCCGGCGTCCGCCCCGGCGACCCCATCGTGCCCGACAGCCGCTTCACGGTGTTGGCCAACCCCAAGACCTACATGGCCAAGGCGTTCGACAACCGCGTCGGCTGCGCCCTGGTCGTCGAGGCGCTGCGCCACTTCCAGAGCCACGCCCACCCCAACGACCTCTATGGCGTGCAGACGGTCATGGAGGAGATCGGCCTGCGCGGGGCCACGACCAGCGTCCGCGCCGTTGACCCCGACGTGGCCATCATCCTGGAGGCCGACATCTGCGGCGACGTGCCGGGCATCAAGCCGGAGCAGTCGAACGTCAAGCTGGGCGGCGGGCCGGGGCTGTTGCTCTACGACGCGCGCATGATCCCCAACCTGAAGCTGCGCGATCTGGTCATTGACACCGCCGCCGAACACAACATCCCGCTCCAGTTCTCCAACATGCCCGGCGGGGCGACCGACGGCGGGGCCATCCACGTCCACGGCCTGGGCGTGCCCACGGTGGTCATCGGCGTGCCGGCGCGCCACATCCACAGCCACGGCTCGATTATTCATCGTGACGATTTCGATCATGCGGTACAATTGGTAACGGCCGTCGTCGCCAAGCTCGACGCGGCCACTGTCGCCGGATTGACGGAATGAGTGTGTTTGATACGATGAAGCAGCAACCCGCAGGGGAGCAGGGGAGCGGGGGAGCAGAGGTGAAGAACTCTTTTCACCCCTGCTCCCCTACCCCCCTGCTCCCCTGCGCTTAGAAACAGACTAGGAGAAACACGCATGGCAACCCTTGCTCCTGACTTTCAGCGCATAGCCGATTCCCTACTCGATCAGATCAAGAGTTTCGATCACAAAGTCGCCTCGCGCAGCGTCGGCACAGTCGTGTCCATCGGCGACGGCGTGGCGTTGGCGTCCGGCCTGGCCGAAGTCAGCGCCAACGAGTTGGTCGAGTTCAGCTCCGGCGTGTCCGGCATCGTCCTCGACTTGCAGCCCAACTCGGTCGGTATCGTCGTCATGGGCGACTACACGGCCATTGAAGAAGGGCACGAGGTGCGGGCGACGGGCAACATCGCCTCCGTGCCCGTGGGCGACGCGCTCATCGGCCGCGTCGTTGACCCCCTGGGCAACCCGCTCGACGGCAAGGGGCCGATCAACACCAACAAGCGCCGCCCGTTGCAGCGCACCGCCCCCGGCGTCGTCGAGCGCCGCGGTGTGGATACGCCGGTGCAGACCGGCATCAAGGCCATCGACGCGATGATCCCCATCGGCCGCGGCCAGCGCGAGCTGATCATCGGCGACCGGCAGACGGGCAAGACGGCCATCGCCCTGGACACCATTATCAACCAGAAGGGCCAGAACGTGCTGTGCATCTACGTCGCCATTGGCCAGCGCACCGGCCAGGTGGCGCAGGTTGTGGCCACGCTGGAGAAGTACGGCGCGATGGAGTACACCACCGTCGTCATGGCCGGCGCGGCCGACCCCGCCCCCCTCCAGTACTTCGCCCCCTACTCCGGCTGCGCCATCGGCGAGGAGTTCATGGAGCAGGGGCTGGACGCGCTGGTGGTCTACGACGACCTCTCCAAGCACGCCTGGGCCTACCGCCAGATGTCGCTCATCCTACGCCGCCCGCCCGGCCGCGAGGCCTACCCCGGCGACATCTTCTCGCTCCACAGCACCCTGCTGGAGCGCTCCGTCCGCCTGCGCGACGAGTTCATCATCGTCCCCAAGGGCACGAACGTGACCGCCGAGACGAAGGGTGTTGACGGCCAGGTCTACTTCGGCAACCTGATTGACGAAGTGCTGCACAAGGCGATGGCCGCCCTGGGCGACGACGCCAAGGATAAGTACGAGGCCCGCAAGGTTCCCGGCACCGGCGGCTCGCTGACGGCCCTGCCGATCATTGAGACGCTGCTGGGCGACGTATCGGCCTACATTCCGACCAACGTCATCTCCATCACCGATGGGCAGTTGTTCCTGGAGACCGACCTGTTCAACGCCGGCCAGCGTCCGGCCATCAACGCCGGCCTCTCGGTGTCGCGCGTCGGCAGCGCGGCCCAGAAGCGGGCCATGAGCAAGGCGTCGAGCACGCTGAAGGGCGACCTGTCCCAGTTCCGCGAGCTGGCCGCCTTCGCCCAGTTCGGCTCCGACCTCGACCCGGCCACGCAGCGCCAGTTGGCCCGCGGCGAGCGGTTGATGGAGTTGCTGAAGCAGCCCCAGTACCAGCCCATCCGCCTCGACCACGAAGTGTTCATGATCTACGCCGGCACGCGCGGCTATCTCGACAGCGTAGACCTGAAGCAGATCCCGCGCTGGAAGGCCGAGTTCAGCCGTTTCATGGATACCTCCTTCTCCCAGGTGGGCAAGACTATCCTGGAGACAGGCGCGTGGAACGACAAGATCGAGGAGACGGTCAAGCAGGGGATCGTCGAGTTCAATAACACCTGGACGAATTAATTACGAATTAGGAATTAGGAATTACGAATGCAGAACACTCTGAATTCCTAATTCCTAATTCCTAATTCCTAATTCACACTATGGCTACCGAACGCGAACTCAACAAGCGCATCAAGAGCGTCAAGAACATCTCCCAGGTGACGAGCGCGCTGGCGGCCGTGTCGGCGTCGAAGGCCAGCCGGGCGCAGCGCCAGGCCCAGGCCACGCGCCACTATGCGGCCAAGGCGTTCGAGATCATCCAGAACCTGGCCGCCCAGCCCGGCGCGTCGGCCACCACCCACCCGCTGATGACCGCGCGGGCCAACGTGCGCAACGTCGGCCTGATCCTGATGACCAGCGACCGCGGCCTGGCCGGCTCCTACAACGTCAGCATGACCACGCTGGCCGAGCGCTTCCTGCGCGCCGCCGGCAAGCCGGTCAAGGTCATCACCGTCGGCCGCAAGGGGCGCGACGCGATGGTGCGGCGCGGCTTCAACGTCGTGGCCACCTTCGACCGCATCCCCGACCCGCCGTCGTTCCTCGACATCACCGCCATCGCCCGCGTGGCCATTGACAGCATGCTCAGCGAGGACGTGGACCAGGTCTTCATCGGCTACAGCGAGTTCGTCAATCTGGTGACGCGCCAACCGGTCATCCGCCAACTGCTGCCGCTGAAGCCGGCCGACCTGAGCGGTATGCCCGGCGCGGAGTACGTCAGCGGCGTGGATTCGGCCAAAGCCTCGCAACAGGCTTACACCTATGAGCCGAACGCCGAGGCGCTGCTCAACGACATCGTGCCGCGCTTCACGCGGCTCCAGGTCTACCAGGCGTTGCTGGAGGCGCTGGCCAGCGAGCACAGCGCCCGTATGGTGGCCATGAACAACGCCACCGACAACGCCTTTGAACTGGTGGACTTCCTGACCCTGGAGCGCAACAAGGCGCGCCAGGCCAGCATTACCAGCGAGATTCTCGACATCGTCGGCGGCGCTGAGGCGCTTAAGAATATGTAGCTTGTGGTTAGTGGTTAGTTCCACTAACCACTAACCACTGAAAAGAGAGGCACAACACATGGCAACAGGCAAAATCACCGCCATTCGTGGCGTTGTCATTGACGTAGAGTTCCCCGAGGGGCAACTCCCCGAAATCTACGAGGCCCTGACCCTGGAAGCGCCGCAGGGCGAGCTGGTGCTGGAGGTGCAGCAGCACCTCGGCGGCGGCAGCGTGCGCACCGTGGCCATGGGTTCGAGCGACGGCGTGCCCCGCGGCCGCGAGGTCGTCGCCACCGGCGCGCCGATCAAGGTTCCCGTCGGCCCGGTCACCCTGGGCCGCATCTTCGACGTGACCGGCAAGGCCGTAGACGGCCGGCCGACCCCCAAGGCCGACACCTACTACCCCATCCACCGCGAAGCGCCCGACTTCCAGGATCAGAGCACGGTCATCGAGACGTTCGAGACCGGCCTGAAGGTCGTTGACCTGCTGGCCCCCTTCATCAAGGGCGGCAAGACGGGCATCTACGGCGGCGCGGGCGTGGGCAAGACGGTCACCATCGCCGAACTCATCCGCACCGTGGCTCAGGAGCACTCCGGCGTGTCGGTCTTCGCCGGCGTGGGCGAGCGCACCCGCGAGGGCACCGACCTGTACTACGAGATGCAGGAGTACGGCGTACAGGACTCGGTGGCCATGGTCTTCGGCCAGATGAACGAGACGCCCGGCGTGCGCCTGCGCGTCGCTCTGACCGGCCTGACGATGGCCGAGTACTTCCGCGACGAAGGGCGCGACGTGCTGCTGTTCATTGACAACATCTTCCGCTACGTGCTGGCCGGATCGGAAATGTCGGCGCTCTTGGGCCGCATGCCTAGCGCCGTGGGCTACCAGCCGACGCTGGCGGCCGAGATGGGCGCGCTGCAAGAGCGCATCACCTCGACCCGCAAAGGCTCCATCACCTCGATGCAGGCCATCTACGTGCCGGCCGACGACTACTCCGACCCCGCGCCGGTGGCCACCTTCGCCCACCTGGACGCCATCATCACCCTGGAGCGCAGCGTCTTCGCCCGCGGCATCTTCCCCGCCGTAGACCCGCTGGCCAGCACCAGCCGCGCCCTTCAAGCCGACGTGGTCGGCGATCTGCACTATCGCACTGCCCGCGAGGTGAAGCAGGTGCTCCAGACCTACAAGGACCTGCAAGACATCATCGCCATCCTGGGTATTGACGAGTTGAGCGAAGACCAGAAGCTGCTCGTTTCCCGCGCCCGCAAGATCGAGCGCTTCCTGGGCCAGCCGATGTTTGTGGCCGAGAAGTTCCACGGCCTGAACGGCCAGTACGTGCCCACAGCCGATACGGTGCGCGGCTTCCGCGAAATCCTCGACGGCAAGCACGACGACGTGCCGGAGCAGGCCTTCTACATGGTCGGCGGCATTGACCAGGCGCTGGAGAAGGCGGAGAAGCTGCGCGAAATGGCTTAACGAACTACGAACTACGAATTACGAACTACGAATTTGGAACGCTCTTCATTCGTAGTTCGTAGTTCGTCATTCGTAGTTCCGGAGGTATCCGATGCCTATTCAATGTGACATCGTAACCCAGGAACGCATGGTCTTCAGCGGCCAGGTGGACGCGGTCAACCTGCCCGGCAGCGAAGGGCGCATGGGCGTCTTGCCCCACCACAGCCCGCTGCTGACCACGCTCGACTTCGGCGAGGTCATCGTGCGCGTCAACGGTGTCGAAGAGTACTTCGCCATCGGCGGCGGCTTCGTCGAGATTCAGCCCGACCACGTGACCATCCTGGCCGACTCGGCCGAGCAGGCCGACGAGATTGACGTAGACCGCGCCGAGCGCGCCCGGCAGCAGGCCGAGGAGATCATGCGCACCGGCGTGAAGGACGATCCTGACCGCATCGCCGCCGTGCGCGCGTCGCTGCTGCGGGCCGAGGCGCGCGTCAACGTTGGCCGTCGTCGCCGCCGCGCCTCCGCGGCCGGCCGCCGCACAGACTCAGGCGAATCGGGATAAGAATTTAACGCCAGGGCGCAAAGACGCGAAGACGCAAAGAGAAAGCAAAGAGTTCTTCTTTGCGCCTTTGCGTCTTCGCGTCTTTGCGTTAAGCTCTCCTGAGAGGTAAATACGTAGCGTGTCATTTTTCACACCACAGATCGCCATTGACCTGGGCACAGTCAACGTCCTGGTCCACGTCCAGGGGCGCGGCGTCGTGCTGCAAGAGCCGTCGGTCGTCGCCATCCGCGAAGACGGCAACCGGACGATCATCGTCGAGGTTGGCCGCGCCGCCAAAGAGATGTACGGCCGCACGCCGGGCGAGATCGAAGTCATGCGCCCCCTGCGCGACGGCGTAATTGCCGACTACTTCGTGACCCAGGGGATGCTGGAGTACTTCATCACCAAGGTGGCCGGGCGGCTGCCCATGCGCAAGCCGTCGGTGATGATCAGCGTGCCCTATGGCGTCACCAGCGTCGAGCGGCGCGCCGTGCGCGAGGCGGCCCTGGCCGCCGGCGCGCGCGAGGTCAACCTGATCCCCGAACCGCTGGCCGCGGCCATCGGTGCCGGGCTGCCGGTGGGCACGCCGACGGGCAACCTGGTCGTAGACCTGGGCGGCGGCTCCACCGAGGCGGCCGTGGTGGCCATGAACGGCATCGTCTGCGCCGAGTCGGTGCGCGTCGGCGGCGTCCATCTGGACGAAGCCATCATCAGCTACGTGCGCAAGAAGTACAACCTGGTCATCGGCGAGCCGACGGCCGAGGCGATCAAGATCAAGATCGGCGCGGCGGTGGAGACGGAGGAGCGGCTGGAGATGCAGGTGCAGGGGCGCGACCAGGTGGCCGGGCTGCCGCGCACCATCACCATCACTTCCGGCGAAGTGGTCGAGGCTATCAGCGAACAGCTTCAGGCCATCATCAACGTCACCCGCGCCGTGCTGGCCAAAACCCCGCCGGAGCTGTCGTCCGACATCATTGACCGCGGCATGGTGCTGACTGGCGGCGGAGCGCTGCTGCGCGAACTGGACACGCTGCTGACCAAGGAAACCGGCGTGCCCGCCTACGTGGCCGACAACCCCATCGCCTGCACCGCCCTGGGCGCGGGCAAGGCGCTGGCGGAGTTGCCGGTGTTGCAGCGTAGTATTCCTGATTTTTAGGAAGGAACCTCACGCCAAGACGCAAAGAACGCCAAACCCAGACATGTCTGGGTTTGGCGTTCTTTGCGTCTTGGCGTGACACCCTTCTTCCTCAATAGTTGAGTACCAGCACCTCGGCCACCTTGCCCCGCCCATTGGCCTTCGAGTTTACCGCCCGCGCGGCGAAGACCTGTTCGACGCGAAAGCCGGCGTATAGTTCACGCACCAGGGGCGTGTCGGAGTTGGACAGCATCGCCCCCACGCCACGCCGCCCCAGTTCGGCGAACACGTCGCGCAATTGCCGCTGGTCGTCGGGGCCGAAGCCGGCGCGGTCGTAGGTAGTGAAGTTGGCGGTGGTGGAGAGGGGGACGTAGGGCGGGTCGAAGTAGACAAAATCGCCTGCCTTCGCATAGTCTAGCACGGTATCGAAGCGGCGGCGGGCGATATCGGCACGCTGGAGGATGTTGGCCACGGCGCGCAGGTTCGGCTCGTCGCAGATGGTGGGGTTGGTGTAGCGGCCGAAGGGCACGTTGAACTGCCCGGCGCGGTTCTCGCGGTAGAGGCCGTTGTAGCACGTCTTGTTGAGGTAGATGACCCGCGCCGCCCGCTCCGGCAAGGATAGCTCCGCCGGGCGCTGGGCGCGGACGTGGTAGTAGTGGTCGCGGTCGTAGCGGTGCCGGCGCAGGGCGGCGATGACGGCGGCCACGTCGTCGCGCAGAGCCAGGTAGACGTCAATGAGCGCCGCGTTGGCGTCGGAGAGGTAAACGCGGCCCAGCCGCCCCGCCCCGGCCAGGGCGAAGAACAGCGCCCCGCCGCCGACAAACGGCTCGTGATAGGCCCCGAACGACGCCGGCAGCCGGGCCAGCAGTTCGGGCAGCAGCCGGCCCTTGCCGCCGGCCCACTTGAGCACCGGGCGCGGGCGCAACGAAGAAGGGGCCAGGTTCCAGGGGCCAGGTTCCAGAGAAGAGCGTTCTTCCCCTGGAACCTGGCCCCTGGAACCTGGCCCCTCAATCAGGGGTCGTCCCGCCAACCTACGTCCCCTCCGGCATCAGGTAGTAGGTCATCTGCTGCAACTGCACCACCGGGTCGCTGTAGCTGACGTGGACGCCGGGCGGCACGGTCAGCGAGGCGGGGGCGTAGCTGAGGATGGCCCGCACGCCGGCGGCCACCAGCCGGTCGGCCGTCGCCTGCGCCGCGTCGGCCGGCACGGCCAGGATGGCGATGCGGATGTCCTCCGCCCCCAGCGCCGTCTCCAGTTCGCTCATGTCGCGCACCGTCAGGTCGCCGATCGTCTCGCCGACCCTGGCCGGGTCGTTGTCGAAGACGCAGGTGATGACGAAGCCGCGCCGCTGGAAGCCGCGATAGCTGGCCAGGGCGTGGCCCAGGAAGCCCGCGCCGATGAGGGCCACCGGCCACTCGTGGGTCAGGCGCAGGATTTCGGTCAGCCGGTCAATGAGGTAGTGGATGTGGTAGCCCGTGCCCTGCTTGCCGAACTCGCCGAAGTGGGACAGGTCTTTGCGAATCTGGGCCGAACTGATGCCCAGGCGCTCGGCCAGTTCGTGCGAAGACGTGGTAAGCTTGCCCGGCTCGCGCTCCAGGCGGTCGAGTTCGCGCAGGTAGACAGGCAGGCGGCCGATAACGATGTCCGGGATTTCGTGCTCCACGACGCTTTTCCTGTGAGTTAATCGTGCAACTTTTCACGAACATTTTAGCAGAGGTGGGGCGTGGGGCAAGTATGCGGCAAGGCTGACCTCTGAGGTTTGCCGCAAACCTCAGAGGTCTTGTGGTAGACTACGCCCATGAAACACGTCGGCCGCCTCCTCTTTTTGTTGACCGCACTCCTGGCCGTTGGCTGTAGCGCGAACGGCGGCGTCGAACCGGGCGCAGTGATGCTGTCGCCTACGCCCAGAGTGACCGTTGCCGCGCTGCGCCCCGCGACCCCGGCGGCGACTGGCGACGCCACGCCGGTAGACGAAGCGGCCACGCCGACTTTGCCCGCCACGCCCCCTGCCGAGACACCGCCCACTGCCGACCCCTACCAGGACGAAGCGACCTTGCTCGTCTTGAGCCAACTGGAAGAAGACAGCACGGCGCTGATCGAATTCATGGGCAGCGACCCGGCGCGGCAGGCGATGTATGGGGGGACATATATTGAGCACCCCACCGGCGTCCAACTGGGCGCGCCGGACAGCTATAACGTCCTGCAACTGGTGGCGACACAGGAGGAGGCCGACGCGCTGCGCGAACAGCTACCGCCACTCAACTTCCCCGACCGGCTGCAAATCGAGTTGGTGACGTGTACCGAGGCGCATCTGAACGAACTGATGGCGCAACGGCGGCCGGCGCTCGACGCCGCCGGCATCCTGATCGGCCAATCCCTGGACACCAAGGCCAATCGCGTCGCCCTGTTGGTCAAGGCTTCGGCCGACTACGTTGTGGTTGACGGACTCATTGACCAAAGCACTCTGCCGCCCGACATAGCCGCCGAACTGGCTGACTCGTGCCTGACCGTCTCGCAGGGCACGGATACGATTGCGGCGGGTGATGATCCGCTCGATGGGACGAACTGGCAGTTGGTCAGCGTGCCCGGTTACGAGGCGATCATTGAGCGTTTGTCGGCCGACCGCGTGCCGACGCTGGCTTTCGCTGAAGGGGGGTTCGTCTTCACAACCGGCTGCAACGATCCGTCGGGCTATTATGCCGTAGATGGCGACTCCCTGATCGCCACCGGCGTCATGATGCACTTGGTCAACTGTAGCGGCGAGATAGGCGAGGACGGGATGGCCCTGGAGCAAGCCCTGGCCGACGCGGCAGAGACGTTCACAACCTATACGCTGACCGGCGACGAACTACGCATTGGCTATGCCGATGGCGAACTGGTCTGGCGGCGAATGCCTGATGAGATGGGCGCGGCCGATCCGCTCGACGGTACGCGCTGGCAACTTGTGAGCATAACCGGCCTTGACGACACGCTTGCGCTCCTGTCCGATGACCAGTTGCCGTCCCTCTCGTTCCAAGAGGGGGGATTCCGCTTTGACACGGGCTGCAACAACCCCGGCGGTAGCTACGTCGTGCGCGACTCGCGGCTCGAGGTGTCGGCCGTCAGAACGACGACCATGCTCTGCTCCCCAGAAGTGGACGATCCGGCGCCACAGATTGAAAGCGCGCTGGCCACGATTGCTTCGACTCTCGAGTCCTATTCAATTTCGGGCGACGAACTTCGCCTCGGCTATCCGGGCGGTGAACTCATGTTAAATCGCCTTTTCCAGTAGGCCGCGCCATAGGGTTAACCCGCAAATTCGCCCGCCGGATGCCCGCCCCTGCTCTGGGTGAAGTGACTCTGCCTCTAGTCGTCTGTCACACGCTGACCCATCCTCCTTGTCATGGATGGCTGCCCGTATAAACCTGCACTTCTACCCACAACATACAGCCAATCGGCCATTGCCCGCGCCCCGACAGGACGCTTAGAATCCCTCTCATACAGAGCAAGGAGCAAAGAAGAAGATGAAGTTGAGAGCGATTCTACTGCTGGCCATGAGCGTGTTGTTGTTGGCTACGCTGGCCGCCTGTGGGGCGGACGAGAGCAGTTCCGCGGCCGATAACGACGCCCTGGAAGCGGCCGAAGACGCCGCCGTGGACAATGAGGGGCAGAACGTGGCCGAGGATGTGGCCGACGACAGCGCCTCGCCGGGCGACGCCGGGACGATCGGCGACGCCGGCGATGGCCAGGGCAACGCCTCCGGCGGCGGCGCGTCGGGCGACAGCGGCACGGGCCTGCCTGTGCCGGCTTTCGTTAACGAGTGGCAGAGCGGCGGGGCGACGGTCGTCACCGGCGGCGAAGTGCCCGTGTCGCTGTTCGACGGCGCGTCCGGGCAGACCTACATCGTGGATGACGCCGAGTTGCAGGTCTACCAGTTCGACGACGAGGCCACGGCCGAAGCGGCGGCGGAGACGATCTCGGCCGATGGCGGCATGATCAACGATGTCAGCGTCCGCTGGGCCGGCGCCCCCCACTTCTATCGCCTGGGCGACACCATCGTCCTCTACGTTGGCGACGACGCGGCCACGCTGGAGCGGCTGGGCGGTTCGTTGGGGACGCCTTTCGCCGGCACGGGAACGAGCGAGTAAGAAAAAGAGCTCACGCAAAGGCGCTAAGGGGCAAAGAACGCCAAGAAGAAAAAGAATCTTCTTGGCGTTCTTTGCCCCTTAGCGCCTTTGCGTGAGCTCTTCTCACTCGTACTTGAGAGCCGCGACCGGGGCCAGCGTGGCCGCGCTGAGGGCGGGGTAGAGGCCGGAGACGAGGCCCATCAGCGTGGCGAAAAGCAGTGCCGAGGCCGGCAGCCACACCGGCGTGGCCACGGCCCCCGTCGGCGGCGGCGCGCCGGTCTGGGCCGCCTGCCCGGCCAGATAGCCCAGGACGATGACGTTGAGAATCTGCCCCAACCCCCAGCTAATGACGATGCCGCCCAGCCCGCCGATGAAGCCAATGCCGGCCGCTTCGCCCAGGAAGATGGCCAGCACGTCGCGGTTGCTGGCCCCCACGGCCTTCATCAGACCGATCTCGCGCGTGCGCTCCAGGATGGCCATCGTCATCGTGTTGGCGATGCCGATGGCCGCCACCAGCAGGGCGATGGCCCCCATCGCGCCGAAGACCATCTGCAACACCATGTAGAAGCCGCTGATGCCCTGGACGAAGGACTGCGGCGTGTAGGCCTGGAAGCCGAGGGCGGTGATCTGGTCGGTCACGTCGAGGACGTTATCCACGTCGTCTACCTTGACGATGACAGTGTTGTAGCCGTTCTTGTTGCGGTCAATGCGCTGGCCGGTGGCCCAGGTGTTGTGGCGCTCAACTTCGTTCAGAGGCATGTAGATGGACCAGTCCGGTTCGTCGCGCGCCTCGGCCAGCACGCCGACCACACGGGCGCGCACGTCTTTGGTGACGACCGTGCCGTCTTCCATCCACTTCATCAGTTGGATGGTGAGCGTCTGGTCATAGAGGTCGGGCGGGGCCGGTGGCTCCTGGCCGGGGCGCAGGCGCGGGTCGTAGAAGTTGGCGGCCACTTGCGAGCCGACGATGACCGTGCCGGGCAGCAGTTCGGTCGTGCCCTGCTCGGCCGTCACGCCCAGGTTGGCCAAGTCTTCCGTGCCCGCGCCCAAGATGCTGCCGCCGCCCTCCAGCCGGTTGAGCTTGATCGTCGCCCCGGCCTGGAAGTAGTCCTGCGGAATGACGGCTGTCACGCCGGGCAGGGCGGCGATGGACGCCAGGGCGGCGTCGTTCAGCGGCGCGGCCGGCTCCGGCATACCGCCCGGCCCGACGACTTCGATGGCCACCCCACCGCTCGATTCGACGGCGACGCCGGGGTAGACGATGATGCGCGTCAGGTCGCCGATGCCGCCCAGTTGCGACTCAGCGTTCTTCTGTAGCCCGACGCCCAGCGACACCAGCAGGACGACGGCCGTGGTGCCGATGATGACGCCGATGGCCGTCAGCGCCACGCGCCCCTTGCGCCGCGCCAGGTTACTCCAGATGAGGGCTACCAAGTCGAAGAATTTCATTGTCAGAATAGTTTATCCGCAGATTTGGCAGATTTGGCAGATTCTCAGAAGAATATCAATTAGGTTCTTTCTTAAAATCTGCCCAATCTGCCCAATCTGCGGATCACATCTCTTAAATCTAAGGAACGAACTCACCTTCCACCGGCAACTCCTCCACCGGCGCCTGCTCCTCGCCCGACGACGGCTCGCTGCCCAACCCGAACAGGCCACGGAGGAAGCGCCAGATGCGCTGGCCCAGGCTCTCTTGGCCCGTCGCGCCGCCCTCGTCCACCGGCGCGTTGGGGTCAATGGGCAGCCCGTCCGGCCCCAGCGTCGGGTCAACCGGCTCGATTGGAATGGCCTCCAACACCTCGATGGTCACCGTGTCGCTGATGACCGCCGGGCGGTTGAAGTCGTCGGTGTAGGTGACGCTCAGTTGCAGCTCCAGCGGCCCCGGCTCAAAGGGGGTAATGAGCGCGTCGAGCGGGAAGAAGCCGCCCGGCTCCAGCGCGCCGACGAAGATGGCGTTGTTGGTCAGTTCGGCGTTCTCGGCGTTGACGGTGAAGTTGCCGAAGACGACGGCGTTGCGGCCGGTGTTGACCAGTTGCAGCGGCAGCCCGCCCGGCTCCCCGGCGAAGAGCGTCGGCGCGGTGGTGTAGAAGTTCATCTCCACCTGCGGCTGCTGGAAGACGAGCAGGGTGATGACCTGGTCGTCGGTGTAGCTGATGCCGTTGTTGTCGGTGTAGACGAAGGAGACCTTGACCGGATAGGCCCCCGGCTTGGTGGTCGTGTTGACGATAAGTTGCTGCGCCGCCTCGCGCCCCTCGCCGGCGGCCACGTCGCCCAGCCGGCT
>WBZP01000710.1_pt1 | contig 31837 bp, 24 predicted proteins | sample 5204301 | NCBI WGS metagenome assembly WBZP01 (sample SAMN12412401, study PRJNA552823) | activated sludge metagenome | isolation source: activated sludge from nitrification reactor of wastewater treatment plant... | place: USA: Pennsylvania | collected 2017 | reverse complement strand
ACTCGCCGGCAGCACCGGGAACCTCGGTGGTCAGGTAGTACAGGCCGGTCACCATGTCCAGACGCGGCATGGCCAGCGGCTTGCCCGACGCCGGGGACAGGATGTTGTTGGACGACAGCATCAGGATGCGGGCCTCGGCCTGAGCCTCGGCCGACAGCGGCAGGTGCACCGCCATCTGGTCACCGTCGAAGTCGGCGTTGAAGGCCTCACAGACCAGCGGGTGCAGCTGGATCGCCTTGCCCTCCACCAACATCGGCTCGAAGGCCTGGATGCCGAGGCGGTGCAGCGTGGGCGCACGGTTCAGCAGGACCGGGTGCTCACCGATGACCTCTTCGAGGACATCCCACACCTGCGGTCGCTGACGCTCCACCATCCGCTTGGCGCTCTTGATGTTCTGCGCATGGTTCAGGTCGACCAGGCGCTTCATCACGAACGGCTTGAACAGTTCGAGCGCCATCAGCTTGGGCAGACCGCACTGGTGCAGCTTGAGCTGTGGACCGACCACGATGACCGAACGGCCCGAGTAGTCGACGCGCTTGCCCAGCAGGTTCTGGCGGAACCGGCCCTGCTTGCCCTTGAGCAGATCGGACAGCGACTTGAGCGGACGGTTGCCCGGCCCGGTGACGGGGCGACCGCGGCGACCGTTGTCGAACAGCGCGTCCACCGACTCCTGCAGCATCCGCTTCTCGTTGTTGACGATGATCTCGGGCGCACCGAGGTCGATCAGTCGCTTCAACCGGTTGTTGCGGTTGATCACGCGGCGGTACAGATCGTTCAGGTCGGAGGTGGCGAAGCGGCCACCGTCGAGCTGGACCATCGGGCGCAGTTCCGGCGGGATCACCGGCACGGCATTGAGCACCATGCCCATGGGCGAGTTGCCGGACTGCTGGAACGCCGCCACGACCTTGAGGCGCTTGAGGGCACGAAGCTTCTTCTGGCCCTTGCCGTTCTTGATGATGTCGCGCAGCAGCTCGGCCTCGGCGTCGATGTCGAAGGTCTCGATCAGCTTCTGGATCGACTCGGCACCCATGGCACCCTCGAAGTACTCGCCATAGCGGTCGACCAGCTCGCGGTAGAGGTTCTCGTCGACGATCAGCTGCTTGACAGCCAGCTTGGTGAAGGTGGTCCAGATCTCGTCGAGCCGGTCCAGCTCACGCTGGGCCCGGTCACGCAGCTGACGCATCTCGCGCTCGCCGCCGTCCCGCACCTTGCGCTTGACGTCGGACTTGGCGCCCTCGTCCTCGAGCTCCTTCATGTCGGCCTCGAGCTTCTGCGCCCGGGCCTCCAGATCGGCGTCGCGCTGATCCTCGACGGCCTTCTTCTCGACGACCATCTCGGCCTCGAGCGTGGAGAGCTCGTTGTGCCGCATCTCGGTGTCGACGCCGGTGATCACGTACGCCGCGAAGTAGATGATCTTCTCGAGATCCTTGGGCGCCAGATCGAGCAGGTAGCCCAGGCGCGACGGAACACCCTTGAAGTACCAGATGTGTGTGACGGGGGCGGCCAGCTCGATGTGACCCATCCGCTCACGACGCACCTTGGCGCGAGTGACCTCGACGCCGCAACGCTCGCAGATGATGCCCTTGAACCGGACGCGCTTGTACTTGCCGCAGTAGCACTCCCAGTCGCGAGTCGGTCCGAAGATCTTCTCGCAGAACAAGCCGTCCTTCTCGGGCTTGAGCGTGCGGTAGTTGATGGTCTCCGGCTTCTTGACCTCGCCGAAGGACCAGTTACGGATGTCGTCCGCGGTGGCCAGGCCGATGCGGAGTTCATCGAAGAAGTTGACGTCTAGCACGTAAACTCCCTTTCCCCTTGCGGGATAGAAATGTTGGCTTCAGGCAGTTTTGGGCGGAGAACCTCAGGCAAGGTCTTCCACGGACGCGGACTCGTTGCGGGACAGGTTGATTCCCAGGTTCGCCGCAGCGCGCTCCAGGTCCTCGTCGTCGCCGTCACGCATCTCGATCGCGGCGCCGTCACTCGACAGCACCTCGACGTTGAGGCACAGCGACTGCAGCTCCTTGAGAAGCACCTTGAACGACTCTGGAATACCCGGCTCGGGGATGTTCTCGCCCTTGACGATGGCCTCGTAGACCTTCACGCGACCGACGGTGTCGTCGGACTTGATGGTCAGCAGCTCCTGCAGCGTGTAGGCGGCGCCGTAGGCCTGCATGGCCCAGCACTCCATCTCGCCGAACCGCTGGCCACCGAACTGCGCCTTACCGCCCAGCGGCTGCTGGGTGATCATCGAGTACGGGCCCGTCGAACGCGCGTGGATCTTGTCATCGACCAAGTGGTGCAGCTTCAGGATGTACATGTAGCCGACCGTCACCGGGTACGGGAACGGTTCACCACTGCGGCCATCGAACAGGTTCGCCTTCCCGTCGCCGTCGACCATGACCTCACCGTCGCGGTTCGGCAGCGTCGAGCCCAGCAGGCCCTGCAGCTCCTCCTCGCGCGCACCGTCGAACACCGGGGTGCTGACGATGCTGTCGGCAGGCGCCGAGAGCATGTCCTCGGGCAGGTTCGCCGCCCACTCGGGAATCCCGCCCTCGCTGTTCACGGTCCAGCCGGCCTTGGCCACCCAACCGAGGTGGGTCTCCAGGATCTGACCGATGTTCATCCGACGGGGCACACCGTGGGTGTTCAGGATGATGTCGACCGGGGTGCCGTCCGGCAGGAACGGCATGTCCTCGACCGGCAGGATCTTGCCGATGACGCCCTTGTTGCCGTGGCGACCGGCCAGCTTGTCACCGTCGGAGATCTTGCGCTTCTGGGCCACGTAGACGCGGACCAGTTCGTTGACACCGGCGGGCAGCTCGTCGTCGTCCTCGCGGGAGAACACCCGGATTCCGATGACCTTGCCGGACTCACCGTGCGGCACCTTCAGCGACGTGTCGCGGACCTCGCGGGCCTTCTCACCGAAGATGGCACGCAGCAGTCGCTCCTCGGGGGTCAGCTCGGTCTCACCCTTCGGGGTGACCTTGCCGACCAGGATGTCGCCGTCGCGAACCTCGGCACCGATGCGGACGATGCCGCGCTCGTCGAGATCAGCCAGGACCTCGTCGGAGACGTTCGGGATGTCCCGGGTGATCTCCTCGGCGCCCAGCTTGGTGTCACGCGCGTCGATCTCGTGCTCCTCGATGTGGATGGACGTCAGGACGTCCTCCTCGACCAGGCGCTGCGAGAGGATGATCGCGTCCTCGTAGTTGTGACCCTCCCACGGCATGACGGCCACGAGCAGGTTCTTGCCCAGCGCCATCTCACCGTTCTCGGTGCACGGCCCGTCGGCGACGACCTGACCGGCTTCCACCCGCTGACCCGCGTTCACGATCGGGCGCTGGTTGGCGCACGTGCCGTGGTTGGAGCGGGCGAACTTGCGCATCCGGTAGGTCTGGCGGGTGCCGTCGTCGGCCATCACCGTCAGGTAGTCGGCGCTGACCTCTTCGATGACACCGGCCTTGTCGGCGACGATCACGTCACCGGCGTCGATGGCCGCACGCAACTCCATGCCGGTACCGACCAGCGGGGCCTCGCTGCGCACCAGCGGAACCGCCTGGCGCTGCATGTTGGCACCCATCAGGGCGCGGTTGGCGTCGTCGTGCTCGAGGAACGGGATCATGGCCGTAGCCACCGACACCATCTGGCGCGGTGAGACGTCCATGTAGTCGACCTCGGTGGACGAGACGTACTCGACCTCGCCGCCCTTACGGCGAACCAGCACGCGGTCTTCAGAGAATCGGGCGCCGGAAGTGTCCGACGTCGGTTCCAGCGGCGAGTTGGCCTGCGCCACGACGTGGCGGTCCTCCTCGTCGGCCGTCAGGTAGTCGATCTGGTCGGTAACGACCCCTTCGACGACCTTGCGGTACGGCGTCTCGATGAAGCCGAACGGGTTCACCCGTGCGTACACCGACAGCGAGCCGATCAGGCCGATGTTCGGGCCTTCCGGGGTCTCGATCGGGCACATCCGGCCGTAGTGGCTCGAGTGCACGTCGCGGACCTCGAGGCCGGCGCGCTCACGGGACAGACCACCGGGACCCAACGCCGACAGGCGGCGCTTGTGAGTCAACCCCGACAGCGGGTTGTTCTGATCCATGAACTGCGACAGCTGGCTGGTGCCGAAGAACTCCTTGATCGCCGCCACGACGGGGCGGATGTTGATCAGGGTCTGCGGCGTGATCGCCTCGACGTCCTGGGTGGTCATCCGCTCGCGAACGACGCGCTCCATGCGGGACAGGCCGACCCGGATCTGGTTCTGGATCAGCTCGCCGACGGTGCGCAGACGACGGTTGCCGAAGTGGTCGATGTCGTCGACCTCGACGGGCACCTCGACACCACTGGGGGCGGTCATCGGGGTGGCCTGGCCAGTCTGTGCGTTGAGGTGCAGACGTACCAGGTACTCGATGGTGGCGGCGATGTCCTCCGGGGTCAGCGTGTTGGACCCGCTGCCCACCGGCTTGTCGGTGTTCAGGCCCAGCTTCTTGTTGACCTTGTAGCGGCCCACCCGGGCCAGGTCGTAGCGCTTGTCCTTGAAGAACAGGTTCTCCAGCAGGGTCTGCGCGGACTCCTTGGTCGGGGGCTCGCCCGGGCGCAGCTTGCGGTAGATGTCCAGCAGCGCCTCGTCCTGGTTGGCGGTGCTGTCCTTCTCCAGGGTGCCCATCATGATCTCCGAGAAGCCGTACCGCTCGCGGATCTCTTCGCTGGTCCAGCCGAGCGCCTTGAGCAGCACGGTGACCGGCTGGCGGCGCTTGCGGTCGATGCGCACGCCGACGGTGTCGCGCTTGTCGATGTCGAACTCCAGCCACGCGCCGCGGCCGGGGATCACCTTGACGCTGTGCAGCGTCTTCTCGGTGGACTTGTCGATGCTCTCGTCGAAGTAGACACCCGGCGAGCGGACGAGCTGGCTCACCACGACACGCTCGGTGCCGTTGATGATGAAGGTGCCCTTCTCGGTCATCATCGGGAAGTCACCCATGAACACGGTCTGGCTCTTGATCTCGCCACTCTCGCTGTTCATGAACTCAGCGGTGACGAACAGCGGCGCCGCGTAGGTCTGGTCCTTGTCCTTGCACTCGTCGACGGGCATCTTGACCTCGTCGAAGCGCGGATCGGAGAAGGTCAGCGACAGGTTGCCGGCGAAGTCCTCGATGGGCGACAGCTCGTCGAGCACTTCTTCGAGGCCGCCCTTGGGGTCTACCTCGCCGCGCTCGATCGCCCGCTCACGCCACGCCGGCGAGCCGATCAGCCACTCGAACGACTCGGTCTGGACGTCGAGCAGCCCCGGAACCTCGAGGGGTTCGCGGAGCTTGGCGAAGGAAATGCGATCGGGCGCCCCGGGAACGGGGCTCGTTCGAGAAGAAGTAGAAGCGGAACTTGTCTGGCGGGAGACTGCCAAGATGCGTCCTTCCAGCACCTCACGCGACCTTCGGCACCGGCGGTGCGCCGGGCGTGGAGCCGCTTAATCTGCGTCGGTTCGGCTGGTTGGCAACCGGACCACGGCACGCAACGAGATGACTGAGCAGAACTCAGGCCAGTGCAGGTCGGAACGGTGAGTGGGCAGGAGGCAGCCAGCGCAACGTCCAACGATAGCGCACGGTCGTGTATTCCACCAATCCGGCATTCCTCAAATGCCGGATATACCGCATCCGGGTCGATCGAGCGACGGACGCGCTGGCTGGCTGGCCACCTCTACGCCACCGTCACTCACTCCTGGACCACACGAACATGCTGCCCAACAGATTGACGGCTCCGGCGCGTTCCGTCAAGTGTTCACGCCGGTCCTGATTGCGTTGATCCTGTCGCCGGTCATACCGATGTGGCGACCGTCGAATTCGAGCCCAGCGCCAAGCCCTGGAACAGCCGAAGGACGAAGAGGTAGCCGTCCTTCAACAGTGCGTCCAGAATCCACAACGACCCTGCCGAACCCGGCAATGCCAGCGCGGTGGCGGTTCCGCGCGGTGTGGAGATGGTGAACGACTTGCCGGGGGTGCCGTAGTTGGTCGCCCCGGTGAACATCTTGTTCACGTACGTCGACCCCAGGCCCTGGATGGCGTCGATATTCTGCGGGAGCGAGAACTCCAACATCGACAGGACGAAGATGCCGACGAAGGCGTTGCCGCTCTGCATGCTGTCCATGTGCCGGCCCCAGCTCAATTCGACACCGTTGAACTGATTCGGCCGGGCCTGGGAAAGCGCCAGCGTGGTATCGCCGTAGAGGTTCCAGCCGTAGGACAGCCCAGCGATCTGCATGATCGGCAGGTCGGCCGGCAGCGAGGAGATGAGGTCGGTAGCGGTCTTGGTGCCCATCGCTACCCCGTCGTACATCAGGATGCCGGCCAGATTGCCCATGGCCGCGGCATCCAGGTGACTGGCCACACCGAGAGAGAAACCGCCGCCGGCGGAGTGGCCGGCCAGCACGAACTTCGTGGGCAGCACCACCGCCCGCCCGGCCGCCGCGCTGGCGCTGCGGGTCAACTCGGTGCGGTTGCCCTCGAGCAGTTTGGCGAATGCAGTCTGCAGCGCGTCGCCGCCGATCCAGGCGCCGTCCGCATCCAGGAAGTTCGAACTCAGCGATAGCGTGACGACGATGCTGTGCGTGTTCTGTGCCAGGTTCGCGGCGGTGTAGCTGTACATCGGCGCGCTGGCCAGGAAGCCGTGCTGCAGGACGATCAGACGGTCGGGGTTGGCGTCAGCGGGGAAATACCAGTAGGCCGGGACCGTGGTCCCGCCGGCCACGTCGATCGTCAGCGACGATTGGCGGACGTTGACGGTGCTGCCGGCGGGCAACGACGGGAATCCCTCGAACAGTCGCAGGACCAGCGTCCAGGCCCCGAACACCATGGACCCGAGCAGACTGAACAGATTCCCACTGCTGGCGGTCGAGGTCAGGTCGCTGGCGGCCGCGGTCATCATGAACGTCGTCGCAGCAGCGGCAGCGGTATCGGACGTGTCGGTCTGCTCGGTCGTCGCGGCGAGGGCGGCGGCGACAGCCTTGGCCACCTCCTCGGTGGTCGGTGCCGCGGCTCCGGTCGCCTCGTCGGCCGTGGTGTCGTCGCCGACGACGGCCTCGGGAGCGCCCGCGGCCACTGCGGTCTCGGTCTGCTCTGCCGCGGACTGGTTGGCCGACGGCTCCTCCGATGATCCTGCCCGCGCTTCCGGCGCGGCACTGGACTCGGTCTCGACAGCCTCGGGCGCGGTCTCGACGGACGTCTCGACGGTCGGGCTGGCCTCCTCGGTCTCCGTTTCGGTCGCAGTCGCGGTCTCGGTGGCCGTCGGGGACGCGGATGCGGTGGGCTCCCCGGAAGCGGCGTCGCTCTCGTCCCCGTCCGTGTCGCCGTCACCAGAACCAGAGGTGGTGTCGGTCCCGGTGGTCTTGCCGCCCTCGGTCTTGCCGCCATCCGAGGCCGGGTTCGTGCCCGAGGACTCCCCTTCGGTGCTCGATCCCTCGGTCTTCGTTCCGCCCGTGGAGCCGGTGGAGGTCTGCTGGTCGGCCGCCGCCGTACTTCCACTGTCACCGTCGGTCCCGGTGGCCGCCATCGCGACGGGCGCCACGGAGAGCACGAGGCCGACCCCGGCGCTGACCACGCCTACCGGAAGCCAGGGCTTGGGTTGTTTGGTCACTGCCACGTCGAACTCCTGCCATTCAGGACTGCGCGAGCCGCGAGGCCGGCGGTTGAAAAGGTTGCGGAACGGTTTGGCAATGCACCATCTCCCGTGACGGATCTGCCTGGACTTGAGGTTTGCGCGGATGCGCACGCCTGGAATCGGGGGCCAATTTCCTGGATGGCCGTACCAATGGCAGCAATGCCCGACACGCGAGCTGCCGTGGTGGCTCCAGATCCCGGACGGCGACGTCCCCGCCAATCGCTGTTCGGGCTAGGTCAAGCAATCATGTTACGGCGCAGCGCATTTCGAGTTCCGGAGTGCATCCGGTAGAGAAGAACGAATGAATAATGACCCGACCGCCATCAGTCATACCTGTGGCACCCTTCCGCACTGACCCCCAACGTGATGAAGATAACCCAGCGAATTGCAAAATTTTACGCAATTGCTGAATCAGCCGAAGGGTCTCATGCTTTGCTGCGGAACGCAACCCGCAGGCCAAGTAGCCAAGTCCGCACGCCCGCGCGAGAGTTCATGGTAGTAGCCAGCGCAGTCAGCGCCGGAGACACGGCAGATAAGCCGTCGTTGACGGCTGGGCAGAGCAGTACCGGTTGCGGGCTAGTGCACCGGGAACTTTTGGGTGCCGTCGAGCTCGTCGCGGATGGCTTCCTGCGCGGCCGGCGGCAGCGTGTGCAGGATATCGCGCACGCGCTGCTGACGGCGGCCCACCGCCTGGCGCTCCGGCATACCCGGCGTGGGGGTCAGCTGCGGCGGCACGCCCTCGATCTCGTCGACGCCACCGTCATGATGGCCGGCATCGATCAACGCCTGCTCCTCGGCCATCTGCGACTCGTCCTTCTCCTCGGACATGCCGATGGGCCCGATGCGGCGGCCGTTGAGGAACTGCTTGACGACGGGCTCCTCGCTGGTCAGCAGGACCTCACGGGGACCGAACATCACCAGGTGCTTACGGAACAGCATGCCCATGTTGTCCGGCACCGTGCGGGCGATGTTGATGTTGTGGGTCACGATCAGGATGGTGGCGTCGATCTGCGCGTTGATGTCGATCAGCAGCTGCGACAGGTACGCGGTACGTACGGGATCCAGACCGGAGTCCGGCTCGTCGCACAGGATGATCTTGGGGTCGAGCACCAGGCTTCGCGCCAGGCCGGCACGCTTCTTCATACCGCCGGAGATCTCACCGGGGAACTTCTGGTCGTCGCCGGCCAGGCCGACCATGTCGAGCTTCTCCATCACGACCTGACGGATCTCGGATTCCTTCTTCTTCGTGTGCTCACGAAGCGGGAATGCGGTGTTGTCGTAGATGTTCATCGAACCGAACAGCGCGCCGTCCTGGAACATCACGCCGAACAGTGTCCGGATCTCGTAGAGCTCCTTGGCCGAGCACTGGATGATGTCGGTGCCGTCGACGATGATCTTGCCGCGCTCGGGACGCAGCAGGCCGATCAGCGACTTCAGGAACACCGACTTACCGGTACCGGACGGGCCCAGGAGCACGCTGACCTCGCCGGAAGGGATGTCCATCGTGACGTCTTCCCAGATTCGCTGGGAACCGAAGGATTTGGTGAGTCCTTCAACCTGGATGCCAATACCCACGCGAGATCCTTCCGATGATCGGCGGCGAACTGCCCATTCCGCCCTGTGGCTCGAGTCACTGTAGCGCACGGCGAAAACCGGCACTGAGTTTGTGTCACTACCTTTACCCCGGTTTCGGCGAGCGGCGCAGTTCCGTCGTCGGCGTTCCCATCAGGACCCGACCGTGCACCGCAGCATGACGGCACAGCGGATCACCGCCGCGGCGGCCGACGACCACCCGGCGGTGGTGTCCACGTCGGCGCAGTTCTGGAGCACGAACCACGGCTACGTGATGCTCGAGCTCGCCGGTTACTACGGCCACGACGACACCGCGGTCGTCTCGGTACTCGGCCAGCTCCTGGCGAATCTCCTGGTGGCCATGGGCGATTCACGGGAGAGGGTGGCCGCCTCACTGGCGGCGGCGGGCTGGGGCTGACCGGAGAAACGAAGGAGCCCCCGGATCTCCGGGGGCTCCTTGCGGTAGAGCTGTGTACTACTTGACGGTGACCGTTGCGCCGGCGGCCTCGAGCTTGGCCTTGGCGTCCGCGGCGGCGTCCTTGTTGACCTTCTCGAGCAGCGGCTTGGGGGCGCCGTCGACGAGGTCCTTGGCCTCCTTGAGGCCCAGGCCGGAGACGATCTCGCGGACGACCTTGATGACGCCGATCTTCTTGTCGCCGGCACCCTCGAGGATGACATCGAACTCGGACTGCTCTTCGCCGGCCTCGGCGGGAGCGGCGCCACCGGCGGCCGGGGCCGCGGCAACGGCGACCGGAGCGGCGGCGGTGACCTCGAAGGTCTCCTCGAACTTCTTGACGAACTCCGAGAGCTCGAGCAGGGTCAGTTCCTTGAACGCGTCGAGCAGTTCATCGGTGGACAGCTTTGCCATGATGGGTCCTTTCTAGGGGTTTTCCGGGTTGTCGGGTGTTCGTTATTCGGTTGTCTCGGTGTCGGCTGCGGTCTCGGCGGCCTCGGGAGCCTCGGGAGCCTCGTCGGCGGGTGCCTCGGCCGGAGCCTCGTCGGCAGGAGCCTCGGCGGCCGGCAGGGTTTCCCCGTCGGCAGCCCGCTTCTCCTGCAGCGCCAGGGCGAGCCGGGCGACCTGCGATGCCGGAGCGGCGAACAGCCCGGCAGCCTTGGATAGGTTGGCCTTCATCGCGCCGGCCAGCTTGGCCAGGAGCACCTCGCGGCTCTCCAGGTCCGCGATCGCCTCGACCTGGGCCACGGACAGCGGAGCGCCGTCCATGTAGCCGCCCTTGATGACGAGCGCCTTGTTGTCCTTGGCGAACTTCTTCAGGGCCTTGGCGGATTCGACCGGTTCACCGCTGATGAACGCGATGGCGGTCGGTCCGGCGAACAGATCGTCGAGGCCCTCGATGCCCGCCTCCGTCGCTGCACGCTTGACCAGCGTGTTCTTCGCGACGGTGTACGTGGTTCCGGAGCCCAGCGAGCGCCGCAGTTCGGCCATGTTGGACACGCTCAGGCCGCGGTACTCGGTGACGACGGTCGCAGTCGAGGCCTTGAACTGCTCGGTGATCTCTGCAACGGCAGTGGCTTTGTCAGCCTTGGCCATGCATGCCTCCTCGGTTAGTAAAAAAGCGTCTGCGTAGCTATGTGTGTTCGCACCGAACGAGCGGTAACAACACGAACGCCCCGGCGCAGGATGCGGCCGGGGCGTGAAAGACCCGCTGATTCCCATCAAACGGGGTGTGCCTCGTCCTCCTGCGTGGGCCGCCGGGATGTTCCCGGACCTTCAACCGATTGCTCGGTGACCGACGGTCTTCGGTGGATCGCCGACAAGAATAGCCTGCGCCCCGCCGATCAGCCAAAACGGATCAGGAGCCACGCAGCAGGGCGGCCGCCCCGACCAGACCGGCATCGCCGCCGAGCTGCGCGGGAACCACCTGCAGGCCGGCGATGAAGTCCAGGCCCGCGTAGTACGTCAGCGCCTCCCGCAGCGGATCGAAGAGCACCGGACCCGACTTGGCCACCCCGCCACCGATCACCGCCAGGTCCAGATCGCACACCGCGCCGACCGACGCGATCATGGCCGCCACCGCCGTCGCGCCCCGCCGGAACGCCCGCACCGCCACCGGGTCGCCGGCGGCGGCCGCGGCGGCCAGCTCCTTGGCGGTGGCCTCGGGCGTTGCGGCCCAACCGTTTTCGCGCGCCCACTGCACCAGGTGCGGCCCGCTGGCGATGGCCTCGGCGCAGCCGCGGCCCCCACACGTGCACGGCGGCCCCGCGGTGTCGACGACGACGTGCCCGACGTGCCCGGCATTGCCGGTGCGCCCGGAGTAGGGGGCGCCGTCGAGCACGAGGCCGCCGCCGATGCCGGTGGAAACCACCATCCCGAGCAGGAACTTCGCCCCCTGCCCCGCCCCCCGCCAATGCTCACCGAGCGCCATGCACACACCGTCGCCGCCCAGCCGCACCGGCAGCCCGGGCAGTACGGCGGACACCCGGTCGCGGATCGGGAATTCGCGCCACGCGGTCAGGTTGATCGGGCTGACGGTTCCGGTCGGCAGGTGCACGGGCCCGGCGGACGAGATGCCGGCACCGCTGATCCGGGTTTCGGCGATCGTCGCCCTGATCAGATGTTCGGTGACCGCCCATACCGCCTCCGGATCGGCACCGTGCGGAGTGGGCACCTGGGCGGACGTCAGCAGGTTTCCGCCGGCGTCGACGAGTCCGGCGGCAATCTTGGTGCCGCCGATATCGAGGGCCAGGGTCGGGTCGGACATCAGTGTCTGTGCACATTATCGGGCTGCCGGGGGTCGCCGGGATGCTCGTATCCGGGCGCCAGTTCGACCAGGTCGGCACGGCGCATGTCGAGCCAGTTCCGGAAGGTCCGCCGGCACGCCGCGGCCAGCAGGTGGGCAGTGATCGCCGGCCGCACCTGCTGCAGGGACGGCTGCGGCCCGGGGTTGCGCCAGCCCCGGTCGGTGCGGGTTCCCGCCGCGAAGCGCATCGGGTTGCGGGCGTGATACCCGGCGACGTCGTCGTCGGGCACCGTCACATCGGCGACCACGTACGCGTACAGCGCACGGGCCAGCGGGTCGGACAGGGCGGCGGCGGTCACGCTGCCGATCTCGACCCGCGCGGTGGCGTCGGGCAGCACGCTGCGCAGGGCGGGTGCATCGTCGCGGCTGACCCCCAGCCGGTGGGCCTCGGCGGTGATCACCCGCTCGGTCACGATCAGCTGGGTCAGCCAGCGGCGCAGCTGGCGGCCCTCGCTGGTGCCGGCCAGCGGCAGCGACGCCGCGGGTGCGGTGGCGCGCAGCCGCGCCTCGCGCGCATCGACGTCGGTCACCGTCACGGGTTGCCCGCAGACCCGGGCCACCCCGTCCGGCGGCGTCATCGGACCGTCACCCGCACGGCCGGTGAATAGAGGAGTTCGCCGGCGGCGGCCACCCGGACCAGCGCCCACCATTCGCCGGGTCCGGCCGACGCCGGCGGGGTCACCTCGAAGTCCAGCCGAACCTGCCCGGATGCCGGGAGCACGGCCCCCACCGCGGCCGGCCCGATCCATTCCCAGGTGCCCCATGGGCTGATGAGGTGGGCCTCGAGTGCCAGCTCGGCCCGGCAGTCGGTGCCGATGTCGAGGGTGATCCGGCCGCGCTCGCCGGCGCGCAGGTCGACGTCTTCGGGGCCGGCGACCAGCCGCAGCACCTGACCGCCGGGGTCGCCGACGGTGATCAGGCAGACGTCCTCGACGGTCTGCCGCCAGGCCGGCGGCAGGTCCGGGTCGCCGGCGAGCGTCAGCTGGGCCCGGACCGGATAGCAGCCGGGGTCGGTGCCGGCGGGCAGCGTCACGGTCAGGTCGGCCTCGCGATATGCGCCGGGTTCCAGCTCGACGGGCAGCCTCGCGGGTTCGGCGGTGCAGCCGGGCGGGCAGATCAGTTCGACCGCTCCGGTCAGGGCGGCGTCGGTGCAGTCGCTGGCGACGGTCAGCCGGAGCGGCACCGGCTGCCCGGCCGCTACAGCGAGCCGGTGCGGATGCAGGTGTGCCACCGCCGGCAGCCCGCCGAGCGGGGCCGGTCCCCGGTTGTGCAGCCAGTAGCGGGCATACAGCGGTTGCGCGCATTCGGCGTCCGGCGCGAGCACCGCGGGTTCGCCGGCGCTGTCCGCGGCATCGAATTCTGCTGTCACGGTGGCGATCTCGAATCCGTGCAGCTGGAGGCTCCCGACCGGATGCGACTCGTCCTCCAGCAGACCCACCCTGGCGAGCCGGCGGATCGCGCCGGCCCCGGACTGCAGCCGGACCTCGGTTGGCCGGCCACTGGTCTCGACGATGCGCAGCGCCGCCCGGCCCGACGGTGGGGCCGCCCGACCCTCGGGGGTGGGGTTGCCGCACAGCTTGAGCGCCTCCAGCCGGACGCCGTCGCCGACCGACAGCAAGGCCGCGCGCGCGGGCAGGTCCCCATCGCTGGCGAAACCGCCCCCGTCATCCAGCACGGCCCGCAACGGATGGCTGAACTCGTTGCTGCGCAACGGTATTCGAATGTCCCGCCAGTCACCGTCGCCGGCCACTACCGCGTATTCGAAGGCGTGGGACCAGTGCTGCAGCTGGAAGTTCGAACCGTCCGGTGCCGCACGGCGCTCGTGGGTGGTCCACACACCCGACGGCCAGCCGGTGCAGGACCGCAGCAGCGATGTGTGCAGGGTGCCGTCGGACTCCACCGCGAAGCTCGGCACGCCACGGTTGAGCAGTGCGACGGTGCGGTTCTCGAACGCGTCGGCCGGGACGGCCGGGTGGTGCGCGACGGCGATCTCGGCGTCGTCGAGGTCGTCGGCCGCCGCGGTCACCGCATCGCGCAGCGCGTGATCGTCACCGCCAGCGATCACCAGAACGGGCAACGACCGGATGCCCTGCAGGTCGGCGTCGGGAACCCACTCGGCGGCCAGTGGCGCCGCAGCCGGAACGAAGAGCCGGGCGCGCCCGGACACGTCGAGCTGCCTACGTAACTCGTCGGTGTACTCCGGGCCCGCGTCGGCCAACAGCGCGGCGGTGAACGCGTTGCGGTCCGGGCCACCGAGGGCGATCCGGGTGTCCGGCAGATTCGAATCGACCGCGAGGTTCCCGTACCGCGGCTTGTCGGCGCCCGAACAGGTGGCCGTCACGCCCGCGCGCACCAGCGCCACCATCAGGCCCCGGGCCAGCGGCGCGGACCCGGCCTCGGCCGGGGTGATCACCTCGGCCACCGAGATCGGGTGAACATCGCTGCCGCCGAACGTGATTCGCGCCGCGGATGACAACCCGAACCAGCCGTGGGCGGGGTTCTCCAGCGTCCACGGGTGCACCGCGGTGTCCACCGAGAGCGCCGAGCCGGGCTCGTGGATCAACGCGAAACCGCGGCCGATGACGGCGTCGCCGACCTCGCTGATGGGCATCGCGCCGGCGATGTAGGTCGGCCAGCGCAGCCGTAGCAGCTGGTCCTCGCCGACGAACTCGTCGACCGTGGTCGTGCAGTCCAGCCGGTCCAGCCCGGTCCACAGGGTCAGGGTCTGCGTGTAGCGCAGGACGGCGCGGTCCCCGTCGAGGATGCGGCCCGTGACCACCAGTCGTTCGCCTACCGGGCTGCGATAGGCCCGGACGTCGGCGGGCGCCGCGCCGGAGCCGACGACCGGACCCTTCGGCAGCAGGTGCCACGGGCCCTCGCCGGCCTGCGGGTGCGCGGAGTATTCGGCGTACACCGCCAGTTCGTTGCCCAGGCGGCCCGGTGTCAGCAGCTCGCGGTCGTGGTGGCGCAGCGAGTCGACCGCCCCGCCGCGGTCCGGATCCACCCGCACCCGGTAGTGCTGGTTGCCGATCTGGGTCCCGTCGACCGGCTCCCAGGATGAGGCGGCGCGAGCCGGTTCCAGGCGGTAGCACCGGCGGCCCAGCGCGGGCACGTCGGCCGCCACGAAACTGACGGTGCGTCGGTCAGTATCGACCACCGCGGGAACCGGCGAGCCCGTGTCGTCGACGACCGCCACCGCGGCGTCGTGCGCATCGACGGTGACCACATCGGTCCTGTTGTGCGCCAAAGGATTCCACACCGTCAGCGGAGCCGGAGCCAGTTCCCGCCCCAGCACGGCCAGGGCATTGTCGCGCATGCTGCGCCCGATCTCCCAGGCGTCGCGCCAGCCGGTCAGCAGGTCCAGGTAGACCTGGTCGGACTCCGAGCCGGTGATCGCGTCGTGGTGCGCGCCGTAGGCCAGCTGCACCCATGCCTTGGCCAGCGCGGGTTCGGGATAGCGCGCGCCGGTCAGCAGGTGCGCGAAGGTGGCGAACCGCTCCGCCTCGAGCACGGCGGTCTCGGCGGCCCGGTTGGCCTGTTTGGTGTCGATGAACGACACGTCCTTGCCGGTGTAGATCGGGTTCATGTCGCGGGTCTGCGGCGACGGCTCGACTCCGCGGCCGCCGAGTTCGGCGTGCACTGCGGCGAAGAACTCCTTGGGCAATGCGCAGACGAACCGCGGCCAGGTGTAGCGCGCGGTCCAGTCGCGGTGGATCTCGGTCACCCACTTGTTGGGTGGGGTGTAGTCGGTGCCGACCGGCAGCAGCACATTGCGGGTGGAGGTCACCTTCTTCAGACCGGCGAACAGTTTGTAGGTCTCGGCCTCGGCGTCCTCGAGGGTGGCCGCGGAATCCATCCACCAGCCGGCCGAGTAGTGCGCCGGCATGTAGTGGGTCAGCAGTCCGGTGCCCGACGGGGAGATCCACTCGAACTCGCTGGCGAACTGCATGCGCTCGGGATCTCCGTCGCCTGCCATGGGACCCCACTGGTGGTGCGGTCCGCGGGCCCACGAGCTCGAGGTCAGTCCGGCCGCGGCGGCCATGCCGGGGAACTGCGGGTCGTGGCCGAAGACATCGAGCTGCCAGGCGGTCGCGGGCTCGGCGCCCATGACGTGCCGCTGGAATCCGACGCCGTGCACGAAGTTCCGGATCGCGGTCTCCGGGCTGGTGAGGTTGGTGTTGGGTTCGTTGTAGGTGCCGCCCATGACCTCGACCCGGCCGTCGGCGACGAACCGGCGCAGGTCGGCCCGGTCCTCGGGGTGGGTGTCCCAATACGGTTTCAGGTAGTCGACCTCGGCGAGCACGAATTTGTAGTCCGGGTCGCGGCGGGCCATGTCCAGGTGGGCGGCCACCAGCTCGAAGCCGTTGGTCTGCCGGGCCCGCCCCGGCGGGTCCTCGGTCCACTCACTGGTGTAGGCGGCCTGGGTGTTCCACCACACCGGGTCGTAGTGGAAGTGGCTGATCATGAACATCGTCCAGCCCGGCTCGGCGTCGGTGAACGTGAACTCGGCGCGCTCGTCGCCGGCGAGCGCCGTGGCCGCCCGACGCCTACCCGGTTCGGCGCCGGCGACGGTGACCGCTATCTCGACCTCCCCGTCGCCGGGGGTCAGATCGGCGGCGCCGGACAGCCCGTCGCCCTCGATCCGGACACCGGTCGCGGTCGGTCCGGTGTAGGTGACCCGGACGATTTGCTGCGGGGTGTCCTCCGGTCCGACGAACAGTTCGGTCGACTCTGCGGCGAGCACCCACCCATCTTTTGGCGCGAGCGTGCGTGCCGGTCCGCGACACGCCGGGCGGACGCGTACTTGTGCGCACCCTCGCGGCGGGCCACCGACCATTCAGCCCAGCGGCCCGACCGCATCCTCGGCGGCCGCCACCATCGCCCCGCTGCCGGCCAACTCAACCGCCGTCGCGATCTCCGGCGCCAGGTGGCGATCCGGGCCGGGCCCCTCGACGTGTTCACGCAGCAATGTCAGCACCGCACCGGTACCCGCCGCCGGGGTCAGGGGTGCGCGCAGGTCGATGCCCCGCGCGGCGGTGAGCACCTCGATGGCCAGCACCCGGGTGAGCCCGTCGACCGCGCGCCGCAACTTGCGGGCGGCCGACCACCCCATCGAAACGTGATCCTCCTGCATCGCCGACGACGGGATCGAGTCGACGCTCGCCGGGGCCGCGAGCCGTTTGAGCTCCGAGACGATCCCGGCCTGCGTGTACTGGGCGATCATGTGACCGCTGTCGACGCCCGGATCGTGGGCCAGGAAGGCGGGCAGCCCGTGGTTACGGGCGGTGTCCAGGAAACGGTCGGTGCGGCGTTCGCTGATGCCGGCGACGTCGGCGACGACAACCGCCAGGAAGTCCAGCACGTGAGCGACCGGTGCGCCGTGGAAGTTGCCGTTGGATTCGACCCGCCCGTCCAGGGTGACGACGGGGTTGTCGATGACGCTGGCCAGTTCACGTTCGGCGACCACGCGGGCGTGCGCCGCGGTGTCGCGCGCGGAGCCGGCTACCTGCGGTGAGCACCGCAGCGAGTAGGCGTCCTGCACGCGGGTGCAGTCCGGGGTGCGGTGGCTGGCGACGATCGCCGAGTCCGCGAGCAGGCGGCGAATGTTGGCCGCCGAGGCGATCTGGCCGGGGTGCGGACGCAGCTCCTGCAGGTCGGCGGCGAACACCCGGTCGGTGCCCAGTTGGCCCTCGACGCTCATGGCCGCCGCGATGTCAGCCAGCCGCAGCAGGTTGTCCAGGTCGGCCAGGGCCAGCACCAGCTGGCCGAGCATGCCGTCGGTGCCGTTGATCAGGGCCAGCCCCTCCTTCTCCGCGAAGGTGACGGGCGTCAGGCCGTGCGTGTGCAGGGCGTCGGCGGTGGAGATCAGCCGATCGGCGGCGTCGCGCACCTGCCCTTCGCCCATCACCGCGAGGGCGACGTGGGCCAGCGGGGCCAGATCCCCCGAACAGCCCAGGCTGCCGTACTCATGGACCACCGGCGTGAGTCCGGCCGACAACAGGTCGGCGTAGGCCTGCGCCGTCTCCCGGCGGACCCCGGTGCGACCGCTGGCCAGCGTGGAGAGCCGCAGGAGCATCATGGCGCGGATGACCTCGCGCTCGACCTCTGGCCCCGAGCCGGCAGCGTGCGAACGAATCAGGCTGCGTTGCAACTGCTTTCGCATATCCTGCGGGATGTGACGGGTGGCCAGCGCGCCGAACCCGGTCGACACGCCGTAGACCGGCGTGGGACTGGCCGCCAGCGCCTCGATGTGGATCCGGCTGGCCTCGATGGCCGCCACGGCGTCGTCGGCGAGTTCGACGGCGGCGCCCCCGCGGGCGACCGCGACGACATCGGAGAAGCTGACCGGTCCGATCCCGACGGTGACTGTCATGCCCGGAACGTTAGGACCCCTACGCCACAGTGCAGACGTCCCCGCCGAGGATTGTGTCTCGTATCCCAGACATATCGATTTCAGTCGGTGAACCAGCCGTCGGGTGCCCGCCCGGACAGCGCCCAGGTCAGCTGCTGCGCGGCCCGGCGCACCGCCTGAACCAGCTCGGCCTTTGGCAGCCGGGCATGGTCCTGGCGCCATGTCACGCTCAATGCCGCGGTCGGACGGCCCGAGTGATCGAAGGCGCAGGCCGCCACCGACTGCAGTCCGTCGGTCACCAGGCCCACCTCTTCCGACCACTTCTGGTTCCGCTCGGCGGCCAGCACCCGGCGCAGTTCGGGCAGTGTCGACGGGCCTGCCCCGGTGCGGTCGACGAATCCGCGGGCGGACGGGAACAGCGCGCGCACCTGCGCGGGAGGCAGGTGCGCCAGGATCGACCGGCCGCTGGCGGTCAGTTGGGCGGGCAGCCGAACACCGACATCGGTCACCAGCGTCACCGGAATCCGCGTCACCGCCGGTTGCTCCTTGAGCAGGTAGAGAGTCTCGGCGCCGTGCAGCACGCCCAGGTGCGCGGTCTCCCCCACCTGCGCGACGAGGCGCCCGAGCACCGGCCGGGCCAGCATCTCGAGTGGTTCGTGACGCAGGTACGCCGAGCCCACCTCGAAGGCCGCCACCCCCAGCCCGTAGGTCCGCTGGTCCGGGAAATGCACGATAAAGCCCCGGGCGATCAGCACGTCGAGCAGGTGGTAGGAGGACGATCGCGGAATCCTCAGGTCCCGCGCGATCGCGGCTCCGGTCACCGGACCGGATTTGCCGGCCAGGTAGAGCAGCAGGTCCAGCGCGCGGCCGACAGCTGGTGACGTACTGGACATGACGGCCTCCTCGCGGCAGCTACGTCTCGGATACGAGACGCTACCGGCCGATCAGGTGTTCAGCAATGGCCTCGCATCGGGTGTGCTTGCAGACATGGACGACACCACACCCCCGCGCGTCGTACGCGCCGCCCGCGGCACCGAACTGTCCTGCAAGGGCTGGCAGCAGGAAGCCGCGCTGCGGATGCTGATGAACAACCTCGACCCGCAGGTCGCCGAACATCCCGAGGATCTCGTCGTCTATGGCGGCACCGGCCGGGCCGCCCGCAGCTGGGCGGCATTCGACGCGATCGTCGCTTCGCTGCGCGAGCTGGAGAACGACGAGACCCTGCTGGTGCAGTCCGGCAAGCCGGTCGGCGTGTTCCGCACCCATGAGTGGTCGCCCCGGGTGCTGATCGCGAACTCGAATCTGGTTGGTGACTGGGCGAATTGGGACAAGTTCCGCGAGCTCGAGGCCCTCGGGCTGACGATGTACGGGCAGATGACGGCCGGGTCGTGGATCTACATCGGCACCCAGGGGATCCTGCAGGGCACCTTCGAGACGTTCGGCGCGGTGGCCCGCAAGCTCGCGGCCTCCGGCCGTTATCCGCACAGTGGCGGCACCTTGGCCGGCACCATCACCCTGACCGCAGGGTTGGGCGGTATGGGCGGCGCGCAACCGCTGGCCGTCACCATGAACGACGGCGTGGCAATCTGCGTGGACTGCGACCAGACCCGCATCACCCGCCGCATCGAGCAGCGTTATCTCGACGTGCAGGCCGACGACATCGACGACGCACTGGCCAGGGCCGTGCAGGCCCGGGATGCCAAGCGCCCGTTGTCGATCGGCCTGCTCGGCAACGCCGCCGAGGTCTTCCCCGAGCTGCTGTCCCGCGGGGCGCCCATCGACATCGTGACCGATCAGACCTCGGCACACGACCCGCTGAGCTACCTGCCCGTCGGCGTCGCGTTCGACGACATGAAGAAGCTGGCCGAGAAGGACCCGGCGTACTTCACCGAGCAGGCCGAAGCGTCGATGGCCCGGCACGTCGCCGCCATGGTCGGTTTCATGGACAACGGCGCCGAGGTGTTCGACTACGGCAACTCGATCCGCGACGAAGCCAAGAAGGGCGGCCTCGCACGCGCTTTTGATTTCCCCGGATTCGTGCCGGCCTACATCCGCCCGCAGTTCGAGGAGGGCCTGGGGCCGTTCCGGTGGGCCGCGCTGTCCGGCGACCCCAAGGACATCGAGGCCACCGACCGCGCTGTGCTCGAACTGTTCCCCGACAACCAGCACCTGCGCCGCTGGATCACGATGGCCCAGGAGAAGGTGACCTATCAGGGCCTGCCGGCCCGGATCTGCTGGCTCGGCTACGGCGAACGGCACCTGGCCGGTCTGCGGTTCAACGAGATGGTCGCCAACGGTGAGGTGTCGGCGCCCATCGTGATCGGCCGCGACCACCTGGATTCCGGTTCGGTGGCCTCGCCCTACCGCGAGACCGAGGCGATGGCCGACGGCTCCGACGCCATTGCCGACTGGCCGCTGCTGAATGCGTTGGTGAACACCGCCTCCGGCGCGTCCTGGGTCTCGATCCACCACGGCGGCGGGGTCGGGATGGGCCGCTCGATCCACGCGGGTCAGGTGACGGTGGCCGACGGCACCGCCCTGGCCGCCGAGAAGCTCGAGCGGGTGCTGACCAATGACCCGGGCATGGGCGTGATCCGGCACGTCGACGCCGGGTACGAGTACGCCGCGAAAGTGGCCGACGAGCGGGGGGTCCGCATCCCGATGAAGGAACGGGCGTGAGCTTCGACTCGCTCTGGGCGTCGCTGCGCGACGTCGGCCGCGACGCCCGCAGTGGCGGGTACCGCCGATTCGCCTGGACCACAGTCGATCTCACGCTGCGCGAGTGGTTCACCGGCGAGGCCCAGGGACGCGGACTGAGTGTCGAGGAGGATCGCAACGGCAACCTGTGGGCATGGTGGTTGCCACCCGGGCACAAGGGCGACCCCCGCGGCGCCTTCGTTACCGGATCGCACCTGGACTCGGTACCCGACGGCGGCCCCTTCGACGGACCACTCGGCATCGTCTCGGCATTCACCGCGATCGATCTGCTGCGCACCGACGGTGTCACACCGCGCGTCCCGGTGGGCGTCGTCGCCTTCTCCGACGAGGAGGGCGCCCGCTTCGGGGTCGCCTGCATCGGATCCCAATTATCGACCGGGGCAATGCAACCCGACCGTGCGCTGAATCTGACCGACGGCGAGGGCACCACGCTGGCCGATGCGTTGCGAAAGACCGGGCGCCGCCCCGAACACCTGGGCGCCGACCCGGACCTGGCCGAACGGGTGGGGGTCTACGTCGAACTGCACGTCGAACAGGGCCGCGCGCTGGACCTCATGAACCGGCCCGTCGCCGTGGCGTCGGCCATCTGGCCGCACGGCCGCTGGCGGTTCACCTTCTGCGGTGCGGCCAACCACGCCGGCACCACCCGACTCGCGGATCGCCGCGATCCGATGCTGACCTTCGCCACCGCCGTACACGACGCCCGCACCCGAGCCGCCTCGCACGGTGCGGTCGCGACGTTCGGCAAGATGCGGGTGACGCCCAACGGCGCCAACGCGATACCGTCCCGGATCGAGGCCTGGCTGGATGCCCGCGCCGCCGACGAGCAGACCTTGGCCGCGCTGGTCGACGACATCACCGCCGATGCCGCCGCGCGGGCTCACCTCGACCGCACCTCCGTGGTCGCCGAAGGCGAATCCCTTTCGCCCGCAGTGCTGTTCCCGGACGGTCCGCGCCAGCGCATCCGGCAGGCACTGGGCGCGGAGTTCGGCCAGGAATTCGGCGATGTTCCGGTGCTGCCGACGGCCGCCGGCCACGACGCCGGCGTATTGTCGACCGCCGTCCCGACCGCCATGCTGTTCGTCCGCAATCCGACCGGGATCTCGCACTCCCCCGACGAGTACGCCGAGATCGCCGACTGTCACCAGGGTGCGCGTGCCCTGGCGGCCGTCATGAAGGACTGGGTGACGTGACCGACTGGTGGTGCGAGCACGCCTGGCTCGGCGGGGATACGGTGGCCGACCGGGTCACCGTCAGCGTCGATGATGGTGTCATCGTGGCGGTGCGTCCCGACTCACCACCGAGCGGAACCGTGTTGCACGGCTTGGTGATTCCCGGTCTGGCCAACGCCCACTCGCACGCGTTCCACCGCGCGCTGCGGTCGCGCACCCAGCGCGATCGCGGATCGTTCTGGACCTGGCGCACGCTGATGTACGCGGTCGCGCAGCGCCTCACGCCGGACACCTACCGCGCACTGGCCCGCGCGGTGTACGCCGAGATGGCTCTGGCGGGTATCACCGCCGTCGGCGAGTTCCACTACCTGCATCACGACGGCGCGGGCCGGCGCTACGCCGACCCGAACGCGATGGGCCACGCCCTGATCGACGCCGCCACCGCCGCCGGATTGCGGTTGACCCTGCTGGACACCTGCTACCTGAGCACCGGGATCGACGGCGCGGGACTGGAGGACGGTCCGCAGCGACGTTTCGGGGACGGCGACGCCGACCGCTGGGCACAGCGGGTCGACGCCCTGCGCGCACCGGAGTCGGTGACGATCGGCGCGGCGATCCATTCGGTGCGCGCGGTACCGGCCGATCAGATGGGGACCGTGGCCGACTGGGCGGCGGACCGAAATGCGCCGCTGCACATCCACTCCTCCGAGCAGACCGGCGAGGTGGAACAGTGTCTGGCGGCGCACGGCTGCACCCCGACCGCCCTGATGCGCGAACACGGGGTGCTCGGGCCGCGGACCACCGCGGTGCACGCGACGCATCTGACCGAGCGCGATGTCGCCGACCTCACCGGCAGCGCCACCGGCGTGTGCTTCTGCCCCACCACCGAACGCGATCTCGGCGACGGGATCGGCCCGGCCGCGGCCCTGATCGACGGTACGTTCAGTCTCGGGTCGGACAGCCACGCCGTCATCGACCTCTTCGAGGAGGCACGCGCGGTGGAACTCGACGAACGGCTCTACCGCCGGGAACGCGGGCTGTTCCCGGCCGCCCGGCTGCTGGGTTGCGCCACCGCCGACGGCCACCGCGCCCTGGGCCGGCCCGATGCCGGTGTGTTGCGGGTGGGTGCCCCAGCCGATCTGGTTGCCGTCGACCTGAATTCGGTGCGCACCGCCGGGGGTGGGCCGACCCCGGAGACGGCCGTCTTCGCCGCCGCCGCCGACGACGTCACCGACGTGGTGATCGACGGTCGCCCGGTGGTGGTGGATCGCACCCATGTCAGCGTCCCGGACACCGGAGCCGCGCTGACAGCGGCGATCCGCTCAGCGCTGGAGGACCGATGAGCACCGTCTACACCAATATCGGCGAACTGGTCACCAACGATCCGACCCTCGGTGACGGCTCCCCACTGGGGCTGTTGACCGACGCGGCGCTGGTGGTCGACGACGGTGTGGTCAGCTGGGTCGGCGCGTACGGCCGGGCCCCCGCGGCCGACGACAGCGTGGATCTCGAAGGCGCGGCGGTGATCCCGGGATTCGTGGACAGCCATGCGCATCTGGTGTTCGCGGGCGACCGGGCTCGCGAATTCGCGGCCCGGATGGCGGGTGTCCCCTACGACGGCGGGGGCATCGCCACCACCGTGGCCGCCACCCGCGCGGCCACGGATGCCCAGCTGAGCGCCAACGTCGCCCGGCTGTCGGCCGAGCTGCGCCGCGCCGGCGTCACCACGTTCGAGACCAAGAGCGGGTACGGCCTGCGGACCCCCGACGAAGTGCGCTCACTGCGCATTGCGCGCGAATTCACTGAGGAGACAACATTTCTCGGGGCTCACGTGGTGCCTGCGGAATATCGGGCGAACCGCGACGGGTACGTGCGTTCGGTGGTCGGGGAGATGCTCGACGAATGCCAACCGTACGCCCGCTGGATCGACGTGTTCTGTGAGCGCGGCGCGTTCGACGTCGACGAGGCGCGGACGATCCTGGAAGCCGGTGCGGCCGTTGGGCTGACAGCGCGACTGCACGCCGCCCAACTCGGCCCGGGTGAGGGCATCCGTCTCGGTGTCGAACTGGGCGCCGCGTCGGTGGACCACTGCACCTTTGCGACCGACGCCGACATCGAGGCCCTTGCGTCGGCGTCGGCCGTCACCGTCGCCACGCTCCTACCGGGCGCCGAGTTCAGCACGCGGGCCGGCTATCCCGACGGTCGTCGTTTCCTGGAGGCCGGGGTGCGGGTGGCGCTGGCCACCGACTGCAACCCGGGCAGTTCCTACACGACGAGCATGGCCTTCTGTATCGCAATCGCGGTGCGCGACATGGGCTTCACACCCGCCGAGGCGCTGTGGTCGGCGACGGCCGGCGGCGCGGCGGCCCTGCGGCGCACCGATGTTGGCGGTCTGGCGCTGGGCCAGCGGGCGCATTTCGTGGTGCTCGACGCGCCGTCGTACCTGCATCTGGCCTACCGTCCGGGCGTGCCGCTGATCACCGACGTCGTCGCCGGGTGATCGCCGGTCGATCACTGTTGGGGAACAGTTCACGTGTGAGTCGGCCCACGCCGCGAGCCCATTCGGTGTTCCTGTGCCACAGTGGAGTCATTGTGAGCGAGAACAGGACCGAGCCGGGGTGGCGGGATCCGCTGTCGATGGGCTGGCAGGCGCATCGCCGATTGTTGATGCTGCGATTGCGCTGGCATTCCTCCTCGTCGCGGCTGCGCACGCCCATCCGGCACCGGCCCACCCGCTAGATGTCACGTCCCCGGCGCCAGCCGCGCCGAGACCGCCCGGGCGGCGTCGATGACCTCCGGCGGCCCGAGTGTCTCGAAGTCACCCCACCATCGCCAGATAGAGCACCAGCACCTGCGGATCATCGGCGCCGACGGTCACCACGTCAGGCCGGGACGGCGATGCGCATCAGGAACAGCACCACGACGGCCACCAGGACCAGGCACAACCCGACAATCGACCAGGTAATCCGCCAGGACGTCTCGAATCGCGGCGCGCCGCGATCGATGGGAGTGGACTCGTCGGGAAAACCGTCAGCAATCGGAATAGCCACAGCTTCACCTTCCCTGTCGCAAAGCCATTTCTTTCGCTCGGTAAGCATCGACACGCGCGGATGATCACTGCATCTGTACATGTAGATAGCCTATTGATGGCCAATGATAGAAACCGGAGAACCCGCTCGTCGACCCTCTTCGGCAAATTCTTATCGAGTTGACAGCAAAGGCCACGCAGCAAATACAATTCGCCGACCCGGCCCGTGCCGCGGCCGCACGCGGATTCGGAACGCTCGAGCGCGGTTTGGCACACTACGAGAATGAGTTCGACCAAACACCGTGAGGTCGCCAAACTCGACCGGGTTCCGCTGCCGTTCGAGGCGATCCGGCTCGGGACCACCGGCTGGCAGCTCACCCGCACCGGCGCACGCGTGCTCGCCAAGCTGCCCGCCCGGGGACCGTGGCAGACCAAGGTCATCACGGAGATCCCCCAGCTGTTCTCCGACCTGGGCCCCACCTACGTCAAGTTCGGCCAGATAATCGCGTCCAGCCCCGGTGCGTTCGGCGAGCCGCTGTCCCGGGAGTTCCGCACGTTGCTCGACGCCGTCCCCGCCGCGGACAGCGACGAGGTCCACAAACTCTTCACCGAGGAACTCGGCGACGAGCCGCAGAACCTGTTCGCGCAGTGGGAGGAAACGCCGTTCGCGTCGGCGTCCATCGCCCAGGTGCACTACGCCACCCTGCACAGCGGCGAGGAGGTCGTGGTCAAGATCCAGCGGCCGGGTATTCGTCGCCGCGTGGCGGCGGACCTGCAGATCCTGAAGCGGTTCGCGCAGGTCGTCGAGGTCGCCAAGCTCGGCCGGCGGCTGTCCGCCCAAGATGTGGTCGCCGACTTCTCCGACAACCTCGCCGAGGAACTCGACTTCCGCATCGAGGCGCAGTCGATGGAGGCCTGGGTGACGCACCTGCAGGCGTCCCCGTTGGGCAAGAACATCAAGGTGCCCGACGTGCACTGGGATTTCACCAGCGAACGCGTGCTGACCATGGAGCGGGTCGCGGGCACCCGCATCGACGACGTCGCCGCCATTCGCAAGCAGGGCTTCGACGGCGAGGAACTGGTCAAAGCGCTGCTGTTCTCCACCTTCGAGGGCGGTCTGCGGCACGGTCTGTTCCACGGCGACCTGCACGCCGGCAACCTGCTGGTCGACGAACAGGGCCGGGTGGTGTTCCTCGACTTCGGCATCATGGGCCGGATCGACCCGCGCACCCGCTGGCTGCTGCGCGAGCTGGTGCACGCGCTGCTGGTCAAGAAGGACCACGCGGCCGCCGGCAAGATCGTCGTCCTGCTGGGCGCGGTGGGCACCACCAAACCGGAGGCGCAGGCCGCCAAGGATCTCGAAGCGTTCGCCCAACCGCTGACGATGAAGACCCTGGGTGACATGTCGTACGCCGATATCGGTAAGCAGCTTTCGACGCTTGCCGACGCCTACGACGTCAAGCTGCCGCGCGAACTGGTCCTGATCGGCAAGCAGTTCCTCTACGTCGAGCGCTACATGAAGCTGCTCGCGCCCCGGTGGCAGATGATGAGCGATCCCCAGTTCTCCGGATACTTCGCCAACTTCATGGTGGAGGTCAGTCGTGAGCACCGCACCGATCTCGACGCGAAGAAGCCGGAGGCCTGAATGCAAATGCGTACCGGCAGGGCCAAGTCCGGCGACCTCGACATCTACTACGAGGACATGGGCGACCCGAACGACCCGGCGGTGCTGCTCATCATGGGCCTCGGCGCCCAGTTGCTGCTCTGGCGGGACGGCTTCTGCGAGAAGCTCGTGCAGCGCGGCCTGCGGGTGATCCGCTATGACAACCGAGACGTCGGGCTGTCCAGCAAGCTCGACGGCCAGCGCGCCGGCGGCTCGCAGTACGCCTCGATGCTGCGCTCGTTCGTCGGTCGGCCCAGTCCGGCGGTCTACACCGTCGAGCACTTGGCCGACGACGGCGCCGCGCTCCTGGACCACCTCGGCATCGAGCGGGCGCACGTCGTCGGCGCTTCGATGGGCGGGATGATCGCCCAGGTTCTGGCCGCCCGGCACGCCCACCGCACCGCGTCGCTCGGCGTCATCTTCTCCAGCAACAACCAGGCCCTGCTGCCGCCGCCGGCGCCCAAGGCCCTGTTCTCGGTGATCAAGGGCCCCGAACCGGGTTCACCCCGCGACGTCATCGTGGACAACTCGGTCCGGGTGTGGCGGATCATCGGCAGCCCGGCGTATCCCGCACCCGAGGACCGGCTGCGCCGCGACGCCGAAGAGGCCTACGATCGCAGCTACTACCCGGTGGGCGTGGCGCGGCACTTCGGCGCGGTGCTCGGCAGCGGCAGCCTGCGCCACTACGACCGCCGGATCACCGCCCCCACCGTCGTCATCCACGGCAAGGCGGACCGGCTGATGCGCCCGTCCGGTGGCCGGGCGATCGCCCGGAACATCCCCGGGGCGCGGCTGGTGCTGTTCCCCGGCATGGGCCACGAATTGCCCGAGCCCCTTTGGGAGCCGATCGTCGCGGAGTTGGCGGCAAACATCTCGGCCAGTGTAGCCTCGGCCGGGTAACCGCATCGGGGTGGAATCGAACGATGCGTTGCGGGGAACGCGGTGACTGCCTCGAGCTGAGCAGGAAGGCGTTCGGCTGTGCCGAGAAAACTCACCCCTCATTTCGAAGAGGTCCAGGCCCACTACGACCTGTCCGACGACTTCTTCGGGCTTTTCCTCGACCCGTCGCGCACCTATAGCTGCGCCTACTTCGAGCGCGACGACATGACGCTCGAAGAGGCCCAGACCGCCAAGATCGACCTGGCGCTGGGCAAGCTCGGCCTCGAGCCGGGTATGACGCTGCTCGACGTCGGCTGCGGCTGGGGCGGCACGATGAAGCGCGCGATGGACCGCTACGACGTCAACGTCATCGGCCTGACGTTGTCGAAAAACCAAGCGGCGCATGTGGAATCACTTTTCGCCGATACGCCGGGCAGCCGCACCGCGAAGGTGCTGTTGCAGGGTTGGGAGCAGTTCGACGAACAGATCGACCGGATCGTGTCGATCGGCGCGTTCGAGCACTTCGGTCACGATCGCTATGCGGACTTCTTCGACATGGCACACAAGGCATTGCCCAGCGACGGCGTCATGCTGCTGCACACCATCGTGGCGTTCAACCCCGCCCATGCGCAGGAACAGGGTATCCCCGTCACCTTCGAGCTCGCGCGGTTCGTGAAGTTCATCATGACCGAGATCTTCCCCGGCGGGCGGCTACCGTCCATCGAGATGGTGCACGAACGCGCGACCGCGGGCGGCTTCACCTGCACCCGTGAGCAGCGCCTGCAGCCGCACTACGCACGCACCCTGGATCTGTGGTCGCAGGCGCTGGAGGCGCATCGTGAGGACGCGATCCGGATCCAGTCCGAAGAGGTGTACGACCGCTACATGAAATACCTGACCGGATGCGCGAAGATGTTCCGGCAGCGCCAGATCGACGTATGCCAGTTCACGCTGGAGAAGTAGGGCGGTTGGTATCCCGCCTGCGCGGGAACTGACCGTCGAGGTCGTTTCGGTCTGGATGGATTCACAGGTATGGTGCGTTTCACAGCTGGTCGATCGACTGTAGCTCAGCATGGAAAGGCAGTGATCAGGGATGGCAGGCACCGACGAGATGCGTCCGCATTTCGAAGATATCCAGGCGCACTACGACCTATCCGACGACTTCTTCGGCGTTTTCCAGGATCCGACGCGCAAATACAGCTGCGCCTTCTTCACCGGCCCGGATGTCACGTTGTCGGAGGCGCAGATCGCCAACGTCGATCAGCACCTCGACCGGTTGGACCTCAAACCCGGTATGACGCTGCTCGAGGTGGGTTGCGGGTGGGGCCTGACCCTGCAGCGCGCCATCGAGAAGTACGACGTCAACGTCATTGGACTGACATTGAGCAAGAACCAGCAGGCCTACTGCACCCAGCTGCTGGGCAAGCTCGACACCGAGCGCACGTTCGACGTGCGCCTGGAGGGCTGGGAGCAGTTCCACCAGCCGGTCGACCGGATCGTCTCGATCGAGGCATTCGAGCACTTCGGCTTCGAACGCTACGACGATTTCTTCAAGACTTGCTTCGACATCCTGCCCGAGGACGGCCGGATGACGATCCAGAGCAGCGTCGGCTATCACCCATATGACCTCAGTGCCCGCGGCAAGAAGCTGACCTTCGAGTTGGCGCGCTTCGTCAAGTTCATGATCACCGAAATCTTCCCAGGCGGCCGTATTCCGAGCACCCAGATGATGATCGAGCATGGCGAGAAGGCCGGCTTCGTGGTGCCCGAGGCCCTGTCCCTGCGCAATCACTACATCAAGACCCTCGGCATCTGGGCCGACCGCCTCGAGCAGAACAAGGACGCCGCCGTCGCAGCCACCGACGAGGAGAACTACCACCGCTACATGCGGTATCTGAAGGGCTGCCAGTACTACTTCATCGACGAGTCGATCGATGTGAGCCTGGTGACGTACCTGAAGCAGGGCGCAGCCGCCTGACGACGATGCCGGCGCGGCACGCGGCACGCCACGGCGCGGTCGAGGTGCGCCCCCTCGCATTCTGGACCGCGCCCACCGGCCCCGTCGGCAACGACTGGATGGCCTTGTTGCTCGAGGCGCCCGAGGACATCCATCCGCAGAGCAGCGAGCAGTTCGCGAGCGGCCTGTGCGATCACGCCGAATTCGGAAGGGCCGCAGGCGAACACATCCGCGGCGGAGCGCCGCTGCACTCACCGGGCACCGCGACGAGCGGACGGTGCTGACCGACGGGCCGTTCCCGGAGGGCGCCGAGGTGGCCAGCGGCTGCTATCTGCTGCGCGCCGCAGACCGCAACGAAACGAAACGATCAAGATCTCATCGATGATCCCCGCCTCCGCCGTGGAGGTCCGCCAACTGGCCGGGGTGTCCGGCCCGTGACCGGGTGAACCTCGACGCCGTCTTCCGGCTCCCGTGGGGGCCGACCGTCGCGACGCTCACGCGCTGGTGTGGTGACTTGACCGTCGCCGAGGATGCCGCGCAGGCCGCCTGCACCGAAGCGCTGCGGATGGCTGCGGACGGTTGCACGTAACCGCGCCAGGGACCGCCTGCGTCGCGAAACTCTCCGTCCGGGAGAGGAATTGGCCGCCGTGCTCGAAGATTCCCTGAACCACAACGGCGCGGTCGACCCCCACCCGGTGCGTGACGACGAACTACGGATGATGTTCACCTGCGCCCACCCGGCGCTGGAGCACACGTCGCAGCTGGCGCTGACGCTGCGGCTGGTGTCGGGTCTGGCGGTCGCCGAGCTCGCCCACGCATTGCTGCAGAGTGAAACTGCTGTCGGCCAACGGATCACGCGCGCCAAGCACAAGATCCGCAATGCCAACATCCCATTCCGGCTACCGCCCGCCGAACTCCTGCCGCAGCGCACCCCGCACGTGCTGGCGTGCATCTACTCGGTCTTCAGCGCGGGATACTGGTCCACCGGCGAGCCGTCGGCCATCCGCGACGAGCTGTGCACCCTGATGCCGACGGAACTGGATGCGCACGCACTGGCAGCCCTTGTGTTACTTCATGATTCGCGACGATCGACCAGGGTCGACGGGTCCGGTGCCCTGGTGCCGCTCGACGAGCAGGACCGCGGGAGGTGGGACCGCGATCGGATGGACCGTGGATTGCGGCGGTTGAGATGGCCGCGGGCTCGACCGGGCCGTCTGCCCCAAGCGGTGGTCACCGCCGCGCACGCCACCGCACTCACCTGGGAGCAGACCGACTGGCACCTCATCTGCGCGGCCTACGACAAGCTGCTGGCCACCACGGATTCGCCCGTAGTGCGGTCAAACCGCACGCTGGCCATCGGCTTCCGCGACGGCATGGCGGCCGGGCTGAGCGCACTGGACCAGGTCGCCGACGATCCGCGGCTGGCGCGATCCAATCTGGCGCCCACCGTCCGCGCCGATCTGCTCCGGCGCGCCGGGCGATACCGGGAGGCGGCCTCCTGGTACCGGAAAGCCCTCGAAGCCAACACATCCGAACCGGGACGAGCGTTCCTGCTGCGCCGCGTCGCCGAGTGCGAACGGTAGCGGACAGTACGAACAAGAGCCCCCGAAGGGGCTCTTGTTATCCGATATGAGCGGCGCCGGAGCCCCTCGACCTTACTGGTCTTCCGTGAAGTTACGAGTGACGCCCGGGTCCACCGGGATCCCGGGGCCGGTGGTGGTCGAGACGGTGACCTTCTTGAGGTACCGGCCCTTCGACGAAGACGGCTTGGCGCGCAGGATCTCGTCGAGCGCGGCGCCGTAATTCTCGGCCAGCTGCTTCTCGTCGAAGGACGCCTTGCCGATCACGAAGTGCAGGTTCGCCTGCTTGTCGACGCGGAAGTTGATCTTGCCGCCCTTGATATCCGTGACGGCCTTGGCCACATCCGGCGTCACGGTCCCCGTCTTGGGGTTCGGCATCAGGCCACGCGGGCCCAGCACGCGCGCGATCTTGCCGACCTTGGCCATCTGATCCGGGGTGGCGATCGCGGCGTCGAAGTCCAGCCAGCCGCCCTGGATCTTCTCGATCAGGTCGTCGCTGCCGACAGCGTCGGCGCC